>CEPX01134849.1_pt1 | contig 13579 bp, 11 predicted proteins | sample 361361 | NCBI WGS metagenome assembly CEPX01 (sample SAMEA2619974, study PRJEB7988) | marine metagenome | biome: marine biome (ENVO:00000447); feature: mesopelagic zone (ENVO:00000213) & marine oxygen minimum zone (ENVO:01000065); material: "saline water (ENVO:00002010), including plankton... | reverse complement strand
CCTCGCAGAATTGCCCCGCAGAATTGCCTCGCAGAATTGCCCCGCTGAATTGCCTCGCTGAACTGCGATACGACTTAACTGCCAGATGGAGACGATGACATGACCCACGATGGACGGCTTGCGAATCGAGGAGGACTGCGCCATCTCATGCTTGTCACCTTGAGCGCCAACATCGTATTCGCCGACGAGGGGCGCCTCTTTGACTTCGAGACAGACAGGGGCGACAAGCCACCGGCGGAATTTACCGCAGCGTTGACCGGTGGTGGCGCAGACGTGAAGTGGCTGGTCAAGGAAGTATCTGCACCACCGTCAGGCAGGCAGGTGGTTGCCCAACTCAGCGCGGACAAAACCAATCGACGTTATCCGATCCTGATACATAACGGCATTTATGCCCGTGATTTAGATCTGTCAGTGAAATTCAAGACGATCAGCGGTGAGGTGGACGCTTCCGGTGGCTTGATCTTTCGATATCAAGACATCGGCAACTACTATGTCGTCAGAGCAAACAGTCTGGAAGACAATGTCGTCGCCTACAAGACGGAGGATGGCAGGCGTAATAGTACTGGTGTCGAAGGCAGGCGCAACTCCTATGGTGTTGACGTCTCGGTGCCGCATCAAACGTGGAACACGCTTAGTGTCATTGTTAGAGGGAAGCAGTTCCAGGTCTACCTAAACGACCGCAAGCTGTTCGAAGTCAGCAACGAGGTATTTCTGGAGGCGGGACAGATAGGTCTCTGGACAAAAGCGGATGCGGTCACACATTTCGATGACCTGCAGGTACGTGTGCTGGATGAATAACACTGCTCCATCCGTCGGCGCAGCCAAAGCCGACGTCGTCCTCGACGTCAGAGACCTGGTGACAGAATTTCAGACCCCGGTGGGTTCGGGACGAGCGGTCAACGGTGTCTCGTTCACGGTGCGTCAGGGGGAGACCCTGGGCATCGTTGGTGAATCCGGCTGCGGAAAGAGTATCACCGCACTGTCGATCCTGCGCCTCGTACCAAGTCCGCCCGGAAGGATCGTGCAAGGGCAAGCATACCTCGAAGGTCGCGATCTGCTGCAGATACCCGAACGCGAACTGGGTGATGTACGAGGCAATGACATCGCCATGATCTTTCAGGAACCGATGACGTCCCTCAATCCGGTACTGACGATCGGCTATCAGATCAGTGAGACACTGCGGCGCCACGAAGGGCTTTCACGTAATGCGGCACGCGTCCGCGCCATAGAAATGCTGGACCTGGTACGCATACCGGAATCCGCCAGGCGGGCGGGCGAGTATCCCCATCAGCTATCGGGTGGCATGCGGCAACGTGCCATGATCGCCATGGCCCTCGCGTGCAATCCGAAAATTCTGATCGCCGACGAACCGACTACCGCTCTCGACGTCACCATCCAGGCGCAGGTGCTCGATCTCATCGTGGATCTGCAGGAACGTCTGCATACTGCCGTGATCCTTATCACCCACGACCTCGGCGTTATCGCTGAAACTGCGCACCGAGTGATCGTCATGTACGCCGGGCGTAAAGTAGAAGAAGCACAGGTACACCAACTTTTTGAAACACCTTTGCACCCGTACACGGAAGGATTGCTGGCCTCTCTGCCGCGCCTCGATGCGTTGGTTGGGGAGAGTGTGCAACGTTTCGCGGGACTTGCCGAACGGCTCGCCGAACGGCTCGCCGAGATTCCTGGTGTAGTTCCTTCGTTGACGGCAATGCCGAGCGGATGCGAGTTTGCACCCCGATGCGCGAAGGCGGACGATCGCTGTAGCGCCGAGGTGCCACCTTTCAAGGAATCAGATGGATCGGATCACTGGGTGGCATGTTGGCATGCGGCAAACACGGAGGCCGAGTGAACAGCGACACCACTCCCATCCTCGAAGTCACCGATCTGAAGAAGCACTTTCCGGTGCGCAGGGGCGTTTTTGGCCGGGTTGCCGGCCACGTTCATGCGGTAGACGGCGTCACCTTTGCCATCGGCGAAGGGGAGACGCTTGGCCTTGTGGGTGAAAGCGGTTGCGGCAAGTCGACGGTGGGCCGCACGGTGCTGCGATTGCACCAGCCAACTGCAGGGTCCATTCGGCTGGCCGGCGAAGAGATCACGGCGCTCGGAAACCGCGCCCTTCGTCCGCATCGTCGACGCATGCAGATCATCTTCCAGGATCCGTTTTCGTCACTGGATCCGAGAATGTCCGCCGGGGAGATCGTGGGCGAGCTGTTGGATGTTCACGGTGTCGCCGCCGGCACGGCGCGCAAGCAGCGCATAGCGGAGCTGTTCGAATACGTCGGTCTGAGAACGGACCAACTGCGCAACTACCCGCACGAGTTTTCCGGTGGCCAGCGCCAGCGCCTGGGTATCGCGCGCGCACTGTCACTCAGCCCGAATCTCATTATCTGTGACGAGCCGGTGTCGGCGCTGGACGTGTCGATCCAGGCCCAGGTCATCAACCTGTTGATGGACTTGCAGCAGGAGTTCGCGCTGTCTTACCTCTTCATCGCCCACGACCTGGCCGTAGTCGAGCATATCAGCGATCACGTTGCCGTCATGTATCTTGGCCGCATCGTTGAATTTGCAGACAAGCGTGAACTGTTTGCCAACCCTCAACACCCGTACACAGAGAGTTTGCTGGCAGCCGTTCCGGTTCCTGACCCAAACTTGTCGCGATCAGCGCAGGGTCGAAGAAAGCAGTTATTACAGGGCGACGTGCCAAGCCCCATATCGCGGCCGACCGGGTGCCATTTCCACACTCGATGCCCCTATGCTACGGATCGCTGCAAAGCGGAAGATCCACTGTTGAAGGAAGTGACCGACGGTCACCAGGTGGCATGCCATTTACGTTAACCACTCGACAATGGGGCGCTGAAATGACGCGATGGTTTCTTGCCTGTGTCTGCGGATATTGCCTTCTAAGCGGCTGTTCCGATGCCGACCGCAAGGGCGAGCACACCTCTGACGCGACGGCAGATGCCGAGACTGCCTTCGACGGTCCACGTTATGGCGGCCACCTGCGAGTGGGCTACGGTATCGAGCCCACCTCGCTGGATGCTGCGCTTGGGCGTTCCGGTGGCGATGCGTACTACTGGCGGCAGATCTACGACCAACTGGTCGACGCCGACCCGGACCTCACGCCACGACCATCCACCTCATTGGCCACGTCCTGGGAGATCTCTACAGAACCCCACGCCATCACCTTTCATTTGCGCGAGGGGGTGACGTTCCACGACGGCACGCGATTCAACGCCGAGGCCGTGAAGTTCAATGTAGAACGTATTCTCGACCCGAAAACGAAGGCGACGCCGCGCGCCTCCATGACCGTCATCGAGTCCATTGATGTCGTCGATGAGTATACGGTACGCTTCAACTTACAGCGGGCATGGGGGGCGGGGCTCAACATGTTGGCGGATCGAGGCGGCGTGATGAATTCGCCTGCTGAGGTCGCCGCACTGGGTGCGGATTACGGTTGGCGACCGGCAGGTACAGGTCCGTTCAAGGTGGACAAGGTCATTACCGGCACGCTGGTGCACCTCGTGCGCAACGAAAACTACTGGGGCACCGATGCCAAGGGCCGTCGCCTGCCCTATCTGGATGAGATCACGATCCGGGTGATTCGCGACCAGACCGTCCTTGCGTCGGCGCTTCGCACCGGTGAGATCGACGTGGCGTATCTACCTTACAAGGATGTTGCGGCATTCCGACGCGACGATCGTTTTCAGATCGAGACCATGCCGGGAGGCAGCATCGCTCTGGTTCTCGCGTTCAACGTCGGCAAGCCCCCTTTGGATGACGCCAACCTGCGGCTTGCGGTGGCCCACGCCATCAACCCGGAGGTGATCAACAAAGCCATCTTCTTCGAAAAAGTGATCGTCGCGGATGCCGGCATGTGGCCGGTGGGTGCCTGGGCGCACGATCCCGATGTGCCGCGCCCCTACTATGACCTCGACAAGGCGCGTGAATACCTGGCCAAAGCAGGTAAACAGAGCGGGTTCGAATTCACCGCGGTTACCAGCAACAGCCCGGTGCTCATACCGACCACCGAGATTGTGCGGGTGATGCTGAAGAAGGTGGGAATCAGCATGAATATCGAAGTGCTGAGTACCGGGGTCGCCACTGAACGATTCTTCCACGGTCGTGACTATCCGCTCTACCTGACGGGCTGGAGTCGTTATCCGGAACCAGACTGGGTTGCATCGTTGGCGTACAAGAGCGACGGGTATTACAACGCCGGAAATCTGCCGCGTGCAGATGTCGATGCATTGGTGGAGGAAGGCGCGACCTATTACGACGTGCAGGAGCGCAAAGGGGTTTATAGGAAGCTCGACGAGGTCGTGCTTGGCGAGGCCTGGTATGTGCCGCTGCTTTACGGCGTCAGCTACGCGGCAGCGCCGAGGAAGGTCCGTAATCTCGATCGGCTGATGGGGTGGGACGGCAAGATGGCCCTGCGGGAAATCTGGCTAAATGAATAACCTGATCCACCTCGAAGGCATCTAGCGCCATGTGGCAGTACGTAGTACGTCGCCTGCTGCAGATCGTGCCGGTTCTCGCAATCATCACGTTCATGGTCTACGCGCTCATGCTGGCTATTCCCGGCGACCCGGCGCGCGCTCTGATCGGTCCCGGCGAGTCTCTCGACGAAGAGCAACTGGCAATTATTCGCAAAGAACACCACCTCGACGAACCGGTGCTGGTACAGTATGGAATCTGGCTGGGTAACGCACTGCAGGGCGATCTGGGACGCTCCACCCAAAACCAGCGTCCCATCGCCGACGAACTTGCGATACGAGCCAGGGTGACGCTTCAGTTCGGCATCATCGCCTGGATCCTGTCGGCTGCCATCGGCGTGCCGGCCGGAATCGCCTCAGCTGTTTACCGTGGCAAAGCCGTGGACTACATAGCCACAGTGCTGTCGATTGGCGGAGTGGCCATCCCAAACTTCTGGCTCGGCATTATGGCCATCCTTCTGTTTGGCGTGCAGTTGGGCTGGCTGCCGACACAAGGCTATGTAGATATCTTCGAAGATCCGGCTGAAGGGTTGCGTCACATGATTCTGCCGGCCTTCGCACTCGGCATCACGAGCTGGGCGCTGATCATGCGGCAGAGTCGATCTGCGATGCTGGAGGTGCTGGCGCAGGACTATGTGCGCACGGCGCGCGCCAAGGGCATGCGTGAAGGAACGGTCATTTGGGTCCATGCACTGCGCAACGCGCTGTTACCGGTCGTCACGGTTTTTGGTCTGCAAACCGGACGGATCTTTGCAGGCGCGGTTGTTATCGAGACGCTATTCGGTATTCCCGGCATGGGCAACTTCATGGTGCAGGCTATCTTCGCTCGTGACTTCATGGCTGTGCAGGGCGCAGTATTGCTGATGGCACTGGCGGTGCTGTCTGCGAACCTCATTACCGACATCGTCTACGCATGGCTCGATCCGAGGATCAAATACGATGAGTAGCCCCCTCACCGTCATCGTCCATGCATGGCTCGATCAACGGATCGGTCACGATGAGTAGTTCGGTGGTCGATGTCACCAGCCCGCAGCAGGCGCACTTGGGATCGCATCCCGTTCTTGAGGTGCTGCGTAAACTGCTTGGCATTCCACCTGCGGTCTTCGGTGTTGTTGTTATCACCTTGACGGTGTTCGCTGCACTGACTGCCCCCTGGATCGTGCCGATCGATCCGGAAGAGATGGACTTCGATCACCTTCTGAGTGGCATCTCGGCCGAACACTGGCTCGGATCGGATCAGATGGGTCGCGACACGCTGGCACGTTTGATCAAAGGGGCGCAAGTAGCACTCATGGTCAGCCTCGGCGCTGTCGGGCTCGGTGTGCTGATCGGCGTCCCCTTAGGATTGTTATCGGTCTACTTTCGCGGATTTGTAGATGACGCAATCATGCGCTTGATGGATTCCCTGGCGGTATTCCCGAGCCTTCTCATCGCAGTCGGCCTGGCAGCCGCGATCGGGGGCTCTTTAACGACCGTAATCCTCGCCATAGGGCTCGCCAACGTGCCTTGGATGGCACGAGTAATCCGCAGTCAAGGATTGATGATTCGCGAGCTCGATTATGTTGCCGCCGCCGAAGCGGGCGGAATGAGTCACCTGCGCATCATCACTAAGCACATCCTACCCAATAGCGTAGCGCCGGTGATCGTGCAGAGCACACTCAGCATGGGATATGCCGTCCTGACCGAAGCAGCGCTCGGCTTCATCGGAGTCGGCATTCAGCCACCAACGCCGACCTGGGGTAACATGTTGCAGCAGGCATTCCCTATGCTGGACCAGCAGCCACTGTTGTCAGTGGTTCCGGGCTTGGCGATCTTCGTGCTCGTGCTGGCCTTCAACTTCGTTGGTGATGCCGTTCGTGACGTCTTGGATCCACGGCTCAAAGGAGTCATCCATTGATGGATATTGAACGCCATAGCTACTTAATCGCCCGCCGGCACGATCAATGAAGCAGATACTTATACTGGCAGCCTTGATCACAGCGATCTTCCTACTGTGGCAGTATCCTTTACTCTATCCCCTCAAACTGCTTGTTGTCTTCTTCCACGAGTCATCCCACGCCCTGATGACAGTCAGTACCGGTGGCTCAGTACAGTCCTTTGTCATAGATCAAATGCAGGGCGGCTATGTCATCTCCGCAGGTGGCAATCGTTTCTTGACCCTGACTGCAGGCTACCTGGGGTCCTTGATGTGGGGCGTGGTCATCTATCTTGTTGCCGTGCGAACTGATCTGGATAAGGCAATGATGGTGATTCTGGGTGTAGCCGTCCTCGCAATTGCGGCTTCCTTTATCACGGAACCGTTCCCGTTGGCATTTGCCGGCGGCGTTGGCATTGCCCTTATCGTATCGGGATGGAAGTTGGGTACGGATATAAACGATCTGATTCTCCGCGTGATTGGCATGACAAATCTGATCTATGTTCCCTACGACATCTACAGCGACACCATCGCGCGATCACATCTGCGCTCCGATGCGTTCATGCTTGCAGAAGAATTTGGCGGTGCCGGCTGGCTGTGGGGAGGCTTCTGGTTGGTGATCAGCCTGATTCTGGTGGCGACGACAGTCGTACTGGGTCTGGCTCCCCGTCAAGAACCCCAACCGCCCGACGACACATAGCGGTATTCCCGACCGCGAAGGCGCTTAAACTCAATCGCCCAATTCCGGAACATACTCCCGATAACGCTTTGCTCACAACCCGGAGGGAATCCCCGTGACCTACAACAACATCACCTACGAGACCGACGACCGCCTGGCATTCATCACCCTCAACCGTCCTGAGAAGCTCAATCCGCTGAGCCACGCGCTACGCGGCGAGGTTTACGATGCCATGAAGCAAGCGGAACACGACAAGGCGATTGGCGTCATCATTCTAAAGGCGAACGGGCGCGCCTTCTCGGCAGGTTACGATCTGGCGCCGAGCCCGGAAGAGAGCGATTACGTCAGTCCACGCTCGGGGATGCCGGACACGGGCACCACTCACCCACAGCATTACGATTGGTCTCGCCACGCATTGATGGGTCATTGGATGATCTGGGAGCTCGCCAAGCCGGTCATCTGTCAGATCCACGGTTATTGCCTTGCGGGCGGCACGGAGCTGGCCAGCATGTGCGACCTACGCATCGTGGCCGATGATGCGCGCATCGGTTACCCGCCGGTTCGCGCCATGGGCACGATGGATATGATGTGGGCCCCCTGGTTCATGCCCATGGCAAAAGCACACGAGTTCGCCTACACCGGCGACTGGTTCTCCGGCGAAGAGATGGCACGCTACGGTTGGGCGAATTACGCGCTCCCATCTGACGAACTGGCTGACTTCACCATTCGTTTTGCACGCCGACTTGGCCACATCGACAACGACCAACTCAATTACAACAAGCGGGCGGTCAAACGTCAGTATGAAATAATGGGGATCCGTACTGCGCTCATGGTCGGGACCGACGTCGAGGCGATGTCAAAGCACCGACCGGCTGCCGGCGAGTTTGGCAAGCGTGTGCGCGACGAGGGGCTGAAGGCTGCGCTGGAATGGCGCGATGGTCCGTTCAACGACTTTCGGGGCTCTCGCGACAGCGCCCCCAAGGAACGACCGTTAGCCGGGGACGGCCCGACCAACAAGCCCGGCCGGGACGGTTACAGTACGTCTTAGCAGCGTCAGCTTTTTCTCACAATCCACGTGTCTCTTGAATCATCTTCCAGGGAGTATTAAACGATGCGATTTGGTGTCTTCTACGAACTACAACTACCGAAGCCGTGGGACGAGAATGCGGAACACAGACTGATCCATCAAGCACTGGAACAGGTAGAACTGGCCGACAGACTGGGCATCGATTACGCCTGGGCTGTCGAGCACCACTTTCTGGACGAGTATTCCCACTGTTCCGCATCCGATGTCTTCTTGACCGCTCTCGCAGCAAGAACCGAAAACATCCGTGTTGGCTTCGGCATTCGCCAGGTGATTCCAAACTACAACCACCCTTCCCGTACCGCAGAGTCCGTCGCGATGCTCGACCTTGTATCCAACGGTCGCGTTGAGTTTGGGATCGGTGAGGGTGCTACACGACTCGAACTGCACGGCTATGGAATATCTGCGCGGGAGAAACGCGAACTGTCCCTGGAATCAGCGGAACAGATCGCCAATATGATGGTGATGCAACCCTATCCCGGTTATGAGGGAAAAGGCTTTACGATGCCGTGCCGGAATGTCCTGCCGAAGCCCTATCAGAAGCCGCATCCACCGATGTGGCTTGCCTGCACGAACAGGAAGACTATCGAAGTCGCAGCACGAAACGGCCTCGGCGCGCTCGCCTTCACCTTCGTCGATCCTGAAGAAGCCAAGACCTGGGCAGACGCCTACTACGGCATTATCAAGTCGGAGGAGTGCATACCCCTCGGTCATTCCGTTAACGCCAATCTGGCAGTTGTTGCCGGATTCTCCCTGCATGAAGATGCCGAGGAAAGCCGCAACCGCGGGGTCGACGGTTTCGCGTTTTTCCGCTACGCCATCAATGCCTTGGTGGCAAACGATATCAAACCCGGTCGAACCACGCTTTGGGAAGAATATGAAGCGCTCCGGGACCGCGACCTACCCACCATTGCAGCGCCGGGCATCGGTACGCCCGAGCATTTTTCGAGCCACATCAGAGAATTCCAGGACGTGGGTATCGACCAGATTATCTTCCTCCAGCAAGGCGGCAAGAACCGACACGAACACATCATGGAGAGCCTCAAGTTATTCGGCAGGGACGTCATGCCGGAATTCGTGGCCGGCCGTGAAAAACGCGAAGCTGACAAGGCCCGTGAGCTTACGCCCTATGTGGAAGCCGCTCTCGCCAGAAAGGAAACCATGCAACCCCTCGACGATAATGAGATTCCGATCGTGCGTGCTTCAAGGGAGCGGGAGTCGTTCTATCACAGGGATTGACGGTGTGTGCACATGATTGATGGCGCGTGGCCACCGGCTCCGCATCCTATCCCGCAATCCGCTCGTCCCACAACTCATCCAGGAATACGTGCCAGGGCATGATCTCGATTCCGGCGATGATGCGGGCCGTGGGCTCCATGCAGACCACTATGTGCCTGCGCATCAGCCCCTCCTCCTGCAACGCTCTCTGGCCTTTCAGGTCTTGTTTGCCGATGTTTGACTTTGCCTTGACCTCCACAGCCACGTCCTCAAAGATGAAGTCCACCTCGAACTGCGACTTCGACCGCCAATAGCACGGTGTGGGCAAGAGATGATAGTCGCAGTATGCCTTGATCTCCTGGTAGATATAGCTTTCGAACGCACTGCCAAATTCCGGCGTCCCGGACGCAAGCCCACGTCGATGCTGCAGATTTCGCACCAGGCCAATGTCGAACAGGTAGCATTTGGACGTCGAGATGGACTTACGCTTCCTGGTCTCGGTGAACGCCGGTACCTCATGTGCCAGGAAGGTGTCCTTCAGAATCTGGTAATACTCACGAACGGTCGAAGCTGGTACCTGCGCATCGTTTGCCATATTCGTGAAATTGATCATCTCGCCATGTGCCAGTGCCGCCACCTCGAGAAACCGGCTGAAGGCACCGACGTTGCGCACGGCGGCTTCGGCAGCGATCTCTTCCTTGAGATAATCTCCCGCGTATGCTGCCAGGTCCTCAGCAGGTGAGCCGGAAAAATAGATCGAAGGGATCAAGCCGAATTCCATCGCGCGTTCCAGGCTGAATCGCTCACCAAGTTCGTCGCGAACGAACGGGTGCAGATTGCGCGAACGTGCCCTGCCGCCGAGTAGATTGACGCCTTTGCGACGCAGACTGCGGGCACTGGAACCAGTGAGCAGGAAGCGTATCGCGTGTTGCTCGATCATGAGCTGGACCTCGTTCAGCAACTCAGGCATCTTCTGGATTTCGTCGATGATGATCAACGTGGTAGCTGGTTCCAGACTCTGCCGGATCAGACTTGGATTGCGAGCCAACCGCAAGAACAGCGACTGATCAAGGAGGTCGTAGACCGGGTTCCCTGCGAGCTGCATTCGAATGAGCGTGGATTTGCCTGTCTGGCGGGGACCGAACAGAAAGCACGATTTGCCCCGTAGCACCGCGGTGATGTCGAGGCTCCTGCTGATATCCATATGATGATATCCAACAACTATAATGCTGTATATCATGACAATACACGGTAACGGTGTCAATAAGATTGGACCCAGCCCCAGTACGATGCGCATCCGTTCACTCTCTGACCCGGTAAACGTTCCTTGCGGGGTGAGGCTCTTTGGTTGAAATGCCTACTACCGTGATGCATAGTGCCGCTCCTGATCGCTCTTTGACGGAGGACCGCATGCATCGCATCGTCACCCTACTTGCCGTATTGAGTATGAACGTCCTGCCCGCCGTCGCCACGTCAGCCGAGGCGGAAACAAAAGCATCGGTGGTTTTGGCAGCGATGGCTGATGGCATCGGCGATCTAACCTTCGCTTCACCCCAGTGGGTCGACGCCGCGCAGGAAGCATTGGCCGCAGCGGCGAGCAAACACGCTGACGGCCTCAAGGATCTCGGAAAATTCACCCTGTGCGAAGTTGGCCACAACCCTCCCGCCTATCTGCACGCTGGCGCCAAGCTCGCCTGGTATGCCACCTTCAACGGGCCGCAGGTAACTGCCCATACGGGTGAAGCCAAGGAGTGCGATATCAAGATCCAGGGCGACCACGCCATCATGAGCAACCTCGGCAGGATTCAGTATCATGGCAACGACCCCAAGGTGGTCGCAGCAGCTCAGGCGCGGCTGGGGAAGCTGTCCCGCTGGGAGATCGAAGGCAGTATGCCGGAGAACGAGGTACTTGCTGCCGTATTCAGGTCCCTGCACGACACCATGGCCGCTCGTACCATGCCGCGGTTCGTATTCATGACACCCGAATGGGTGAGCACTGCCCGCCACATCCTTTCAACCCGGGCTACCCTCGATGAGTATGCTGACGGGATCAGCGACGTTGTATATACCTTCTCGGAGGAGTTCACCGACACACCCCGTTATGCTTTTCCGGATGGATCACACGGTGGCTTTTGGGTGCACTGCAACTATGGACAGATCACCGTCGGCGCAGGCGCACTGCCGAAGGAGCTCGAGCCGGCCGACTTCCTTACCAAAGGGATCTACACCCCGGTAGTGCCGGTAGGGCGAACCGTTAACGCCGCCATGACGGAAACCGAAAAGGCCGAGCAGGGAACTTACAGCGCGGCGGCATTTCGGATCGACGAGAAGACCAATGAGCGGCCTATCAGTCAAACACAACCGTCAGGAAAGGGACCGATGCCGCCGGCGTTGGGACGCGTCATGATGACGCTGCACGATGAGTTGGGAAAGCGGACCTCGGGTGAGTTACCCTCAGACTTTGACCAGGGCATAAAGTCCGAGTGGGCCACAGCTCAGAACTTTGACCGAAGCCCCGATTACGCATCCTCGTGGGTGCGCTACGATGAGGTCGACATCTATGCGGAACCACTTAGTCGTTAGTCACCCCCGTGATTCCGTAGTCGATTGGCAGATTTAACGCGAACAATAAGAACGGAGCACCCGAAGTATGAACTCTGAATCAGCATCATCCGGAGCGGGACCACTCACCGGACTGAAGATTCTGGATATCTCAGAGGGTATAGCCGCGCCATTCTGCACCAAGTTGCTTGGCGATCTGGGTGCCGACGTAGTAAAGATCGAGAAGGCCGAAAGCGGCGATGAGAGCCGGGCCTTAGGTCCCTTCCCGGAAGGTGAACCGCACGTCGAACTCAGCTCGAGCTTCTTCTTCCTGAATACCAGCAAGAGGAGCGTGATCCTCGATCTCGACTCCGAAGCAGGGCTCAGCAAACTTCGCGCCCTCGTAAAGCGTTTCGATATTGTCGTTGCGAGCGGTACTGCAGAATCGCTGGCCGCTCGGGGTCTCGGTTTCGAACAGATGCAGGCATGGAATCCGACCCTTATTCTGACGACCGTCTCCGGCTTTGGCTCTTTCGGGCCACACTCCCACTATGAGTCTTCACATCTTATCAACTGTGCCGTCGGTGGCTGGGCTAATCTCTGCGGGATGCCGGACCGAGAACCACTGCAGGCCGGCGGTGCGATTACAGAAACCTTGACCGGTGCGTTCGCCGCCACGTCGACGTTGCTGGCGGCACTTGGCAGAGCGAAACACGGCCGCGGCGAACACGTGGACGTGAGTGCAAAGGAAGCCGTACTGGCCGGCGCACAGTTGCCGACCCTCATGTACGAGTACCGCGGCCTGATTCCGCACCGCTATTCGAGCGTTGGTTCGGGCGCAGGCGCAGCCTTTATGCTACAGACGAGCAAAGGGTATGTCGGATTGAACGCACTGACGCGAGACCAGTGGGTCATGCTGTGTGAATTCCTGGGTCGAGGCGATATCGCGAAAGACCCTCGCTTCGCCGGCGTCTCCTGGGCAAATCCTGATGAACGACTCGAGGAGATTAGGGAAGCGTTTCAGGAGGCCCTTAGGGACCGATCCGCCGAGGAGCTATTTCACGAGGCGCAGGTGTGGCGCGTGCCATTCGGGCTGGTTCCCAATCTGGAAGGGCTCTACCAGTTTCCCCCACACTGCGAACGTGGCTTCTTTGTGGAGCTTGACCACCCGGTAGCTGGATCCGTGAAAGTTCCCGGCATACCGTTCAAGTCTACTGTTACGCAGCCCGCGCCCTATCGTCCGCCTCTATTGGGTGAGCATACGCAAGAGGTATTGGAGGAACTCGACGATCCTGACGACTCTCCTCGGGCAAGCCGACACGAGGGCAGCAATCCCACTGCACTTGAGGGGCTACGTATCCTCGACCTTTCCATGTTCTTTGCAGGTCCCGTCGCTGCGCAGATAGCGGCAGATGCCGGGGCTGAAGTGATCAAGGTAGAATCCGTTCAGCGTATCGACGGCTGGCGGGGTAGCGCATCGGCGTGGTCAGGAGAGATCCCTCCCTGGGAGAGTTCGCCCTATTTCAACTGGGTGAATAGAAGTAAGCGTGACATTACGCTGAACCTTACCGACTCGCGCGGTACCGACATATTGAAGAAACTCGTGCGGGACGCGGACGTTCTGATCGAGAACTTTACACCTC
>CEPX01034207.1_pt1 | contig 13584 bp, 16 predicted proteins | sample 361361 | NCBI WGS metagenome assembly CEPX01 (sample SAMEA2619974, study PRJEB7988) | marine metagenome | biome: marine biome (ENVO:00000447); feature: mesopelagic zone (ENVO:00000213) & marine oxygen minimum zone (ENVO:01000065); material: "saline water (ENVO:00002010), including plankton... | reverse complement strand
CCTTTCTGCTACACAGACAACATTAACAGCCGCAAGAACTGAATTAGCAAAATATGCAGACCTTAACTGCGTGGGCTTGCTTGAGGGAACTGGCGGCAAGTCTGGTTTTCTTCTTTTAATTGACAACAAAGCTTCTTTTACGTGCATACAGACTCTTGGTGAAAACAGCATGATTGACAGCGTGAAGTCATTCAATGTAGTACTTGAATATTATGCTGAAAGGTCTATCACAAAGAATGTTCTGGTAAAGCATCTTATTGGCGATTAAAGATTAAGTTTTCTTAACAAGCTGAAATACCTTTTGTAATTAGAATAAAAACCGAAACACTTAAATATGTGTTTATACTTATTCTACTTATTAAGATTTTGAGGTGGATGAAATGGTTAATATGACTATGGCAATACCGGATAAGCTAAGCAAGATTATTAAGAAACATAATGAAGTTAAATGGAGCGAAGTAGCAAGAAAAGCCATGTGGGAACATGCAAAAAGACTAGAGCTTCTTGATTCATTAGTTTCTAAAAGCGAGCTGACAGAAAAAGATGTTAAAGAAATAGGAGACAAAATAAAGCGAGGTATTGCAAAGAGGCACGGCTTAGCATGAAACTAGTGGTTGACAGCAACAGGCTTATTGCTGCGCTTATAAAAGACAGTTCATCAAGAGCTATAATAACAAATCATAAGCATAGTTTTCTTTTGCCTGAATTTTCTTTAGAGGAAATTAACAAATACAAAAGCTATATCTGTGGAAAAGCAAAATTAGATTCAGCTACTTTCGACACTTTATTGAGTTCTTTACTATTGAATATTGAAGTTATTGCAAGAGAACAATATGCATCTAAGTTACAAATAGCAAAAGAACTATTGACTGAAAGAGATTTAAAGGATGTCCCTTTCTTGGCATTGGCTTTGTCTAAAGAAACAGATGGTATCTGGAGTGATGATAAAGATTTTTTAATCCAAAATAAGGTTAAGATTTTTAAAACTGAAGATTTAATTTAAGTCTTCTTCACAAACTGAAATGCCTTTTCTATGTTCTTTTTTGAGTATCCTGATGATTCCAGAGAGCTTTTGATTTGCTCTACAGAGTCGCCGTGTTGCAGGCCAATATCTATTACTGATTTTATTTCATCTAGTTCACCATAACCAGAAGCTTCAGGGAACGCGTCCTGTTTTTCTGCCTTCTTAATGAGCGCTTCTTTCAGTTTTGGACGGTCAACTTTTGCTTTCATAACCCTTGAAGGAGGTTTTGGTAAAAGTTTTGACCTTTTCTTAGCCTGCTTAAACACAGGCTTTTTTCGCTCAACTTTTTCAGGTTTCCTCAAGATGTCAAGAACTTCATCTTTTTTCTCCACTTCTGTTGCAGGAGTCACAACCGGAGTTTCAATTGGCTGCTTCACTTCTTCAGCTACTTCCGGCATGAGCTGTTCTTCAGCTTCACTAACAGCAGGTTCTTCTAACAGTTCTGGCTGTTGAACTATTGTTGGAGTCTCATATTGTTTTATTTTACCTTTTAGGTATTCTTTATCCCTATCTATTTCTTCTCTACTCGCCTTTAATATATTGAGCTCTTTATTGATAGCTTCCTGTTCTTTCATGAGAAGAGCTTCTCTTTTAGTGAGCCCTTCTTCTTTGAGAGCATCCTTTTCCTCTAATTTCTCATATTTCATTATCTTCTGTTTTAAGAACTCTTTATCCTTGCTTATATCTATTCCAGCTGTCTTTATTATTGCAAGCTCGCTGCTTAGTGCTTCCTGCTCTTTCATGAGCAATGCTTCTCTTCTGGAAACATCCTGCTCTTTTTGGACAGCGTCATTTATCTTTGCAGTCGCTTCTTTGAGCAGATTATTCAATTCAGCTTCTTTCTTGCCCAGATACTCCTCTTTTTCGCTTAATTGAGCAGCATTTATGTCCTCTTCTGAAAATCCTTCTGTGCCTTTTAATGCGAGAAGCTTCTTTGATGTTTCTGTAAATTGCAATAATGTATCGTCTATCTCTTTCTGCTTGTCAGCAGCTAAAATCTCTTTTTCCTTTTGCTCAGCTTTTAATTTTCCGACCTCTGTGCTTAATTGTATTTCGTTCTGTGTGCTTTTTTGCATTAAGTCTCTCACTCTTTTTTCATGCTGTTCCTGTAAATTATGCGCAATCTTGTTGAAGGCATTTTCGCTTTCTACAAACAATTTTTGCCTTTCTTCAAGTCTTTTGCTTAAAATCCTGTTTTTCTCTTTTATGTCTGCAAACTTTTCAGAAAGCTCTTCTACTTCGCGCTCTTTCATTTGCGATTTAATTCTAAATTCTGCTAATTCTTCCTGAACATGTTTGGAATCTTTTTTTTCAACTTGCTTTCTTATTTCTTTGCCAAGTTGATGAAGCTCATGATTCTTATCTTTTAGTTGCTGCGAAAAGTTTTGCTCAAGCTTTTCCATTTCATCACTTTTTTCGTCTAGAAATGTTTTGAGATAGTTAATGCGTTTCTTGTCTTCGATAACCTGGGTGTTGAGCTGGTTTGTTATTTTTTCCTGGGATAGAACAAGCGCTCTTAGCCTTTCTTTCTCATCATTTTTTCTTGAAAGCTGGCGGGTTAGATTTTCAACAATCCGCCTGTTTGAGTTGCCTTTGCGCGCTATTGCTCCTTTTATTTTTTCAACATAATCCTTCTCTGTTTTTGTCTTTTCATCAAGCTGCTCCGATATTCTTTGGTTTGCGTTATCTCTTACTTTGAGCATATTTATCAGTCTTTTTATCTGATTTTCTTTCTCATCAATCTCATTCGAAAGCTCAGAAGTTTGGTCTTTTTCAGAATTTTCAAAACTCGAAATATGGTCTCTCAACTTTTCTATTTCCTGCTCTTTTGAAGTTAGCTGCTTGTTGAAGATTTCTGCCACATCATATTGTTCGCTTTTTGACTTTTTGTTGCCTGATTTAAGAAGAACTGCGAGCTTTTTAATCTGCCTGTCTTTTTCAACAACCTGCTTGGTAAATTCATCACTTAATATCTTTTCAGAATTTTCAAGTTGAGATAGGTGTTCCTTTAGCCGCTCTATCTCCCTGTCTTTAGAGCTTACTTGCTTGTTGTAGAATTTTGATATTTCCTGCGTTTGAGTCAAGTTTTTTCACCAACTAGGGCAAATTTGCTTAGGAGCGATTCAAGTTGTATGAACTCATCTGAGCCCTCACTCATCCTAAACTCTATTTCCCCGCACGATTCAATTAGGCGCATCTTGCTCTTGCTGTCAATATCCAAGCTAAGCACCTCTTTTTGTATGTGCCTTATTATATCGAGCCCTGCTAAACCGTGGTTTAGCATGGTCTCCAGAAGCTTATTTCTTGCTTCTGTGAACCGATTATCTAGTGCCAGAGTGATTACCTCTTTTATTTCTTTTGGTTTTGCAGCGCTAGCGATAGAGTAAACAGTTTCATCTGTTATAGACTCTTTTACAGCCGCACAGCTCTGCATTACATTTTCAAGCTTCCTGCAATCGCCTTCACTTACCTGTATTATTGCTTCTTTTCCTTTATCATCAACTTCTATTTTTTCATTAATGCCAATTTTATCAATTATTTTAAGCAATTGCTCTTTTGCCAAAGGCTTAAACCTGAAAACAACGCATCTGCTTTGAATAGGCTCGATAATCTTTGAAGAATAATTAGCAAGAAGGATAAAACGGCAGGTTGCCGTATAATTCTCCATTGTTCGACGCAGAGCCTGCTGAGCTTCTTTAGTGAGAGAATCAGCCTCATCTAAAATGCATATTTTGAATGGAACATCCCCTATTGATTTTGTCCTTGCAAAATCTTTTACAGTATTCCTAATGACGTCTATGCCTCTTTCAGAACTTGCATTTAATTCAAGTATATTGTTTCTCCACATATCTCCATATAATTGCTTAGCAATGACCAATGAAAGCGTAGTCTTGCCAACTCCAGGCGGCCCTGCGAGAAGCAAATGCGGCATATTTCCCTGCTTTACAAAAGCAGAAGCACGCTTAATTATCTCCTCCTGCCCCATAATCTCAGAAAAATCGTTTGGACGGTATTTCTCAGCCCATATCATGCTTTCCATATCTTTTGGTATTTCTAAAACCAATATAAATGTTTCTGCCTTGTTTTCCACAAAATTTAAATAGTAGCTACCCATTAAAAACATAGAAAAAAGGGAAAAATTAGCATTTTTAAATAGTAACGAAGGTGGGTTTATGCCGGAAGAAGAAAAAAAGTTTTCTAAAGAGATTATAGGAAGAACAGTGGTTAGCAAGAGCGGCCGCAGGTTTGGAGAAGTTGGCGACGTTGTTTTTGAAACACGCTCTGGAGAATTAATACACTTGGTTCTTTCAAACCCTACTCCTTACATCCAAAAGCTTGAACTGGAGAAAGACGATGCAGGCAGTATTCTCATCCCTTTCAGCTCAGTGCTTGCAATAGGAGATTTCTTAGTAATATCAGAAGAAGATATTGTTTAACGCCGTGGCTAAAGCCAGTGCTATTGCAAAGATTGTAAAGTTTCTTATTCAAACGGTTGAGGTATGCTTGGAGTTTCTGTTGTTTCTTGAGAAGACTGTTCATCATTTACGTCATCTACGGCTTGCTCAAGGTCATCTTCTGTAATTACAATCTCAATAACCTGTGTATTATCATCTTTTTCTCCAGAACTGCATCCTGCAACAATAAGAATGGTTAATAATCCTAAAATTAATACATATTTCATTTTAACACCTCTTTTTAAAATTGTTTTAACTTTTGTTTTTTTAATATTTTCTGAGATTATTTTATTTTACAAGTCAGAGGATTGGAGATAATATACAAAGTAACAAGCACAATAATAAGTGTTGGAACCTGAATCTCAAATCCAAGGAAAGGAAGCGAGCTTAAAGTTGCTGTTACCCCAAATACACCTGCTACTGTAGGCAGTAATCCAACAAAACAGCCCGGACATGCGCCTCCAAGCATTCCTCCAAATGCTCCAACAGCAGTCATGCCAGCTTCTTTTTTCAACGCCATTACTTGCTTTAATTTGTACGTCATTATAGTCAAATTCAAAGCAATTCCTATTCCAATAAGAAGCGTAAACAGGAAATAAGGTATTACAAAACTAAGCCTATAAGACAAAAAAAACGGAAGTATTTCGTAGAACTGATTAACCCACAAATTAAGACCAAAGTAAAGTATTAGGAAAACAAGGAACCATAGCAAATAAGTTTTGCTTGAAAGAACAGTCTGTACAACATTCCAATGCGTTCTAAAATCCAACTTCATGTTCAAGTTTATTAAAAAGTCATATATTAAAAAGCTTGTTTTAAATGAATAAAAGAAATTTAACCAGCTAGTTCAGCTTCAATTGCTTGTTCAAATACTGCAAATGGCTCCGCACCGCTAATTAACTGTCCGTTAAGCAAGAATCCAGGTGTGCCTCTTATTCCCGCAGCACTGCCTTTCTGCAAATCATCTCTTACATCAGATAGATATTTTTGAGTGTCATAACAATCGTTAAACTTTTCAGTGTCCAGACTTAAGTCAACAGCCCATTGCTTATAACTTGCATCGCTAAGAGACTGTTGGTTTTCAAAAATAGTGTTGTGGAATTCCCAGAACTTGCCTTGCTCTTGAGCGCATTCTGAAGCTAGAGCAGCAGGAGTTGCCTGCGGGTGAATGTTGTCCAGCGGGAAATGCTTGTAAACAAATTTCACTTTACCGGTATTTACATATTCTTCTTCTATCTGTGGTAGTGTTTGAGAATAAAACACACTGCAGAACGTACACTGGAAGTCAGAAAACTCTATGATTGTTACAGGCGCATCGTCATCTCCTTTTACTGGAGAATCGCCAATCTCAACCACTGCATTATTATCTTTGCCTGAATCTCCTCCAAAACCAAAACCTCCTGTAAATATAGAAATAGCAAGAAGCAATACAAGAACTCCTGAAATGCCCTGCCATAAAGTTGTCTTTTTTACAGTAAAAGTTTCATCATCACTGTCATGATGAACTGCATGCTTTGCTATATCTTTTGTATGTTCTAAATGTTTTGCCACATGTTTTACATGCTCTTTTGGTTTTTCATGCTTTTCGTGTTCTGTCATAGTATTAACCTCTGCTCAGCTAAACAGAACCCTTTTAAAAATTTTTCCTTAAATGATAATACTCTTGGAAATCGTAATATTTATAAACCCTTTTCACTGTTAACTAATTTATAATTTTAGCGAGGTAATAAAATGGCTGCTTTAGTAAACAAAAAACCACATATGGACATTATATTATTAGGAGTTATTTTTGGAATTCTGGCAGGAGGAATAACAGCATTTGCTGTAGTAGAATATAAAACCAGCCAGTCAAAAACACAGGATGATCTTATTAAAGAGTGGTATGTTGCAGAAAATGCAGTTTCTGTGAGTCCCCACGGTTTAAGAAAGCATATAGGAGATGGGAATTTCCTTATTGTTGATTTACGCAGTCAAGAAGAATACGAAACACAACATGTTATCAGCGCTCGCAATGTTCCTGCATATGCCACACCGGATAAGTCAGATTATGGCGCAGTGGACAGAATTGTAGGGTCGTTCAAAGAATTAGAAAAAGAAGCCAAGGCTAACGGACAAGAAATCGTCGTATACTGCTACAGCCACGGTTGTATGACTGGGCGAAAAATTGGTAAACTGCTTGCAGAGAACGGCATTTATGTAAAACACCTAAATATCGGCTGGCAAGAATGGAGATATTATTGGAATATGTGGAACCACGACGGCGAAACAGGAGTAAATCCTGAAGAGTTTTTTGCATCAGGACCAGAACCTGGAGTTTTTTCAGGGGAAGCTAGTGGCGGATGCCCAATAGGCGGGGAATTTGGCTGCTAAATATTGACTTCAAATGAAAACATATCTTATTGCACTTGCTGTTATGATAGTTTTTGTTGTTAGCAGTTGTAGTTCACAACAGCAAGTTGATACTGAGGATTCTGAAGACTCTTCTGAATTTGATTCCTTTGCCAGTTGTATTAAAGAAAACGGCTTAAAGATGTATGGCTCTTTTACATGTTCTGTGTGCAAGCGCCAAAGAGCAATCTTTGGCTCTTCTTTTGAGCTTGTTGGTGAAATTGAATGCCATCCTCGCGGAGAAAACCCGCAAACTGAACTATGCTTACAAAAAGATATAGAAAAAACGCCAACATGGATTCTGGAACAAGATGGCGAAGAGATAAAGCGCTTAACTGGCTTCCAAAACATGGAAACATTGGCAGAAATATCCGGTTGCCAACTGCCACCTTGAGAGAATATAATGGCTGAACTAACAATAGGATTAATAATTGTTGCTGCGTTAGCTGACAGCATAAATCCATGCGTATTTGGCGTTCTAATTTTCCTTCTGGCTTATATGACAAAGACATTTAAGAATAAAAACCACATGCTGCTTGCAGGAGGCATATACATAGCAACAGTATATGTTACTTACCTTGTTATTGGAATTGGCCTATTACAAGTGGCTTTTAGCACTGGGTTGTCTACAGGCTTCAAATGGTTTGCTGCGCTCATAGCTATAGCTGCAGGGCTTTTTGAAATAAAAGATTTTTTCTGGTATGGACGCGGATTTTCCTTGCAAATGTTGCCAGGCGGGGCTAAAACTATCAAGAAGGTCTCTAATCTTATGGGTTCCCTGGAAAGCAAACATCCCTTCGCTGCTTATGGTGTCGCTGTTTTTCTCGGCTTTATCGTGGTTTTAGTAGAATTACCTTGTACAGGTGCACCATACTTAGCTGTTCTTGGTTTGCTTTCATCAGGCGATCTTGCAGCAGGCATACCTTTACTGTTGCTTTATAACCTAATTTTCATCTTGCCTCTGTTTGTAATAATCGGCCTTGTTTATACAGGCCGTGCATCCAAACAGCTTGAAAAGTGGCGAAAAGAACACCGTGGACTTATGAGGCTAGGCACAGGCATTTTCCTTATCGCATTAGGACTATACATGCTATGGTCTATTGGCGGATTTGATACTATCATAGCATTATTTAAATAAAAATATATAATTGGTGTTAATTAATTTAACTTAATGCCAAAAGATCCTATATGTGGGATGGAAGGAACAATCCCTTTTGGAAAATATTATTTCTGCAGTGATAATTGCGTTAAAAAGTTCAAGAAAGGAATTAAAACACCTTGGTATAAAGAAAGATTATATCTTATCTTAATCATAACATTGTTAGTTGTTTCTGTATCTTACTTTGTAAGTTTTCTCAACCCATTCTTTGATGCATTTATTGACTATTTCAAATTAATATGGTGGGCTGTATTGTTGGGCTTGCTTATTGGAGGTTTAATCGATCGGTTTGTTCCGCGCGAATATGTATCAAAATATCTGGCACAAAACAAAAAACGCACTATTTTTTATGCAACTTTTCTTGGCTTTATAATGAGCGCTTGCTCACACGGAATTTTGGCAATTTCAATAGAACTGTATAAAAAAGGAGCTTCAGTGCCTGCAATTATTGCTTTCTTGCTAGCAGCGCCATGGGCAAACATAGTTATTACGGTTTTATTGTTTAGCTTTTTTGGCTTTAAGGCAATCTTTCTAATTGTAGCAGCCATAATAATCGCAATCACAACTGGTTTTATTTTCCAATTGCTTGACAAAAAGAATCTCATAGAAAAAGCAAAGTCAGCTAAAGTTGATGAAAAATTTTCTGTCTGGAAAGATATAAAGAAGCGGAAGAAGGCTTACGCTTTTTCTTTCAATGCTCTGTTAAATGATAGCAAAGGAGTGTTGCACGGTTCATGGACACTTTCAAAAATGGTTTTGTGGTGGATACTGATTGGAATGTTGCTTGCTTCAGCAGCGCGAGCATTTATTCCAGTGCATATTTTTCATCAATTCTTAGGACCAACACTTTTGGGAATCGCAATTACATTAATAATTGCTACAATCATAGAAGTCTGCTCAGAAGGAAGTTCGCCAATCGCATTTGAAATCTACAACCAAACAGGAGCGTTAGGTAATTCGTTTGTTTTTCTTATGTCAGGGGTGACCACCGATATGACTGAAATTGGATTAATCTGGTCAAACATAGGAAAGAAAGCTGCAATTTGGTTGCCAATAGTAACTATTCCGCAGATAGTATTAGTGGGATTTCTGTTCAACATGTTTCTTTAAAGATCAGTCAATACATAAGAATCCTTGATTTTCTTTACTAACCTAGCAGGGCACTCAACTATTTCATCTCCGCTTTTGAATTTCTCGTAAGCTTCACGCTTTCCTTCACCAACAAAAAGCAACAATGCTGTTTTTGCTGTTAACATTGTTTTCTTTGACATTGTAATTCGGTGTAGAGGTGGTTTAGGAGAATCATCCATTTCAATGTAGCCTTCTGATTCGTTTTTTACTGAGTGATGGTTTGGATATAAAGCACCGACATGACCGTCTTCTCCTGAACTGAGGATTATTATGTCAGGATTTTCAAATTTGTATTCTTTACCTGGGAAAAAAGGATGCAGGTTTTCTTTTGGTATGCTGACTTTGCTAAGAAAAATATCATGAGCAAGCTTGTAATTGCTGTCTTTATGAGTTGGCGCAACAACGCGCTCATCTGCCATGAACACATGAACTTTACTCCAATCTATCCGCTGCTCTTCAGCAAGAAGATTCCATATCCCAACAACGCTTCTGCCGCCAGGTATTGCAAGAATTACTTGTTCTTTTTCTTGCAGAAGTTTAGCTATTGCATCAACAATGATGTCAACTGCAGCTTTGCTTAACTCTTCAATGCTTTTCTTAAAAATAGTTTTTGTCATTTAGCTTCGTCATGGCCGCCGAACTCAGCCCTCATTGCTGAGACAACTTTTGTTGCAAATGATTGTTTTTTACGAGATTGCTTGCGTTTTTTCAAAGCATGCTTCAAAGTTTCCATTTCAACTCTCTCGCTATTAGCGGTCTTTAAAGTCCAAGTTCCAGTCTCTCCGCCGCCTATCTTTCCTGTAAACTTCTTTAGCTTAGGATCTTTTCTGAAAGCTTCCTGAATAGTCTCGCAAAGAAAAGATCTTACTATAGAGCCATGATTCCATACATTTGAAACTTTTTCATAATCATATTTATACTTGCTTTTATCCAAAACTTCAAACCCTTCAGCATAAGCTTCTTCAATTGCATACTCAACTCCATTATGAACCATTTTAACAAAATGGCCAGCTCCTGCAGGCCCCATGTAAGCATAGCCATCCTTGGTTGCAACATCCTTAAACAGATTTTCGTAGCGCTTGAAAATCTTTTTGTCGCCGCCAATCATTAATGATGCGCCGTACCTTGCTCCGTTTAGACCGCCGCTTGTTCCCTGGTCAATAAAGTTAATGCCTTTGCTCTTGCATAACTTATATCTTCGCTGAGAATCTTTATACCAGGAATTCCCTGCTTCAATAATCGTATCATCCTTAGAAAGCAAAGGAAATAGCTGTTTCATCACACTATCAACAGGCTTTCCTGCAGTTATCATAAGAACAACAACTCTTGGCTTAGGAAGCTTTTCAACAAGCTCTTCTATGGAATAGGCTCCGATTGCACCTTTCCTAGCAATCTTTCTTACTTTGTCAGCATGCCTGTTGAAAACAACAACTTTGTTTTTTTTATCAATTAAATTTAGAACAACATTATGCCCCATTCTTCCTAACCCAATAAAACCAAGTTTCATTTTAACACCTCTTCCGGCAGAATCCACTTGTGGCCTTCCTCTTTAAGAAGTTTATCTGCTTCGTTAGGCCCAAAACTTCCTGCCCTGTAACTTAACATATTTTTCCTGTTCTTTTTTATGCATTTAAGCACAGGATCAATAATCTTCCAGCTTTCTTCTGTCTCAGCCCAGCCTGTGAAGAGGGATTTATCGCCTTCCATAACTGCTGCAAGCAAGACTTCGTAAGCTTCAGGCGCATTAAACCCGAACGTTGTCTTATGCTTAAAGTCCATTATAACAGGGTTAATGGCAGAAATATCTCCATGAGATTTAACATTAAACTTGATTGCTATTCCTTCATTAGGCTGTATTCTTATTGTTATTATATTTGGATGTACTTCTCTTTCCTCACAGAAAAGAGTGCACAGTACTTCTTTTATTAGAATGTTTATTTCTGCATAACTATTCGCGAGCCGCTTACCAGTCCGTACATAAAAAGGAACACCTTCCCAACGCTTATTATCTATATGAAATTTAATAGCAGCAAAAGTTTCAGTAGTTGAGTCAGGAGCAACATTTGCTTCCTTTCGGTAAGGCTGAACCACATGGCCATTTATAATTCCTGTACTATACTGGCCTACAACTACTTCGTTTGGACGCACTTTTCTGATTGACTTCAAAACCCTGACTTTTTCAGGGGTTGTGTCAGCAGCCTTTACTGAAACAGGAGCTTCCATAGCAATGAAAGACATCACTTGAAGCGCATGATTTTGAATCATATCACGCACTGTCCCTGCATTCTCATGATATTTTCCCCTAAGACCAATTCCCTGCTGCTCTGCCATGGTTATCTGAACGCTGTCAATGAAATTATTGTTCCATATCCGCTCAAACATCGCATTTGCAAACCTGAAGAAAAGTATATTCTGAACAAACTCTTTTGCAAGGTAATGGTCAATGCGATAAATCTCCTCTTCCTTGAAAACAGAAGATACCTGCTTGTTAAGCTTTCTGGCAGACGCAAGATCAAATCCAAAAGGCTTCTCGAAAACAACACGTTTCCACCCTCTTCTTTTCAGCAAGCCTGATTTCTTCATTTTTTGAGTGATAGGTCCAAACATTTCAGGAGGAAGAGCAAGATAAAAAATTCTATTATCTATCTTGTTTAAATGCTTTGCAAATTTTCTAAAAGAAGCTTGATTCTGATAATCAATAAGATAGTAAGACAGTTGTTTTTTGAATTTATTCCATTTTATTTTGTTAATATCAGCAATAAAACTTTTGGCAGATTGGTTAAGCAGCTTACCAAAATCTTCTGCTGTAAGCTCCTGGCGGCCAACTCCGATTATACTGCAGTTTTCAGGCAAACTATTTTTAGCTTTGAGACTATAGAGAGCAGGAATAAGCTTGCGCTTTGCCAAGTCACTCGTAACCCCAAAAATAACAAAAACAGTTTTATCAGCCATACAAAACCCCTAACAAGAACACAATAGAAGTTAGTGTTTATTAAGTTTATCTTTTAGATTAAATCACTTACTCAACAAGACAGTTTGTGTTGGGAATGCGAACTCTATCTTTTCTTTTTCAAAAGCTTCTTTTAGTCCGAGATTGATTTCCTGCTGTGTATCCATGTAATCATTGTATTCTTTTGACTTAAGATAATAAACAACCTCAAAATTCAGGCTGAAATCCCCAAACTCCTTGAAGTGAACGCGGTCAAGCTCGGCAAGTTTTGCCTTTTTTACTACATCATTTACTATTTCAACAGCTTTTTTCAGCTTGGCATTAGTTGTATCGTAAGTAACGCCAAAGCCAAAGACTATCCTGCGCTTCTCCATCTGCTTGAAATTCTGGATTCTTGTTGAGGTTAGCTCACGATTTGAAATTACTATTTCCTCACCCTGCAGGGCCTGGATTCTTGTTGACTTAATTCCAATCTTCTTTACAACGCCAAGATGCTTTCCAACTATTATGAAATCACCAACTTGGAACGGCTTGTCAAAATAAATTGAGATTGAGCTAAAGATGTCTTCAAGAATTTTCTGGAACGCAAAAGCAATAGCCAGCCCGCCAATACCAAGGCCGGCAACCAAAGTTGTTACGTTAAAGCCAAGATTTGAAAGGACCATTAATATGGCAACTGCCCATACAACTCCTTTTACAATGCTGGCTAATGTTTTGATTACATGAGCTTCATGCTCTTTCTCACTTTCTTCTCTTTTACGAATGATTTTAGCTGTTCCATAGTCAAATACTGCAGTAATGGCCTTGACAATGTAATACATAACCCCAATAAGCAAAGCATAGTTGAAAATCTTCTGAACTATTCCAGGCAGGACAAGAAACTGCAAGGCAATGTAAACTGATATAAGAAAATACAAAGGCCAGTGCAGTTGATTAAGCATGTTCACAACAAAATCATCAATGTCAGTAGAAGTTTTCTTGGCAATTTTCTTCATCCTAAGAAGCACTACATTTTTAACAAGCTTGAGAACAATTATTCCTGCAAATACCATTATCAACGCAGTAAGATAATCCTGGCCAGAATTATTAAAGACTTCAATGTTTAACAACGCGTAATAATTGTATGCCATATCAGAACAAGCATTTTTTTGTTGTATTTAAATTCTTCTAATATGCAGCAGTTTTCTTTACCAAATACTTCTCATATTCATCTCCAAAGCTGCAAATGCTGCAGTAGCTCTTTCCGCAGAAATCAGGAATATCTTTTTGCTCGATTAGATTGAAGACATCATTAACAGCAGTTGTTACTTCATGTTCCATGAACGGATTCATAACAATCTGCCTGGTTTGGTCAGTTTTAACATATTTTACAAGCGCTTCCTTAATTTTAACCTTGAACTTTTCATTCAATAGCATTGCGTAAGCAGATAATTGCAAGCGGTGGTCAGGCCAAACTCCCTCAAAAGGAGCTTTTCCG
>CEPX01193544.1_pt1 | contig 13603 bp, 13 predicted proteins | sample 361361 | NCBI WGS metagenome assembly CEPX01 (sample SAMEA2619974, study PRJEB7988) | marine metagenome | biome: marine biome (ENVO:00000447); feature: mesopelagic zone (ENVO:00000213) & marine oxygen minimum zone (ENVO:01000065); material: "saline water (ENVO:00002010), including plankton... | reverse complement strand
TCTCTAGGGCAGTGGATATAGCAGAGGTTGCAGCTAAAAGATTTTTGGAAAACACTGTAGAGATAAAAGACATAAATTTGGATTCTGAAGAGTTTGAGAATAAAGAAGGGAAGACTATTAGGGTTTCTACAATGGAGATTACTTTGGCTAAGAAGTAATCCTTTATTTATTCTTTATTATTGAGTGATTACAGATGGAAAGGTTTAAATGTGTTAGTTTTTTTCAGTTTTTATGTCAAAATTGGCTTATGATGTAAAATATACTGCTGGATCTTATTTAGATGCGGCTATATCAATACCAATAAGTACTGGTAGAGGCATATCAAAATTAAGCGAAATAGTTTTAGGAGATAGATGTCCTGACTTTTTAAATTGGTAGAGAATAACTGAATCCAGTGAAATTTATAGAGGCATGGAAAGATTAAGAGAATCTTTAGATACAGAGCCAGGAATGCATTATTTACAAAGTAATATATTGGCAGTTGTTCCTTTTGTAGCAGTTGGGATGCCTGCAGCAGAGGCTGCTCAATCCTTAATTGATAAATATATGTCTGGTGCTAATGAAGTTGTACAAATGGTGGCTAATTCTTCTGCCACTCTTCTTGCCCAAATGGTCTTTGCATATAGTACTTTTATGGGCAATGAGGTAAGAACCAATAGGGATAAATATAATGAAGATAATGGAAGAATTTCTCCAAGAAAAGTTGTTAGAGGGACTTTAAATGCTGCAAAGGCATTTCTATCTTTTGATATCCCATTTAGTTTATCCAAAATAAGTGGGCAATCTTGGTTTCTGTATTCTGGAAAAGACCCATGGAAGGCTTCAGGAATTTTTGACTCAATAGCCATCCCCTTATGGTACACTGTAGCAATCCCTTATGGATTACATAATGGAGTTATTGAAACTGATAGAACAGAAGAAATCTATGGGAGGGTTTCTTTGGAAAGTTAAATCCAAACATTTATAAAACAAATTTCTCAATATTATTCTAAAAGAGGTAACTATGTCGTTGGCACCATCACTATTAATTGATATTGGGATAATTATAATTGTAGCTACTATTATTGGTTATTTGACTAAATTATTGAAGCAACCTTTTATTCCGGCATATATCATCACAGGAATATTAATCGGGCCTTTAGCATTGGGTTTAATTAAAGATATCGAGATTATTAAAGTTATTTCTGAATTTGGTATCGCTTTCTTGTTATTTTTGGTTGGGATGGAAATTAGTTTAAATAAAATAAAGAATGTGGGTTTGGTATCTATTATTGGTGCTTTAATACAAATGGTCACTTTGTTTGTTGTTTCTTATTATTTGAGTTTATACTTGGGTTTTCCTCAATTTGAGGCATTTATTGTGGGAGTGGTGATGGCATTTAGTAGCACTATGATTGTTGTGCAGTTATTGTCTACTTCTGATAAATTGGAAACCTTGAATGGGAGAATTGCTCTAGGATTCTTGTTAATGCAGGATGTAGTTGTGATTTTATTATTGACTATGATGAGTTCTCTAGAGGAAATTAGTCCTTATTTGATAAGTTTTGCATTGGTCAAAGGATTGATTTTGATTGGTATAGGGATTTTATTGGCAAGGTTTGTGTTTCCAACTGTGTTTAAGTTTGCTGCAAAGTCACAAGAGCTATTGTTTTTGAGTTCTTTGACAATATTATTCTTGTTTGCTTTATTATCTGTCTATTTTGAATATTCCATTGCCATTGGTTCTTTTATTGCTGGCCTGTCTTTAGCTAATCTGCCTTATAGTACGGATATAGTTGGAAAGGTTAAACCACTGAAAGAATTTTTTGCGACAATCTTTTTTGTTGCTTTGGGTATGCAATTAATCTTGCCAAATAGTAATTTTATTGTTAAGGCTACTTTGATATTCCTGGCAGTGGCTTTATTTTTGAAGCCATTGATAATATTCTTGATTACTTTCTTCTTTGGGTATGGCAGGAGAGTGGCATTCTTAACTGGGACTAGTTTGGCACAAACTTCGGAGTTCTCTTTGATATTGGTAGCTCTGCCTTTTGTATTGAATAAGATATCTATTGAATTATTTTCTATGGTCATATTTGTTACTTTGTTGACTATGGCTTTGAGTGCATATTGGATTAAATATGATGAATCTTTGTACTTATTCTTCTCTCCAGTATTAGCTTTATTTGATAAAATACCTATAAAGGGGAAGAAGATGGAGTATGAAGCAAGAGGGGTTAAGAAAGAGATATTGTTAATAGGCATCCATAGAATTGGTTCTATTTTCTACAAGACATTGAGTAGGCTGAATAAAAAGGTTATTGTTGTGGATCATAACCCTGACACTATAAAGGAGTTGATAAAGCAAAAAGTTAGTTGTATGTATGGTGATATGGCAAATAGGGAGGTTTTGGATAAGCTAGAAGTTAAGGACTTGAAGTTCATTATATCTACAGTTTCTAATGAAGATGAGAATATTTTCTTGATTAATTATGCTAAATTGTTAAATCCTAAAGTTAAGGTTATTGTGACTGCTAATTATGTGCATGAGGCATTTAGGTTGTACAATTATGGTGCAGATTATGTTATCTTGCCACATGTTTTGAGTGGAGAGAGGATGTCTAGTTTGTTGAGGGATGTTTTGAATGGGAAGAAAGGATTAGATAATATAAGAGAGACTCATATTAAGCATATTTCTAGTTTGGGGTTGTTTAAGAAATGAATGGCGCTGCCCGGATTTGAACCGGGGACATCTACCTCATGAGAGTAGCATTCAACCAGACTAAATTACAGCGCCTTTTGAAGTTTTGACAGAATTAATCTTATAAAAACTTTCTTATTTCCTCTGCTTGAGCAAATAGATCCTCACTAGATGGTTTCTCCCCTGGTTGTATTTCTAAATGTTCTTTATAGCAAGGGTGTAGTCTTATATGCAAATGAGGCATTTGGAAACCTTCCACAATAATGCAAGTTCTTATTGGCTTTAGGGCTTTGTCCATTGCTTTTGCTACTAACTTTGCAGTTAAGAAAAGTTTTTGGTATTCTTCATCATCTAGATCAAAGATATATTCATGATGTTTTTTTGGAATAATTAATGTTTGGCCTTTTGTTGTGGGAGCTATATCAAGGAAAGCCAGGGAATTTTTATCTTCGTAGATCTTGTGGAAATCTACTTTTCCTTGTGCCATCCCGCAAAATATGCAATCTACCATAATCTTGAAATTGTTAAGCCTGTTATGAATAACCCATATTTTATTTTTCCGGGGATTGTTGTGGGTTCTATTTCTAACTTGCCTTTTTTCTTTTCTTCTATCGTAGTATCTATTGGTTTTCTGCTATTTAGTATATTTATTACTGCTGATTCTGAGGCATAGGCTTTAATATCTGCTGTTTTCTCTTTTTCTAGAATTTTGTTTATTTCTCTGTCTTCTAGTTGAATCCCCATTATAAATTCTTTAGTGTTTATATCGTATAAATTTATTGTGTCTGTGCTCTTGACAAAGATAACTTCATTTGGAATTTCATAGCCAACTAGAAAAGTGGTAATTGAAGGATTTTTCTGTACTTCTGTAAAAACTTGCGCGCTTACTGAAGGAGTTAGCAGGATTAACAAAGTTAATATTGGCAGTAGTTTCTTCATGATTTCCATAATTGGGGAGAACTTATATAGGTTTCTATGGACTTGGCGGGATTTGAACCCACGGCCTCCCGATTGCCAACCGGACGATCTACCAGACTGATCTACAAGCCCCTTTAATCTTTAACCCAAAGTAATATATAATGCTTTTTCTAAATTTAGGTTATGACTAATCTTTCTGAAAGGGAAATGGAATTACCTGATGCAACAATAGGGAAGCTGTTGAAGATAGCTGTTGAGGACAAAGCTATAGTTTCTTTGGGCCCAGGCGAACCTGATTTTGATACTCCTAAACCCATTGTTAATCATTTGAAACAATTAATGAAAAAGGAAATAGGACATTATTCTCCCCCGGGAGGCAGGGCAGAATTGAAGGAAGCTTTGATTAAGAAACTAAAAAAGAAAAATAGAATAAAGGCCGATAAAGAAAATATGATAGTCACCTGTGGTTCTCAAGAGTCTTTGTTATTAGCAACTGCTTGTACTTTAGATGTTTCTGAACAAGTTATAATTCCAAACCCTAGCTTTTTAGGTTATTTGCCTACCTTTGAATTATTTAATGCTAACCCTGTTTTTGTTAAATTGAAAGAGGATCTAAAATTTGAAGTTGATCCTGATGATGTTAGAAAGGTTATAGACAAGAAGAAGACCAAAGTAGTTATATTGAATACTCCTGCTAATCCTACCGGAGGAGTTATAAGGAAGAAGATTTTAGAAGAATTAGCAGATATTGCTAGACAATATGATTTGTATTTGTTTTCTGATGAGGCCTATGAAGATTTGATTTATGATAAGAAGCATTTTTCTGTTGGTTCTTTAAATGGGATGGAGGATAATATTGTCTCATTCTTTACTTTTTCAAAGAGTTATGCTATGTGTGGGTATAGGGTTGGCTATTGCGTTGGCCCTGATCATTTGATTAATGCGATGACAAAAACCCATATTTACTCTACTTTGAGTGCTCCAACTATTTCTCAGATGTTGGCTGTCAAGGCTTTGAGCATTTCTGATAAGTATGTCCAGAAGATGGCTAAGGAGTATAGAAGGAGGAGAGATTTGTTGGTTAAAGGTTTAAATAGTTTGAATTTGACTACAAATAAGCCGGATGGTGCTTTCTATACTTTTTCTAATATTTCTGAGTATAGTAAGAATAGTTTTAAGTTTGCTCATGAGTTATTAGCTAAAGCTAAAGTGGCTGTTGTTCCTGGAAAAGAATTTGGGAGAGATGGAGAAGGCTATATTAGATGTTCTTACGCAACTGATTATAATTTGATTCAAGAAGCGGTGAATAGAATGGAAAAATACTTGAAGTAGTTACTGTAGTTTATATATGTTTAAATAGTTGTTTTCTTAGGAATTGGCGAGGAGGTGATATTGTTATGGCTGCAAGAAAAAAGGCTGCTGCAAGAACAACAAGGAGGGCTGCTGCAAGTAAAACAACTGCTAGGAAAACAACAAGAAGGGCTAAAAGATAATTGCTTATTTTTTTATTTTTACTCTACATAAATATTTCTTTTGGGGTCTTTCAGAAGTTCTGATAGTATTGTTATGGCCCCTTTTATATCACACATATGGGCGATACCCATATTTGTATGTAAGTTTCTGACCGCAACCCCCAAGACAGTGCTTGGTACTCCTTCTTTATCTAAGGAAATTCTGGCGGCATCTGTTGTGCCTAAATTACTTACTTCTAATTGAAGAGGCATTTTGTATTTCTTTGCTATTTCCTTTATCCAGTTGTCTATACATTTATTGGATATCATCTCTGCATCTTTCATTGTTAAAACTGGTCCAGAACCCAGGCTTTTAGTTACGTAGTGGCCTGATCCAGCATCATTTGCATTTACTACATCTATTGCTATTGCCCAGTCTGGGTCTACTTGGTAAGAGGATGTTTTTGCTCCGAAAAGACCTAGTTCTTCTTGAACTGTGAATACGTAATATAGGTTTCTTTTTGTGTTCTTTAGTTTTTTAGCAACTTCTAATAGAATGTAGCAACCTATTCTATCGTCTAGGGCTTTTCCACAGATTATATCTTTTTTCCCCAGGTTTATGGCATTTTGTTGAATAACAATTGGGTCTCCTGCAGATACCCCTAGGTTTCTCAGTTCTTTCTTTGTTAACCCTGTATCAAAAACTAGGTCCAGGATGTGTGGAAGTTGGGTCATTTCATGATCATCACTCACTTCTTTTGTTGTTACAGTGCCATATATCTTCTTTTTTCCTAGCTGTATAAAAGCTACCTGGCCTATGTAGATTGTTGGCTCTATCCCCCCTATTTCTGAGAGAAGAATTCTTCCATCAGATAATATTGTTTTGACCATTAAACCCACTTCATCCATGTGAGCTGCAAGCATTACTTTGGGCCCTTTTCCTTTTTTGTATGCAATAATATTCCCCATAGAATCAATTTTTACTTTATCTACCAAGGGTTTTATTTTTTTGATGATTAATTGCCTTATTTCTGCTTCTGATCCAGAAACTCCTGCTGCGTTGATCAGTTGTTTTAGCAATTCCATATAGTTTTTTGTTTTAAGGGTTTTATATAGTTTTTTGTTTGGATAAGTTTATATAGAGGTAATTCTGGGATTAGTTTAATGAAGAAAGTTAAATTGGAAAGAAGCTTGGGGTTGTTCCACACTACTATTGCAGGTGTTGGGATAATTTTGGGTGCAGGGATTTATGCATTGATTGGAGCTGGCGCAGGATTAGCTGGTAATGCACTTTGGTTGAGTTTTTTACTTGCTTCTATAATTGCAATGTTTACTGGATTGAGTTATGCTGAGTTAAGTTCTATTTTTAAGAAAGATTCTGGAGAATTTAAATATGCAGATGCTTCTTTAGGTAGAAAGATTGCTTACTTTACTGGCTTGATGTTGTTTTTTGAAGGAGTTATAAGTGCTGCTGCAGTTGCTATAGGTTTTGGAGGTTATCTTGGTGGTTTGGTAGGTTTGCCCTTGCTTGTTAGTGCCCTTGGTTTGATAATTGTTATGACTGTTGTTAATTATATTGGCATTAAAGAATCTGCTTTTTTGAATATTTTATTTACTGTAATTGAGGTCATTGGTTTGTTTATAATTATTTTTTTGGGGATTAAGTATTTTGGGAGTGTAGATTATTTAGATATGCCTAATGGTTTTAATGGGGTTTTACAGGCAACTGCTTTGGTGTTTTTTGCATTTATTGGATTTGAGGCGATTATTAAGTTGGCTGAGGAGACTAAGAACCCTAAGAAGATTGTTCCTAAAGCTGTTATCTTATCTTTGTTGTTTTCTTCTGTTATTTATGTCTTGGTTGCAGTTGCGGCTGTAAGCATTATGCCCTGGAATGAGTTAGCTATATCTGGGTCTCCTTTGGCAGATGTTGCTGCTTTGTCTTTTGGGGCTTTGGCTTTTTTGGTTATTTCTGTAATTGCTTTGTTTTCTACGGGAAATACGGTTCTAATGATAATGGTTACTACTTCAAGATTGGTTTATGGAATTGCTGCTGAGAATAAAATCTTTAAATGGTTATCTAATGTTGATAAGAAAACTCAAACTCCTTTGATGGCTATTTTATTGGTGTGTTTAATTACGATTATCTTTGCTATTATTGGGGATTTGACTATTGTTGCTAGTTTAGCAAATTTATCAATATTTGTAGTATTTGGCATTGTCAATGTTTCTGCAATTGTTTTGAGGTATAAGAAGCCTGGAAAAAGAGGGTTTAAGATGCCTTTGAATATTGGGAAATTCCCGGTTATTTCTTTGCTTGGGTTGTTGACTTCTTTGTTTATGATATTCTTTGTGTTTAAGACTTTGCTATGAACTATCTGTACCACAGTCGGCAAATTGACAAATAGGTCCTTTGTGTTTGAAATTCCTTTTGTTGCATTTCTTTAATGCTTTTTCTAGAACTTCTAAGGCTTGATCAATCTCTTTTTTAGTCACGATATAAGGAGGGATAACTCTAATTCCTTTAGAACCACATCCAAGTAAAACTAGGCCATTTTTTACACATTCTAGGATTACATTGTCTCTTAGCTTTGCTGTTCTAAGATCAAAGGCGACCATCAATCCTAGGCCCCTAACATTTTGGATTAGTTTTTTCTCTTCTAATTCCATTAATCTTCTTTTTATGTATTTTCCTTGTTTTTTTATGTTATTTAATAAATGATTTCTTTTAATTATCCTAATTGTTTCTGCTCCCAAAGCTAGATCCAATAAATGGCCTCCTCCCCAAGTAGAAGATATTGCTCCTGGCTCTGGGAACATTTCTTTAGAGGAGATACATGCGCCAACTTGTAGGGCTTTTGCAGAGCTCATTACATCAGGTTGTATGTCATAGTTTTGGTGGGACCACCATTCTCCAGTTCTTCCCATTCCGGCTTGAACCTCATCACATATTAAAGGAATTTTGTGTTTCTTTGTTATTTTTCTTATATCTTGCATTAATTTGTCTGGCGCTGGATGGTATCCCCCCTCCCCTTGGAATGGTTCTATGATTACAAACCCAAAGTTTTCTTTTGGCCCCTCTTCTTCTAATAGTCTTTTGAGTTTTTCCCCTGCTTCTCTTGAGAATGGGAGTCTTCTCATAGGTATTTGTAAGAAGTTCTTCTTTTGTACTTTTTTAGAGTTTGTTAGGGATAAGGCGCCTAAAGTTCTACCATGGAAAGCGTGTTCAAATGAAACACCAAATTTAGTATTTCCTCTTTTTCTCATACAAATCTTTATACAGTTTTCAACAGCTTCTGCTCCAGAATTTACTAAGAAAGCTGAATTTAATTTTTTAGGCACTATTGAGAGAAGTTCTTCTAACATCTCTATATGTTCTTTCACAACAAAATCTTGGCCCGCATATTTTATTGGGTGTTTCTTGTATTTCTTTATTATTTTATTTAATGATGAATGATTATACCCCAATGGATTAGATGCTATTTGGGAAGCGAAATCTAAGAATGTATTCCCGTCTAGGTCTTGGAAATAACACCCTTGGCCTTTTTTGGAGTGTACATAAGGATATGGGTTTCCCCACCCCCCATTAAGCTTTTTTATTTTCTTTAAGAATACTAAACTTTTTGGACCTGGCACTTTTCTAACTTTTATCTTCATTTTGTTCTTAGAGGCCCGCCTTTTTTATAGACCCTATACTTTCTTTTTTCTTTTTTGTCTTTTTTTGACTTTCTTCTTTCTTTTGGGTCGCCTGGCATTTTTCCTCTTTTTTGGTTTTTTTGCTCCTTTGAATAATTCAATTATTATTGAGCTTAGGATATATAGGTAAAATAAGTCTAAGATGAAGAATGTGCACCAAATGAAGAATGAATTGGCTGTGTATATGTCTTGAGCCATTAGCAAAGACATTAAGAAGATTACTGGATAGGAGAGTATATTGGCTATTGTCTGGAAGAATTCTTGGAGTGTTGTTCCTGAAGCCAAGATAATAGAAAATAAGTTAATTATGAATAGATCTAGAGTTAAATAGATCTTGTTCTTTGTTTTTTTGAAAAATTTTGAGCTCATTCTATACCTTGTGCTTTTTGAAGTGATCCAGAATAATCAACATATATTGTTTTTATTTCTGAGAACTCTTCTATTGTCCCTCCTTCTCTTGTTCCATTTCCAGTGTCTTTAGTTCCACCAAAAGGAAGATGGACTTCTGCCCCGATTGTTGGTGAGTTTACATAAACTATCCCTGTTTCTAGTTTTTCTATTGCTTTAAGGGCGTTGGAAACATTATTGGTGTAGATAGATGAACTTAGACCGTAGTCTACCTGGTTTGCAATCTTTATTGCCTCTCTTAGATCTTTGGCTTCTATTATTGCTAAAACGGGACCAAAGATCTCTTCTTGAGCTATTGTCATGTGTGGCTTTACTTTTGTAAATATGGTGGGTTCATAAAAGAAGCCCCTTTTCGAGGCTTCTTTTGCCCCACAGAGCACCTTTCCACCTTCTTTTTCCCCAAGATTTACATACTTAGATACTTTTTCAAGTGCTCCAAAATTGATAAGCGGTCCGACGTCTGTTTTTCTTTTTAATCCAGAACCTAGTTTTAGTTTCCTTGTTTCTTTTATTAGAAGTGATTCGAATTTCTTTCTTACTTTTTTGTGGATTATTACCCTAGATGTTGCTGTGCACCTTTGTCCTGTTGTTCCGAATGCCCCCCAAATAACTCCGTTTAATGCAAGTTTTAGGTCTGCATCGTCCATGATTATCGTTGGATTTTTTCCACCAAGCTCTAATCCAACTTTTTTTAGACCGGCATTTCTAGTAATGAACTTTCCAGTGTCTCTTGAGCCTGTAAAGGAAATTGCGTTTACTTTTGGATGTTTAATTATTGGGGCCCCTACTTCTCTTCCTGAGCCAGTTATCATGTTGACAATGCCCTTTGGAACTTTTGCTTTTTCTATTATTTTGATTAGTTCATATGCTGATTGAGGGGTATCTGAACTTGGTTTGAATATTATTGTGTTTCCGCAGATTAGAGCAGGGGCTAGTTTCCAAGAAGGTATTGCCATTGGGAAGTTCCAGGGAGTTATTAGACCTACAATTCCTAGGGGAATCCTGACTGTTGCATTGAATTTATTTTTTAGTTCTGAAGGAGTTGTTATTCCGTAAAGTCTTCTTCCTTCTCCTGCCATAAACTCAAATATATCTATGGCTTCTTGGACATCCCCTTTTGTTTCTTTTAGTACCTTGCCCATTTCTTTCGTTTCTATTCTAGCTAACCTTTCTTTGTGTCTTTTTAGAATTCTAGTTATTTTGAATAAGTATTCTGCTCTTTCTGGTGCGGGAGTTTCTTTCCAAATTGGGAGAGATTTTTCTGCTGCTTTTACTGCATGTTCTACATCATGTTTGTTACTGGCTTGAAATTTTCCTAGAGGCTTTTCTGTAGCTGGATCTATATTTGTGAAAGTTTTTTTAGAGTTAGACCTAGTCCATCTTCCATTGATATAATTTAAATAAACCTTCAAGATATCACCTCTTATAGTTTTTTGTAGATTTAGGTTTATAAGGGTTGTGATTTAAATAAAATTTATCTTATTAATCCCAGAAGTAATGCTTTTTGTGTATGCAATCTGTTTTCTGCTTGGTCTAGAATGATGCTTTGTTTGCTGTCCATAACTTCATCTGTTACTTCTTCCCCTCTTTGTGCAGGGAGACAGTGCATGAACAATGAATCTTTGAGTATTTTCTCGTTTACTTGGAATGGACCTAGTATTCTTTTTCTTGAGGCCTGTTTTTTTGTGTCTATCCTATAACTCATCCACGAGTCTGTGTATATAATTTGTGCATCTTTGGTTGCTTCTTTTGGATCACTAAAAACCTCTACGTAAGCATGATTTTGTTTTGCTAACTTTTTTGCTTTTTCTAGAATTTCTTGATTTGGTAGGAATTCTTTGTTTTTTGGACATGCTAGTGAAACATCTATCCCTAGAGAAGTGCAGCCTAGAAGTAAAGAGTTGGTTACATTATTGTTGCAATCTCCGAGATATGCCAATTTGACTTCTTTTATTTTCTTGAATCTTTCTTTTATAGTGAATAAATCTGATAAAATCTGGCATGGGTGCTCTAGATTAGTCATTGCATTGATTACTGGAATTTCTGAGACTTTTGCGAATCTTTCTAATTCTTGGTGGTCGTAAATTCTTAAGCAAGCTGCATCTGCGTATCTGCTTATAACTCTTGAGGAATCTTCTATTGTTTCTTTTCCTTTTGCTAATGGAGATCCCAATAAAGAGTAATTTAATGCCGAGCCACCTAGTTGATTCATAGCTATTTCGAAGCTTATTCTTGTTCTTAAGGAAGGAGCTTGAAAGATCATTAGTAAAGTTTTGTTTTTTAATTTTTTTGAGTATTTTTTTGGATACTTCTTTACGTCTTTAGTCAAATCTAGAATTGAAATTATTTCTTTTGGTGCTAGGTCTGATATGCTTAGTAGGTGTATTGGTTTCATAGGAACTTCTTTAAGTGTTTTTCTAGCTCTTTGATTGCTTTTTTTCCTAGTTCGTATTTTATCTCTATTATTGGTTTATTTATTTTTAGGATTTTCTTTAGATTTGCAGGAGTTCCATCTAAGACCAAGTCACATTTCGTTTTATTTATGGTTTTTTGGAGCTCTTTCTTTTGTTTTCTTCCATAACCCATAGCAGGGAGTTCGTTTTGTAGGTGGGGGAATTTATTGTAAAGTTCTTTTATAGAACCTACTGCATACTTTCTTGGATTAATCATTCTTGCTTTGTATTTCTTTGCTGCAATTGTTCCTGCCCCGAAAGACATACCTCCATGTGATAAAGTTGGGCCGTCCCCCACAACTAAAACCGATTTGTTTTTCATTAAAGCTGGTTCTTCTATTACTAGTTCTGATCTGGCTTTGATTATTTTTGATTTTTTGTTGTACTTTTTAATGTTGTTTACTACTAATTCTATATCTTGTTTTCTTGCGCTGTCTACTTTATTTACTACTATTATATCTGCTGCTTGGAAGTTCACAAAACCAGGATAGTAAGTTAGTTCATGACCTGCCCTGTGGGGGTCTGCAACCACAATATTTAGATCTGGTTTGTAGAATGGCATGTCGTTGTTTCCACCGTCCCAGATAATTATATCTGCTTCTTTTTCAGCTTGTTTTAAAATTGCTTGGTAGTCAACCCCCGCATAAACTACAAATCCATGCTCTACCCAGGGCTGATATTCTTCCTCTTCTTCTATTGTTGTCTTATGTTTTTTGAAATCTTCTGCTGTTGCGAATCTTTGGACTCTTTGTTTTGTTAGGTTTTTACTGTATGGCATTGAATGCCTTATTGCAACAACTTTCTTATTTTTACTTCTTAGAATTTCAGCTACAGCTCTTGAGGTTTGTGATTTCCCTGATCCCGTTCTTACTGCTGTTATTGAGATTACTGGTTTTTTAGAATTTACTTGGGTGTCTTTTGTTCCTAGAAGTAAGAAGTTTGCTCCATTTGCTAGAGCTATAGATGCTTTTTCCATGACTTCTTGATGCGGAAGATCCGAGTAGGCTAGGCATACATAATCTATGTTATGTTTTTTAATTAAATCTGGGAGTTTGGATTCTGGATACATTGAGATTGCCTTTTTTCCTGCTAATGCTTTTGGAAATTTTCTCTTTGCAATTCCTGGAATTTGTGCTTGAGTGAAGGCAATAACTTCATAATTTGGATGGTTTTTGAAGAAAACTAGATAGTTGTGGAAATCTCTTCCAGCTGCTCCGACTATGATCACCTTCTTTTTCATCTTGTAATAATTGTGCCAGCTTTCCCTTTTAAAGCTTTCTCAATGTTTTGGATATCTGTGATTGTGACTTTTTTCCCTTTTTTTAGAAATTCAATGGATGCTTCTATTTTTGGTTTCATGCTGCCTTCTAAGAAATGGCCTTCTTTAAAGTATTCTTTTGCTTTTTTTCTATTCATTTGTTTTATTGGATGTTGGTTTGGTTTTCCAAAATTTGTGTAAACTTGTGGGACTGTTGTTAAAATTAAAAGTTCTTTTGTCTTGATTTTTTTAGCTAGTAGTGCTGCTGCCCAATCTTTATCTATTACTGCTTCTAACCCTTTTAGATTTCCCTTCTTTTTGTAGACAGGGATCCCTCCCCCCCCTGCAGCTATTACGTTTGTAGTTTTTAGGAGCTTTTTGATTGCTTCCCCCTCTATAATATCTATAGGGTGGGGGGATGGAACAACCCTTCTATAGCCTCTTCCTGAATCTTGTTTGTAGTTTTTTCCCAGTTTCTTTTTGTAGAATGGACCTATCGGTTTTGTTGGGTTTTTGAATGCTGGATCTTTTTTATCTACTAAGACTTGAGTTATTATTGTTGCTACTGGTTTTTTAGAGTAATTTAAGAGAGATTGGCCGATTAGATAGCCTAGTTCTCCTTCTAGCTCTGCATCTAATACATCTAGAGGCATTTTGGGGACTTTATGTTTGGCTAGTTCATTTTGTAGAAGTAAGGCTCCAACTTGGGGGCCTGAACCCGATACAATTAATAGGTTTT
>CEPX01198143.1_pt1 | contig 13626 bp, 12 predicted proteins | sample 361361 | NCBI WGS metagenome assembly CEPX01 (sample SAMEA2619974, study PRJEB7988) | marine metagenome | biome: marine biome (ENVO:00000447); feature: mesopelagic zone (ENVO:00000213) & marine oxygen minimum zone (ENVO:01000065); material: "saline water (ENVO:00002010), including plankton... | reverse complement strand
TTCTGTTGTAGTAAAAACTCTACACCATAAGTTCTTCCAAGACCTACACTGTTGATTGGCACATTGCCCAACACTTCAAATCCTCCTCCAAGATTGGCTAGAGAAACACTATCCACCAACGAAACCGGATAGTTGTTGTACTTCTTATAGAACCCTTCTACGGAGAATCTAGCGGACTTACTCAACAGATATTCCAACCCAAGAACCGCATGATCCGATTGAATGTATTCCGCTCTTTTGTTTGCAAAGGTTCCTACAGAATCGGTGAAACCTAAAACGGTGTAAGGCGGTAGTTTATAATACCTACCTAGTGAAGCGTTCAAACTCCATTTTTGGGCTTCATCCAGCTTGTAACTTCCTGAAATTCGCGGGCTGAGCGTCTTCCAAATCTCATTACCGGAATCGGTGAATGAATTACCATCAACTCTCAAGCCAGCAGAAAAGCTCATTCGACCATTCAGAAAATCTCTTGATGCTTGTCCATTTACCCCATACTTGACCATGGAATAACCCGTATCAAACTGAAAGTCATTAACCAGATCCGTTGTGACATTGCTGTAATCCGCTAGCTGCATGGTACCACCAGCGTTTAATGTCCAATCTCCTACAAAGCGGGTGTAATTGTGCCGAAGTTTAGTTTCCCATTCACGGCTGTCATTGCTAAAGTACAGACCTGACTGATCCACATTGTTTTCATAACGCTCAAATCTGTTTTGTAGAATATTGGTACTCAAGGTCGTCTGCGTATATCCACTAAAATCTTTGAAACGGTGCTTCCAACTCACTCCTGAAGTGAACGTGCGTTGTTGAATGATTGGAATCTGATCCAATGTAGCCTGCTGCTCGGCATTAAAATTATCTGGTGCATTGATGGTGAGGTCATCAATCGAACCAACCCCAGTGACGATCAGCTCATCATATTTAGAAAATTTGTGAGAAATCTTATATTGATAATCCCAGTAGTCTGGCAAGAATGGCAGGTCAATCAGTTTGAATAAGAACTGCAAATAAGAACGACGTACCGAAGCAATGAATGTCGTATTAGCTGCCTCCTTTTCTCCTTTAAAGAGCGGACCCTCCATGGTCAGTGCGGATTCACTTCCACTCACTCGAATATTGGTTTTCAGTCTCTGGTCATTTCCGTTTCGCTGATCAAACTGCAATACTCCAGAAAGCACATTGTCATACTGTGATTCAAAAGCAGAAGTACTTAAGGTCACCCCCTCAAAGAATGAAACATTCAACAGACCAACTGGCCCGCCAGCACTCCCCTGTGTAGCAAAGTGATTGATATTCGGGATTTCAATGCCATCCAGGTAATAGACATTTTCATTTGGTGCACCACCACGTATAATCACATCGTTGCGAAAGCCTCCTACTGAGCCAGATACTCCAGGAAGTGATTGGACCACTTTGGCAATATCATTATTCCCGCCGGGGTAGGTAGCCACCTCTTCCTGTGAAAGCTTCTGAATGGACAGAGGCGTTTCCAATGACTTCTCGAAAGGATTGGCAGTTACCGTAACCCCTTCTAACTCTTCCACTGCTTCACTCAGCTGAAAATTAACATCAGGATTTCCACCAGTCTTCACCACCACATTGTAAGCCGTTTTGGACTCATAGCCTACATAAGAAGCTGTAAGATTATAACTACCTGGATTCAGATCTTTGATAAGGTACTTTCCATTGAGATCGGTTGTTGCCCCATTTGTGGTCCCCTCAATCAAGATGGTTACTCCGATGAGTGCTTCTTCGGATTTAGCGTCTGTTACAGTTCCGGCTATCTGTCCTTTTTGAGCAAAAGAACTGATCAACACCCCCATAAAAAAGGCACTTAATATTCCTCGCATTTTTGGTTGTTACATTGTATTCATGCCAACAACTACGGAAAGCGTATTTTTGATTTGAAAATTTTCATAAATCTGTTCTTCATGCCAAGAAAACTCCATTTTCTCCCTTTAATAACGGTCGTTTTATGCACTTTTTGTTCCAATCCTGAAAAGCCATCAGTTACCTTTTCCGTATTGAATTCGAATACTGACCACTTGCTTCAAGCCATCAGCATTGTGGACGAAAATACCGCCTGGATTAGCGGACATGATGCAACTTTCATTCGCACAGTGGATGGAGGACGAGATTGGAAAGTATTTACCTATGACTTGATTGATTCCTTACAGTTTAGAGACATTCACGCCTTTGATGAAAAGAAGGCAGTGCTGATGAGTGCTGGTCCTGGCATTATGTCTCGAATATTTTTATTCAATATGGACTCAGGATATACGGAAACGTATGTCATGCCACATGAAGACGGGTTTCTGAATACCATTGAGTTTTGGGATGATCAGAATGGATTGGCGTTTGGTGATAGTTTTGGTGATCAACTTTTTGTTTTGAAAACGACAGATGGTGGAAAAAACTGGAGCAGGATTGATCCATCCAAACTTCCACTTGCAGGTGAAGGAGAAGGAGGTTTTGCTGCTAGTGGCACTTGCATCACCTCTCAGCCAGGAGGCAAAGCATGGATTGGAACCGGAGCAGGTGGTAATGCAAGAGTACTTTATACTTCAGACTATGGTCAAAGCTGGCAAGAGTTTGCGTCACCACTAGTAAAAGGACCAGCTGCGGGTATTGCTTCTATTCGCATGATGAATGACCAAATCGGTTTAACTACTGGAGGAGACTTAAGTATTTCGGATGCTTACACAGATAATATCGCTTTGACCAATGACGGAGGTAAAACCTGGAAACTAACGAATCATCCCCAAACCAAAGGGGCTTTCTATGGAAGTGATTTGGTCCAATGGAATAATGGAGAAATCATGATCATTTCTGGACCTAAGGGCATTGATTACAGCCTGGATCATGGACAAACCTTTACAACACTCGATACTTTGAATTATTGGGCAGTAGACCTGCATCCATCAGGTTTTGGTTATGCGGCAGGAAAAAGTGGCCATGTAATCAAAATTAAACTCTAGTTGTTTATTAATTAAGAATGTTTTATTATTGTTTTTCAATAATTATTAATTGAAGAACAATGAAAAAACTTCAAATCACTTATGCGCTAATTACCATCTCCAAAATTTTGGTGGTATTGGGGGCCCTGGCATCCATAGCGTATTTCTCTTTTGCTCCTCCTATGGAGAACTTGTTTGTCGGAACGGATCACTTTCAACCTCATCTGGGAGATATTTTTTGGGAGATAGAGTCAAAAAGCCTCGAAGAGAACCTAAGAACTCAATTACCTCCCCTAAATGAACCAATGGTGCTAACAGTGAATCAGATAGGGATTTCACTACCAATGACAACAACTTATCGTGTCATTTCAATAATACTAGTCACACTCTACTCCGCTTATGTTTTCTTATTGCTTCAAAGGGCAGGAGCAATCATCAAAAGAATAAAACTCGGAGCATTTTTTAGCCAAAAAAACACCAAAGCACTTAAACAAATTGGGTTATTGGTAACTCTGGCGCCATTTCTAGAATCGATAATAACCAGTTCATTTATGTCCTGGATTGGACTAACATATCATGCCGAAGGAATGAGCCTGCATAGCGAAGGTCACCTAGGTGCTCCGGTTATCATCCTTGGCTTACTAATCACAGCCTTAGCCATGGCATTTGATCAGGGTGCTAAAATGAAAGAAGAACAAGAACTGACTATCTAATGCCCATAATCGTAAACTTAGATGTGATGATGGCGAAGCGAAAAATCCGCTCCAAGGAGCTGGCGGAGCGCCTGGGCATTACCGAAGCCAACTTGTCTATTTTAAAAACAGGTAAGGCAAAAGCCGTTCGTTTTTCTACCTTAGAGGCACTTTGCAAAGAATTGGATTGCCAGCCTGGAGACTTGTTGGCATTTGAGAATGAGGACTAAAACATGAATAAAAACTATCCATCCATAAAGGCCAGCTTCGGTCTGTTTGGACTTTCCATAGGCTGTCAGGTTATTGCCGGTTTGGTCACTATGGGATTAGACACCGGCATGCTGTTATTCACCTCTCAACTTATCTCCAACCTATTGATCCTGGCCATCGCGCTGAATTTCAGGTACCATAGAGTGGACTTCAGGTTGTTCTTTCAGGACTCAGGTAGTTTTAATTTGCTCATCATTCCTGTATTGATGATCTTCAATGTGGCCTATATCCTATTCATGGATCCGATCACCACGTTGATCCCCATGCCCGATTTCATCAAAGAAATATTTGAAGATGCAATTGGCAAAGACCTATTATCCTATCTAGGAATAGCCATAATCGCACCAATTGGAGAAGAACTACTCTTCAGACGATTGATGCTTCCCGGCCTTGTTCGAAACTATGGCGAGCGAAAAGGAATTATCTGGTCTGCCTTCTTTTTTGCATTATTTCACCTAAACCCATGGCAGGGAATCTCAGCCTTTTTCATTGGTATATTTCTGGCCTGGCTTTATCTGAGAACAAGGAACATCTGGGTTCCGATATTCCTCCATTTCTTCAACAACAGCCTCTCATTTGCTGTTTTCTACTTTACTGATGATGCCTTTGCAGAGCCCCCTAATTATCTGGGTGAGTATCAATGGTTGATTTTGATGGTAATCTCAGGCGGGCTTATGTACCTTTGCATTCGCATTTTACAACGCTTATTCATTCCATTAGAGCCATGCATAGAAGACCTAGAAGAAATCGAGCATCAAGAGCCATCAGAGACCTAAGCCAGGAAAACCAGGTAACAGCCAATGACCTGATCTTCCCATTGTTTCTTCTGGAAGGCAAAAACCAGATGACTGAAGTAGCTTCCATGCCTGGAATCCATCGTTTGGGTATAGAGCCAATGCTCAAAGAGATTGAGGAATGCATGAATCTGGGGATTCAAGCTTTTGACATCTTTCCTGTAGTAGAAGAATCTTATAAGGATAAAATGGCAACAAAAAGCCATGACACTTCCTTCTTTTATCATGAGGCACTGAAGCGAGTGAAAGAAGAGTTTCCTGAGGCATTGGTTATCACCGATGTGGCCATGGACCCTTACAGTTCTGATGGTCACGATGGCATTGTAGAAAATGGCCAAATCATTAATGATGAAACGTTGGAAGTGCTTGCAAAAATGGCTGTTGCTCAGGCGGAAATGGGAATCGATATGATAGGCCCATCAGACATGATGGATGGTCGAGTGGGATATCTACGTGAAGCATTGGATGATGCTGGTTTCTCCAATGTTGGGATTATGTCTTACACGGCCAAATATGCCAGTGCATTCTATGGTCCATTTAGAGATGCATTGGATTCTGCTCCTAAGTTTGGTGATAAGAAAACCTACCAGATGAATCCGGCTAACCGCAAAGAGGCGTTGCTTGAAGCGGAGTTGGACTATATAGAAGGAGCTGATGTACTAATGGTAAAACCAGCAATGGTATACCTGGATATAATCTCCGATCTCAAGGCTAATTATGACCTTCCTATTGCTGCTTACAATGTCTCTGGTGAGTACTCTATGATCAAGGCTGCAGGGCAAAAAGGGTGGCTAGATGCTGACAAAACACGTGATGAAACGTTGCTTTCTATCAAAAGAGCCGGCGCTGATATGATACTTACCTACTTTGCTAAGGAATTTATGCTGTCTCACCGGGCGAAATAAGGCGTTCATCGATTCATCGAGAACATTCCGGTATTCAACTAATAGAAAATGGCTTCCTCAGAAATATTGGCCAGTTTTGGGTAGATAGTTTAAAGAGCTACTATTACCAACCAAGCAATATGAATAATACCAAGTCATTAGACACCATGGAAGAAGCCATCGCCCTAAAAATTGCCATGCACCTTGAGCGCAACATTTCTAAGTTTCACAATGACACCTTGATGGCCAGAAGACTTAGCGAAATGAGCAATCACATTCAGACAGAGTACTTGAAATCTGCTGAAAGTTTTTAATCAAACAAATCCTCCTCTCGCTCCAACATCAAAATGGAGTTTTGAGGAACGATGAAATATTTTTCACCTTCGTACATGATCTCGAAGGCTCCTTTTTGTAGAAACAATGCAAGATCCCCTTCTTTGGCTTGCAGAGGAATGTATTTGATTTTTTCCTCCTCCGGTTTCCAATCATCGTCACCATCACTGCTTAATGGAATAGGATAACCAGGACCAGCCTTTACAATATAGCCACTTTGCACTTTCTCTTTTTCCTGAACTCCGGGAGGTAAATAAATCCCACTAGTCGTCTGCTCATTTTGCTTTTTGGGCTTTATCAATACTCTATCTCCAACTACAATAATGTTTTTGAGCTTGTTGTCTGCTGTCAACTGCTGCATGCTGTCTTCCTCATTTTTAAAAGTGATGCAAATTTAGAGTCTAAACTCAATTTTAACCAAATAGATTAGCTGGTGGTGGAGAAGGGAGTTCTTCCTCAGCTTCTTTTGGTTGTGAGCGGTCCAACAATCGTTGGTCAATATTCTTAGAGGCTTTGGCTCCAAGTTCTTTCAGCAACTCCGTGCGACGGACCAGGTTACCGTTTCCTTCAGACAGCTTCTTCATTGCTTCAGAGTAGGCCCCCTGAGTTTGTTTCAGGTTCTGACCAACTTTTAGCAGGTCTTCCGCGAAAGAAACAAACTTATCATATAAGGCACCTCCTTGTTTGGCAATTTCCAATGCATTTCTGTTTTGATACTCATGTTTCCAGATACTGGCAACGGTTCTTAGAGTAGCAATCAAAGTGGCAGGACTGACGATGATAATATTCTTATTGTGAGCCTCATTGTAGAGCTCTCCACCATGTTGGACTAATAATGCAAAGGCAGACTCTATCGGCACAAACATCAGGACATAATCCAAAGTGCCAGTATCAAACAATTTGTGGTAGTTCTTTTCACTCAACCCCTTGATGTGGGCTTTTAAAGAAGTCAAATGTTCTTTCAGATACTGCTCTCGCTCCTGATCATCATCAGTGTTCATGTATTTCTCATAAGCCGTCAATGAAGCCTTTGAGTCAATGACCAAATTTTTATTGTCTGGAAGTTTGATGATCACGTCTGGCCGCAATCGACGACCTTCTTCGCTAGTAAAGCTTTCCTGTATAAAGTATTCACGATCTTTTTCCAAACCTGATTTCTCAAGTATTCGCTCCAGGATGATCTCACCCCAGTTACCCTGAACTTTTGTATCCCCTTTTAAAGCTTTGGTCAGATTTTCCGCTTCCTTCGACATTTTCTGATTTAACTCACGCAGTGCCAATATCTGTTCTCGCAAAGCCGTGCTTCGTTCCAAACTGTCTTTGTTGGTTTGTTCTACTTTGCGCTCAAACTCAGAAAGCTTATCTCCAAGCGGCTTTAATAAGTGGTCCAGGTTGGTTTTATTCTGATCAGTGAATTTTTTGCTCTTCTCTTCAAAAATTTCGTTGGCCAGATTCTTGAATTCAGCAGCGAACCGATCCTGAAGAGATTTGACTTCCTCCTTTTGCTCTTGAAGACGCTCTTGTAAATTATTGTAATTGGCCCTGAGACTGGAGTAGTCACTATTCATATTGATGAACTTCTCACGCTCTTCTCGTAGTTCACTGTTCAGTTGAGATAGTTCCTCTGACAATTTTTGAGAGCGCTCCTGCTCTAACTGAAGTTTAATTTTGAGTTCAGGCGTCTTATCTTCTACCGGTTTAGCCTGCAACCGGGCCACCAGATAACCTATAGCTATCCCTGCCAACAATCCCACCACCAATATCATTATTGAATCGAACTCCATATCTATAAATTTACATCAATCTTTGCAGATACCCGAATATCTCCATGCTCCATGCCACGCCCATGTGGATAATAATACCTCCCCACACATTGTTTGTTTTGTAGGACACCACTCCAAGAATGTAACCCCCAAAAACAGAACTGACCGTTTCAGTCAGTGGTTTGCCAAAATGAAGGAACGCATAGGTAGCTACCATCGGAAACACCGCATAGCCTCCAAGCATCTTCACAAAGGCATGAATCAAAAACCCTCTAAAGAATAATTCCACTGCAACAAAATCACTGCCATAACACAGTTCATAAATTAAAACTGACACCCAGACAGGTAAACCATGAGCATCGGCAAATCTGTCACCTCCAGAATGTTGATATCTCGGATAATACGCTTTTATGTCAGAGAAAAATGACCCAATTCCAATGATCACAATAGCTACTAATAGCAATTGAAAATAAGGTCTCAAATCCGTTTTTTGAAGTGACAACCCGTAATAAGTCCTTGGTCGCTCGGATTCAAATATTCGATAGACCATGAGCAGAGGCAAAACATCTACAAAGAGACTCAAGGACCAATTGATACATCGAGCAAAAAAGCGAAAATCCACAGGTGTGAGATAAGCACGCATAAAGCCATACCAGCTGAATGTTCTATCCGTACTAAGAATGGCAAATCCAATTACTGCCATTAGCCAAAATCGTTTTTGACGAAACACATTCTCGGTTTTCCTAAGCACAATCAATATCGTGACTACTCCAAGGAAGGGAATAAGCATCCAAAAAAACATGGCCGGCCAATACAGGAAATCTCCTCTTAGAGAATCTAAATAAGAATCCTCAAAATCCAATGCATAATTAAATGCAATCCAACAAGTAATAAAGACTGCTGTTATAAGATAGAGTTTGAGATCAAAATGTTTTCTTTGGAACTCTAATAAATACCCGAGAAGTTTCTTCATTGTAATCAGTTGACCTGAATATGTGCTTAATCACGTTTGCATGGAACATGCACCCCAAATATAAATTGATCCTCGCTGCCAACCGAGATGAATTCTATAATCGTCCTACTGCTAAAGCTGCTTTTTGGGAAAATCAACCAGAAATACTCGGAGGCAAAGACTTAAAAGCCGGTGGTACCTGGATGACTGTTCACAAAAACGGTCGGTTTGCAGCTGTTACCAACTACCGTGATTTGCAGCATATCAGGGAAGATGTAAAATCTCGTGGTGAAATCCCCACCGATTTCGTGAATAGCAACCTTTCCCCAGAGAAATTCCTACAGCAGCTTCATGATCACAGCGAAGAATACAATGGGTTCAATGTAATTGTCTCCGATCAACGAGAAATGGGTCATTACTCTAATTATGAGCGAAAAATCAATATCTTAAAACCTGGGATCTATGGATTGAGCAACTCGCTACTGGATACCCCCTGGCCGAAAGTAGAGCTTGCCAAGGAAAAATTTAGTACAGCCATCAGCAATAGTTTTGATCACTACGAGTTATTGGATGTGATGACAGATACCAGCATAGCTCCTGATGAGTCATTACCGGATACCGGTATTTCAAAAGAAATGGAACGTAGTTTATCCGCCATGTGCATTCGAATGGAAAACTATGGTACCTGTTGTAGTACAGTAATTACCATTGATAGAGATGGAGTCGTTAATTTTACAGAGAAATCGTATCCGGTTGGTGATCGATCTGAAAGTACCGAACACTTTAGGTTTAAGATTGAATGAAAAAAGTAATCCTTCTTTTGGCCATAGGTAGTCTGATCCTCTTTTCATCTTGTGATGATGATGTCAATAATTTTGACCTTGACAAAGACCCCCTATCAGGTAAAATTGGTGGTGTAGACTGGAGTTATACCGGAGGACGCGTAGACTATAGTACCATTAGCAACCAGGCCGCTGGTAAGATTTTTGACCAGGAGCTCACTGACCCTTGCTTGACCGTCAATACCATTAATGCTCATCTGGATATTGCTTTGTTCACTGCCTTAGGCACTTACAACATAGGATTATTGAACAGTGGAGAAGTAAGATTCATTCTCCCAAATAGCTCAGCCAGATACACTGCTGCAACAGGTTTTATTCAAATTGTGGAAGTGACTCAATTTGAGATCATCGGATACCTGAGTGCTCGCTGGGATGATGACAACTTCGTAGAAGGCAGCTTCCTGGTAAATATTTGCAATTAGTCAAGGCAGAATAACTGTACTTGCAAAGTACGCAACCAATTCCTTACCTATCCATACAATTTGCTCCCAATCGCATTTCATGCAAATACTAAAATAGGTGTTTGCAATATTCGCCAAAAAACGCTTCATCAATACTGCTAAAAAACCCTATTAAGCCACCAAATTGCATTAAAACTTATTGCTTAAGAAAATGAAAATTAGGTGTTTAATAGTTGCGCTAACTGGTTTCATATTAACCAGTTGTTTCAAGGACGAAGTTCACAACCCATTGGTAGGTGAATGGGTTCTAAATCGATTAACTGTTGGTGATCTTATTATTCCAATGGACGATTGTATTAGCCAATCGGAGATAATTGTGACAGCAAAAACCAATGACTATGGTTATCTGGTAAGGTATACTTATTACTGGGAAAACAACGAATGCCGTCTTTATGAAAGTGAGGAAAAATGGGATCAAACTTTTGGAGATTACACGCTCGATGATGGAAATATTGTTGATCAAAATGAAACCATCTCTCTGACAAATGAGGATGAGTTGGTCTATTACTATGATGACTGGGAGTTTATAGAAAACGATGCTGGTCAGACAGAAATAAAAAGAACCTCAACTCGATATGTTTACACAAGAAAATAAAAAAAGTCCGGCTTCTCAGTCGGACTTTCCATTTCATACTTTATCGAATTTTATCCCAGCTCAGTAGCTTCCAGATACTCCTCTACCGGCACACAGCTACACATTAGGTTTCTGTCACCATAAGCACTGTCTATTCTGCTAACTGAAGGCCAGAATTTGTTGTATTTCAATTCTGCCATTGGGAAAGCTGCTTTTTCTCTACTGTAAGGGAGTTCCCAGGCATCATTTACTACCGTTCTGTAGGTATGAGGTGCATTTTTCAACACATTGTTATCCTTATCCGCTGCTCCAGTTGCTACCTCTTCCACTTCTTTTCTGATAGAGATCATCACTTCACAGAATCGGTCTAATTCCGATTTTGTCTCACTCTCAGTTGGCTCAATCATCATCGTACCAGCTACTGGAAATGAAACAGTGGGCGCATGGTAACCATAATCCATCATACGCTTGGCGATATCTTCCACCTCGACTCCAAACTTCTTGAAGTCACGACAGTCGATGATCAACTCATGTGCGTTTCTTGCGTTGTGGTTCGCATATAATATTGGATAGTGATCCTTCAATCTTGAACCAATGTAGTTTGCATTCAAGATCGCCATTTTAGTAGCATTCGTCAACCCTTCAGCACCCATCATTGCTACATAAGCATGCGAGATTGGAAGGATACTTGCGCTTCCGTAAGGAGCACTTGATACATTCACTTCATCTACACCTTCTACTTCATGTCCTGGCAGGTATGGAGCTAGATGCTCTACCACACCAATGGGTCCCATACCTGGTCCCCCACCACCGTGAGGAATACAGAAGGTCTTATGAAGATTCAAGTGACATACATCTGCTCCAATCATCGCAGGAGACGTCAATCCAACCTGTGCATTCATATTGGCACCATCCATATATACCTGACCACCGTGCTGATGAATCACATCACAGATTTCCATGATGCTTTCTTCAAATACTCCATGTGTACTTGGATATGTCACCATCAGGCAGGAAAGGTCCGCGCTGTTCTGCTCCGCTTTTTCCTTGAGATCAGATACGTCGATGTTACCTTTCTCATCACACTTCACGATGACCACTTTCATTCCTGCCATTACTGCACTGGCAGGGTTGGTGCCATGGGCAGATGACGGGATCAATACCACGTCTCTGTTGTCATTGCCATTTGCTTGATGATATGCTCGGATCACCATCAAACCAGCGTATTCACCTTGAGCCCCAGAGTTTGGCTGGAAGGATACCGCATGAAAACCTGTGATCTCTGCTAACCAATCATGCAACTCATGGATCATTTCATGATATCCCTCTGTCTGAGATACCGGTGCAAATGGATGAATATTTCCAAACTCTGGCCAGGTAACCGGTATCATTTCCGTAGTAGCATTCAATTTCATGGTACAAGAGCCCAGGGAGATCATCGAATGTACCAATGACAAATCCTTATTCTCCAATCGCTTCATGTATCGAAGGATTTCATGCTCACTTTGATTAACATGGAATACTTCATGAGATAAGTATTCCGAAGTTCTTGTAAGAGACTCTGGGTAAGCGATATCTACATTAGAATCGAAAGAAACTTCAGAGTAGTCCAAGGCCTTCACGAAAATGTTGATCACATCCTGAATATCCGATGGTGTTGTGGTCTCGTCAAATGAAATCATCACCGTTTCTGAGTTAGGATATCGGAAGTTGATGCCGTGAGCTTCAGCTAAAGAACGAATCTCCGCTACCATCGGAGCTGCTAATTCATATCTTAAGGTTTCAAAATATTGCTCATTTTTGTTTTTCAATCCGATGGATGTCAAAGCCTGTGCAGTGGCCACAGCAAACCCTCTCACCCGAGAAGAAATTTGTTTCAACCCTGCAGGTCCGTGATAAACAGCATACATAGACGCCATTACAGCCAATAATACCTGAGCTGTACAGATATTAGAAGTTGCTCTTTCTCTCTTGATATGTTGCTCCCTGGTTTGAAGGGCCATTCTGTATGCCGGATGGCCTTCCGCATCTTTCGATACCCCAATGATTCTACCCGGGATATTCCTTTTAAATTCTTCTTTGGTCGCAAAGAATGCCGCATGAGGTCCACCATAACCCATTGGCACTCCAAATCTTTGCGATGTACCAACAACCACATCCACTCCCCATTCTCCTGGAGGTGTTAGCAAGCAAAGGCTCAACAGGTCTGAAGCCACAGCTATAGAAACCATATTTTCTTGTGCCGCAGCAACAAAACTTGCCCGATCAAATACCTCTCCATGATTGTCCGGATATTGGAAGAATACACCATACAACTCAGGATCAGTTAAATCAACTTCTTCTATTTTAGCCACAACCAAGTCAATACCTAAAGGCTTTGTTCTTGTTTTGATAATGTCTAATGTCTGAGGGAATACACGCTCATCCACAATGAACTTATCCGCCTTTTTCTTTTCTTTCTTACGAACTCCATGTAGCATGCTGATTGCTTCTGCCGCTGCAGTTCCTTCATCCAAAAGAGATGCGTTAGCAATCTCCATTCCAGTAAGATCAGTTACTACCGTCTGGAAGTTGATCAAAGCTTCCAATCTACCCTGAGCGATTTCTGCCTGATACGGGGTGTAGGCAGTATACCATCCTGGATTTTCAAGAATATTTCTCTGGATCACGGCAGGCACCACACAGGGGTAATACCCCTGACCGATGTATGACTTAAAGATCTTGTTTTTTGATGCTGTCTTTTTCAGCTTGTTGATGTACTCATATTCATTGAGTGGCTCACTAAGCTTCAGACCATTCTTAAGTCTGATTTTGTTGGGGATCGTTTCTTCGATCAGGTTGTCGATGGAGCTCTGGCCCAAGGCTGCCAACATCTCCTGAATTTCGTGTTTTGAAGGACCATTATGACGGCTTTCAAAGGCCACTCTTTCGTTTAGATCAACAGTCATACTGAGTATTTATTTGAATCGGATTTTTGAAGCTGCAAATGTATAATGAAATGGCCACAATCGTAAGCCATACATCACCCATAATGACCAGTACCCCAAAGTTTTAGACAAACAAAACCGATCCATCTTTTTGACCAGCAAAACACACATTTTACC
>CEPX01065475.1_pt1 | contig 13628 bp, 13 predicted proteins | sample 361361 | NCBI WGS metagenome assembly CEPX01 (sample SAMEA2619974, study PRJEB7988) | marine metagenome | biome: marine biome (ENVO:00000447); feature: mesopelagic zone (ENVO:00000213) & marine oxygen minimum zone (ENVO:01000065); material: "saline water (ENVO:00002010), including plankton... | reverse complement strand
TGAACCTGAGCCACCTTTGTTGTTTTTTTTCTTGCCATGATTATCTATAAAAAATAGGTCTAATAATTCCTTGAGCCGAAGATCCAGCCGTTGCGGCATCTGTACTTAACAAGATCGAAACACCAGAAGCCGTTAGTGAAGGTGCATTCAAAGTAAATGTGTCAGCATTGCCATCAACGACAGTAATCGTAGAAGAGTTCTGCTCGTCGTTAGCCGAAGCATAAGCCGTGGCACTTACATTCGTCACAACTGCGTTCCCAATAAATACGCTTGGATAGTATGTTCCAGAGAAAACCTTGTCTCGACTACTCGCTGCTACCGACGTAGAAGCCAATAGGTCTATATGGAACTCAATCCTAGAGGGCTTAAACCCAAGGTCATAAAAAACATGATATTCATCTGACGTGCCAGCTATTCTAGCGATTGACTCTGAGGCGATGCGATCACCAACTACAAACCCTCCCGACTTATCAATCTCAATCTCAGTAGTAGAAATCGCCTTACCAACTTTCAACCCGCCTGGGGTAACCGTAATTCCACCAGCAGTAGTACTGATATAATAAGTCGAAGAAGCTGTCAGCCCAGTAAACGAATCCTGTTTATTGCCCATGCGAATAGTCGCCGCACTAGCTGCCGCAGTATTAGTAATAACAAACCCATCAAAAGCACCACGGAAAGGCTCTCCTTTATCACACATATACAACTCTCCAGCAGTTTGAACTTCATAGCTCCATACTCTAAAACAGAAGTCATTAGCAAATGATGACCACGTTAGTCCTGCGTCTGTTGAGCTCCACGCCTGACCATCTCCGTACGTATTGCCATTCCCATGAATCCACCCAATATAGTTAGCAGCATCTCCGGAAATAGTCTGAACAACGATTGCATACTCAGTTGCCGGAGTAACAGTTAGTGTCGAAGCCAACCCGAAATCCGTCCAACGATAGTAAGTCTGCCCAACGTTAGTTGCTGTGACGGTCTTTGTGGCTAAAGACGACCCTGTAGGCTTGCTTGATCCGTCTACTGCATATAGGTCTAATTGGAAGTTTCCAGCAGGGTTACCAAATTCTTCTAAAAGAAGATCGATCTGAGTAATCCTATTTTGATAAGTTCCAGTAGTAAATGTTTGAGAATACCAGTTAACTCCGTAGACATCAGCGTCCCCACCTGATGAGTAGTCATTTTGCTCTTGTGAAACTGTTGTATCAGCGTTTCCGACTCCTTCAGAAATAAAACAAGCTTTTGGGGTAGTCGAGCCATCAATCGCCTCGCCTGCTGTTATAGAAGAAACCGGATTGTCATCCAGGAATACACCATCCCCGTCTGTGTCTAGTCCACCACCAGCTTTTGCCTTAAATTGAAGCCCCCCACCAGAAAATTCTAACCCTGGAGTAGCTGATAGTTGAACCTGAATCTTATTCCCACTTTCAGTAATGCCCGCAGCGGTATCAATTATATCTGTAACATCTACAGCGTACTCTAAAGTTTCGTTTCCTCCTGGATTAAGAATTGTTAAATCAATACCCGTTCCCGCTACATTTTTTACCCCTCCATATCCCGGAGTAGTATCAGTAGCGCTGTTTTTATACAAACTTGATGCGACCGTATCGCTGATAGCCGTCCATGTAGTTCCATCGTTGGAGAACTCGGCCATTGAGCTTGATGAACTCCATCTTAGAAACCCTTTGCTTGCCCCCGTTCCAGAGCTTCGACTAATCGTAACTGTTCCTTCAACATCTATCCCGATGATAAAATCACTCCCTCCAGAAGCAACTAGCCCCTGAAGAACCCCTCTAATCACCTCAGGGATGAACGCAGGGATATTACAAAACACCGGCTCGTCTTTTTCGTGTGTATCAGCAAATAAGGTATTCCCAACCGTATAATCAAGTCCACCTGGATCAATTCCCCTTATAACGTTGGATGCCGTTAATCCATCAGCACTTAACGATGCCGTTAACGTTCCGTCAGACGTTGCACTCCCTCCAGAAGCGTCAGTAATCGTCTCATTGTCTTGAAAGGTTCCGCTTGTAATGATCAAATTCAAGGTTCCGGCAGTTCCAGAGTCTGTATCCTCAACAATTAAAGCTGTTGCGTTACTCGTTCCTCCGGTTAACACCTCTCCAACCGTAAAATTAGCAGTTTGAGCATCGTAATTAAGAGTCCCAGACGTAACCAAGCATGTCTCAGTCCATCCTTTCGCCTTTCTTATCCCCAATAGAAAAGCTTTTGTCACCACAGTGTCCGTTTCGTCCTTTAATGGAGCGGAAAACGTTAAAGTAGTAGCAGTCGCCGAAATAGGAGCTCCCAATTTAGGGAATGGGGCGCCCTTCCTAGACCATTGATATAAAATCAACTCTGAGGGCGTGGGCATTTTGGTTGCAGACGGCATAATAGTTAGGTTATTTGTGAAATATTGCGTCTTTTAATTGGGTTTTTGCCTTCTGTTTTCAAAGACAGCCAGTTGATGATGTGCCTCAGCTCATCTCCACCCGTAACCCGTACTCGTAGACGTTGCATGTTATTTATTCTAGGACTGCCGCCTCCAAAGCTCTCGATCAGTCCAGCTGTATCGAAATCTCCGCCGATTGCGCTATCAGCCCATTTCGCGCTACCCCATTCATCATACTCTAATCCTGCAGAGTTCGCATCTACTGTCCATAAATACTCTTCTTTGTTTTCAATCAACACTCCATCGACATCATAAATATCAAAACTAATCGTAAGTTCTGTGCTCGGACTCAGAAACCCTCCTGCGTATAGCCCTAGTAAAGCATGCTTGTTAAATAATGTTCCCAATGGGATTTCCTGATAATACTCAGTTCCTATCTCTTGACCATCGTCGCTGTATCCATCAAATAGTTTGTACGCAGTGGTGCTAGTAGAGCTGGCCCCGTAAACATCTGTTCCGCTTTTAGCAAACCTACTTATGTTCCAGTCAATTTCAAAGAAAGCCCCTAGATCCATCTCATATCCAAGAAGAACGTTGTTAAATCCTGAGTCTTTTGCCCCAGTCATGAATATACAGTTTTGATTAATGTCGTGAACAAGGTCAGTGTTTGACTGATCAATGTCTTTAAAATAGCTAGCGCCTAGTAATTTCTTTGAAGTTAGGATCTGTTGCCGACTCATGGGAACATTTGTTTGACCAACTGCAACCATCTGCCACAAGCCAGCCTCATTGACATAGAACACGCCTACTGGCGTTTCTATCGCCCCTCTCGCTCCGCCGTAGTCCTCGGTGTAGTTCTGGATCACTTCAGTTTTATTTAGCGTCCCTGCCGCGTCTATCGTGTTGATAAAGAATGAATAGAACCCATCATCAGAGAACACAACAGTAAACGCCCCCAATTGAACAACTGATCTAGCCGTGCCAGCGTTTCGGTATCTAACAATTCCACCCTGTGTAGCCAAAACGCCATCACTCCAAGCATCAAAAGGAGGGTTCGTTCCGTCATCAACTTCAGAATACTGAACCGCCGTAGAGTCTGTAGATAAATTGAAAGCATATAACCTAGGCCCGATCACTTTTAAGCCACTACAAATAGGAGAGTTAGTGATTACGGATGCTGCCAGAGAGTCATTGATCCTATAAATCTTTTCTACTCCGTTACAAACAAAGAAATAGTCTCCGTATCTTGCGCCATCAAATCCGTCGTTGGCACTGAAGTCATCTTTGATTGTGGTGAACGTTCCGGTTGAAGTGTTATAGGCTTCAATCTTTGTTGAATACCCAAATATCCAAACATTCGGCGTGAACTCTTCATATAGGGTAATCGGATTAGCTCCCGCTCTTTCGAATATCTTCGTGCGTCCTTTCGTTTTCTCTAAACCATAATCGTGAGGGATATAGTTTTTGATCTTTAGAGCAAAATTAGTATCCATCACTTGCGGCAACCCTTCACGGTTAATACCTTTTTTGGGCATCATGGTATTGATGTGTCTAGGGCTTGCACCTCTATTTTTTGTAACTAAGGGGGTATACATTAAAAGTTTTGAGTAAAATCATCTATCTGATAAGCCGTAACATCGCGAGAAACAGTGTCTCCCAGCTCCCTAAGCAGCCGAACAAACCTAAAGTCGGCCAAGCTTTCAGCACTTGGATCAACGTCCCACTGCGAATACAAAACATCGATATCTCCTACGGCGTGTTGCAGATACCGATCGTCTAATACAGTGGTGTCTGTTAGAGCGTTAAATGTTGTTAGAGCAGGGATATAGCGCAACTTATATTGTTTGCTATCGCTGATCCCAGTGAAAACTATATCGCCTCCACTAATATAATATCCTACGTCCATTCTCCCAAAACCCGTTCGTGTTAAGGCGAAAGCGGTATCTTGACCACTATTGTCAACCTCATAGAGGCCGCACCCTAAATAATCAATTGACTGAAAATCAGAAGGAAACGCCTCGGTTTGAGGGGCATTAGAAATAGTATACGTTTGGTCAGATATATATCTCTCAGGATCAATTCCAACAATAAAGTTATACGCCTGCTTATTCATCCAATCACACCACTCTATAAACACGGAATCCTCAACGTCAGAGATGTCTCGCTTAAAACGAGTAAAAGAATTTTTAATTGTTTGGACAGTGAGCATGAATAATTATTTACAGTTTTAAACAAGAAAATTACCTTTCTTCGGACGCTTGGCTTTTATTTCTTTTTTTGTTTCCATCTTCCTTTTTTTCTTCTTCTTAATAAGTAGCTTTCTTTTTGGCATTGCCTATAGGTTAATCGATAATTTTAGCTTCTTCGATGCCGTCCACCCAGTCCTTAATTCCTTTGACGGTGGTTGAGGTTTGAACGACATCTAGACGAGTGTTAGTGGTTATTTCTTGAAGGCCATTTACCTGATCGCTTATGTATATAAACATTCCTGATATGCAGGCGAACACAATCCCCAATACCCAGTAAAACTGCTTCACCCCTATCTTCTCTTTTGTCAACGACGAGACCGCCTCCTTCAACGCCTTAACCTCGTCCACTAGGTCATTCTTTACAGTTTTGTTTATCGTTACCGCATCTGCAATGTTATGACACTTTTCTCTTAATCTCAGTATCTCTTCTGAATTTTTACGAACAGCAGCGGACTCGGCCATTACAATAGGTTACCAATATATTTTGGACCCTTGTTATAGAGATCCTTGTGTTGAGTCAGTGTTAAAGCAAAGTCATGACATCTGATAGGCCTGATTCCTCCTGTAAACTTATTCCGTGGAATTGCAGCCAATGCCCCAACTGTGAAGTTGGCTGTCGAATTAGGAACAAAATCACCAGATCCCGTACCCGTTCTTGTATCCAGCACGTCTTTCCCGTTCACAAAAATACAAAGATCATTATCATCCGAATAGGCCATTGTAATGAAATTCAAGCCATTGTTAATCACTCCATCAATCGAAGCCGCTGTACGAGCCGTGTCATTAGTAAGACAATGAACCGATACCAGTACTCCGTTGGTTCCAGAGCCTCCACCACGATCGTCGACTACCATGAAAAAGCCATCATTTACAGAGGTGCTAGCAGAGCCCGTATCAGCTATTGTAGCGAACACTCCATCGAAATCTTCTCTTTGTACATTGATCCACGCTGAAACACTCATTGCCGTAGCATTGGCATTAGCAAAAGGACTGCCTGAAGCTTCCATGTAATCACTCCCACTAAAAGTATATTCGTTTCTTCCTGAAACCTTAGTCGGCTCGCCAGTTCCCGCTCCATCACCCAAGGTAAGGTCCAGCCCGTTGACTAAGTCAGTAGTTGTAAAAGGAGAGGACGCTCCAACCTTATCGGCCATCTGCCACTCAGCAATGTCTTTGTTCACATAGGCGAATGCGGTCTTGTTGTAGTCATCTAACATCTCCTGAGCCGTGTATCCCCTTGTTCCAATCACCACGTCATCACCTAGGTCGCAAATTGTTTTAGACTGCCCAGCGCTTAGCGTAGCTAGGTGCAGCTCTCCTGATGCATGCTTGATTCCAGAACCAGCAACAACTGTATCGCTTCCTACTTCGACACCATTCTTGTAACACCTAAGGGTAGTCCCGTCATAAGTAAGCCCCAGCCTATACCACGTATCGGCAGCAACGGTTGTCGTGATTGTGATTGAATTGTCAGCATGAGTAACCAAGTCAAAAGTAATGGTAGTGTTTGTGATTCTCATATCAACCCCATTGAGACCCCCCGCCTCTGGAAGAGCAATAAAATAGTTATTGCCAGCCTGAGCAACATCCGAGGTCCTGAATGAACATATCAAAATAATCTCCGGCTTATTATCGAAGTTGGGGGCATCCCCTTGAGGATAGGTGACAGTGTCGTCTGTCCCATCAAAAGCAGCCACCCCATTTGAAATAACAGGATTGCCACTTATAACCCCTCCGTTGGCTTCAAGCTCAGCATCAGAAAAGAACTGTTCACGAAAGACGTAGTCTGTAGCTCTAATTATTGGATAGTTTGGGTTTGCCATTATAGTGATTTATTAATTTCGCTTTTTATTTCCTTCCATTCTCTGTGGAGCTTCTTGACTTTCTTTACCGGAACTCCACACTTTTCAGCCACAGCTGTGTATCCCTCATAACCTACAAAGGCTGACTCGGCGGCAGGAATTTTAGTTGCCCCTATCCACTTCAGATAAGGATAGATTTCTTTCACCTGACTTTCCGTGAGAGGAGTTTTTTTTGAGGCAGATGTGACGACGACGTCTTTAGCATCCGTATTAACAGTCGTCTCAGGAATGTATTTGCTCAACGTTGGAGCAAGGTCTGTGTAAGACATAATTATAAAGTTAAAGTATTAATTTAATCCTGCTAGGTTGGCAGCTGCGCCTGCACCACTATTGTAACAAGCAGTTATATATTGGCCAGATATCGGGTAGGTGAAATAGGCGGTATCATCCATGTGGAATGTTGCACTGCTTTCTGAGGCATCTATCGTACAAAGCTCTACATCATCGGCATAGTTTGCATCTCCTGCCGTTATGGTTATATCGGCTTCTTGAGAACCATCAAACCAAACCGCCATTTCACTAGCACCCAAGGATGTGTCCTTGGTGTCTCTAACAAGAGCGAGGTGGTGCCAGGCGTCATCAGCTACACTCGCCTTTATTTGCACGGAAGCCTGGCCGAATAGATTCCAATTCAGGTTTCCTGTTACTGGTTCTATTTCCACGTTTCGAGAGTCTGTACTCCAGTTTCTACTGGCCCATCTGGTTACGAGGGCTACTGCATGACTAGGTATTGCATTGCACTTAAACCATGTCATGAACGCCCAACTATTATCATCAAACACCATTAATTTTCGGGCATCCGAACCTATTGTTGTATATCCACCTGCTGCCCCTTTAAGACTTCCGTCTCCTAACTTTTTTACACTTGCATCAATTGTATTTGTAACCAATGCCCCATCTAAGCCTCGAGGTCCGTGGTCGCTTGCGTCTGCATCAAAAGGATAATATATCGTTGGCTGCCAATCTCTGAACTCACCCCACCTAGGCTCACTGGTTGCACTGGCTACAGCTGCGCCCTGTTTTTCCCTGAACCTTCCTGTCATTGACTTACTAGTCATGATGTCCGAACTAAATGAAACAGTCATATCAATCGATTAAACGTATAGTCGCTTGTGATAAATGGTGAAGTCAGCATCATTAGACCCACCAGTACTCGTAACTACCTTAATTTTTATGAACTTAGCAGAAGACAGTTTTCTATCATTGTCACATAAATAATGTGGACTCGATGCTCCTGTAAACGAAGCTGAACCAAACACATCTGCAGTTACATCAACATATGCCGCACTTGCTGCAGCTGTTCCGTCGTCTTGCATTGAAGCCTCAAACGTCACTGTCACCGTGCCTGACCCATTATCAAGAATTAAATGGAACCCATTGATTGAGTACCCATCGTTCTCAATGTAATAATTCGTTGTACCATCTGTATCATTTGTTACGTCAGCAATGGTTGATCCACCTTCTTGACCCCAGTCAGGAGTAGTGTTCTCAATCCTTACTGTGTTGTTCGAGTTATCTTGTGGGCTAGCTTTTCCGTTAGGATTCACCAAAACTACGTACTGAACTCCTTCTGCGGTTCCTTTGGCTGGGACCTTATCTCCGGCCGTATCGCCATCGGTGGTTAGTGATCCGATCGTTTCGAACTCTAGGCCAACTCCAAGAGGTGCTTCTGCATAAGCAGCATCTTTTGCGCTGATGGCTGTTCCTGCAATCTTGGTTACGTCTACCTCAGAGGATATCCCGCCACCTCCACCAGAGATCGTACTTTCAACCAGATAAGTCCCCGTGTCAGCTGTTCCAGTTGTGGCCTTTAAGCCATAGATGGTGCCGGTCCTATGATCGATACAATAATCACCATTAGAGAAGTTGGTAGTAATTTGATCAATTCTAGTCTTGCCACCTGATTTGTAATACTTTTCATAAGTTTTAGCCGGGAATGCGCGTCTAGTAGTTAGAACTGTCCCTGTGCCAAAACTGAAAGAAGTATCACTGTCTGAGCCTGTTGCAGAACCCTCTGCATTCTTAACATTACGATTCGCCAACTTAATCACAACCGCAGTTCCAGCGGCTTGTCCTGCATCAGTCTGAATATCACCATTTGAGTCATAATATTGAAGCGTCAATGCTTCACCTGAAATAGTTTGCAAAGCATCACTGCCAACATTGTCTACTGGCAGTCGACGTTGCTCCGTAACATTCCTTTGTTGATCTGAGTCTAATAAAGTCATTTTTTTATAAGGTTAATTTGCTTGTTTAGAGGGCCGACTCACTCGAGAGATATTGTCGACCCCGCCCTCCTTGAAGGAAATTAACTATGCTTCTTTAGTTGTAACTCCTGAGTAGCCTGTAATAAGCCAGTCAGAGCCGTCGCAATATACGTCAGCATAATTACCGATAACCCCAGCAATCTGAGCATATTTATCGGCTACACCACTACCACCTAGATAGATGCTTCCAGTTCCTGGATCTAGCTGCACAATCTGAGCCGCCGTCACCTGAACACGGAAATATTTGCCTCGTGATTCTGATGCAGACGGAAGAGTCAAGGCGACAGTCCCAGATGCACCAGTATTAGTGATGTTTTTACCCATGTCGGAAGCTGTAAGAGTCGCGTCTGCAGCTTTTGCGGCTACATCAGCACTCGGAGAAACAACTGAATATACAGCTCCATTAAGTTGCTTTTCTTTAATTTCTCCAACGAGCAATGGATCTTTAGGCATGATTGGTTAAGTTAAAGTATTGGCAACACGAGTAACAGAAACTAGACGTCTCTTGTCTCTGGTAAAGATTTTATAACCGTACAAAGTACGAGTTAGGTAGTTCTCAGAGAAGTTCTTGGGCTCTGGGCGAATTTCAAGCATTGGCTCGTCTTGCATCGCTACAGAGATAGCACCCATTCGTCCAAAGACAGAACTAATAACTTGAGCTGAGAACCCGTCAGCTGCGGCAGCGAGGTTAGACTGACATCGAAGATTACCAAAACCAGTAATCGTAGCCACATCAGAAGAAAAAGCTCCACAAGATACTTGTTTGTTTTGAAGCTTACGTCGATCCTCTTTAGCAAGTTCGATGTAGGTTCCAGAACCAGGAGTTCCAGTGCCATTAATAGCCAAAACAAGGTCTGCTTGTGTAGCAGCAGCAGAGGCGCCGATGTCTACATCACCTGGATTAGTAGGAGCAGCTACGAAAGTAAAGGTAACGCCAGCAATAGTAACTGTGTCGTTAGCAGTCGGATTGGTAGCCAGAGTGATCGTAGACTGGAATGGAAGGTTGTTAGATTCGAAAATCTTGAAACCAGTAGAAGAAGGTCCTACAAAACCGTTAGCAAGAGCTTTGTCAGCTTTGTTAAACCCATTAGCTAGTTCAGACTGAGAAAGAATGGCAGTAGAACCTGGATCGATAACACCGAACATAGGACCGTCAGTTGCATTCTCTTCAGCAAGAATAGCCATGTTATCAGTATACTCTTGAAAGATGTTGCTAGAAGTGAGGTTCAAAGGTGAAGAAGTTGAACCGTTAGAATTGGTTGAATCAGAAATAGCCTGATTCAAAGTGTTTTGATCAAGCTCCTGAGAAAGGTTGTGAGCGGCTTGGCGAGCAAGACGTTCTGGGTAGCCTTTAAACTGAGCTTGTCGAAGCTCTACAGGGTCAACGTTGAAAGTAGCTGCACGTGACTGGTTAACGAGAACCTTATCACTTGTAGCATCAGTTCCATCAATCGTAAGATCAGTTGATGGAGTATATCCTTGAACGCGAGGCTCATTGATATATGGAAAATCAACAGAGTCACCAGACACCAGATCAGAGCGGAATTGCATGTTAGAAACTGCTCGAACTACAAGCATAGCATTCAAGAAGTCCTGAACATCGCTTTTCCACTTATCCGGAGACAACGCAACTGCATTATTGATTCCACCGGTATTTGCGGCACTAGACATAGTCGTGAATCGTTATTTATATAAACAAGCGATCCAACAACCCAAATTTACTCAGTCAAAGATCTGAGTTTTTTTAGTCTTTCTTCTCGATTTAGATTTTTTCTCCAATCGCCACTATCATTTGTAGACACAGCGCCTCCAGCATGTGGAATTGCCATATTCTGATAGCGAGGATTTTCGTCTTTAACTCCAGCAAGCTGCATAGCCTTCTGTAGAGACTTAGTCCGAGGAACTCCAAGTTTTCGGAGATCTCTAAACTCTGCCTCAATTTCAGCTGTTTGCTTTTCTGTGAGTCGCATGGAGTTCAACGTAGCCTTCAAGTTAACGAAATCTCTTTCGTCTTCCTTTTCAGCTAACTTTGCTTCTACGAGAGCATCAAGGTCCAGTTCCTTAGAAACTTTTTCCTTTTCAGCCTGTTCAACTAACCTCTCTTCAATCATTGGCCTTAGCCATTGCTGATGCCTGGGCAAGTCATTAATAGACATCTTGCCAGAAACAATTTTCTTAAAGAAAGAGTTAACTTGTTCAGCCCTTTTACGCTCTCTTTCAGCCTCCTTATCCTCATCGAGGGAAAGCTGTCCTTTGTTTTCTTCATCCTTGGAGACACCTTCTGATTCAATCTTCTGTTGATCAGAGTAATTCTCCTCAGTGTTACTCACGGTGGGTGAGCCTTTTTCAGTCGGTTGAGAGTTGAAGATACCCTCTTCCTCGTGTGCTTGGTCTTCAGCCATAGAACTACCGTTAGGTTGTAAAGATCATTCTAGCAATGAAAGCTAGTGAGGCACTTGTAGACATCTACTCAGCCTCAGCAACCTTCATTTTCGATTCCATCAAACACTTGTGCAACACCTCTCCTATATCACCTAGAGCTTTCTTGTAAGAGGTGAACTCATCCTTGTTGAAGCTCTGTGTTGCTACGTGCTCCATTATAACATGGTTGAAAATTAAGTGAAACGATTCTGCGTGCCTCTCATAAACTTTAGCTAACTCACTCACTTTATCCTTTGTCCCCAAAATCTTTTCACATTCAGTCTTGCCTTTTGCCTTGTTTTTAACGAGCTTGATGTAATCAGACATTTGATGTTTCTGCTATACGTGGATTAATATTCCCCCTTTGAGTTCCTGTTTCAATGGCCTCCTCTTCGAGGCCCTCTGTTTGAGGCGCCTGTTGTCCAAGTTCATTGCCTGCCATTTCAAACCCATGCAATGATGCAAGCTCTTTAATAGCTCTTACTTGTGCTGGAGACCCCGGAGGAACAACCTGAAGAACTCGTGACAACTGAGCGTTTCTCAATGCATTAGATGGATAGGCCCCTGTTCTAGCGTTTATAACTGTGAAGTAGTTATGATCTTTGAGCTCTTTCTTGACCATTCCCATGGTAATTCCATCGGCCCGGAACTCTTCTCCATTAATCTCGATCTTAGTTGTAAGGTTCAATGGTTCTTTGTTTTTTGGAGGTATGAACTCTACAACCTGATCCATTGTTAGATCTACAGCAAACTTGCTCTCAGAAGCATTGTATTCCATTATCTGTTTAACAAAGCTGTTAGCGTTCTCTTCTTCTGCAAGAATCTGAGTAGCCGTTGGGTTTCCACTGCGATCGACCTCATCAAGAACTATCCCCATTCGAACAAGTTCACGATCAAGCCTGTCAAAGATAGCCTGCCACTCATTGAATAGATTTTGTGTCACAAGAGACTGAGAAGTAACTGCATTTGAACCAGTAGAATCGTACTCAACTGGAAGATACCCCCTTCTTCCTGCTGCTCTCATTTTGTGGGCGGCGTTCAGCTTCTTAAAGAAGTTTGTGGCCTCTCCTTGTGGGAGGTTTATTAGCTCAATTGGATATGTATTCTCTTCGATGTGCCCCACCTCCATATTAAGAAGTCGCTGTGAAATCAAAGAAAGCTCATAAATCATTGAACCAATCCCTTTGTTGTAAAAGCCTTCACTAGACGGCATGCACATAAATTGAAGCACTGGAATATATGGCGTCTTGTTAAAGATGAAAGGGTAATCTTCTCCCTTGAATTCAAATATCTTTGTTGCGCCCTTGCCAGCAAAAGCACAATAATTCTTATTCACAATGTCATAAGCATAGGCTACCTCAACTAGATCTTCAGGCTCCAACGACTGTTGATCTTCTTTCCACCTTTCAAGCTCCTTATGCGGATCGTACTCTCTAGGGATTCTACCAAGCCCTGCCTTGTTTTTCATCTCAGGGAAAAGACTAACGAACTCAGCCCAACTGTGTGAGAATATAACCACACACTTTGTGCAGGCCCTCCCCCAGCCTGTAGCCCTCATTCCTGTCGCAAAATTATCAAAGTATACGTTGTTGTTTGAAATTGAATTATAAAGAATCGGTGTCGATTTGTCTTTAGGGTTCGACCCCACCTGGATAAACCCATCACCGTACATCAGTAGATTAAAAAAGGCCCCCTGCTTAGATCTAAGGGCATTTAAATACCCTCCTCGATCCATAACGGTGGCAACTCCACCAGTAACAATCCTTTCAATCTCCCTTGGTCTCCCAGTTCCATGAAGAACAAAATCAAGAGGCTTCATTCTGTTAGCAGTGCGCCAAACTGCCTGATAAAGCTTTTTGGAATGAATCTTTCTTGTTCCCCTTGGATTACGCACTAGAAACCCATCCTCAAAAAGATCTTGGATACGTCTATTGTCAGTATCCTTAATTGACTTCTCAGATTTATGTTGAACTTCAATAACCCGCAAAGCATTCCTTACAGCAGGGTCGTTAAAGTCAAACTGTACATTGTCATTAAACTGCGGATCTAGATTATCTAACTGGGAATTAGTCATGCGAAAACTAGTTGTTACTGCTTGCTTAATAGTAATCCTTTTTTGATTTTTATCAAATGCTTTTAATAATACTCATTCATCATTCTGCGAGTACTATCCTTATAGTCAGCCCATTCCTGAGGAGAATAAGACTCTTTAATCTCCCTATCTATATCTAAGTGTGTAGCAAACATCTGAGCCTCCTTCACCGAATCGTCTCTCTTTACAGCGGCCCCATTAAACCCATACCTTATGGCGTCCATAGGATTAGACCACTCGTGGTTAGTGTCGTCAGGCGTTTGAATGATATTCTCATTTCTGTCCACGGCCCAAAGATAATGCTTGTAAGCCTTAATAGACTTATAGCTTCTCTTGGTGATAGAT
>CEPX01415104.1_pt1 | contig 13629 bp, 13 predicted proteins | sample 361361 | NCBI WGS metagenome assembly CEPX01 (sample SAMEA2619974, study PRJEB7988) | marine metagenome | biome: marine biome (ENVO:00000447); feature: mesopelagic zone (ENVO:00000213) & marine oxygen minimum zone (ENVO:01000065); material: "saline water (ENVO:00002010), including plankton... | reverse complement strand
TAAGATAAAACAAGCATTTAGTGTATATAAAACTATCTATTTCAATCCATAAAAATCAAAAGTTTTATGAGAAAAGAATGTTTAAAACTTTTTAATCATTATTAAGAACAAGAAAACTTTATTAAATAAATTGCTATTTTTTTGTATATGAAAGATGAAAAAGAATTTTATCGATTTTGGAAGAAGTATATTAATAGGAATTTGTATAGGGTAATCTCTTCTGAGTATCTCTCAAATGTAAAGAAAAATGGTTTGAATCCAAAAAAAGACCCATATCAAAAATTAATTCCTGAAATTAAGGAATTATTTAAATTGGTTATAAAATTAGAGAAAAAAGGATTTATACATAAACAAGATTGGGGATTCAAAAAAGTTACAGGAAAATATATTGTAAATGTAAGTTCAGAGGATATTGATTCACCATTTATTGATTTTACACCTAATTATAAAGAAACTCATTATTATAAAAAACATAAAGGTGGTGCTTTGATTCAAACAATTAGGAGAATTATAGAAGATATACTTAAAAGAAAACCAAAATTATTATCTAATGAATTAACTCTTGTTAATAAGATAGATAAATGGTCGAAGAAAAAATCAAAGTTTAACAATAAAATTTTATTTGTTAATGGTTCATCAAAATATTTTGAAACTGCATTATTTCAAAATAGATTAGGAAAGAAAGGAAAGGATAAATATTGGAAATCACCTTTTGGAAGGTTTGAACATTTTGTCTCAATTATAAAAAAATATGGATTAAAAAGGTATGAATCTTACCTTAAAGGAGAAAAATTATTTTACTTAAGAATCATTAGTAAAATCCCTGCTAAAGAAATAGAAAAGATTGTATAAAGTTCTTCACTATTTTCTAATTATAGATTTTTGAAAAAACGAAATCTATATTTATTACAATATTTATCTAAATCATACATGACAGTCAAAGATTTTAATAAATGGGCAAAAGTCTATGATATAATTGATGCAGATGTAAAAAAAGATATTCCATTTTATATCAATCAAGCTAAAAAAGCTAAAGGGAAAGTCTTAGAAATTGGTTGTGGAACAGGAAGAATTTATCTTGAATTACTAAAAAATAACATTGAAGCGTATGGAATTGATATATCTAGTGAGATGTTAAAAATACTTAAGAAAAAAGCAAAAAAGATTGGAGTTTTACCAAAAGTTCATAATATGAGTATGGATAATTTCAAGTTAAATCATAAATTTAAACTAATTATTCTACCTTTTAACTCATTTAGATATGCAATAAATATTAAAGAACAAATAAAAACTCTTAAGTTAATAAAGAAACATCTTGCTCCAAAAGGAAAATTCATTTTTGATATTTATTATCCTGATCCAAACATAATAATTAGAGCATTAAAAAGATCTAAAAGTAAAGAAAAATTAAAAACAAAAGAAGGAACTTATGAAATTAAAGAAGAGTTTTATTTTGAAGATTTTATAAACCAAATTAATGTTGTTGATGAAAAAATATATAAAAAAGGAAGATTAATAGGAACTGCATATAGAAAAGGGGTAATTATCTATAAAAGAGAAATGGAATTACTTTTAATGCTTGCTGGTTTTAAGAAACTGAAAGTTTATGGTGGACTAAAGAAAGAAAAATTAGTAAGTCATAAACAAAAAATGGTTTGGATTGTGGAGTAATAACACATAACATTAGTTCAATTAAACATCTTGTTGTAAAATTCCTTCCTATCAATTGAATTCAAAAATTCTATTTTCTTTTTTTCATAATAAAAGTCATCATCTTCATAGATAAACCATCCAATACTCATAAAAATAACCATTTTCAAAAGATCATATAAATGATTCTTTTCAATTTCAGTTAATTTTCTATGTTTATTATATTCTTTCAAAAGTTCTCTTGCTTTACTAAAGATAATCTTCTCCTTATGTGGCCAAGCCCAAAAATAAATCATATTTGCAATATCATATAAAAGATAAATATAACTTGCATCATCAAAGTCCAAGACTGCAGTAATTTTATTCTTCTTGTATAAAAAATTAGAAGGATGAGTATCACAATGGCAAATTCCTTTAGGAAGATTATTTGGCAATTTTAATTTATCTAATTCAGCTTTTAGCCAATTTAATCTTTGTTTTGCTTCAGATTTTGATTTAATTTTATTTGAACTTAATTTCGCATATTTCCAACAACATTCAGGATCATAACTATCACGGGCTTCAGAATATTTTGATTTATACCCAATAGTAATTTTATGCAATTGTCCTATTACTCTAGCGATTTCTTGAGGATTTGCCTTTTTTCTGTGCTTCCCTTCCATGAATTCAAAAAGAGCAAATGGTTTGTTTTTATATTTTCCAAGAAATCCCTTAAGTATGTTTCTAATTGGTGCTGGACATGGATAGGAATGTTTATTTAAATATTGTAAAACCTCTACTTCAAATAAAGCGTATTCCTTAGATCGGGTTTCATAATATTTAAAAACAAATCTATCTTTTATAGTTTCGAGCAATAAGTTTGTTTGGATCGCACCTAATTTAAAAGGTTTAGATTTCTTATACTCACCTAAGTCATAGTTGGAAAGAATTTTTATCATATCATTTTTTGTAAAGTTAGTTTTTACAACCATAAGATTCAGTAATTTACAGATTTTATAAATAAATCGTTTTCGGAATGAGATTGTTATATAGCATTCAAAAGTTAAATCTTAATTTTATTTCTTCCTTACAGAATATTCCTCAAAACTCCACAACATGTTCAAATCCCAATAGAAGCAGCTTTATATATTGTTTAATTCAATAGCCTATTATGACAAAAGGTCATCTAAAAATTGTTAATGAAATTGTAGAAAAATACAAGAAAGATAAATCAACAATAGCTATCACACTTTTTGGTAGTTTGGCAAGAGGAAATGAAAGACCAGATTCCGATGTTGATATTGAAATAATATCAAAAGATGCAAAAAAATGGGAATTGTTGAAAAAGAAAAAATATAGTATTGAAATAGATTTAGTAATCTGTCCGGAAAAACATTTGCTTCATCAAATTCAGAAATACCCTTACCTCTGTTATGATTATTTAAATGAAAAAATAGTTTATGACCCAAAAAACTTTATGAAAGAATTAAAGAAAAAGTTAAAAAGATATTTCAAAAAGCATCCTGAAATTGTTAAATTTTGGAAAAACAAATTGAAAATAATGAAAGAAAACAAAGCAAAAGGACAAGATCCAAAAGATGCTATAAGATCTTATGATGAAGCAGAGAGATTATTTTCTGATGAACATAAAGTAACAAGAAATTTCTTTAGGGAATGATCATTTCTTCTTAACACAACATTTATATCTCACAAACTATTATTTAATTAAAAAATGATTAAATTAAATCTATTTAAGCAATCTAAAGGATACTGTGGTCCTGCAGTATTAAAGATGGTTCTATCAGTTTATGGTATAAATAAATCTGAAAATTATTTAGCTAAATTAACAAAAACTAATAGAAAAACAGGATGTGATGAAAAAAACATTGTAAAAGCAGCAGAAAAATTAGGATTTAAAGGAAGTATAAAACAAAATTCATCAATTAAAGAAGTTAAAAGATTAGTAAGAAAAGGAATTCCTGTAATTGTAGATTGGTTTTCACCAGAAGAAGCGGGACATTACTCAATTGTTGTTGGTTTTAAAAAAGATACAATCCTATTAGCAGACCCACATTTCGGAAAAATAATAAAACATAAAATCAAATGGTTTGAAGAAAGATGGTTTGATGTAGTAAATGATAAATTAATTCTTAAAGAGATTATAATAATTAAAAAACTATAAAAAACACATCCTAAACCTTATAAACTTAAAATACCCCTAAAATATATGGAAAATCAAGGTCATTACCAGATTATCTATCTTAAGAAAGCTTATGATGAAGAGCTAGACGAAGAAGAATAATCACTTTATATATCCACCTTTTTGAAGATTCCATAGTCTTTTATACACTCCTTTAGATCTAATTAAATCACGATGTTTCCCTATTTGTACTATTTTACCTTTTTCTAATACAACTATCTTATCAGCATGCATAATAGTAGATAATCTATGAGCAATAATTAACGAAGTTCTACCTTGCATTAATTTTTTCAAATCTTCTTGAATATCGTGCTCTGTTTGTGAATCTAAAGAAGAAGTTGCTTCATCTAAAACTAATATTTTTTTATTAGCTAAAATAGCTCTTGCAATTGAAACTCTTTGTTTCTCTCCTCCACTTAATCTAACTCCTCTCTCTCCAACAATTGTTTTTTCTTTATTTGGAAATTCTTCTATTATTTTATCTAATTGTGCAAATTTCATAGCTTTTAGAACCTCTTTTCTATTTGCAGAAGGATCAGAAAATGCAATATTATTGTAAATAGTATCATCAAACAAAACACATTCTTGAGGAACAATACTTAATTCAGATCTTAATGATTCTTGTTTAAGTTCTTTAATATCTTTTCCATCTATTAAAATTCTACCTCTATTCAAATTATATAATCTATACAATAACTTAATTAAAGTTGTTTTCCCACTTCCTGAATGGCCAACTAAAGCTATTTTTTGATTTTTATTTACTTTTAAATTAAAGTTTTCAAAAATCCTTCTTTTTCCATAATTAAAAGTAATATCTTTAAATTCAATTTCTCCTTTTTTAATATTTAATTCTTCAGCTTTTGATTTATCTTTAATCTCATTTTCTATTTTATTATATTGAAATAAATCTTCAAAGTCTCCCATAGATCTGTAATAATCTCTTGTTCCACTAACAAAAGCATACATCGGTCCAATAAAATTTCCATAAGCAGTATAAATAAATACCAAAGTTCCTATTTCTAAATCACCCTTTAAAAATTTTAACATAGGGAAAAAAACTAAAAAGAAACTTCCAAAAGCTAAGATAGTACCTTGACCAGAATCCATCCATCTAAAATATTTCCAAAATTTTAATAAAGCTAATCCAGTTATCTTGCTTATATGTTTAAACCTATTTTTAATATAGTTCTCTTTTCCAAAATGCTTAATAGAATCGATATTGGTCATAATATCACTTATATAGGCCTTTTCAAGATCTTCTTTTTCATTTCTATAAACATTATGTATTTTTTGTTTATTTTGAATTAGAATACTATAAGTAACAAAAGAAATTGCCGCTACCATCGCTACTACACCAGAGATTAAATCAAAATAAATTAATGCTGCACCGGTTATCACTAATTGAAATAACAAAGGTGAAAAATTAAATATTAAAACATCAGTCATACGTTCAACTGCTGCACCTCCACGGCCTAATCGGGAAATTAATGATCCTGTTTTATGGGTCGTATGAAATTCATAGGATAAATGAATTATATGATTAAAGAACTTACGCTTTAAATCTATAATTAGATTCATAGATAATAAATTCATAAAGTGAATCATCATAAATTTAAAGAAAAATCTTAAAACTATCGAAGATAAAAATATAATTGCGAATATTATCAAAATTTTCAAATAGGTTTCATAATTTAATGTTTTATTAAGAAATTCATTTCCTCTATCTATAATAAGTTTAAATAAAAAATTACCAACAAGATAACTTGCTTCTATCATAAAAACAAGTGAAAGAATTAAAAAAACTCGCCATTTATATTTTTTTAATAAACCTAAATAAAGATAAAAATTATACTTAAAATCTATTTCTCTTCTTTTTCTCGGCATTCTTCCCTCTTATTTAAATAATAATTAGAAATAAATATATTTAAGAGTTATCTTTTACAGTTCATCTTTAATTCTTCTACAATCTTGAGAGGGAAAAACTTATAATTCAATATTCTTTATATGCATTATGAAAAAAGATAATATGAGAAAAGTCTTAGTCATAGATAACGACACAAGCGCATTAAAAAATGAGAAATACAAGATTATTAATTTTAGAAAGTTTAAGAAAGAACAAGTAAAAGGATTTACTCATATTCTCCTTACAGGAGGGGACTATTGGGCTAATTTAAAAAAATTTTCTGAGGAAGTTAAATTGATAAAAGACTCTCCAATTCCTATATTAGGTATTTGCTTTGGAATGCAATTAATTGGCAAGATTTTTGGTTCTTCACTTAAACATTTAGATAAGTTAAAAACAGGAAATAAAACTGTAAAAATTTTGAAAAAAGACTACTTATTTAAAGATATGCCAAAAAATATTTGTGTATTTGAATACCATGGATATGCTTTAGACAAACTAGGAAATAATCTTAAAATTTTAGCAAATTCAAAAGATTGTATTGAAGCAATAAAACACAAATCCTTACAAATCTATGGAATTCAATTCCATCCTGAAGTGATGATTGATGGAAAAAATGATGGTAGAAAAATCCTTAAAAAATTCTTAAGTTTTTAGATCATTTCATATTTATTCAATAAAAACAAACTTAGTGAAGCTACTAACAAATAAAATCCTCCTAACAAATAAAATGAAAAAGATAAGGACGTTAAATCTATAATTTTTCCTAATAGAGGAGCTAATATTACTAAAGGTAAAACTTTTACCATATTAGTAACAGATAAAACAGTAGCTCTAATATCTGAACTTATTAACTCATTTGTATAACTAGAAAACATAGGTCTAGAAAATCCCCAAATAAATCCATTAACAAATATTAAAGGAATTAAAAAAATAGAGTTAAAAATTCCTAAAAGTATAAAAATAAAAGAAGGAAATAAAAGTAAGAAAAATGATTTTCTTTTACCAATTTTATTTTCTAATTTATGTGTAGAAACTGCACCTAAAGCAGAAACAAACATAAATAAACCATATACTAATCCATTATGTGCAGCATTAAAACCTATTTTATCATAATACAAAAAATAAGAAGTAACAACCATAAGCATAATACTACAAACTAAAGAGTTATACAAAGTCAAAGACATTATTTTTTTATGAGTTAAAACATATTTAGATATTTTCCCTATATCTAATATGATATTTGATTTTACTAATCTCTTTCTTCTTTTTGGTTCTATTATTAAAAATGCTAAAGGAATTAATAAAGCTGAAACTCCAATCATAAAATAAAAAGGAGTTCTTAGAGATATTAAAACTAAAAGTCCTCCAATAAATGAAGCAGATGAGGCTGCTATCCGAATAAAAAATCTTGAATTTCCTTCTACTTTCTTAAAAATTTTAATTTTTTTAATTTGTTTTAAAGAATCATAAATTAATGAAGTATCTGTCCCAGATAATAAACTAGCTCCAAATCCAAAAATAACTTGTGCTAAACTAAAAAAATAAAAATTAGATGAAAAAGCATAAATGATTGATCCTAAAGTATATGATAAAGAACATAAAAACAACGTCTTTTTCCTTCCAATTTTATCAGATAAATATCCTGAAGGAATCTCAAACAATAACATGCCAAACATAAAAATAGAAGATAGAGTAAATATTTGTGTAGCAGTTAAATCTAAAGATAAATAAAAAGGAACTAAAATAGGAGCAATAAGTGAAAAACTAATTAAAAATCTAAATGAGTATATTTTCCAGAGATTTGATTTTAGCTTTTGTTCCATTTTAACATATTATATAGTATATTAAGATAAAAATTATTTTTAAATATTATGTAAAAACTTTTATAAGTTCTAAAAATATAAAATAATAATGGCAAAAAACTTTATTGAAACCTTATTTTCATCAGAACAAAAAGAATCTAAATCTATAGATGAAAAACCAATAGAAGATATAAAAAAAGATGTAAGTAAAAAAGAAGATAAAATATTTTATTTAAAAAATATTTTAGAAAAAGCAAAAGATCTTGATAAAAAAAGACAAATTAGAGCTCTATTAATAGATGAAATTAAAAGTAAAAACAAAGGAGCTGAATTCTTTTTAGGATATGATTCATTTACAGAAGGAGTAGAACCAATATACTTTTGGTTTTTAGATTTTCTAAGAAGTCAACCTCCTGCTGGTTTAAGTTTTGAAGTAGATAAAACAAAAGAAGAGTTTGATGCTTCTATAGGCTCTGCTTTTTATGGAGATATGGGAACAAGAGCAACAAGAATGCAAGAACAAGCTATGAAAATGCTAGTTTCAATAAACACAGTAATAAGATCTATAATAAATTTAATTTATGATTTAAAAGAATTTAAAATGAGATTAGAAACATATGATGATTTAAAATCTCCAGATAAAGAAAAAGTAAAAATAGCTGAACTTGGATTAAAACAATCTTGGTTAGATAATGTTGACATGAAAAGAGGTAGGGGCTCAATACACCAAATGGCTCAACAATTAAATTTTGTAACAATAAGAGATGCTTTTCTTTATGCAAAAGATGTAAAACAAGTTGATTCTATGGATTTAAATGATAGAGTTAAAAGAATATTAAAACCAAGATTAGATGAATATAATAAATGGAAACAACAAAGTGGAATAGAATTAAGAAAAAGATATAACATAGAAAAAAGTTATTTAAAATCACAAGTTGGCACATTAAAATTATACGCAGATTGGACAAAACCTTATTTAATAGCAGCTCAAAAATTAGGTATGAAAGACTTTAATTCCCCACATATAGTATCTTTATTCAACAATATAGAAATGCATCTTACTTTATTTGGTAAAAAATTAATTAATATTCAAAGCATGATAGATAGTGAAGAACTTCCCCCAAAAGCAAAATCTAATGCTAAATACTATGCTTGTATTGAAATAGAAATCATGTTCAGATCTGTTCCTCATTCAGTAAGACAAACACAATCAGGAATGCAATATACTCAAGGTGGAAGAGCTGAAGTTAAAATAAGATCTTATACTTTAAAAGAAGATGATTTAAAATATTTAAAAGAACAAGAATTATTTGAAGGTCTAGAATTAGTAGATGAAGTAGCTGGAACAGCTTTAAGAGAAATACATGATGATATTGAAGAATTTTTAAAAGAAGATAAACCAAAAGAAAAAGAAAAACCAAAAAAAGTTTCAAAATCTATTTTTCAAGGAGCAAAAGAATTAATAACTCCAATAAAACAAACTAGAGATTCATTTAAAGATTTATTCTCTATTGGAGTATCAGAAGATTGGGTTGCAAATGAGTTAAAGAAAAAAGCTCAAGGAACAGCAGCATTATCTGCATTTATTGTATATGATGTTTATAAAAAAGCTCATGGAATGTTAAGTTGGTAATCACTAAATTTCTACATTCCTCTCCAACTATAATCTTTTAGAAGGCCATCTCTAGAAAGTTTAGAAACTAAAGTTGCATTGTGGCCTCTTCTTTGAACATATTCACTACACAATATCTCTCTTTCAGCATTATTTAAAGGATAGATTTTTCTTTTATCTTGAGCAAAATCTTCTTTTGTAAAGATAACAACATCATGTCTTAAAGAATCTCCAAATGAAGCTAACTCTTGTGAAGGTAAAGGAATTTGAGACATAGCTAGAGGAGTTATATTCCCTTCTTCATTCCAAAAATAATCCGTAACTACTGGCCAACCAGCTATATCATGAGCACACCAATTAAATACTCTTGAATTTTCCTTATCATTAATATATCTATATCTAATTCTAAATGCCATATCAGGACAACTATGAGTAGAGATTACAGTATTTGCAAGAACATATTTAAGATCATTATCAACTAAAGGAAATCCAGTTATCTTAAATTCATATTTCTCTCTTTTAGGTGTTCTAGAGGGCATCTTTATAATCATTTCTCCACCATCTATGGCAACTCTTTCAGAATCTGAATAAGAAGAAATTATTTCTATTAATCTATTTCTTGAAGCATAAGCAAATAATTCAGCACCATCAATTAATTCTGTTATATGCACTTTCCTTTTTCTTCTATCATTTCCTATAATAGGGGTGAAAGAATATGCTGCTACATAACCTTTAGTATAATCAAATTTATGCTCTCTTAAATGCATAGGTACTTTTCTTTGATCACTCATAGCTCTAAGAGCACCATCAACATTTTTGAATCTAGGAAATTTAACTTCATGGCCATGTTTCATAAACTTCCTACTAGCTTGAGTTCTAGTAGAACGACGCCAGATCATTTCACGATTTGAGTAAAAGAAATAATCAGGTATTAAATCTCCTTGAATAACTACAGATTCCTTTTTAGGATTAATGGACTTAATAGTTTCTAAAATTTTTCTTAGTTTATTTTCAACATGAACAGAAGACCTACCTTTAATTATTTCCCTTGGTGTGGGTTTATGAAAGATTTCAGATTTACTTACCATTTTTTAATTCTAGATTAACCCATTTATTTATAAACTATTCTATGTAACTAAACTATAGAACAAGCTTTATTAATTAAACTAACTTGATAAATTATAAATGGGAGATAAATTTTTTAATAAATATGTAGGAACTTTAGATACTGAGTATTACATTCCTGCATCTGCTTATGCTAGTCACACAAACCCCATGACTGCTAATCAAATAGCAGAAGCAACTCAAAAATTAAATGCTGGTGTTTCTGGATTAGATATTTCTATGGTAGATCCTGCTGTATTTGAAACTATTCCTACAGAACATTTTAAAGAAATTGGTAGATTAACAAAATTAACAGGAGCTGAAGTTGATTTACATGGACCAATACAAGATACAGATTTAGGTGGTTTTGATGATAAAAACAAAGTTTGGAATGAACAAAAAAGACAAGAAGTTGAAAGAAGAATGAAAGATGTTCTAGATAAAGGACATTTATTAGATCCAAAAGGAAATATTCCTGTAAACTTCCATTCAACAGGAGGAATGCCTGGAACAACATGGAGAAAACTAGAAGAAAAAGATCTCAAACATCTTGTAGATCCGAGGGAAATAAAAGAGATTAAAAAACATAATATGAGAGTAGAAGATACAATGGGGATTATTAACCAAGATACAGGAGAACCAAATGTGATAAGATTCGATACAAGAAAAGGTTTTAAAGGAGAAGAAGAAATTTGGACCCCAAAAGTAAGATTGAAATCAATGAATCAAACTCAGTGGGAGAAACAAACATTATTACCTTTATTTGAAATGGAAAAATCTAAATCAGAAGTTCAAGATAGAATTGAACCTGAGTTAAGAAGATTAGATCTTTTACGTGATAAAATAGAAAAAGTTGGAATGGGAAGATTATCAGAAGATGAAAAAAGAGAAATAGCCACAAGAAAAAATAATTTAGATTTATTAGATTCACATATTTCAGAAATTGATAGTAATATAATTACTAGTTTAAAAGATATAAATGATCATTTACTTAGATTTGTACCAAAAGATCTTTCAGATGAAGAAAAAGATAGATTAAAAACTTTCAAAAAATTAACAACAGAATTAGATCAAAAAAACCCCAATAGATATGCCCCCTCAATATATCAAGAAGCTCAAAAAAGATATGGAAAAACAGAGAAAGCAATAATGGAAACAGAGAAAGCACTTGAGCCCATAAAAGAAGAGTATGAACAAGATATAAACAAAGTAATGGCTAGTCTACCTAAAATGCCTACTCCTGAAATTTTCAAAGAAGCTGATGAATTCTCAAAAGGTAAAGTTGCAGAAAGTGTTGCAAATGCTGCATTCTATGCTTATGATAAATACAAAGACAAATCTCCTACTTTAGTGATTGAAAATGTTTATCCTGAATGGACATTAAGTAGAGCTGAAACATTAAAAGAAACAATAGAAGAAGGTAGAAAAAGATTTGCTAAAAAATTAAACAAAGAAAAAAATGTTTCTATGGATAAAGCAAAACAATTAGCTTCTAAATTTATTGGAGTAACTTGGGATGTTGGACATATTAATATGCTTAGAAAACAAGGATTTACAGAACAAGAAATAGTAGAAGAAGCTAAAAAAATTGCTCCCCTAGTTAAACAAGTTCACTTAACTGATAATTTTGGTTTTAATGATACACATCTACCAATAGGAATGGGAAATGTTCCTGTTGAAGCTCAATTAAAAGAATTACAAAAACAAGGATTTAAAATTGAAAAAGGAAGATTAGTTCACGAAGTAGGAGGATGGTTACAACACTTTAAAACAGATCCACATGTTGAAGCTTTAGGTAATTTTGATACTCCTTTATATTCAACACAAGCAGATCCTAAATGGAGTTATATAAGAGACACAGAAGGAGTTTATAGATATGGATTTGGAGATATACTACCAGATATGCATTTTAGAGAAGTTTATGGTGGAGGTTTTGCTTCTTTACCAAAAGAATTAGGTGGTCAAGTAGGTGGAGACAAATCAAGATTTGGTGGAACACCTAATGAATAATTCTAATTAAACAATATTTATAAAATAAAACATTCATAGATATATAGAATAAAGAGGTGACTTATGGAAAAAAACCATGAGATAGCATACGATTTTGCTACAAAATTATATAAAAAATTTCAAAAAGTTATAAAGTCAATTGTTCTTTTTGGTTCAACTGCAAAACATTTAGAAAAAGAAAAAAGTGATATTGACATTGTTGTAATAGTAGATGACTGTACAATAAAATGGGATCAAGAATTAACAGCATGGTATAGACAAGAACTTGGAACAATAGTTGCATCTTTAAAATATTCAAAAAAATTACATATTAATACTGTAACTTTATCTGCTTTCTGGAATCAAATGTTAGTTGGTGAACCTGTTATAATAAATGTAATAAGATACGGAGTTCCATTAATTGATTTTGGAGGATTTTTTAATCCATTAAAAATTTTATTATCTCAAGGAAGAATTAGACCAACACCTGAAGCAATTTATAACGCATTAAAAAGAGCTCCAATGCATTTAGCCAGAGCTAAATTTAGTATCTTAAACTCAATGGAAGCAGTTTATTGGGCAATGGTAGATTCAGCGCATGCAGCTTTAATGGCTGCTAATAAAACTCCTCCTAGCCCAGAACAAATTGATGCAATGTTAAAAGAACATTTTGTTAAAAAAGGAATGCTAAAACAAAAATATGTTGATTGGTATAAAGAAATTTATGCTCTTGCCCATTACGTTAGTCATGGAGAAGTATCAGATCTAGAAGGAAAAGAAATTCAAATGTTTAGAGAAAGAGCAGATAAATTTGTGGGAGAAATGGCTAACATAGTTAAAAAATTAGAAAAATAAAAAAAATTATCTAATGAAAAAACAAGCATATATTTTTTCATCAAATTCTTTATCTAATACACCAGCACAATATTCTCCTTCCCAAGACGGATGTAATTGATATCTTTTTACAGTTGTTCTGCCAGGTCTACAAGAAGCTCCTCCACAATTATCATCTAATAATGTATCTCCTCTTCTTTTATACGCTACTCCATTATGTTCATAAAATCCTAATTGGTTACTTGTTCCTGCACTTCCTGTATCAATTGTTACCCAAACCATTCCTCCTTTACCAATAACAGGATAACCACCATCTACAATATCTGGATCATCAGAAACATATATCTCACTTAAAACTTTATCATAATTTCTAGCTACTCTTCCTGTAACATCTCCAAAAGAAAAAGATACTACTCCTATAGTAACTATAACAAGAACAGATAATACAAGTATTTTTGTATCATTATCCATTAAAACTACACCTCCTTTAATAAAGATAATAATGTTTTTACTAGTTAATTAGAATAAGTTTTTCTATATAAATATTACTATT
>CEPX01142039.1_pt1 | contig 13631 bp, 14 predicted proteins | sample 361361 | NCBI WGS metagenome assembly CEPX01 (sample SAMEA2619974, study PRJEB7988) | marine metagenome | biome: marine biome (ENVO:00000447); feature: mesopelagic zone (ENVO:00000213) & marine oxygen minimum zone (ENVO:01000065); material: "saline water (ENVO:00002010), including plankton... | reverse complement strand
TAGCCTTGACAGTTTATTTCACTTATGATACAATATTGTCATATATATGAAATATAAAGCTAAACACAACTTACTTGAAGAGCTAAAATCCCTGTCCTATTTTAATAAGGAGCATATTTTTCAGTTAGGCAAAGATGCTAAAAAGTATAATCTTAAAAAAAGCACAGTTGATACATATATTAGTCGTTTTATTAAAAACAAAGAAATCATACCTCTTAAAAGAGGAGTATATATAACCACTGATTTTTATAACAAAAATAAACGCAATACATCCTACTTATTCTACTTAGCCAACATCCTGCGCAAACCATCATATGTGAGTTCATGGACAGCACTCCAGTACTATAATCTCGCCACAGAGATAATACACACTGTTCACTCAGTAACACCAAAAGTCACAAGAGACTACAAAATAAAGAAGGTAGGCGCTTTTTCATATCAGTCCGTGAAAAAAAGTCTATTTTCCAATTTCTCTCTAGTTAAGAATAATTTTGAATTTTTTATTGCCACACCATCAAAAGCACTTTTTGATTTGTTGTATTTTAAAACACGACAGTTTAGAAGTGTAAAATTTAAAGATATAAATCCGATGCTTGAAGACCTGCGAATTGATATCGCTGAAATGGATAAAACCGAGCGAAAAAAATTTTACTTAATGATAAAAAATTATATGCAAATATGAATAATCAAATTATAATAATACTCAAAAACAAAATGGAAGAGATATCAGCGTCATTTGGAAAAATGAGTGTTGAAGTACAGCGAAATGCAATTAAAGAAGTACTCCATTATTACGTACTCAACTTTATTTGCCATCATCCAAAATATAACAACTGGATCATGTATGGTGGTTCTGCTCTTCGTATTTGCCACGGCCTTGATCGAATGTCGGTTGATTTAGACTTTGAAATTGACCATAAAATCACAAATAACTTTCTAAACAAACTAAAAAAAGAAATATTAAAGCACTTTAAGGATACTTACAATGTTAACTCTGATTTACTTACCATAGGAACTACTAAAAACAGAGGCCTTACATTAAAATTTCATGTAGCCAAAGAGTTGGGTTTAGCTGTGCACTCAAAACAAGTGCATGTCAAAATTGATCTTAATTATTTTATTATACGCCCCAAAATCGTAATAGAACGCTGGCCGCAAAATAAATATCAGCTATCTTTTATTATCAAAACCTACAACATGTCTGCGCTCATGGCAAGTAAAGTTGCTGCGATTTTTTTGCGTGGACAGCGCGGGGTTGATAAAGACATGTATGCAGAGAAAGGCCGCGATATCTATGACTTGCTGTGGTATATGGAAAAAAAGATAGTGCCTGATCTTGATTACTTGACTGCAAAAGGTGTTGACGTAAAAGACCCACGAGCACTTTTTAACAAGCTCACTTTGCAGATGAATAAGGTAAATGATACAAATCTTAAGCAGGATCTTACGCCTTTGTTTATAAATCAAACATACATTAAAGATTGGCTAAAAAATTGGCGAGAAAGTTATCTACGATATCTCGAAGAATATAAAATTCGCACCGCAACCGCTCTGCGGAAAATAATCGTAAATGAAGATTTCAGCACGGATAATTTTTCTTTTACTTATTTGTATGATACAGCGGAAGAAACGATTATTCGTATTATTTATATCGTGGTCTATGAATGGATAAAATACCAGAAAACTTTGGGAATAGTAGTGAATAAAGATGTGGTTAAATTGGCCGCATCTGAATCGCACAAAGAATTAAATGATCAGCAAAAACAGTTTATAACACTTTTCCATCAGAAAACCGAAACGTATTTCAAAAAAACAAATCGCATCATGCTTGGCGACACAATCACAACCAAGCTCATCAGAATAACTGCAGATAATTTGAATCAAAAAGAACAAATCCTGCTTAACAAATCTACTCTTAAGAGTTGTGAACTAGACGATTTATTAAAATAAAATGTTTTGGGAGGACTAAATCACCAAACATCCACGTAATTACGAACGTAATTACGAATAATGAAAAAATCCTGCTATGATTGCAGGAATTTTGTTTTTTTGGTATAATATGAATTAATATTATGGAAAAACCTAAATGGCTCAACACAAAAGAATATCCTTTTAAATCACATTTTTTCAAAACATCTATTGGAAATATGCATTATGTGGATGAAGGAAAAGGCGATCCAATAATTTTTATGCATGGCAATCCATCGTGGTCTTTTGAGTTTAGGTATTTGATTAAAGAATTCTCTAAAACTCATAGATGTATCGCACCAGACCTGATAGGATTTGGATTATCAGACAAGCCTGCCGATTGGTTATATTTGCCAAAAGAGCATTTTAAAAACATTGATCAATTTCTTGAATCATTAAATTTGAAAAATATTACTTTAGTTGTAGGGGATTGGGGCGGACCAATTGGATTATCATACGCCATAAATCATCCTGGCAAAATCAAAAACATTATAATTACCAACACCTGGCTCTGGCCTGTAAAATATGATTGGTATTATCAGGCATTTAGCAGGCTTGCAGGCGGACCAATGGGCAGGTGGCTTATTAGAAAATATAATTTTTTTGCGAAAAATATTGTTAAATCGGCATTTGGCGATAAGAGTAAATTAACTCCTGAAATTCATAAGCATTATCTAATGCCGCTTGGTAAACCTAAAGAAAGAAAGGGGTGCTGGGTGTTTCCAAAGCAAATTATTGGCTCTTCTGATTGGTTAAATTCGTTATGGAATAAATATGATGTTTTAAAAAATAAGAATATTCTTATTGCTTGGGGAATGAAAGATATTGCATTCAGGAAAAAGGAATTGAATAGGTGGATACAGGCATTTCCTAACGCAAAAGTTACTCGCTATGAAGACGCTGGTCATTTTGTAGCCGAAGAAAAACCTAATGAACTTATTGCTGAAATGAAGTCTATTCTTAGATATTAGAACGGCAAGGGTAGAACCCAAAATGACTCTGCGCTTTAGTCGCTATGCTCCTCATCCTCGTATAATAATTGTTTCAGCTTATTTAGATTTAGCAGAAAACAGAGCTAAGCATGGCATTGTAGAGAAGTTAAAAAAAATTTAAAAGAAAATAAAAATAATATGAAAAAAAATATTTGGAATAAAAAAATAATAATAACTCTTATTATTTTTATACTACTCATAGCCAGCATACTGGCTTTTTATTTTTTAGGATGCTCTACAAATAATCTTATACTTATGCTTTCTTGGATTGGAATATCTACTCTAGTCCTTATTATTGGCATTATTTATCTTGTCCTAGTTTACAGGGGAAAAATTAAACAAACCAAGCCAGATTACAAAACTTTTTTTATACTTAGTCTGCTTTTTATTGCTGGACTTATTACATGGTATTTAACATCTTAATAAATCTTTAAAAAAACAGCGAATAAAAAGCTGTTTTTTTAATCTTTGTTATTTGAAATTTCCTTATCCCATGCCAATCAATCCAATCACCATGCCTAAAACAGCCGCAATAATCGCAACAACCCAATAACGCATAGTTATTTTATAATGCGGCCAGCCAAGCGCTTCAAAATGATGGTGCAAAGGAGTAGAATGAAAAATCTTACGCTTAAAAATCTTTTTACTTATGCCTTGCAAAATAATTGAACCAGAAGTAGCAAACAATGGAAAAGCAATTAACGGCAAAACCGCTACAGAATTAGTTAAAAAAGCAATAACTGCTAAAGTTGTTGTTAAAGAAATCATTCCAGTTTCTCCCATGTAAAAACGAGCTGGCGGAATATTAAACCATAAAAAAGCTAAAAGGCTTCCTCCAACAACAGCGCAAAAAGCCGCAATATTAATTTGACCTTGTGCAAAAGCAAGTCCTGCAAAAGCACCATAAGACGCAGTCATTGTTCCTCCAGCTAGCCCATCTAGTCCATCAACAGGAGTACCCCCAAAAAGAGCCAACATTGTGAGCGTAAATAATGGGATATAAAGCCATGTAATTTCAAAATCTCCAAAATAAGGGATGTGAATACTTGACCAATCTAGCTTATAATAAAACCATAAAGCACTAATAAAGCCTAAAATCAAAATAATTATAATTCTCCATTTTAAACCAAAGCCTTTGCTTTGTTTTTTTCTTATGCTTAATAGATCATCTATTAAACCAATTATCCCAGCCATTACTAAAGTAAAAAGCAAAAGCCATGTTTGACCCCTGCTTAAAAAATTAAACTTTTCCAACCATTGATTTCCAGTTAATGCTAATAAGCTCATAATTATAGCTAGAATTAAGACAGACACCCAAATTAAAAGCCCTCCCATTCGCGGAGTGTTTGTTTTTCTACTTTTGTTTAGCTTATGAGAAACAGGTGTTTTCCCAAATATGCCTGAATTAGGAATATTTTTTTTCCAAGCCTTGTATTTATATAAATAATGCGAAAGCAAAGGCGTTAAAATTCCAGCTACAATAAAACCTAAAACAGCCAGCCCAAAGACTTTGATTGCATTTATAACTAATAATGGATTGTCAAAAGGATGTATTGTCATAATTACCAAATATAAGAACCTGCTCGCTACGCTCGCAGAACCTTGAAATTATTCGTTCGCAAGCTCACTCATAATTATAATTCTCAAAACACCATTCCAGCAATTTCTGCGTTTCGTAAAACCTGTCTTCCGAGCCAAGCACTATGCTTACTAAATTATCTTTATTAGGGGCTTTTGCTAAAATAATTAGAGTTTGGCCAGCTTCACTAGTATATCCTGTTTTGCCTGAAATTACACTAGGCATTTGGCCCAATAATTGATTAGTATTTTTTAAATTATGAATAAATTTTTTATCTAAAGAATAAACTGTTTTTTCTTTATTAGACAATATTTTCCATAATTTAGAATCAAAAGAATATTCTACTAAGTTTATAAGGTCGTGCGCTGTTGCAACATTACCTGGATCTAATCCGCTTGTGTCTGTAAAAAAAGTATTTTTAAGACTTATTTTCCTTGCCTTATTATTCATTAATTCCACTAAATCAGGTAAAAAATCATTAAATGCTTGGGCCGCGTCATTACTAGAGGTAATGAGCATGATCTCGAGCAAATCATGCATAGCGATTTTCTCTCCTAATATTAAGTCACCAGCTTGTCCTTGTTCAGCTATCGCTTGTTTGGTTATTTTTACTGGATTAGTATTTTCATTTTCTAAAACCACTAATCCAGTCATTATTTTAGTTAAACTGGCAATTGGCAATTGCTCGTGCGTGTTTTTTTCAAACAGAATTTTTCCAGTTGTTATGTCTTTTACTATTGCGGATTTTGCTGTGATTTGAGGATTATTTATTTCTAAAAAATCACCAGCAGATTGGGTTTCATGTTTTAAGGGTTTTATAATTTTTTCTAAATCAATCCCAGATTGTGACTCTCGATTTATTAGCGAATAAGCAGAAGCTTGGACTAAAACTGTATTTAAATTTTTTTTATTTTTTAAAATTTGTGGATTTTGCAATGGCTGGCGAGGACGAAATCCTATATACCCAATACTAATTATGTTTAAAACTAATAAAAAAATTATAATTTTCAAGCGAAAATTTTGTTTCATTAAAATATCTTAACAAATAAAATGCATATTGACAAGTTAATAAGATTTTAATAATATTAAAATAACAAAGGAGGGCTTTTTAGTCGCTCTTTTTAAATTTACAAAAATAGGAGAAAAAAAATGAAAAATTTAATACATTTTTATTTTCCAATAAAAAATTTTAAGTGCAGAATAATCTGTCCTAGGCCATTAAAAGAAAAAGAAGCTAGTAGTGCTTATAACCAAAGGCCGCAGTTGCGTGAATGCATAAAATGCCAGAATTTTCAAAATATTGATTTTTCTGGCAATTGGATTAATATAAAATGCAAAAAAAATAACGCTACTCAAATTGCCACGCCGCTTAGCTTGTTAATTGCAGGCAATCAAGAATGTCCTGACCCTAATGGAAATGGATTTTGTAAAGATCTATGCAATCATCGCGAGCGCACGCTTTATGCAAGAAAAATTCTAATCTTTCAATGCTCATATTATTACGATATTACAAAACCATATGAGCCGTCTCTAGAAGAAACCCAGGCCATGATTGGAGAACATCTTTTGACAAACAACAAAACCCCTGCTAATTAAGGGGCTTTTTCTTTTTTTGTAGAGCTACTATTAAATTAAAAATATTTTAAAAAAATACAATTAAAAAAGGCTGAAAAAATAAATTCCCAGCCATTGGATTATGAGCAGAATAATTTACCACTCATTCATAATTATTTGATGCCACTTTGATTCATAATCTTTAAGCGGAACAAGAATATACAGCCCGCGACATTCTGTATCTCTTTTGTATGCATAGTCTTTTACCCGCTCTTCTCCTGTCCATTCCTCTTCTAATAACTCAAGTTCGTATTTTCCTGCTAAAGCAAGGACTTTTTCTTCGGGACGGCCCCACTGACCTAGTCCTCCATGTCCAGTCTCTTCTAAATACATATCCAGCCTCAAAAAATAGCTTCTGCCTTTTTTAATGACTTCTGGATTATGTATTTGTTTATTTGACAAATCTCTATAATAATTAGAAATGTGCAGATATTTAACTGGAACTTCACTGTGTTCAAGAATGCGATAATTTCCTTTTTGCTGTTTTAGCACACTTTCTTGTCTGTTAAGCTGGGCAGAAAACGACCAGTTCTTAATCGTAAACTTGCCAGACGGTACATTTTTAAAAATCATTCGCTTGCCTTGAGGCGTGCCAGCAATTCGTTCGCCATCAGAAGCAACTAAACCAAGATAAAATTCGTGCAAAGGTCTTGCTGATGGTGATAAATCTCTTAAAGCAACCTCTACATGAAAATTGCCATCTGGCTGTTCTTCGCAATCTAGCCATATTCCAATACCATGCCTTTGCTGAAATCCAGGCTTTAAAGTAGAAAATTCTACCCCGTTTATTGCTTTAGAAATATCACTGCTAATATCCTTATTTTTTTCTGCTAAGCCAGAAACCAAGCCCAATACTGCTTCTCTTGCTTTGTCTTTATTTTTCATCAAGAAACACCTCTTATATGATTTTTAACAAATTTTTTAACTATTGCAATTAGCTGCATAAGCATAACATAAAATCATGAATATGTCAAATACAAAGTATAAAAAAACAGCTTAAAAAGCATTAATCTAATTAAAAAGGTTTTTCTTTTTTTTGTACGATTATTCAAATTAGCTCGAAATTTTTTTAAGAAAAATTATTAAACGAAATTTTCAATTTCGTTGCATGCCGCTTACTCGAAAATCTTCGCGCCACGAGCCCGCGGTCCGCTTTTTGGCGGCTTTGCCGCCTTGTTGTCTTTTCTACTTCAATAAAAGCTGAAGTAAAGATTGCACAGGAGCAATCACCACTTCTGGATGTTCTTTTACGTATAATATAAATTTTCTAAAATTATTATTAGCCTTATCAATTTTCCTGTTTTTTAAATTCTGATAAGCAAGGTTTAAATATCCTTTTGGCTTACCATTTAAGCTTTTTATTGCTTTTTCTATTATTTTATAGTTTTCTTCTTCAACATAGTCTTTTATGTTAAACTTGCCAGAATTTATTAGGTTCCCAAGAACATCAAGGTTTGCTCTGATATCAATTTCAACATCCGCTTCATTTATAAAATCTCCGCCTACTTGAACTCTGCCGTTCTTGCCGCCTCCAAACCTTACTGTTGTGCCTTTTGTATTTTTTACCTTATTAGGTGATATTTCTAAAGTCATATTAATTTAAATATACATAAATCATGAATATTCGCAAGCATCGCGCAAAATTAAAAGTCGTAAGTTATAAACCTACGACTTTATTTTGATTGTAATAAATATCATCCCCAATTTTTCATTTTTACTAAATTTTCAGAAAATTAATCATCCAGATTCAAGATACGAAGAGAGTTCTTTCGCTTCATCTAAGCGATCTGTTTCAACAAGTTTTAAAATAAGCTTCTTAATTACCTCACAAGAAGCACCAAGCTTTGCTGCTTTTATTGCACGATCTCGAACATCACTCCAATGCAAACCTTGTCTTCGTTTTTCAGGATCAAGCAGATACAGGACGATTTGATCAATCTCTCCTATTGTCAAATCTCGATTTATTGCTTTTATTGCTTCCACTGCTTTTTGTGCGTTTTCTAAATATCCTTGAGAAACACAAGTAGCTATATAGGCTTCTCTCTCTTCTTCTGAAAGCTCATATCCGAGTATTGATGCGGTGACTTCTAAAAACTCTACACTACATCCAGAAGCAATGTTATGCGAAATATATTCTTTTACCACTTCTGGAGATGGAGATACTTCTGTTAGTTTTGATAGATCATCATGAGCTATGAACCACCCATTGTCAATATACGAGCGAATATAGCTATTCACTGTTTCTCTAGAAACAACTCCGGATTTGATCAAATTCTGTGCTCCTCTGGAGTCCTTCTGCTTAATGTAGCTGAGAGCAACCATGTCCCGCTCTTCTTTGGTGAATTGGTGATTAGCATAATTTGCCACAGACTCAGCCCAGTAAGGCCTCCCTAATCCACAACATGTTTCAATAAGAACATGCGCCATTTCTGGAGTTGATTGCTTTTGCAAAATTTTAATCTCGCCCAAAAAGAGATCAAACCTATCCATCTTTATTAAATCCCGAATCATTGGTTTTGCCTCTTCTTGGGTTAAAGAGCGACCAGCGCCAAGCCCTGCTTCGATTGTTATTGTGAGATCTGCCCATGTGCCTCTCATTACGCGAGAAGCAATAATGGTTTCAAACTCATTTACAGATAATTCACGGGGAATAAGTTCTGCAGCCTTGTTCGCCTCATAAAGCGATCCACTGCTTACAGATTTTGCAATCACTTTTTCTATTACTGGTATCGATGCACCTTTCTTAGCAGCAGAAATCGCCATACTTGTCCAATTTTTTTCAAGAGAAGAATGAACCATGTTTTCAATCTCGTCTTTTGTAAATTCTCGTTCAAGCAATTCTACTGCCTGTTGAGCGTGGCGGTCAAATCCACACTGAACACAACCTGAAACAATTATTTCAATACTTTCATCAGGCACGCCCATCTTGGCAGCCTCGATTGCCATGTAGAAATCATAGTCATGCTGTTTCTTCAAGCCTCTATTAACAGAAATGACTACAAAGTCGCATAACTCTTTTTGGGTTAATTCCCGTGGAATCAAGCCAGCCAATTCAATTGCTGGTGTAAGCATGAGGTTTTTAATACAACAAGTTGTGACTCGCTCAATAACACTGGGAGATGCTCCTTGTTTTGCCAACTCAATAGCTTTAAAACGTTTGCCTTCATCAAGGCAAATACTTACCAAAGCATCAGTTGCATTCATTTTGCTAATCCTCCTAAATATATTTATTTTTTCACCAGTTCTAAATTATGTCCAGAAAAGAACTGATAAATGAACAAAATGTACTGCTTTCTGGACTAACAGATATTTACTAAAATAAACATTTGTTAATTCAGAAAAATTTTAGAGAAAGGAGCTTCTTTGAATACTTATGTTTGAAGCCCCTTCCTTATAGTTTATGCGCGACGATACATTTCGCCTGTGAATTTTTGATATCTCACACGAGACTCGTAGATTTCCTCCAAGTTACCGAGTGAACGAAGCACATCCCATGCAGCTTCCCATGCCCCGAGATCGGTCTTATCGGGAACCATATTTCCTTCGTCTTGTTCCAGACAAAATTCGTCTACAAACACCTTGGCTTGGGGACCGTGATGGAAATAGCCGCCAGTCAAATAAACATGCGGCGTTCCTAACTCCTTGGCTAACTCCCCAACTCCTGGCCCAAGTACCTGTGGCGTTTCACCAATCGCTTGAGGAATTTCTACATCAATAATTGCTCCGAGATAAGCTTCCTTTTCAAGCTTTTTCTTGGCATTATTAGCTGTCCCAATAACCTCGGCTTCAATTCCCTTTTCTTTGAAAAATTGCAGTGCAACTACTGCATTGTCAAAGCGGTCCTCAACAACTAAAACTTTCATTTTAATTAGCCTCCTTGTCGTAATTTAGGTTTTTAGCAAGCAATTTACGTGCTTTACAATTTGGACATACAGCATTAAGTTCTATAACTTTCTTAGCTGCGTCTAAAAAATGTTCAAATTGTTCTTTATATTGACAAGTATTACAAATAACGATTGTTTTAAGCTGCATTCAAAACACTTCCTTGTTATCTTTCGGGTTCTATTGCGCCCCCGCGATTATTTTAAAATATAACATATGATTTCATTTTGTCAAATTCAACGAACTATTTTTGAGCTTTGTTATCAAAAAACGGCTTAAGCAAGCCGTAGTTTAGACATCTATCTTGTCAGCCACTATTTCTTTTCAAACTTCCAACTACAAAACTTATAATTATCTCCAATAAAGAATACATACTTGTGAGCCCAGAGGGAATCGAACCCCCGTCAATTGGTTAAAAGCCAACTGCTTTACCCCTAAGCTATGGGCCCATTAATCACTTATTAATAGTATATTCAGATTAGACCCCTTTGTCAATAAAAAAAAATATGCTAAACTATAATTTATGAACATAATACAAAAGCTAAATCCATTTAAACAATGCAAAGAATTAAATCTTGGTATATGGCAATGCCCAAGCTTTCTTTTTCTTTTAATAGGCTTAATAACAATAACAGCAATGATATCTACCTATTTTATTGCCAAACTCTACACTGAATTAGAAATAGTAAGCCTAATCATTGCCCTAGTTGCTATTATTATTATTATTTTTACTATTGGCCATTTTATAGTACAAAGCGTAGAGCAAATAGCCCAAGCCAACCAAATGAAAACAGAATTTATAAGCATTGCCTCGCATCAACTTAGAACCCCTCTAGCATCTATAAAATGGAGCTTAAACAGCTTAATGAACAAACAAGATAATAATTATCTTCAAAACATATACCAGGCGAACGAACAAATGATAAAACTAGTTAATGATCTTTTAAAAGCTTCGCGAATTGAACAAAGCAAATTACTCACAGAAATAAAACCATTTAATATTAATAAATTAAGCCAAAATATTGCTAACGAATTCCAGACTTTAATTCAAGCTAATAATATTAAATTAGAATTAAACTTAGATAAAAATTTAGATATTATTCGCGCTGATAAAGACATGATAAAAATTGTAATGCAAAATCTAGTATCAAATGCTGTGCAATATATTAAAAAATCTGGTAAAATAATAATAAGCACTAAACAAAAAAATAAAAATATAATTTGGCAAATACAAGACAATGGCATTGGAATTCCTACAAATCAACAAAAATATATTTTTAAAAAATTCTTTAGAGTAGAATCCAGTTTAAAATTTAAAACCCGCGGCACTGGTCTTGGTTTATACATTAGCCAGGCAATTATAAAAGAACACAAAGGAAAAATCTGGTTTAAATCAAAATCAGACAAAGGCACAACATTTTATTTTTCAATACCATTAACAAAAAAAATATGAAAAAAATTCTTTTTATAGAAGACGAACAAGCTCTTCAAAAAGCCCTAAGCAACAAGCTAGAACAAGAAAATTTTAAAGTCTTACCTGCTCTAGACGGAGAAATAGGTATTAGTCTAGCCCAAGAAAAAACTCCAGATTTAATTCTGCTTGATTTAATTCTGCCTAAAAAAGACGGGCTTGAAGTCTTGCAAGAATTAAAAAACAATGAAAAAACCAAAAATATTCCAGTAATAGTTTTAACTAACCTAGAAAAAACAGAGCACATTCAAAAAATACTCAAATTTGGCGCTAGTGCTTATTTAATAAAAACAAATTATACCTTAGACGAAATAATAGAAAAAATTAAACAACATGTTAATTAACAACAAACAACTTAAAGACTTTTTAGAAGATTCTGATCTAGTAAAAAAACAAGAACTTAAAAAAGCCTGGAAAAAATCAGAAAAAACAAAACAAAAATTATCTGAAATACTGCTAAAACAAAAACTAATTAGCCAGGAAGATCTTACAAAATTATATGCTTATATTTCAGGCATTCCTTTTATTAGCCTAGAAAAAGCAATTATAGATCCTGAAATCTTAAGAATTATTCCTGAGCCAATTGCTAAAAATCATAATATTATTTCTTATAAAAAAAATAAAGGTTCGCTAGAAGTAGCTATGCTTGATCCAGCTGACTTAGAAATGATTGAATTTATTAAAAAAAAGTCAGGCCTTAAGATACTGCCTAGACTTACTAATAAAACTAGTATTGATTATTGCCTTAAACAATATCAAAAAAGCTTAAAAGCAGAGTTAGGAAAATTTACAAAGCAAGGCATTAAAATTGTTAAAGATTCGTCTCCAAAAGGAATTGACAGTGACAAAGAACTGGAAAAAGCCGCAAAAGACTTGCCAATTATCCAAATTGTTGACACCTTACTTAAGCATGCAATTTTAGACGGGGCTTCAGATATTCATATTGAACCAGAAGAAAAAGAAGTTCTTGTTCGATATCGTGTTGATGGAATTCTCCAAGATGCAATGACTCTTCCAAAACAAGTTTTAACAGGAATTATAGCGCGCATTAAAATTCTAGCTAATTTAAAATTAGATGAACATCGCTTGCCCCAAGACGGCCGGTTTAAAATAGAAACAAAAGATTACAAAGTTTCTTTTAGAGTTTCTGTTTTGCCTACTATGGAAGGAGAAAAAATTGTTATGCGTCTTTTGTCTGAAGATTCAAAAGGTTTAACATTGGAAAAACTAGGCCTGCATGACGATTCTTTAGAAAAAATTCATCGTAATATTAAAAAACCAAATGGAATGCTTTTAGTTACTGGACCAACAGGCTCTGGAAAAACAACTACTCTTTATACTATTTTAGATATTTTAAATACTCGTGAAGTTAATATTAATACCATAGAAGATCCTATTGAATACCGAATGACAAGAGTTAACCAAACCCAAGTTAATCCAAAAATTAACTTAACATTTGCTCGGGGCTTGCGAGCTCTTTTACGCCAAGATCCTGATATTATTATGGTTGGTGAAATCCGTGATAATGAAACAGCTGATATTGCTGTTAATGCGGCTTTGACTGGCCATTTAGTTCTTTCAACTTTGCATACTAACGACGCTGTTGGAACTTTGCCTCGCTTGATTGATATGAAAGTTAAGCCATTTTTAATTGCGTCTACCTGTAATGTAATTATTGCACAACGTTTGGTTAGAAAGCTTTGCATGGAAAAAAAATCAGAAAAATATAAGTTAAACCAAAAAGAAATTAATAGTCTTAATAAAGATTTTGATTTAGAAAAAATTCTTTTAGTTTTAAAAGCGAAAAAAATTATAAAACAAGATCAAACTTGGCAAACAGTTGAATTTACTAAGCCGCATGAAAAATGCACTAAGTGTCATGATGGTTATAAGGGAAGAGTTGGAATTTATGAGGTTTTAGAAATAACTGATGAAATAAGAGCCTTAATTACTAAGGGCGCTAGCATTGATGATATGCAGGCCAAAGCTATTGCCTTGGGTATGACTACTTTGGTTGAGGATGGTTTTATTAAGGCTGTCCAAGGGATGACTACTATTGATGAAGTTTTAAGAGTTAGCAAGGAATGATTAATGATAAATAAAAAAATAAACGGCTAATTTTGAT
>CEPX01068055.1_pt1 | contig 13632 bp, 14 predicted proteins | sample 361361 | NCBI WGS metagenome assembly CEPX01 (sample SAMEA2619974, study PRJEB7988) | marine metagenome | biome: marine biome (ENVO:00000447); feature: mesopelagic zone (ENVO:00000213) & marine oxygen minimum zone (ENVO:01000065); material: "saline water (ENVO:00002010), including plankton... | reverse complement strand
CAAATTTTGCCTACGGCAAAACTTCTCTAAATCCTGATGTTATGTCTAATTAAGAATTCGGGCTAAAAGATACAAAGAAAAAAGAGGCGAGAACCCTCACCTTGTGTTTAGCATAAACTTTCGAAATGATCCATATAGCGTTTATGAACTTGCCCAAAAAATTGTGCTATGTCATCCTTACTCATTCTTACTTTACATTCTTGTACAATTTCTTTTTGTATATTATTAACAAATTCGTCAAGAGTCTTCCCAGAATAATCAATCAGGAAATAAGAAAGATACAATTCAGATTGCCTAGTTTTTTTTGTTCTTGTTTTAGTAGCAAAAGGGTTTGTTAATCTTGGAGTCCATACACGTGAATCTCTTTCACCTAATTTGTCCAAGAACAAATCTCCCCACACCCCAGGTATACTATCTCCACCTCCACCAGAACATTCACAATTTCTTGTTCCTGCTACATAAATATCTCCATCTTTTTCTACTTGATAATCAAAATAAGTATCAAATTTTATAGGTTGTAACAATTTCGTCATAAAAGTAGATATCAAGGGTATCTTTATAAATCTTCCGTCTTTTTACTACTTTATAATTAATAAGTTATTTTTCAACAACTACTATATCAAAGAATCTTCAGCGAGCATAAAACTTCCCTAATCCTATAAATAAAAAGCAAAATAACTCTTTATCTATGTCTTTTATGATGGTGTTCTGTTTTCTTTTTCATTCTTTTACGAACATAGTATATTATAAACAATATTAAAGCAACAAAGAAAACATAAGTCCATTTAGAAGTTGCTTTCTGGTCAGATTTTCTTTCCTGAAAATAGGAAGAATCAAAAGAAACAGTTTTTTCTGATGTTCTTCTTGTTCCTGTTTTATCAGTATAATAAATTGTTGTTTGAAAATTCCCTTCATTAGGTATTGCTTCAAAATCAGCAGTAGTATACTCATTTGAATCTAAATCTCCAAGAATATTTTTATTTGCGCCTTTGATAATAATTCCTTCTTGTTTAGGTATTTCAAGTGTAAGAGCTTCAATATCTGAGTCTGCAATATTTAAAATTTCAAATGTTAAAATATTTGTTAAATAATCATAATTTTTTACAAATATTTCAAAATTTGCTTTTACATCTTCTATATTTAAATCAAACTGTTTAGTCAAATATGAATCCTCGCTTATTGAATTTGAAAATGAAACTTCAATAGGATTATCTCCATCAAGTGCATTTTCATCAACTCTTACTTTATAAGGCACCATTAAAAATGATTGATAATCTTTTGTAGATGTTCCTGCAGAAATTTCTATTGTGGATTCTGTATCTGGATCAAAAGAAAGGGGATATTTTTCTAAAAGAGAAAAAGTAACTTTTCCACATTCAGCATTTTCTACTCCTTTTACTTGAAACACTATTTTTACATAATCTCCAGGAACAGCAGGATAAGGATCTTGATTGATCATTGAAACTTCTAAATTACAAGAAGCACTAACAAGTGAAATAAATATAATACTCAAATAAATTCCAAATATTAATTTCAAACTTTCTTTCATAAAAAGAATAAATTATTAATCATTTATAAATTTTTTTGAGAGATGATTTTATAGAAACCATAACTTTAAAAAGTAATTTAATATATTAAAATTGGAAAAAGATCTATTAGATATCATCACAATTATTATTCACATTTCATTTTAGCTTTATGCTATTTTTTAGAAATATAGTAATTCAGTAATTTGATACTTAAAGATATTTTTCTATTAATTAAATTATAAGTAAAAAACAATGGCAAAAATAAGTCCTGTATCAATAAAATACATGATATATGCAAATTTCATTGCAGAAGGTGCTTTGGAAAAACCAGATGTAATTGGAGCAATTTTTGGGCAAACAGAAGGTTTACTTGGAGAAGATTTAGAAATGAGAGATCTTCAAAAAGAAGGTAAAATTGGAAGAATTGAAGTTGATTTAGAAAGAGAAAATAAAAAAACTACCGGAGTTATAAAAATTCCAACAGCCTTAGACAAATCAGAAACAACCTTAATTGCTGCAGCAGTGGAAACAATAGAAAGAATTGGGCCAAGCGACGCACAAATAGAAATTGAAAAAATTGAAGATGTTCGTGGAAGTAAGAGAGACTATATTATTGAACGTGCCAAAAAGCTAATGGGAGAAGTTCATGGCTCAATAGAATCAAGAGAAATTTCTAATGAGATCAAAGATCATTCAAGAGCTGAAATCAATGAATATGGTAAGGAAAAATTACCTTGTGGAGATATTTCAGGAAAAGAATTAATTGTTGTTGAAGGAAGAGCAGATGTGATTAACTTAATGAAGAATGGGGTAAAAAATGTAATAGCGATGAATGGAACAAATCTTCCAGAAACAATAAGGGAACTAAGCAAGGAAAAAGATTTAACATTATTTCTTGATGGTGATCGCGGAGGTAAGTTAATTGCAAGAAATGTTGTTGATAATGCAAATGTAAAAAATATTGCAGTTGCTCCTGATGGAAAAGAAGTTGAAGAGTTAACTGGAAAAGAAATTTGGGCAAATTTAAGAAAAAAAGTTTCTCCTAAAGAATTTTTTCTAAGAAAAGGATTTTCTAAAAAAAGTTCTGAAGAAAAAATCTCAGAAGATAATAAAGAAACAAATGAAGAAGAATTGAAAAAAATTTCTGACAAAAATAAAGGAACAGGAAAAGCTGTTCTTTTAGATAAAGATTTGAATGAAGTCAAAAAAGTTTCAGCAAGAAGTTTAAATACTGCATTAAAAAAAATAGAAAACATTTATGCAATTATTATTGATGGCACTGCAACACAAACAATGATAAAATCTGCAGAAGAAGTAAAAAGTCAAATAATTGTAGCAAAAAACTTTTCAACAACTGATACAAAGATAAAATTATTAAGTTTATAGAAGCCTTTTAGGCTTCTTTTTTATTTTTTTAAAATAAAAAATAAAATTCTTTACTAATTGTTACTAACAGTTAGTACTATAAAGTTACCTTTTTGTGTTATCACCATAAAGTTTATAAGGGATTCAAATGTAAAAAAAACACAGAAAACTTTGTTTTCTATTAAAATAAAATGGAAAAATTACAAACAATGGATGCCAAAAAAATTTTGGTTTCTTTTTTGACAATTGTAAGTGTATTGTTCTTAGTTGTTAGTGTTAGCGCTGCAACAAGTGAATTAATAACAATTGAATCTGTTGAAGTTGACGGAATGTCTGAATCATGGAATGAAGATGTTAGTGTTGTTGCTGGAGAAAAAGTTTCTATTGAAGTTATCTTTGAAGCACTTGAAGATGCTTCTGATGTAAGAATCAAAGCAGAACTTCAAGGAAGTAAAGTTGATTCTGAAGTAGAAGTCTTTGTTGGAGATGTTGAAGAAGGTAAAAGATACAAGAGAACATTAAATCTTAGAGTTCCTTATGAACTTAAAGATGAAGCAAGTGATGAAATATCTTTAGATGTAAAAGTCTGGAATGGTGACTTCAAAACAGAATTTGATGAAATAGTACTAAGAGTTCAAAGACCTGCATACAATGTTGGTGTAATGTCAATAAGTACAAGTCAAGCAATTAATGCTGGAGAAACATTCCCAGTAGATGTTGTTTTGAAAAATATAGGTTATAATGATCTTGATGATTTGTATGTGACTGCAACAATTTCTGCATTAGATATTGGATCAAGAGTTTATTTCGGTGATTTGATTGCTATTGAATGTGATGAAGATTTCAGTAATGAGGAAAACTATGGTGTTGATCTTGACAGAAAATGCGATGAAGATGATAGCAACACATTAAGAGGAAGACTTTTCCTTGAAGTACCTTATGAAGCAGATGCAGGAGTCTATACACTTGAAGTAGAAGTTTCAAACGATGATTTGAGTATTAATGAAGTTAAGCAAATTGTTGTAAGAAATGATCTTCCTGAATCAGTAATTAGATCTGGTAATGAGTTAATCCTTGTAAACCCAACAAACAAGTTGAAAGTTTACAAAGTACTTCCAGAATCACCAGCAACTGTAAATGAAAACACAGTAGTTGTTTCAGCTGGTTCAAGCAGAACAGTAACAGTAGATTCTAACTCAGCAGAAAGCTTTAGTGTTAGTGTATTCTCAGGAGAAAATCTTGTAGGAACAGTTGAATTTACAGATGTCGAAAATGGAGTAACAAGTTCAGTAGTTGTATTAACAGTAATATTAGCAATAATCTTTGTTGTATTACTTGTTGTATTAATTGTCTTGTTAACAAGGAAACCTGAAAAAGACGAAGAATTCAGCGAAAGTTATTACTAAATTTTTATTTTATTTTTTATTTATTTTTATTATTTTTATAGTTGGAAGTTTATTAAGATGAAAAGCAAAAAAAATCAGGAAAGGACAGTTTTGGTAGTAGATGATGAAGATGTATTATTGCCTCATTTTCTTGAAGAGAAAGGCTATTTTGTAGTAAATTATAAGACTGGTGCTTCTGCACTTGATAATATTCGCCAAGGATTAAGATATAATTTAGCCATTATTGACTTAGCGCTAGAAGAAGATACTTTTGATGGTATCGATGTCATCAATGAATCTAGAAGGGTAAATCCACACATTCCAATAATAAGTATGTCTGCATATAACTTTAAACCAGAAGGAGCGTTAGTACATCATGATAAAGCGGCAGATGACGGCACTAAAGGATTATTATCACTTGTTGATACAGTTTTAAAGAATAAATAATATAAAAAACTCAATCTCCAACTAATGGAACAAACACAAAACCAGGAATTTCTTTTTTTAATTTTAATTTTCCTTTTACTTTTTTAAAAGCTGTTAATGATTGCACATAACTATTTCCAAGAGGAGCAACAATAATTCCATTATTTTTTAACTGTGAAACAAGTTTTTCAGGAATTTCTTTGTTCCTAGCGCTTATTAAAATCCTATCAAAGCGAGGACACCAAGGTTTCCTTCGCTTAACCTTCCTTTGATTTTGGCTCATGGCTGATACTTCTTCTTTCAAACCAAGTCTGCCATTTTTGTTGTAAACTTTAATATTTTTATATTCTTTAAGATTTTTCTTTGATTTTTCAGAAAGCTCTTTAATTATTTCTATTCCATAAACTTCTCCTTTAACTTGGCCACGTTTGGACAAATTTCCTCTTCCAACAATTTCAGAAAGCAAAGCTAAAACATAACCACAACCAGAACCAATTTCAAGAATCTTTAATCCCTTTTTTAATTCAAGCAAAGAAAACATCATTGCAATAGTATAAGGCTGTGAAATTGTCTGTTTATTTCCAATAGGCAAGGAAGTATCTTCATAAGCATATTCTTTTATTTCTTTAGGAACAAAATTTTCTCTTTTAACTTTTGAAAAACCTTGCAATATTTCTTTTGAAAAACCTTTTTGCTTCAAACTTTCAATAAGAATTTGTTTTTGAGATTTCATAAAAACAAAAAGAATAAATTGTTTAAATATATTAAGTAAAATTTAATAAACATCACTTACAGAACTTTCAAGATTCATTCTAACTAATCTTAAAGAAGCTTCTTCAACTCTATCAACTGGCACAAACTCAACTTGGCCTTTATATGAAATCTTATATCCCCCACTTCTATCATTTTCAATTAATACAGGATATGAATCTACTTCAATTCCTTTATTATCATATAATCCTACAAATCCAGTAATTGAATTAAATCTTAAATCTTCTTTTGGCATTTTTTATTTATTTAATTTAAGGTGTAATACCATATAATTTATTTGATTCAGAGTCTCCTAAATCTATAGGTAATCCTCTCCTTAAAGATATTGATTTAGTTGGAATATCAACATATTCCATATCTCCTAAAAAAAGTCTATGACATTCTCCATCTGTACCAATAGCATACCATCCAGTACTTCTATCTCCTTCAGATGGTTTATTTAAAGAATCTAATTCTTCAAAAACACCCTTAACTTTAGTTCCAAAAACTAAATCACCTTTAAATTCATCGCAACCTTCTGGAGCAAATGTAACATATCCCAAAGTTCCTAATAATTTCATCAATTTTCCTCTTCTTGAATTGGGACCTCTATGTGTTGATACCATTTTTATTAGTTTTTTAAGAAATTTAGATTTTATAAATGTTTGTATTGTTACCTTTTATTAATAACAACAATCTTTGATTCTTTTTTATTATTTTAACTAGTTTTTTGGTTTATTTTCCTTTGAAGTTGTCATTCATAAGATATAAAAACTATAAAATCTTAAATATATTAGATAAATTTAAAGAGATTTCATAAGAAGATAATGAGTAAAGGTGATAGAATTCCAGTTATAGTTAGTTTAAATTTAAGAAACCATTCTGTAGAAAAACTTGGAGAGATATTTCGAAATATTGAATTTCTCGCAGAACAACCTGTTGAACAAGATAAACATTCTAGAGATAGGGGATTATATCCTACAGAAAGGGAAATTATTGTAGAATCACATTCAGATCCCACATATTATATTGTAGATAGTACAACAGAAGTAGATGGAAAACCACTTCATATTGGAAGTGAAGAATATACTCATAGAAGATTAAGAAGAATATTCAGAAAACCCTAAATCTTTAAACTTACAATTTTACTAATTCCATCATGCATACTTACACCATAAAGATTTGTTGCATTTGAAATTATATCATCATTATGAGTTATTATTATATATTGTCCTTTCTGTACATATTTTTTGAATAAATTTGCAAGCCTCTCTGAATTTCTTTTATCTAAAGATGCATCAACTTCATCAAGAATATAAAAGCAGTAAGGGCTTAATTCTTGAATTGCAAAAATCAAAGACAATGCAACAAGAACTCTTTCTCCACCTGAAAGAGATGCAACATCCAGATATTTTCCATGTCCTGTCTTAACAAGAATACTTACTCCTCCTTCAAATGGATCTTTTCTATTCTCAAGTTCAAGAGAGACATTACCCTTTGTACTTAAATTAGAAAAATTTCTAGAAAAAATTTCATTTAAAGTATCTAAAGTCTTAAGGAATGTTTTCTTTTTTTTCACATCAATTTCATGAATAACTTTAAGAATTCCATTCTTTTCTTTTTCAATAATCTCTGCTTTTTCTTTTATTTCATCATATTGCTCTTTTACAGAATCATAAGCTTTCAAAGAAAGTAAATTCACATAACCAATTTTTAATAACACCTCTTTAGTCTTACCTAATTTTTCAATCAAAGATTCTTTACTTGCTCTTATTATTAAAACATCTTTAAACTCAAGCATTTCAGTCTCAAGGTTCTCAATTTCTGCATTAAATCTCGCTATTTCAATATTAAAATTATTTATTTCGTATTCAATATTTTTAATAGAGTTTTGCTTTTCTGAATTATTTGATTCTTCTTCTCTAATCTTTTTATAAAATTCATCTCTTTCTGAAATAAGTTTTTTAAATTTCTTACTTAATTCTTCTTCTTGATTTTTCTTATCTTCTAAAATTTCTTGCTTCTCATCAAAATTCTTTTTATTAAATGAAAGTTCTTCATTCAAGTCTTCTTCTTCTCTTAAAAATTGTTTTAAAGAAATTTTTGCTCTTTCTAATTCTCGTTGCTTAAAAGATATTTCTGAGTCAACATTTTCTTTGCTTCTAAGAGAAATTTCTTCAACTTCAATTCTAACTATTTCATATTTTTGTTCAATATTTGAGTTCTCATTAAAATTCTTTTCTAAATTATTTTTTATTTTCCCAAAACTGATAATTTCTTCTTTAAGTTTATTAATTTTTTCTTGAATAATTTTTATCTGTTTATTTTTATCGTTTATATTTGAAAGTTTGATTAAATCTGATTCTCTTTTTAAAATTTCTGAACTAATTTTTTCTAGTTCTTTATTTAATGTTTCTTTTTTGTTTTTTATTTCATTAATTTTCTCTTTTGAATTTTCTATTTCTTTTTTAAGAGAATCTATTTCTGTTGATGTATCTTTATTTATAGAGTGTATATGATTTTTAGTGATTTTTGATTTACAGACAGGACAAATTTCCATTTTAGAAATTTTTTCAGTTATTTTTTCTTGATTTTTAATTTCATGTTCATTTGTATAGAAAATTTTTTCAATCTCTTGTTTTTTATTCTCTAAATCAATTAAAATTTTCTTTTTTTTATCGAAAGAAATTTTTAAAATATCTAAAATTTTACTGTCAGATTTTTTATCAAATAATTCCTCTGAAATTTGTTCAGTTTGCTCAAGTAAAAAATCTGATTCATTAGAGTAATTTTGAAGAAGATTTTTTTTATCTTCTATTTTATCTTTAATTGATTTTAATTCTGATTTTATCATGTAAAATTTTTTTCTTTGTTCTTCTAATTTTTCCAATTCTTGTTTCTTAATATCAATTTCTTCTTGTTTTTTTGTTAAAGGCTCTTTTTGCAATTCCTTAATTGAATTTTCATTTTCATTTATTAATTTTTGAAATTCTGATTTTTGTTTTGAAATTTCAAATATTTTACCTTCATAATTTTCTATTTTAACAGACAAACCTGCAAGTTCAGCTCTTAAATCTGCTATTTCTCGATTTATTTTTTCCTGTTCCAATCCAGTGGATTTTTTAATTGTTGAAGTTATGGAATTAATCTTTAATTGAAAATTTTCTATAGACTCTATGTTTTTTGTGATTATTTTTTTTATCTTATCAATTTCTTTATTTCTTTTGGAAATTCCTAAATTAATATTTTCTGCTTCTTTTTTCTTTTTTGTCAAATCAGAATAAATTACACTTGCTTGATATTTTTTAACATCACTTTCAAGTTTCTTATACCTTAATGCCTGCTGTCTTTCTTTTTCTAAATTTTTCAGATAAGAAGTTCTCTCCCTTAAAATTGTATACACTTCTTTTAATCTATCATCAGTTTTTCCAAGCTCTTTAATAGATGCCTCTTTTCTTGACTCATAAATTGAGATTCCAGATACTTCTTCAATTATTTTTCTTCTATCAATTGGAGGCATTCTAACAAAATTTTGAATTTCCCATTGAAGAATTATATTAAAACCATTGGGATCTATTCCTGCTTGTGCCAGTAAAAACAAAATTTCTTGCCTTGTTTTTGTTTTATTGTTAATTTTATAAATACTTTGTCCATTTTTTCTTACAATTCTCTTTATTGAAATTTCATCTTCTTCTATTGAAAAAGCATTATCTGAATTGTCAAATATAATTTCAACATATGCTTCTTTTGAAGGAGCTACTAATTTTGTGCCAAGAAAAATTAAGTTTCTTGTTTTTGCTGCACGCATTGATTTAACACCAAGCCTTCCTAAAACAAAACATAATGCATCAGAAATATTACTTTTTCCACTGCCATTAGGACCTAAAATTACATTTATATTAGGAGTAAAAGGTAATTCTGTTTTTCTTGGAAAACTTTTGAAACCATATATCACCAATTTTTTTATAAAAGTCATATTAAAGAAAAGAGTGGGGGATTTTTAAATATTAATATTACTAAATTATAGGGTTTCCAGGATTAGCATATTTTTGAGCAAAAAATTCAGACCTATTAAAATTCAATGCTTCTTTAGTAATTCTTTTTAACAAATCTTTAAGAGGTTTAGATGATATTAATTCCTCATTACAAGCAGCAACAATTAATTTACTCCTTTTTTTCCCAATAAACCAAGGAAATAACATACGCACTACAGAATCATTTAATTTAAACCTTAAGTCCATAAACCAATCTTTCTCTCTGAATTGTGTAGCATCTCTTACTTCTTCTCTAGAAGCTCTTCTTCCAATCTCAATTAACTCTTTATATTTAAAACCTCTTTCAAAATATATTTTATTTAGTTCAACAATTAATGTTGGATCAATCTGTTGATATTGAGATTTTTCTTTTTCCCTTATTTCATAATCCATTTTATTTAAAATATTTTAAAATTCACTCAATTTTTTTTGCTCTTGTTTTCCAATAGCATTTTTCCATGTGCTCCAAGTTCTTCTGAAAACTCCGTTGTTATTCAATTTTCTGACATTTTTTTTAAGAAACACTGAAGTTAAAGGATCTGAAGTATAACCAGAACCCATTTCATGCCCATATTTTTCCTTAAGTTTAAACATTTCTTTTTCTCTTGTACTTTTTGCAAGAATTGAAGCAGCTGAAACAGCAATGTGATTTTTATCTGCTTTATGCTCACATGAAATTTCTAAGTTTGACAAATTTTTTATTTTTGTTTTTAAAAAATCCTGCCATTTAACCAAGCTCGTAGAAGGACAATCAATAATTACTTTTAATTTTTTGTAGCCTTTATTTACTTTGTTTATTATTCTTGCACACGCAAATGCTTCAACCTCATTTAATTTTATTCCTTTTTTATTTGCAACTTCTATTTGAATAGGACTAACAATTACTATTTCAAAAGTTTCTGCTTTTTCTTTTATTATATTTGCTAAAAATTCTCTTCTTTTTTCTGATAATTGTTTACTATCTCTTACTCCAAGTTTTTTAAATTCTGTTTCTGTTTTTTCATCTATAATACAACCTGCAAGAACCATTGGACCAATAACAGGCCCTCTTCCAGCATCATCAATTCCTAATTTTAACATTTTAATTGAAAAAAGACTTTGTTTTTAAGGATTTCTATTATCAAAAATAGCGCGGGTGGGATTTGAACCACACGACCTCCGGGTTATGGGCCCGACGAGCACTCCAGACTGCTCCACCGCGCTTTGCAATCTTAAATAAAAGATTTTACTTTTAAAGGTTTCTAATAAAAAAATATTTATAAGCAAAAGAATTAATTACATTCCTTCTTTGACTCTCTTGATTAACCATTCTCTATATTTTGTTGGAAAAGTTGTGTCTTCATTTGCCAATTTAGCACCCTCTGTAAGATAATGCAATAAATCTCTTCCCTTTTCTCTATGCTGTGGAAAATGAAAATCCAAAGCATAATCTGGAATTTCAGGCGTCATAGTACCATCTTTAAGTCCACCTTTAATCATTGAAAGCATTTCATGAGTATATCTAGTTTTTGGAGATCTAGCAAGATAAGATGTGGTGAAAATTCCTGTTGAAAATCTATCAAAGTGTTTACTGGGTAATTCATAGTAAAGTCTTTTTGCTTCACCAACAATCAACAATGCATTTGGATTTGCTAAACCAATATCTTCAATTGTGATAATCCTAAATCTTTCCCATAAAAATTCTTCAGCTTCTGCCCCTGAAATCATCATTTGATAAGCCCAAAATGCAGATAGTTCTTCTTCTCCTCTTCTAATTTCTTTACCTACTGCAGAAATCACTTCTGACAATCTATAATCATAAGGAGAAAAAGATTTATTCCAATTAACTCTTCTTCCAGTTTTTTGCATTTTTATTTTTGCATCAAAATTCTCTTCAGTAAATAATCCCATTTCTAAATTATGGTCTGCCATAAAAAAGCAAATAAATTCTTTTTTAAAAAGTTTTATGTGACAATAAAAAAACTTATAAGTTTGAAATTACCTGTTAAATAAAGCCCAGATCGCATAATGGTATTGCACTGGATTGCTAATCCAGACCCTTCGGGGTGCGCAGGTTCGATTCCTGCTCTGGGCGTCCAACAAAATTGGGCGACTGACGAACGCTGCAGATGTCAAAGAAAAACTTTGCATCGCGAAGCCGATCTCGACTTCTGTAGCTACATCGTCCGTGGGCGTTTCATATTATAATAATTCTTAAAAAGGCATTATTCTTAAAAAAGAACATGTGGGAAGTTAAAAGAAGGTTTTCTGGAGATTTGGATAATTTAGTCTTATTTAGGTCTGTTAAAGAATTTGGTTCTGGATCAACATATTTTGAACAATGGTTTTTTGCAGATTCTCCATCATGGAAAGGTGTTAGGGTAAAAGATAAAAAAATCCTTGAATATGCTGGAACAGTATCAAGAGGGCAAGGAGTAAATCTTGGGAATTATTATTTTTTGGGTATGATATTACAAGATAAAATGTATCAAAATAGATCTGCCTTAGTTAATGGAGTTATAATAACACAAAGTCTTAGAAGGAAATATTTTGAAAAAAGTCGATCCCTCATTAGAAGAGAGAGTGAAAAAATCCAAAAAATAAGAGTTGGTGAAAATATGCCTGAAATAATTTTAACAATGCTTGCTGAAACAGAGGGTAAAATTCAAGAGACTGCTAGAATTCTAAAACTTCCTCTTATAGAATCTAAAGTTGCTTAGATAAAAACAATTTTAAACTAATTTCTGTTATCTTAATAAAAAGAGAGTAAAAATGATTAACTCAATTTGGATTGTTATTATTATAGGAATATGGTTTTTCTTGGGATATAGATTCTATGGAAGATTTATTGAAAAACAATTAAAAATTAATGATAAAAACAAAACACCTGCTATAAACCAAAGAGACAATATTGATTTTTCTCCTGCAAAAAAGCCATTTTTAATCGGACATCACTTTGCATCAATTGCAGGTGCAGGACCAATAATAGGACCAATACTTGCAATAAGTTATTTTGGATGGCTTCCAGTTATATTGTGGATTGCAATAGGTTCTGTTTTTATCGGAGCAATGCATGATTTTGTAAGTTTAATTGCCTCTGTAAGAAATAAAGCTCAAAGTGTTTCAAGCATTGCCAAAAAATCATTAAGCTCAAAAGCAGGAATATTTTTTGGAATAATGATTCTTATAACTTTAATTTTAATAATAACTGTATTTAGTGTTTCCACAGCAGAAAGCATTATCTATAAAACTGATTTAATAATTCCTTTACTAACTGTTACAATTCTTTCATTAGTTTTAGGTTTTGGTGTTGAAAAATTTAAATGGGATTATAAAATCTCAACAATAATCGCAATAACTTTAATATTCTTATCTGTTTGGATTGGACTTATTTATCCAATAAATTTTTCTTTTATTAATGAAACTTTATTAAAAAACATTTTAATTACAATAATTTTACTTTATGCAGGAATTGCTTCAATTGTTCCTGTATGGCTTTTATTAAGACCTCGAGATTATCTTAGTGCAATTCAAATGTCAATAATTCTTTTATTTGGAATTATAAGTATCTTAATTATCAGACCTGAAATAAATGCACCTTCTTACATATCAAATCCCATTTTTCCTTTATGGCCAATTTTATTTATTACAGTTGCATGCGGTGCAATCTCAGGATTTCATGGCTTAGTATCTTCAGGAACAACAAGCAAACAACTTGCAAAAGAATCTCATGGAAAACCTATAGGTTATGGTGCAATGATAATGGAAGCAACTCTGGCAACTTTAGTTACAGTTGTGGTTATTGCGGGTTTAAAATGGGGCTCTGCTCCTGGAAGTTTTGGATTTGAGTTAAACAAAGGCTGGATTGTTTTATTTTCTTCAGGATTTGGAAATATTGTTGGAAGTGTTGGAATTCCATTAATAACAATAAGTGTTGCTAGTTTACTTGGAGCATTTATGGTAAATCAATTTATTTTAACATCTGTTGACACTTCTACAAGATTAAGTAGATTTATAATTTCTGAAAGCTTGATTCCTAAATTAAAAAATAAAATTTTAATAACACTTTTAATTTTAATTCCTGCTTGGATTCTTGCTGTCACAAATTCTTATGATACATTATGGAAATTATTTGGAAGTTCAAATCAATTAATTGCTTCAATA
>CEPX01090849.1_pt1 | contig 13633 bp, 16 predicted proteins | sample 361361 | NCBI WGS metagenome assembly CEPX01 (sample SAMEA2619974, study PRJEB7988) | marine metagenome | biome: marine biome (ENVO:00000447); feature: mesopelagic zone (ENVO:00000213) & marine oxygen minimum zone (ENVO:01000065); material: "saline water (ENVO:00002010), including plankton... | reverse complement strand
GTTTAGGTCTTTACTCTGATAATTACAAAAAATCTTTTGTCTCTGCCGGCAAGACATCAAAAAGAAAGTTTGTTGTTAGCTGTAAAGATGAAGAAGAGATTCTTGAGAAATTTAAGGAGGAGTTTTTAGATTTTGATCCAGATGTAATTACAGGATGGAGTGTAATTGATTTTGACTTTGCCTACTTAAGAGATCTTTTTGAAAAATATAAGATTAATTTTAGTTTGGGCAGGACAACAGAAAAATCTAGATTAAAGATCGAAAGTAATTTCTTTAGAAGTTCAACTCTGAAAGTTTCCGGAAGACTTGTTCTAGATGGCCTGAATTTTATTAGAGATCCTTACATTAGAGATTCCCCGACGATAAAAAGTAAAAACTTTGAAAATTACACCCTAGAGAGTGTTTCTAATGAAATGCTTGGGAAGGGTAAGCTGCTAAAAGGGAAGGGTCGTGGTGTCGAAATTATAGATCTTTTTGAGAATAATATTGATAAGCTGATTGATTATAATTTGTTAGATTGCGAACTTGTTTATGATATTTTAGATAAGTCTAAGATGATTGATTTAGCTATTGAAAGGGCGGAGCTAACTGGTATGACTTTGGATAGGATTGGCTCTTCTATCCTGTCTTTTGATTCTCTTTATATTAGAGATGCCACGAAGCAGGGATTTGTTTCTCCTACGATGAGGTATGTTGAAAAGACAGAGAGAATTACTGGCGGATTTGTTATGAACCCAGTCCCAGGAATTTATGATAATGTTTTGGTTTTTGACTTTAAGAGCCTATATCCTTCGGTTATTAGGACTTTTAATATAGATCCACTTTCCTTTTTGGGAGTTAATAAAAAGAAGGGTGTTTGTGTGTTTAATGGTGCTTGTTTTGAGAATAAAGATGGTGTTTTGCCAGGAATATTGGACAGGTTGCATCAAGCTAGAGAAAAGGCGAAGAAAGAAGGTAGGGAGCTTTCTAGTTATGCAATAAAAATTATTATGAATTCTTTTTTTGGTGTTTTAGCTTCTCCAAATTGCAGATATTTCAATATGGATATAGCAAATGCGATTACCATGTCGTGCCAAGAATTAATTAAAAAAACCATGGGAATGGTTGAGGATAAAGGGCATAAGGTAATTTACGGTGATACGGATTCTATATTTGTGAGTTCTGTTGAAGATGGGCGAGAAGCCATCTTGATTGGAGAGAAGGTCGAGAAGGATATTAATGCTTTTTATGATAAATTTGTTACGGAAAATTATGATCGTAAATCTTTTTTAGAGTTAGAGTTTGAGAAGTTGTATCTTAGTCTAATGATTCCTGCTGTTCGTGGCACAAAAGAAGGTGCGAAAAAACGATATGCTGGGCTAAAGAAGGTTAATGGTAAAGAAGAGATTGAAATTGTTGGCTTAGAGGCAATTCGTGGCGATTGGACAGAGGCTGCTGGTGATTTCCAAAGGAAGTTGTTAGATTTTGTTTTTCATAAGAAAGATTTCAAAAAATATATTTTGAAATTTGTCGAGGATTTGTTGAAGGGATCCTTTGATGACAAGTTGGTTTATAGGAAGCAGCTTCGAAAAAATGTTGAAGATTATACCAAAACAACTCCGCCGCACGTTAAAGCAGCTAGGAAATTAAAGGTTATCAGCGGAAGTCTTGTAGAATATCTTGTTACCGTAGATGGCCCTGAGCCATTACAGAATCTAAAGCATAAGATTGATTATGATCATTATTTAGAAAAGCAGATTAAGCCCGTTGCTAATTCTATTCTGGGTCTTTTTGATTGTGATTTTGATGATATTCTTGCTGGTAGCAAGCAAACTAGCTTGAGTTGTTTTTAGGTTGTATTTTCTGCGCAGGCAGTAAGGCGTTGGTTTTTAAAGTTTAGATTCCTATGATAAATATGGCTAAAATTGAAAAAGGGGTGATAAAAGCTCACGCATTAATTAATGCTTCTAAGTATAATGGCAAGGCCAACCAGGGGGCGGTATTAGCAGGACTTTTTTCAGAGGGCCTAAAGAAGAATGAAATCAAAGATTTTTTACCAACAATCCAGAAAGTTTTACAGGAGGTGAATGAGATGTCTTTAGAAACTCAACAAAAAGAAATAAAGAAGCTAAAGCATGAAGTTAGCAAGAGAGAGATTAGAGAGGGGCTGCCAGTTTTGGATAATGCCACCAAGGGCAAAGTAGTATTGAGATTTGCTCCATTTCCGTCTGGGCCACTGCATATAGGAAACGCGAGGCAGCTAATTCTTAATTCGGAGTATTCTAAGATGTATGATGGGAGAATTATTATTGTTATGGATGATACAATCGGCAGCGAGGCGAAACCCATAGAGCCTGATGCTTATGAATTGATTGAAGAAGGAGTTAAATGGCTTGGAATTAAGCATTCCAAAAAATTTGTTTATAAGTCCGATAGAATGGAACTCTATTATTCCTATGCAAAAGAAATGATCAAAAAGGGATATATGTATGTTTGTTCTTGCGATCCAGAAATTATGAGAAAAGAAAAAGCTAAAGGAATTGAATGTTCTTGTAGAAATCTTTCTCATGAAGAAAATCTGGATAGGTGGAAAAAAATGTTTAAAGCCAAAGAGGGGAAATACTGTGTTAGGTTGAAAACTTCGATGAGTGATCCAGATCCCGCATTTAGAGATAGGGTAATGTTTAGAATTTCTAGAAGGAAACATCCTAGAACCCATAAGAAGTATCAGGTCTATCCTCTTTTGGATTTCTCATGGGCTATTGATGATCATTTACTTGGGATTACTCATATTATTAGGGGAAATGATTTGATTATGGAAACGCGTGTTGAGAAGTTTATATGGGATATTTTTGGCTGGAAGCACCCGCATGTTAAACATACAGGGTTTCTATCTGTAGAAGGCATAAAACTTTCTAAATCCAAAGGTGCCAAGGAGGTCAGAGCCGGAGAATTTCGAGGATGGAATGATCCTAGAACTTGGAGCTTGCAATCACTTAGAGATAGGGGAATTTTGCCAGAAGCAATTAATGAGTTTATTGTTGGTCAGGGCGTGAGGAAATCGGGCGCAACAGTTCCGGTAGATGTATTGTACACAATTAATAAAAAGTTAATTGAGAATTCTCGCCGCTTCTTCTTTGTTCCTGATCCTGTCAAGATAAAGATTAATGGCACACCAGATCTAATTGCAAAAATGCCTTCTGGACAAAAAGGGAAAGGCAACAATAGAGAATATAAGACGCATCAGACTTTTTACATTCCTAGAGAGGATTTTGACTTGATGGAAAACGGAGATTATAGACTATTGCACCTTCTTAACTTTAGGGCAAGCCAAATACTAACGGCGAAACCAAGAGAATTTAGTTTCTTGTCCGCAGATCCAGATGAAAGATTGGAGGTCAAATATATCCAATGGCTTCCAGGGGAGGAAGATGGCTTGAAGGTTGAGGTTGTTATGCCAGATGGGTCTTTAGTTAAGGGTCTTGGCGAAAAAAAGCTTGGAAGTTTAAAAGGGGGTGATATTGTTCAGCTTGAAAGGTTCGGGTTTGTCAGGTTAAACAAAAAAGATAAAGGGAAACTGTTGTTTTTCTTTGCTCATAATTAACAACAAAAAAGCTCTTCTCCCTTTGGCGGATTGTTTCCAAAAGGATTTCCCGTTTCTTCAAGGTTCTTGAGCATTTCTTCGTTTTGCTTTGTGTTTTTCTTTTTCAGCGAGAGTGCTTCTCTTGCTTTTGTAATGGAATCACAAATCTTAATTCCAAGTGGACAGTTTCTTTCGCACGACTTACAAAGAGTACAATCAAACAAGCTTTCTTCCAATTTCTTATTCAATAATGATATTGAATGTCCTCTTGGGGATATTGATTCTTCTCTTATTGTTTTGAATACTGGGCAGTTAGACTTACACATTCCGCATTTAACGCAGGGCCCCAAGATTTCAGTTACTTCTTCTATGAGGTTGTTAGCTTGTATTTTTTCTTGCTTCGTGGGCTTTTCTTTCATATTATTTTTCCAGAATTAAATTTATTTTCAGGATCCGTTCTTTTCTTTACATTTATGATAATGTTTTTATCCTGTGGATCAACAAATTTCTTTTTCAATATTCCGATTCCATGCTCACCAGAAACTTGGCCACCAAGTTTTTTCACAACTTTCATCATTTCAGAAATTAGTTTCTCTTCGTTTGGTTTGAATCGGGGATGTATTATGCCAACAGAGATATGTCCAAAGCAAGGTATCTTTTTTATCTTTAGCCATGTTAGGAAATCCTTTAATTTGTTGTGGTGTAATTTTGGATCTTCTATCATCAAATATCCTTCTCTCGAAAGTAATGGCCCAACTTTGTCACGAAGATTAAGAAGCTCAGTGTATTTTTCATCCTTCATTTTTCCAGTATTATCTTCGAACTCTGCGATTAAATGATACTTTTCTTCAAGCCCCAATCCTTTTGATGTAAATTCATCAAGCATTTCAACCATAGAAATACTTTCATGTGATTTTAGCTTCTGAGTCAGCTCGAGAAGCTCATCCAAATCCTTTACTGGAATTAATGAGGCTGTTCTTTTTTGTTTCGGGATTAGATTCAAACAGGCTTTTACAATTACTCCTGTTATTCCTTCCATGTTGGTATAGTCTGACATTTCCGTAGCACCCTTTCTTCCGATATTTCCTTTACTATCAACAACCTCTATCCACCTTGCCCATTTGGATGTTGCTCCATACTTTATTGCCCTTGATCCCACGGCATCTGTTGCTATCATTCCTCCAATTGTGCAAATAGTATGACTGGAGGGGTTAACTGGGAATTCCAAGTTATAATCTTCTAGAAAAGCCTCTAAATCATCAAGAATCACACCCGCCTCAACTTCAACGGTTTTTCTTTGTTGGTCTAGTTTACCTATTTTTTTTAGTTTTGAAGTATCTAACACAATATCGCCATTTGGTACTGCCCCACCGGATAAACCAGTTCCCCCTCCCCTGATTGTGATTTTTGGGCTAGTTGCCACTATGCTTTTTACTTGTCCAATTGACTGAGGGAAGATGACTTGTTTCGCTTTTCCCTTTATTTGACTTGCATCGTACTCGTAAGGCAATAAATTCATATTATAACTAGTCTCAGAGATTTTATAAGGGTAACGTTTATAAACTTAAAATTTGATTTTCTTCTATGGAAAAATGTATTAGTTGTGAAAAGAAAACCGTTGACAGTGTTAAGTTTCCTTGTCCTAAATGCGGATTTGATTTAATGCGTTGTAATAAATGTAGAACGCTTTCTATTGATTATGCTTGTCCTAAATGTAAGTTTGTTGGACCTTAGGATAAAATTAAAGGAGAAAAAATAATATGGCAATGAGTGGAGTTCAATTTAAGGTTATGCCCGATGGTGTAGAGGTAGACTTAGAGGCTCTTAAGGTAACTATAAATTCTAAGATTGAAGAAATGGACGGGATCCCTAGTAGCGTAGAAGAGCAACCAATAGCATTTGGGCTTAAGGCTTTGATCTTTTCGTTTGCATATCCTGAAGAGAAGGATGTCGATCAGGTTAACAATGCGGTTAATGAAGTTGAAAATGTTTCCTCTTCAGAGATGATTGATTATAGACGAGCTTTAGGTTAAATTTATAACCTTTATATTCTAGTATAGTTTATGGCTTTGAAAAAAGGAGAGATTGATGCAATTAAGAATCAACTTCTTGGTCAAGTGGATAATTTCCCGGCAGAGAAGCAAGAAGCTATCAAAACCCAGATTCAATCAATGAGTAATGATCAGGTTGAGGAGTTTGTTAAGCAGAATGAGTTAACACATATGCCTGGTGGTTGTATTTTCTGTTCTATTGTTGAGGGGAAAAATCCTAGCATCAAGGTGTCTGAGGATGAAAATTCTGTTGCTATCTTGGAGATCAATCCTTTAAGTAAAGGGCATTCCTTAATAGTTCCCAAGAAACATGGTGAGAAGGTCGGAGTTCAGGCGAATGATATGGCAAATGCACTTGCTTCTAAAATGAAAAAAGTTTTTGGCGTTTCAGAGGTTACGGTCAGAGAGATAAAGATTATGGATCATGCATTGCTGGAGGTTATTCCTGTTTATGGAGACGAAAAAGAGAGATACCAGGCTACACAAGATGAGCTTTTGGAGATGCAGAAGATCTTAACTGGTGAAATAACAGACGAGGATCTTATTGAAGATGATTCTAAGGCTGAAGAAATAGTTGAAGAGGTAGAAGAGGAGATGGTTCAACTGCCAGAAAGAGTTCCAAGGTTTAGTTAGGGCAAGGTTTATAATCTCCTTTTGATATTTATTTTTATGAAATCAGGAGTTGAGTTCTATCATGCGATTATGCAAGGAGAGTGGAAAAATGACTACGGAATCTCGTCCAGAAGACACCCCATGACTTCCGAAAATGGAAGAAGATGGAGAGAACGTTGCGCCAAAATGCATGAAGATAATTTGGAGAGACTTAGTGGATTCCAGGTTGATACTTAGTCAGATCTTAAAAAATATTTAATATATTGTCTCTGAATAACCAATATAAAATATGAGCGATTAGGAATGCGGGGGCGAAGGGGATTCCTTCTTTCACTTTAATGCTTTTCTTTTCTTTTCTTAGGAGCTTTACATCTTCTTTTGTTAGTCCATCCCACGAATATTTTAGGGTTTTAGTTTTTAGTTTTACGTTTTTGGCTAACCAGTCTCCTTCCTGAATTTCGGAAGGTTTTTTGATTCTAGTCATTATTTTCTCTTCTAGTGTTTTAGAAAAAACGAAAAGTAGGGGGTAGATTATCAGAAGGATTCCAGCCATTGGAAGGAACGGGCTAAGACCAGAGAACAAAATCATAAGAATTCCTACGCTGAGAATTAAGGGGTACCTTATTTTCTTTAATTTTGGCCTTAGTTGTTTGTTTGTTTGCCTGAAGTTCTTTGCGTAAAGATATAATAATGAGAATAATCCATAAACTGCTCCAGCGAATAAAAGGAATATTATGTATGTTGATATGTTTTTTATTGTTGCAATCCAAGTTGCTCCTATAAATAAGGCGCTCAGTGCAAAAAGCAAATGAGCATCTCCTCCAGCGAATACTCTTGAATGATAAAACAATTCCATTAGCCCGAAGAGAATTATTAATGATATTGCTAGCTGTATAGCTGGCGAGAGTGTTTGGTTGATTATGGAGTAGAAGATAATGAATGAAATTCCTCCGAATAACATAATTCCGCATAGCCAAAAATCTATTTCTCTTCTTTTTAGATCTTGAACTGTTGCAATAATAATCCCTGCAAGAAAAAACCAAAACAAAAAGTCTAGATTCATTTTTTCTCTTCTTTGACTTCTGTTGTTCTAAACTTCCCGCCTCTTTTGTAGCCCCTGGCTATTCTTTTCCTTTTGAGATCTTTCTTCGTTCTTCTTCGTTCGGGTGTCCCGTAGTCCATTTTATTTAAATTGTTTTAGAGTATTTAAGAATTTTCCTCGTAAAATGAAGTGTCCTCCTTTGTTAATATTATTACTTCGCTGAAATCTATTGTGGCTGTTGTTGTAAAGCTTATTTTTGAAGGATCAATCCCTCTTATATTGTATTCTTTTTTCATACTTCTTGTTAGGATTAAGTTCCCTTCTTCGTATGATATTTCATAAACTTTTTCTTTCAGATATAGCCTTCTCTCTTCCAGAAGATCAAAGGCATCGGGGTTTTCTTCTATTACTTCATCTTTTATGTTTGTAAATGTAAAATTTATCATATGTGGTCTTTTCCTCATGCCATCAAAGAAAGCGTTTTGGGCGTTGATTTTAAAAGAATCTTCGTCCCAATCTAATCCTATGATGGAGCTTAGCAGGAGATCTTTTTCCTGGACTTCTAATAATTTGTGGGAGTCTATCTCTTGTAAGATGGTTGCCGGAGAGCCAATTGAGGTTTGAAAATGTCCCATCTGAATTGTATAGACCCCAATCGCCGCAACACACATAAACAAAGTTATGAATATCAATTCAAAGGACATTATTTGCGCTTTTTTCGATTTCATGGCTGTGCTAATTCCTCCCAGATTCCGGCATCTTTTTCTGCCTCAATGTAGACTGACTGTTCATCAAATTGGTAGTCGCTAACAATAACTCGAGAATCTGTTAAATTTAACTCTAGATATGCATAAACCTTTGGGATACCTTCTTCCCTTGAAAGAAGAAGTTCTCTTTTTGATTCTCCAACCTTGCAGACATTTCTTGTGCAGTATCTTATTTCATCGTCTTTTTGCACTTCAATGTATGCAAATTCATCCTTTAGACCTTCGAAGTTTTCCATAAATATTTCATCGTCTTCAGGGTCCCAAATTATTAATGCTTGTGAGAAGGTCATACTGCCACTAAAGGTGGAGGCAAGAGCTTTTAGTAATCTTTCTTGTAGATCGCTTTGCAAGGTATGATTTTTCAATCCAAATTCGTCATTGAAGTTTTTTTCATTGAAAACTTTTGCACCAAGATCCTCATTTAGCGGTTCCTCTAGTTCTATTTCTGTTCCAAAATTCACTGACTTAATCGCAGTTGTTATTAGTGTAAAAACTGTTAGTATTGCAATTATGAAAATTACGGCAACTATTGTTCCAAGTCCAGAGCCCAAAACCCCTCCCCTAGACTTCATTTGCAATTAGAATCTCCAAATTTAATACTAATTTTTCTTCTTCTTCGGTAAGCACTGTTATGTTCGTTTCTTTTGTGTATTTCCCGGGTGCACGCGAGTTCTTTACAGAGGTTTCTATATACGGAGTTTCATACAAGTAAAGACTTTCCTTTAGTTCCTTGTTTTCTTCTAGTAGGAGGTATTCTCCTTCGGCGAGAGTAATATTTATTCCGATATAGGAATTATTTCCGCCATTAATTCCACAGTATTTTTTAATTTCATCCTGTCTAGATTTAAATTCGTCGTCGATTACCAGTGGCTCTTTTGAGGATAGGCAGTTTAATATTTCTTCTCCAAGTAGACTTGCTTCTACATTCAGAGTGTCTATATGATAATCTAAGAATAGAGATGCTATAAAATATATAGAAAATGCTATAACCATAATTAGGAAAAGTTTTACAATCATCAAAATAGCTTCCCCAGTTTGTGCTTTTTTATTCATTCTATCTTAATTATAAATTTAGTTTCTTCTTCTTTAACTGATACATCATATTTCGAGAAAAACATATATCCTTTTTCTGATTCCACAGAACCAACATCTATTGAAATCCGATAGTCTTTAATTTCTACGTTCTTAATCAAGCCATTCACATTTTGTTTGTTAATTTCTAGCTGAGTATTTTGCGGGCTCGCTTCTATTAGCATGGCGGTTTGTTTTTCAAGTAGCTCTTTTTTTATCTCGCTATTATTTCCTCTTCCCAGAACTGCAAAGACAAGGAGCGCTAGAATTAATGCTACGAGAATTATGTGGACTATCGTTTGCTGGAGATTGCTTCCTCTTTTTCCCATGCTAATCTCAGTTAAATGTCGTTAATAAATGTTGTTCTTAAGAACTGTGAGCTTGTTTAAATGTTAATTCCATCCCAATATTCACATACGGCTGTAATTTCATCGTTCCATGCCATACTATCATAGATAGTGCTTTCTCCATCTGAGTTCGTAATCTTCTTAAGATTTTCAGCTACATTTTGGTAGAAGATTATTTGATTTAGTGGGTCTGATCCAGAATATACCCATGAAGATAGAGTTATGTGCAAGTCTCCTCTCTCTGCGTCAACTATTTCTGGATAATAGATGTCTCCTCTTTTCTTCTCGGCAGTTTCGGTTGTTATTATTTCAAAATCCGATTTGAATCTAAATATGTTATATCCTCCATTAGAGAGGTAGTCAAGGTATGTCATTTCTGTTCCTGGCATTTTATCCAATAGAAAACCACGGTCGCCAGTGACATCGTTATCATAAACCTTAATGGCATTGTTTCCCTCGAATTCATTTTTTATTTCTGAATCGAAAGTAATTCTTGCGCAGGTAAAGCAAGTTGTTTCTGCGCCGGTTGTCCATCCTCCTCCTGGGAAAAGAGAGACTTCTCCTTTTTCATATAGCGCCCAACACGCAGCGATGGCATTTGCTATTATTGTCCTAGCCTCGTCTTTATTGTTCTCGTCGATATCTATAACTTGTGTTTCACATTCTAGTGGGAATTTGTCCTTTAGCGAAAGCCACTCTTTGTTGCCCCACTCTGCCTGCGGGAGATTGTGCCTTGTAAGAATGCTTTGTTTGCATTCTACCAAATCTAATTCGTCTCCGCCAAACAGATATTCTTGGAAGATCCATGAAAAGATTATGCCGATTAGTATTAGTCCCAGTATGAGTGATATTAAAATGTAATATTTTTCGTCTCCTCTTTTGTTTTTTAGTTTATTCATTTTCAATCAAAGATGTGGTTTATTATAAATGTTATTGCTATAAATGTTATTGAAAGTATTCCTATCCAGATTAGGGTATTTACTACCTTGTCAGTTATCTTTCCCCTTTTCATTTTATTTCTACCATTCCTGAGTTTTTTGTGATTGTGATATATTCGAATCCCCTTAGCTCTACTACTTCAGAATCTCCAACCTCAAGATATTCACTTGGCGAGATGCATGAACTGCATGTGGCGGTTGCATTAGTGACACCATATTCACCCTTCCAATGCCATTCAAAGATTATTCCTCCTTCTTGATCTTTTCTTATGGCCTCTGCGGATATTATGTAGCAGGCGCATAGTCTTCCCTTGTCTCTCTCGTTATTAAAAAAGTTTACACTGAATAGCCCATCGTTGTTTGCATCCCCAGTAACATATTCTGCGCTTGTCAAAAAATTCATTTGGCTTATCCCTTCTTTAAAATGGACAATGAAGTGTCTGGATTGGTCTTCAAGGGTTTTCCCGGGCGTCGCGATGATTAGATGCTCTATAAATTCTCCCTCTTCCAGTTCTCCCATTAGTCTTTCAATTTCATCTAGTTGAGCTTTGGAGTATTCTTCACTAAGGCTATATGCTGGCTGAAGAAATCTAATAAGCAGAGTAATTAGTATAATTAGAATTGCAACCACTATTACGATATCTATAAGAGCGGTTATTAGTGACATTGCCCTCTTTTTTCTCATAATAATCCTAGTGAAATACTGTTAATAAAGGTTGTTGCAAACTATAATTATTTTTAAAAACTCTTTTTGGTATTATTTTTCATGAGTGTTGTATCTAGACTCGCGTGCTGTGGGGTATTGGCTCTTGCAAGTGTATGTTCTCCAATACGTTCTGTGGCGGAAATTCCAAATTATTCTCTGGGCCCTAGGGAAAGTAGAGAGCTGGTTTATGGGGTAGAAGATGTTCCCATTATGAAAACATCTGACAGGAAAGACCACAGACAGGTTGTTTTGTCTGATAGTGGAGCAGGGGGAGGAACTGGAGAATCTGGAAGAAATCCTCCTGACAACAATAAGTCTTTAGACAAAGTGACGGTTTCTATTGACAGTGGCTTAGGTGATTTAATCTTCCAATATAGCATTGATTCTGCGAAAAGAGAAGATTGCCCAAATACACACATTTATTTTCTTACTCCCAAAGGGGCTTCTGTCGCGAACTCTCAGGAGTTGATGGTGAGAGGGAAAGAGGGAGCGTCTTTTGTTGACGTAGTCTCCCCAGAAGAAACAAGCTCATATGTATTTGCCAAGAATCTTAATGATCTTTTAGAAATCGGAGATTCTTCTCCTGGATATGATGCTGGCCTAGCGCTGGCAAAGAGGTTAAAGTCCGAAGATGAGAAAAATCCATACGAGAAAATAATAGAGAAGCTGCCGAGGGGAGGACGGGAATTAACTTTGATGTTGAGGGGAAGTGAATATGCCCTTGCGGTGGCAGAAGGGAATAGGACTGAGAATCTGGTTAAGTTCGGCGATGATTACAAGATACATAAGTTAGAGCTTTGGCAGCCCAAGAGAACCATGAGAAGCCTTGGGCAAAAGGCCTCTGGAAGAAGGATTAAGTTTAATTTCTCGGGTGATCTACACTCTGGCCCAAGCTATTTGGTGGTTATGCAACTGGGGTTTTCAGAGGATAACCGTGGTAATGAAAGAGGCTCTTCTGCCAGAAATATTGTTTTTGAAATAGAGGAGGGTTCTCAGTTGCCAAATACGCTTCCGGAGGTAAAGACTTTTCTAGAAGGCAGGTGGAAGGGTCGAGATTTAGATGAAGGATTTGGATTTAGGGGGAATAATTATTATACCTTTAAAAATGGTGCATTAGAAGTTTTGGCGGATCAATATGGTGGCTTGCATGCCGATGGGCCATTCAATCTTGATAGTGTGGACTTTGGGGAATCTACTTTTCGCCTAAATCTTTCTGGAGATGGGAGAAGCCCGAGATGTATTGTGAAGATCTTATCAAAAGATAATATTCATTTTGATAGAGATTTCGTTCCGCGCTTAGTTGATGATCTCACTCGGGTTGATTTATCTGTAGAGCAAAAACCAGATTATAGTTTATATCGTAGTAGAGATTCTTGGGGGGCGAAGAAGACTTTTGGTGATTCTTGGAATTGTCTTGCATCTCTTGTTCAAATATATAAAGGAAAGGAAGCCTCGCCTTGTCCTTCTGGCGGGAAGTATTCTACAAAAGAGAATGGTTATTCGGTTGAGTGTACTATCCACGGGCCCGTAAGACTGCTGCAAAAAAAGCTCAAGGCACAGAGAGAAGAGCTTTTCAAAAAGTCTAACATAGGGGATATCCCCTCTCCTGGATTTGTTCCAAGAAAGAGAGATTAGACGCAGTTCTTTACGAAATAATCATTGATGTCTTGCAGCCTCTCAATTTCTTCTAGTGATCGTGTTGATGACAGCCAAGGATTATCGGAGTGGCTTCTTACATGGTATGTCTTGAATCTATCATCCGTTTTTCGAAACCTTCCCCACGCGCCCTTAATGTTGCCCCAGATCCCATCATAATCTCCAACTTCTTTGTCATATTTCCACAAATCCAAGTCACATTCGAGAAAGAAATACCACCCATAATAGGGGCTTGTCTCATCCCTATCTCTCACCTCGTTGAATTCTAGTGTGTCCCCACATTTAAAGGTTGTTTTTGCCTTTCCCCACATTTCTTGTTCTTTTGCATCATAATTTTCTAAGTTTTTTGACAGGGCATCTAAGTCTTCTCCTCCAGAGGTAAAATCTTTTGTTTCATATACAAATTTATATACAGTATCATCATCTTTTATTTCACAATATCCTTCACAAATCCTGAATTCCATGAAGGATGTTTGAGAAGTGGGGATTTCATCTTGAGCCTCTTCTTCTATTTCTTCAACTTCTTCTATATGTTGAATAGTTGTATCTTCCGATGGCCCACATCCACCAATATCAACGGAGGTTTGGTTGATACTAAGTCCTAGTTTTGCTTTAACATTGTCGTAATATCCCTCCAGTCTTTCAAACATAGGGTCCAACCCTCCTCCAATTGCTCCAACGACTATCAAAACCATTACCAAGACGGCTAAAATTATTGCAATTAACTTGTGTACTGTCCAGCCGCCACCAACCTTATTCATCATCCAAACCTCAATGCGTTTTTTATTGATGTGAGAAGATCTCCACCCTTATCTCCAAGAAGAAAAACGGCTGCCACTATAAGAACCATCAGAATTATTACAGCAATAAGAATCTTGATT
>CEPX01197996.1_pt1 | contig 13634 bp, 26 predicted proteins | sample 361361 | NCBI WGS metagenome assembly CEPX01 (sample SAMEA2619974, study PRJEB7988) | marine metagenome | biome: marine biome (ENVO:00000447); feature: mesopelagic zone (ENVO:00000213) & marine oxygen minimum zone (ENVO:01000065); material: "saline water (ENVO:00002010), including plankton... | reverse complement strand
GAAAACTTTCGAGCCGGTTAGTATTGTTCCAGAGATGTTGGGACATTATTTGGGAGAATTTTCACATAGTAGAAATAAAGTGAAGCACTCTGCTCCAGGTATTGGTGCTACTAAATCAAGTGCTTCTGCTTCGGTAAAATAAATGGTGGAAGATAAAAAACAAGGACAAGTGAAGAAAGAAGTAGTTGGCACTAAAGATGGTTTGGAGAAGCATATGGCCAAGGGACTGAAGGATGGGCTTCCAAAAAAAGAAGTGCCTAAAGAGAAGACTACAGAAAAGAAAGAAACTCCTAAAACAGAGGCTCCAAAGAAGGTGGCTAAAAAGGTTGTTAAGAAGAAAGCAGATAGGGATAATGCTACTTTAAGATCTTTTAATGTGCCTATATCTAGCAAGCAATCATATGAGATATGCAATTTCATTAAGAAAAGAAAAGTGGAGCAAGCAAAAAGATTACTTAATGAGGTTCTTAATATGAAAAGGGCAGTTCCCAATGTTAGGTATAATAGGGATGTCGGACATAAACCAGGAATTGCTGCTGGAAGATATCATCAAAAGGCCTCAGAACATATATTAAAATTGTTGAATGCTGTTGAAGCGAATGCAGACAATCTTGGATTGGATACAAAAAACCTGGTTATTCATAGGATAAGTGCTTCTCCTGGCTCTAGGCCCTGGCATGGCGGTAGACAAAGAAGGAGAAGAATGAAAAGAACTAACATTAGTATTGAAGTTAAGGAGTTGGATAAATGATCGAGAAAAATTTTCCTCAAAAGAAGATAAAGGAATTTAAGATAAAGGAATACATCGGAGATAATTTGGATAAACCAGGGTATAGCCACACCGAAATACAAAGAACGCCTTTAGGAGAGAGGGTTGTTATTTACACGTCTAAACCAGGGATAATCGTTGGAAGGAAAGGGGAGAATATCCAAAAACTCACTGAAGTTTTGAGAAAGAATTTTGGTCTGGAGAACCCCCAGGTCGAAGTATCCGAGATTGGACATCCAAATCTTAATCCACAAGCTGTTGCAAAACATATTGTCCATACTTTTGAAAGGTTTGGACCTAGTAGGTTTAAGTTCACAGGGCATAATATGCTGAAAACAATAATTGATGCAGGAGCAATTGGTGCAGAGATTGTAATCTCTGGCAGAGGAGTCCCTAGTAGTAGATCAAAAACTTGGAGATTTAAGCAAGGTTATTTGAAAAAGTCTGGGGATGTTTCAGAGAATCATGTTAAATATGGTTATGCAGTGGCACACTTAAAATCAGGGGCTGTTGGAATTAAAGTTTCTATTCTTACTCCAGATATTGAGTTGCCAGATAAGATTGAATTTATTAGTGCTTCTGCAGAAGTTAGTGTTGAAAAAGAAGAGGGAACTGATATAAAAGAAGAAGTTTCGGAAGCAGAAAAAACAGTTGAAGAAAAAGTTGAAGTCAAGCAAGAATCTAAAGAAAATGGCGATATTAAGAAATAAAGAATTAAAGGAACTTAAGGAAAATCAAGTGGATAATAAGCTCAAAGAATTAAGAAAAGAATTAATTAAAATTCGTTCACAAATAGCCTTGGGGGGACTCCCTGAAAATCCAGGGAGAACAAAAGAGTTGCGAAGAACAATTGCAAGAATTATTACATTCAAGAAGAACAAAACCAAGGAGGTAACTAAAAAAGCATGAATACAATTTGCCCAAAATGCGGGCTCACAAAAGAACTGTGTGTATGTGAAACAATTGCCAAAGAAGAGCAAAGGATTAGAATAAGGTTGGTGAAGAGAAGGTTTGGAAAAATGGCAACTGTGATTGAAGGGCTGGATACCGGTGATATAAATTTGAAGGAAATTACCAAACAGCTTAAATCAAAACTTGCATGTGGAGGAACATGCAAAGAAGGAGTAATCGAACTCCAAGGAGTGCACACAGAAAAACTAAAGAAAGAGCTCGAAAAACTCGGATTTAATCCGGAAATGATAAGCACATAACAAAATGCACCCCAGAGAGGTTTTGCGGTCGGAGCTTATTGGTTCAACAGTAAATGTTGTTGAAGCTAAGAACTCGGCCCTAATTGGAATTGAAGGGAAGGTGATAGATGAGACGAAGTATACTCTCGTTGTGCTTACAGAGGAGAGAAAAAGAAAGGTGTTGATGAAAAATCAGGTTATAATAAAATGGAAAGGAAAAATAATCAACGGGAAAAATCTGGTGGGAAGGCCAGAGGACAGGTTGAAAAAGTGAAAATGGGAATTAGTGTAAACTATCCTAGTGGTAAGTGTATGGACCCTAAGTGCCCATTCCATGGAAATCTTAAAGTCAGAGGGAGAACTTTTGCTGGGGAAGTCCTTACAAAAGACACCCATAAAACAGCCGTTGTTGGGTGGCCTAGACTAATCAGAATAAAGAAGTATGAAAGATATGCAAAGAGAAGAACAAGGGTCAAAGTACATAATCCTGAGTGTATTAATGCAATTGTGGGGGATAAAGTAATGATTGTTGAATGTAGACCATTAAGTAAAACTAAATCATTTGTAATTGTAGAGAAAAAATGAAACCAATAAGATCAAGCATACCAAAGGCATTGCCAAGAGGAAGTAGGATTTTTACTTGTGATAACTCTGGGGCAAAGTTGGTTTTCCTTATTTCAATAAAAGGGGCAAAGACTGTAAAGGGAAGATATCCTGCCGCAGGAGTAGGAGATTTAATCAAAGTTTCTGTTATTAAAGGAAACCCTGAGATGAGAAAACAAGTAGTTAATGCAGTGGTAGTTAGACAAAGAAAAGAATTTAGAAGATTGGATGGCACAAGAGTTAAGTTCGAGGACAATGCAGTTGTTGTGTGTAAAGATGAGAAAGGGAATCCAAAAGGAACAATCTTCAAAGGGCCTGTTGCTAAGGAGGTTGCAGAAAGATGGCCTGCAATTGGAAAAGTAGCAAAAATAATAGTTTAAAATGAAACAAATATTTTCAACAAACTGGATAAAGAGTAAGCAACCAAGAAAGCAGAGGAAGTATAGGCATAATGCGCCACTCCATCTAAAGAGGGAATTTCTTGCTGCACATTTGTCCAAAGAACTGAGGACAAAGTATGGGATAAGAAGTGTTATCTTGAGAAAGGGAGATAAGGTTAAGATAATGAGGGGGCAATTTAAAGGCAAAGTTAGTAAGGTAGATAGAGTTAGTATTGTCAAGGAGAGAGTTTATGTTCAAGGGGCAGAGAGACTCAAGAGAGACGGTTCAAAATCATTTTATCCAATTCATCCATCTAATGTACAAATACAGGAGTTTAATTTAGAGGATAAAAAGAGGAAAGCAAGTTTAGAGAGGAAAAACAATGGGAAGAAATCACATTAAGAGATTAGCAGCGCCGAAAACTTGGCCTATTGAAAGAAAGAAGAATAAATGGATTACCGCACAGAATCCTGGCCCACATAGTTTAGACAGGTCTTTGTCATTGGGCGTTGTATTGCGAGAGATCTTGTGTTATGCAAAGACAACAAAAGAAGCAAAACATATTTTGAACACTGGCAAGGTTAAAGTTGACAATATTGTTAGAAAAGACCATAAATTTGCACTTGGATTGATGGATGTTTTGACATTAGAAGGAACTAAAGAGAATTTCAGAATGTTGCTGGATACTAGAAGAAAGTTATTCTTGCATAAAATAGACCCCAAGGATGCTATGTTAAAGCCAAGAAAGATTATAGGGAAACAAAAATTAGACGGCAATAAAACCCAGATCACTTGTTATGATGGTTTTAATAAAAATGTTGGAAAGGAAAAATATAACGTCTCAGATACTTTATTATTTGACATTGACAAAAATGAAGTAAAGGAACGTTTAGTATTGGAAAAAGGAAGCTCAATATATATTACTGCTGGAAAGAAAGCGGGCGTTGTTGGAGTTGTAAAGGAGATCAAAAATAGTGACGGTATAAGACCTGCAATGATTGTTTTTAATATCAAAAAAGAAGTTTTTGAAACTTTGAAAGATTATGCTTTTGTTGTTGGCAAGACAAAGCCAGCTATATCAATCCCAGAAAAATGAATCAGATGAAACAAATTAGGATAGAGAAAATAACTTTGAATATGGGTGTTGGCCAAGCAGGGGATGTTTTAGACAAGGCCCATAAACTTATGGACACTATTACTAGCAGTAAGGCTGTTTTAACAAAGACTATGAAGAGGAATCCTACTTGGGGATTGAGACCTAAGCTGACAATAGGTACAAAGTCCACTTTGAGAGGAGAGAAAGCCAAGGAACTATTAGTTAGGTTATTGAAATCAAAAGGAAATAATATCTCTCCTAAGAGTTTTGATAATGAGGGTAATTTGGCATTTGGAGTTAGTGAGTATATAGATATACCCGGGGTTGAGTATGACGCAGAAGTTGGAATCATAGGTTTAGAAGTAAATGTGACTTTGGAAAGACCCGGTTTTAGAGTGAAGAGAAGGAAATTACAAAGAAATAGAATTCCTAGAAGACATAGAATTCCTAAAGAAGAAGCTCAAGAATTCATGAAGAAAGAATTTGGAATAGAAATTGGAGAAGAAGAAAAATGAGTGCAAAGAACTTTACTAAAGTGTTTAAACAATTAAAAGCCAAGCCGGTTATATTAAAAAAATATGTAAAACATAATCAACCAAAAAAAAGAACAACTGGAACAGCTTTGAGGAGATGTATTAGGTGTGGCAGGAGAGGAGCCCATATACAGCAGTATAACCTACATTTTTGTAGGCACTGTTTTAGGGAAATAGCAAAAAAACTGGAGTTTAAAAAATATAGTTAGGAGAGAAAAATGACATTAAATGATCCATTAGCAAATGCATTGGCACACATCCTTAATTGTGAGAAGATGGGGAAATCTGAATGTATAGTCAGAAATACATCAAAGACCATAAAGAAAGTATTAACTTTGTTGCATGAAATGCACTACTTAGGAGATTTTAAAGAGGAAGATACTGGAAGAGATGTCCTCTTAAGAGTGAATTTAATAGGGGCTATAAATAAGTGTGGAGCGATAAAACCTAGGTTTCCTGTCGGAAAAGACAATTTCGAGAAATTTGAAAAGAGATATTTGCCAGCAAAGAATTTTGGTTTGTTAGTTGTGTCGACTCCAAAAGGCATGATGACTCAGTATCAAGCAATTGAGAAAGATATGGGGGGAAGATTAATCGCTTATTGTTATTAGAATGGAAGAGATAAAATCAAAGAAAGCAATTGCAATCCCTGAAGGAGTGGAAGTTAGTATAGATGGTTCTCTCGTTAGAGTGAAGGGTGAAAGAGGAGAAAACCAAAGATTGTTGTCCCACCCTCTAGTGTCTTTGAGAAAGGAAGAAGATAGGGTAAATTTCTATGCTAAAAGAAAAATGACTAAAAAGGAAAAAAGAATTATAGGTACTTTCTCTGGACATGTCGGAAACTTAATTAAAGGTGCGGTGGAAGGGTTTGAGTATAAACTTAAAATATGTTCCGGCCATTTTCCTATGACTGTTAAAGTTGAAGGTAATGAAGTTATAATCAAGAATTTCTTGGGGGAGAAAGTTCCAAGAAAGGCAAATGTTATGGAAGGTGTTAAAGTTGAAGCAAAGGGAGACACAATTACTGTTAACGGTATCGATAAGGATAAAACTGGGCAAACTGCTGCTAGAATTGAGCAAGCCACTAGGATTACCAATAAAGATAGAAGAGTTTTCCAAGATGGATGTTATATAATTGAGAAGGCTGGCAAAGAATTATGAAAGACGCAACTAAGAGAAGGAAGAAACCTGGATTTGTTAGGCAAGACTCTAACAAATACAAGTTTAAAGCTAAATGGAGAAAGCCAAGAGGATTGCACAGTAAACTTAGAATACAAAAAAGAGGGCATAGAAAATTACCGGGAATTGGTTATGGTAATCCTAAAGAAGCAAGGTTTAGAAATAAAGAGGGCAATTTTGAAGTTATTGTTACAAATCTTAAAGATATAGATAAATTGGGAAAGGACGATGTTGTGAAACTTTCCTCTAAGTTGGGAATGAAATCAAGAATAATGTTGGTGGAGGAATGTAAGAAAAGGGGATTATTTGTTGTTAATTTAGATATTGAGAAATTTATTGCTAAGGTCAGGAAAATACAGGAAGATAAAAAGAAAGTTAAGAAAAAAAGAGATGATAAGAAGAAAGCAAGAGAAGCTAAAGCTAAGAAGGATGTGAAGAAGGAATCGCAGGAAGAAGTTAAGAAGGATGTCATGGAGAGCAAGGTTAAGTCCGAAGTTAAACCTGTCAAAGAAACCATGTTGAAAGAAAGCAAAGTTGATACTGCGAGACAAAGAGTTATTCCGGAAGGTAAGAAATGAAATTAGACACAAGAAAAAGGACCCTTGCATCTTTATTTAAAATTAGTAAAAAAAGAATCAGGTTTGATACTTCGAGATTAGAGGAAATAAAAGAAGCGATTACAAAAAGAGATTTGAGGTCATTGGTTAAGGATAAAGCGATTACTATCTCTCCTGAGAGAGGGGTTTCAAGAGTTAGGGCCAGAAAACGTGCTGCACAAAAAAGGAAAGGAAGACAGCAGGGAACTGGAAGTAGAAAGGGTAGGAAGACCGCTAGATTGGGAAGAAAGGAGGCCTGGATGATTAAAATAAGAGTGCAAAGAGAGTTTTTGAAAGAATTGAAGAAGAAAAGTTATCTCTCAGCTTCCGACTATCGCAATCTTTATAAAATGGCTAAGGGTGGCACATTTAGGAGTAAGAGGCACATTCAATTATATATAAAGGAGAATAATTTAGTTAAGAAACATGGCAAAAAGTAGAAACTATACAGTTGCATTTAAGAGAAAAAGGAAAGGCAAAACGGATTATAGGAAGAGAATGATGTATCTAAAATCTGGAAAGGCAAGACTAGTTGTTAGACCATCTCAAAATAATTTACAAATGCAAGTTGTTTCGTTTAATGATAGTGGAGACAAAGTATTGTTATCAATAAATTCTCAAGAAATTAAAAAACTTGGCTGGCGTTACCACACAGGCAACATACCTTCTTCTTATTTGACTGGGCTCTTAATCGGCAAAAAATCTGGAGTTAAAGATGTAATAGTTGATTTTGGGTTAAGCTCTCCAATTAAAGGTTCTAGATTATACGCGGCAATTAAGGGTGTGAGAGATGCCGGGCTTAATATCCCGTGTTCTGATGAAGTTTTCCCTAGTGAAGAAACTATTAAGGGGAAGACTATCCAAATATTTGCTAGTAATTTAAGTGAGGATGACAAGAAGAAACAGTTTTCTAAATTAGATCCCAAAGATATGGTGGATAATTTTGATGAGGTAAAAAAGAAAATAATGGAATTATAAAATGGCAAAAACACCACGTACAAAGGAAAGAGTAAGTTTTGATGTAGAATCCTGGAATCCCAAAACAAAATTGGGCTTTGAAGTAAAAGCTAAAGAGGTTGCTTCTTTTGATGAGATTATAGATGGAGGAAAAAGGATTTTGGAGTCAGAAATAGTTGATACTTTGATTCCTGGATTGGAAAGTGATCTGATATTTGTAGGACAATCAAAGGGTAAGTTTGGTGGCGGAAAGAAAAGTATTTGGAAACAAACCCAGAAGAAAACAAAGGAAGGCAATAAACCAAAATTTGCAACTTTGGCTATTGTTGGGAATAAAGACGGTTATGTTGGAATGTCTTATGGTAAATCAAAGGAAACTGTGCCTGCAAGGGAAAAAGCAATTAGAAAGGCTAAACTGAATGTTGTTAAAATAAGAAGAGGTTGCGGATCTTGGGAATGTGGATGCAAAGAGCCCCATTCTATTCCATTTAAAGTTGTTGGAAAATGTGGAAGTGTGAAGATAGAATTAATACCTGCTGCTAAGGGAACTTCTTTATGTGTTGAGAATGAAGTTGGAAGGGTTCTAGAAATGGTGGGAATAAAAGATGTTTACTCAAGAACATATGGTCAAACAGGAACTAAGATAAATCTTCTTAGGGCTTGTTTCGCAGCATTAAAGGAGTTGCAGAAAACAAAGATAAGGCCGGATTATTACAAAGTTGCAGGAATTGTGGAAGGTAGCAAATGAAAAGAATAGCAGTTATTAGGATAAGAGGAACCCATAATCTTAAACCTAAGGCTAGAAAAACTTTAGATCTGATGAATTTAAGAACTAAGTTTTCCTGTGTTTTTCTTAAAGATATCCCTGAAAATATTGGCATGATAAAGAATGTTAAAGATTTCATTACTTGGGGAGAGATCGATAAAGAAATCTTTGCAAAAGTTCTATCTTCAAGAGGAAGATTGCCAGGAAATAAAAAATTAACAGAGGAATATTTGAAGAGTAAAGTATCTTTGAGTTTTGATAAATTTTGTGAGGAATTTATGGAAGGTAAAAAAGACTTGAAAAGCGTTGAAGGTTTGAAAAAGAATTTTAGATTAATGCCTCCCAGGAAGGGATTTGAGAGGAAAGGAATAAAAAAACAATTTTCAATGGGTGGTGCTTTAGGCTATAGGGGAGAGAAAATGAAAGAATTGTTGGAGAGAATGATATGACTGCCGCAAGAAGAAAGAAGAATGTTAGGGCTAGAGGTAGGACCACACATTTTTTAGGATCAATGAAAAAAGGTAGAGGGGCAGGTAACAGAGGCGGGAGAGGTATGGCTGGATCTGGAAAGAGGGCGGATCAGAAGAAGCCTACTATCTTGAAGTTATATGGCTCTTCTTACTTTGGTAAGCATGGATTTAAGAGACCTAGAAAAGTTGTTGATAAAATTAAAACAATTAATTTGGGGGATCTTGAAGAGAAAGAGATTGGAAGTAAAGAGAAGGATTTTTATATTATTAATTTAAAAGAAATTGGATATGACAAATTACTTGGTTCTGGCCAAGTAACAAGAAAATATAAAATAACCGCTGCTTACTGTTCTAATCGTGCAAAAGAAAAAATTGAGAAAGCCGGCGGAGAGGTAATATGTCCTTCATCAGAACAATCATAGCAAATTTACCGGAAGTTAGAGGTCCTGAACAGAAAAAATTAGGTTTTAAGGAAAAACTTAAATGGACTTTAATTATTTTAATTGCATTCTTTGTTTTATCTGTTATTCCTTTGTATGGTTTAGGGGAGAATGCATTGCTGCAATTTGAGCAACTATCTATAATTCTGGGTGCAAGTTTTGGATCTGTATTATCTTTGGGTATTGGGCCTATTGTTACTGGATCTATTGTTTTGCAATTGCTAACTGGTTCTGGAATTTTGAAAATAGACACTACTACACATGAAGGTAGACAGATGTTTCAAGGCATTCAGAAACTAACGTCTGTATTTTTTATAGTATTTGAAGCATTTATTTATGTACTCTTGGGGGGTTTGGCCCCTTCGGCCGCCTTGGCTGGCAGTGCTTATAGTACGATGCAAATTATGTTAATAGTTCAATTGATTTTGGGCGGAATTTTAGTGTTGTTTATGGACGAAGTTATTCAGAAATGGGGATTTGGTTCTGGTATTTCTTTGTTTATTGCAGCAGGGGTTTCTTCCCAAATCATGGTAAGGGCGTTTTCACCTTTGAGTCAAGTGGGAAGTTGGGCTTTCGGATCTGGGCAAGCACCAATTGGGCAAGTCTGGGTATTCTTTAGTTCTTTGTTATCTCAAGATGTGACGGGCGCATCCCTTGCATTTTTCGCAATATTCTTCACAATAGTGGTCTTTATGGCATCTGTTTATGCACAAGCAATGAAAGTGGAGGTTCCTTTGGCTTTTGGAGGGGTTAAGGGACAATTTATGAAAGGACATGGTATTAGATGGCCTTTGAGATTTATTTATACTTCTAATATTCCCGTTATATTGGTTGCGGCTTTATTGGCAAACATTCAATTATGGGCGAGGTTATTGGAAAATTGGGGAAGACCTCTCTTGGGAACCTTTTCTGGAAATACTCCTGTTAGTGGTTTTGTTACTTGGGTATTTCCTCCGAATATAATTGCGAATCTCATTACTGGGCAATTTGCAGGAATAGATTTGGCGCATGCTCTGGTTTATGCATTGTTTATGGTTTGTGGAGCTGTGTTGTTTAGTATTTTCTGGGTTCAAACTTCTGGCATGGATGCTAAGAGTCAAGCTAAACAAATAATGGCTTCTGGTTTGCAAATACCTGGTTTTAGAAGGGATGAAAGAGTTTTAGAGAAAATATTGAAAAGATACATTGGGCCTTTGACAATCATGGGTGCTATTGCGGTTGGTTTGCTGGCTGCTACTGCGGATTTAACAGGGGCTTTAAGTTCTGGAACAGGTATTTTGTTGGCAGTTATGATAATCTATAGATTGTATGAAGAGATTGCCCAACAGCATATGTATGACATGCATCCTGCTTTGAGAAAGATGATGGAGAAGTAAACTTTATAAAGAGGAGATTGAGATTAATTAAATGGTTTTAGATTCATTTTTTGATGCGGTTTTTGGTTCTCTTATAGAAACATCCCCTGGTTGGACAGTGGTTTTAATTTCTTTTATTTTTACTTTGTTGATTACTCTGGCTTATAAGTATTTTACAGACCAAGAGATCATGAAATCTTTGAAAGGGGAGATGAAAGAATTGCGTAAGGAGATGAAAGAGTTTAAAGATGATCCTGAAAAGATGATGGCTATCCAGAAAAAATCTTTTGAGAAGTCAATGCAGCAGATGAAAATGCAGTTTAAGCCAATGTTGATTACTTTGATTCCTTTATTGGTGCTCTTTTCTTGGTTGAGAGGTGTTTATACTGATATGGGAGATGTTTTGTTTGGATTGAGTTGGTTGTGGATATATATTATTAGTTCTATAATATTCAGTATTTTTTTGAGAAAGGCTTTGAAGGTACATTGAGGTTACCAAAACCTTTATAAAAGCTCTAAAAGTCCTGGATCTATGCCTGCAGGAAAACATAAATCAAGGACATTTAGGAGAGTTAAGGTAAAAACTCCTGGTGGAGACAATAAGATCCATTATAGAAAAAGGAAGATTGGGAAGTTAGTCTGTGGAGATTGTGGAAAACAACTACATGGAATTCCTAGTTTAATCCAATCAAAATTCATGGATTTGCCAAAAACAAAGAAAAGGCCTCAAAGACCTTTTGGAGGAGTTTTATGTTCTTCGTGTTCTAGGAAAGAAGTTGTTTCTAGGTTGGATAAAATTTTAGAGAAGGTGATGGTGAAATAAAATGTTAGATATTGGAAGAGTTTGTATCAAGACAGCAGGAAGAGAAACAGGCAAAATAGCTATTGTAGTTAAGAAAGAAGAGGATGGTTTTGTTTTGGTTGATGGGAATGTTAAAAGAAGGAAATGCAATGTTGGCCATTTAGAACCCACTGATAAAATAATTAAGATAAAAGAGAATGATTCTACTGGAAATGTTCATAAGGCAATGGAAGCAGAGAAGATGAAGGTTGTTGTTAGGAAACCAAAGAAAGTTAAAAAAGAAGTGAAGCAACCTGAAAAGAAAGAAGTGAAAACAAAGAAGGTTAAGAAATGAGTAATGAACAAGAGATGCAAGAGAAGTATATGCAATTTCAAATGATGTTGCAGCAAAGCCAGCATATTGAGCAGGCATTAGAAGCACTTAATAAACAAACAGAAGAATTGAATAATCTAAAACAAAATCTTGAAGAGATTTCTAAAGTTGAAGAAGGAAATGAGTTATTGGTGCCTTTAGGGGCAGGAATATTTTTGAAAGCTAATTTGGCAGGAGATAAAGATCTTTTGATGAATGTCGGAAGTAAAGTAGTTGTTAAGAAATCTCCTGAAGAAGCTATGGGGATTATTGATAAACAGCTGGAAGAGATAAATAAGGCTGTTGAAGAGACTGTAAAAGAGCAAATCAGACTGACAGGGGAACAACAATCTTTGCAAGGAGAAATTCAAGAACTAATAGAGGCTCAGGAGTCATAATTTATTTAAGGTCTTCCTGCTTTCCTAATTAATGGATCCTAAGACGTATTATTCTAGAAAAGAAATTAAGGAGAAGTTGTTGGCTTCTGCAAAAGATAGGGAATTTTCTGCTTGCTATAATTTAAAAGGATTTAGTAAAAGGCCAGGAATCTTGCAATTTGAGAATGATATAAAGGAGTTTGTAGAGCAGGGAGGGACTTCCTTTCATATTTCTGAAGAGTTGTGGCATAACCCTTTGGATTTAGAAGCGGGAATGGGGCAGAATCAGCTAAATGTCTTGAGAAAAGGGTGGGATCTGATTTTGGATATAGATTGTGTTTGTTTTGAATACTCTAAATTTACTGCTCATTTGTTGGTTGAAGCTTTGAAGTTCAATGATGTTGGTTCTATTTCTTTGAAGTTTTCTGGGAATAAAGGCATGCACATTGGTGTTCCTTTTAAGTCATTTCCTGGAGAGATTGATGGGCAGAAAATAGAACACATATTTCCCGAAGGTGCAAGAACTATTGCTAAATATTTAGAAGAGATGATCAAAGATGCTTTGAGTGCAAAGATCTTGGAGAATGATTCAGTTAGTGCCATAGAATTAAAATCTGGAAAGAAGAAAGAAGAGTTTATAGTGGATGGAAAGTTTGATCCATTTAAGATTGTTGATATTGATACTGTCTTGATTTCCAATAGACATATGTTTAGAGCACCCTACTCCTTACATGAGAAATCTGGATTGGTTAGTGTGCCCATACCTTTAGAGATGGCTTTAAGTTTTCAAAAAGAGGCTGCTAGACCAGAAATTGTTTCTACTTCTATGAATTTCTTAGATGATTCTGGAGTTGTGGAAGGGGAAGCTAGGCAGTTATTTGTCCAGGCTTTTGATTGGCATAAGAGAAAACAGCCAGATAAAGATGTTAAGAGAGAATTTACTTATGAAGAAGTTAAAGATCAGATTCCAGAGGATTACTTTCCACCATGTATTAATGATTTGTTGGGAGGAATTAAAGAGGATGGAAGGAAAAGAGCATTGTTTATTTTGATTAATTTTTTTGGAAAAGTGGGTTATAATCAGGAAGCCATTGAAGAGAAGATTAAAGAGTGGAATTCTAGAAATGCCCAACCATTAAAAGAAGGTTATGTTCGATCCCAGTTGAGTTGGTACAAAAGAAATAAGAGCTTATTGCCTCCAAACTGCGATAACCATGCATATTACAAGTCTCTGTTGGTTTGCAAACCTGACAATTTTTGTTCTAAAATTAAGAATCCTGTGCATTACGCTGTTAAAAGGCAGAGATTGGCTAGGCAGGTTAAGAAAAAGCCTAGGAAAAGGCGTTCGAAATCTTTATAAATCTGAGTTGATTCTCCTGAGCCATGGGAAGAATAAAAACAACAATGATCAGAAGGACTAGTTTGAGGCTTGTAGAGGAACATAGAGAGAAGTTTAAGAAAGACTTTGGAGAAAATAAAAGTATTGTGAGGGAACTGATTGAGGTCCCTTCAAAAAAACAAAGAAATATTATTGCTGGTTATGTTACTAGATTAATAAAAATGAATAAATAACTCTCTGGAGGATTCAAAGATGGCAGAAGAAAAAATAGCAGATAACCATGTAGTATTCGTGGGTTCTAAGCCTTTCATGAATTATGTTACTGGCGTGGTGATGCAGTTCACTACACAGGGGGCGAGCGAAGTAATAATTAAGTCTAGGGGCAAATTTATCTCTAGGGCAGTGGATATAGCAGAGGTTGCAGCTAAA
>CEPX01041940.1_pt1 | contig 13646 bp, 7 predicted proteins | sample 361361 | NCBI WGS metagenome assembly CEPX01 (sample SAMEA2619974, study PRJEB7988) | marine metagenome | biome: marine biome (ENVO:00000447); feature: mesopelagic zone (ENVO:00000213) & marine oxygen minimum zone (ENVO:01000065); material: "saline water (ENVO:00002010), including plankton... | reverse complement strand
TAATTTTCGTAATTCTTTTTCAGATTTTTCACTAATGTTGCCGACAGGATAATTATTATTATATGGTCCTGATGAAAATCTTTGTCTAGCACTAAGTCTTCCAGTACCCAACCCTTGTGTTGTTGGCCGGGGACTAGTAATGCTTGCTTCATAATCAGTTTTAGGTCTTGATTTTTTAATACGTGAATAGTAAAATTCATCATCAGGTACAAAAAATTCATCATCTTTGTCACCAGTGGTATTACCAATGTCTTTATCTTCAAGCTCTTCTTCAGGCCAGAGTGAGCCTGCAGCACCAGGATCTCCTGCAGGTAATACCTTTTGTATTGATTCGGGACTTTGTTCTTCTTCAGCATCCAAAAAAGTAAACTTTTTTAGACTAAGCTTAAGGTCTTTAGGGTCCTTTCTTGTTTTTGATACAAATCTATTATAGTAAGAATCAACCCACCGGCCGCCTCTTCTATTTACAGGTGAAAAATGTCCTGGTCCGCTTATAGGCATACCTATATAACTATCATTTACTAGCTTTGTTTTTCTTTTTTAATAGTTAAAACTTTTGACATTGCTAATTGCAATGCTATATTTTGCAAAGAAAATATATTAATATTTCTGTCTTCCTTTATAAAAAGATAACTATTCAAAATAGCTGTAAATTCATCATCAGTTAGTTTGAAACCGTAATTATTTAAAATCTGAATTGTTCTATGTGTTGCTGATAATGATTTTAAATTTTCATTTATAGTATAATTCTTCCACTTATCAAATGATTCAATGTAATAATCCTCTTCTAGCGTTCCCAGTTTACCAATATCATGCAATAATGATATTGTTACAAGCGTTTTTAGTTCACTTTCTGATGGATTTTTAATAAATGTACGTGTAAACATGTTTAGGACATTTATTGAATGCAATACTAGCCCACCAGGAAAAGATGAATGGTATGCATCTCTTTGTGAAGCAGGACACATTATTAATTTTTCACCAAAGTCTTCAATAAAACGCTCAAAAGCGTCTTTATTATCATCATTTAAATATTTCCTACAAAAATTTACATATTTTTCATAATTCTTTTTTATTTGTTCAAATTCTAGCATCTAGACCTCCTTGGTAGTTGTTAAAAAGTTAATATTATATTTGTCTATTTTTCCAATTAGTACACCAAATTTTTCAATGTATTCATTTTCATCTGGATGAACATCAATTAATATAGAATCATGCCTAGTATACACGATATATGATTTTAATCCATTCTTATTTATAAAGTTCACAACATTTGAATATCCTATATGGCATATATCTGCTGCTGTTGATTGTATATAGTTTTGAATCAATCTTGTTTTTTTAGATAAATCATTTTCATAAATTGGCCTACCAAAAAAATTGTAAAAATATTGATTTTTATTTATTTGTTTTTCTATATCCTTTTTAATTTTTTTTAGGTTAAATTCATACATCAATATTCTAATCAAATGCTTGATATTTTGTTCAGGAAATTTTGCAAAATTAGAAATTGTTTTTGTTGATGCACCATAAAGCATGGGTATTAAAAGATTTTTTACAAGTTTTCTATTTAATTTTATTTTTGCTTTTTCTGCTATTATTTTAGTAAAATAACTATAAACATCCGATTGAATATTTGAAATTTTTGTATTTTCAATACAAAACAATGCCGTCCTTACTTCACATCCGTTAAAGTCAATTTCATATAATTTTCCATTTTCCCATTTTGATTTTAAAACTTTTTTAAGTTGTGATGGAAGCTGTTGATAATTTATACCTGAATTAATGTATGGTCTTCCGGTCTTTGAACTAAAAAGGTCATATACTGGAACAGGCACAGTATCATTTTTGAGATTATCTGACAAATCAGTAATTTTTTTAACAACAAGATTATCACGATGGTAAAGTTTCAAGTTATTGATAAATTCTTTATCTATAGTGCCTGCTTCTATGTTTTGATAAACATTTAAAAAATTAACAAATATTTCAAAATACGGAAAATCATCAATAATTGAGTGTTCATTTATAAAGAATTTCATGTATTCTATATTAGATAGAATTATTTTATCTAGAATATGATCTGGAAAAATTAAATTAAGAGGTAGTATTTCAAGCCGCTGATTGCTAATCAGGCCTTTATCAGCTTTATTAAACGCTGTAGTTTTTACTTGCTTAAGTAAATTGCTTTTATTAAAGTTTTTTATTACATTATTTGATTTATTTTTTAATAAAAAATCATTAATCTTTCTCTTGTATAGCTTTGAAATCAAGTCAATATCAAATATTTTTTTATTAACGCTTGGATTCACGACAAGCCGCTGAAGGTTACACCCTATAACATCTTCATCATTTGTATTTATCAGATTTACAAGTTCATCAAAATTACCTTTTTTAACATAATTTATAGCCCCATTAGTTCCTGAAGACCAAGCGTATGATATGGTTTTTCTTGATATAAAGTAAGGATATAGATATAGCATGATAAAAAATTGAAAACTTCTTTTAATATTTTATTTTAAAATTGAGAAATGTTTTTATATTTTTGCTAAATACAGCCAATCATTTGAGGTAAGTTTCAAGCAATTATTTTCAAATAATGCATGCGTGATTTTGTCGTCTTCAAATTTGAATAAGAATTTATTTGTATATTTATTATTAGTATTAGAGATTTTAATAAAGTCTTGTTTTTCAAAAATATACTCTGTATCTTTTAGTTGAAGCTCAATAATATCATTGTTATTTAATATTTTATAATTTAAATTTTCTTTAACATCTTCAGGCTCACCCACCTGCTGTTCACCTTCATCATCTTCTTCAGTCACGACTGTCGCATCTGTCATAATCTTAAAAAGCTTAAGAATGCTATCTTCACCCCGTTGCCTCTCATCATTGATTGCTCTTTTTATTTCAGATTCATTTTTTGCATTAGTTAGAACTTCGGAAAATTTCTCTTTTAGTTCTTTACTTGCTGATTTTTTAAAATCTTCTGCAAATTTTTTTGTTTTATTAATAAATTCTTTTTTTGCATCATCTGATGTGTAAAAGCTCCCAGCAGTAGAGGCTATTCGCTTGAATACCAGTGCTGCTTCGTCCATGGTTTCTGGCGCAATTTTTGAAGGATAAGTATAGTCGTCATCAGCGGATATCTTAAGTCCTGCACTTGCTCTTGTGAGCAACATCTCCAGTTGCTTCCTATGTTTAGTTAACCATACATTGCCAATTCCTGTTTTACCTATTACGTCATTTTGGTCAACACTTACTGGTTCTTCACCCTCTTTTTCTTGCAAGTACCACTCACCGCCTCTAAACAAAAATTTATTTACAGTAACAATTAGATGTACCCATGGGTGTCCTGTATTTTTGTGAAAAGCAGTTCTTCTTTCTAAATTTGCCAAAACAGTTCTTCTAACTACATTTTTTTCTGCTTCCGAACTTTCTTCACCAAGATCAAATTGCCTGGGTAGTACTTTTCCTCGTTTTTGCGCCTTTTTATGTCTAATTCTTAGCTCATTGTTACGCTCTGGATCTGCTTTTATATATCTTCTATAGCACCATAACCCACTTCCTGCACCTGCTCCCTTTTTCTCGCTTTTTCGTGCAAGGGCCGCTTGGGTTGCTGTTCTGATGATATCACCTGCTTCATTTATTTTATTGCCATTTAGTTCAAATAATATTCTATCAATTTCATCACGTAAGATTTCTTCTTTTGTAAAATCTTCTCTCAAAGCATGCTTCTGAGCACCTGCTTTTGTTACAAAATATCTCACTTTCCCGCCACTTTGTGGCTTTGCTGCCCACTTGCCCTCTTGTTTTCCACCAACCATTTGTAAAACTTGTCCTGGGTCAAGTTTATTTCTAACAAGTTTTTTAACTTCAGGCTCAGGCTCAGCTGCTGGTGGAATAGGCTCCTCCCCTTCCTCTTCTCCTTCACCTTCCTCACCTTCACCTTCCTCTCTTTGGCCGCCGCTTTTGACATTACCACTTATTTCATTTGTCAAGTAATGGATAACTTTTTTGATGTCAGGATCTTTTTCTAGATTTTCATAAAGGAAATCAACATCATTAGCAATATTATTTGTTGATTTTATCAATTCTTCTTTCCACTTGGTATAACCTACTTTCTGGATATTATCACAAAGCTCTTTACCGTTTTCAGACATAGCAATAGGAGTACCATAATAAATCCATGCACCGGCTTCCATAGCTTTTACTGCATTTGCAATGCCTGCTCCAATCTTTTTAAACTTCCCGACTACCCACCCCGTAAGATCACCTATAGTCTTACTAGCAAATTTTGCAAGTGCCGCTGGATCAGATTTGATTCCAAGCTTTCCCAGTGCAGCTTCAGCACCTGGAATCTTCTTTAATAATGCAGAAACTTCATTTATCTCATTTTCATTGAGATCTTTTAGCATTTCATAAATTTGATCTTCGTTTAATTCCATCGTCTATTATTATTTTTCCTTAAGTTTTGCTCTTATTTTCTTCCATACACTATCAGGTACCAATTCTAAGTTTGTACTGATACCCTCAGCTGAGAAATCATGATTTATGCCTACTATTCTATATATATTATCAACTGTTGATCTTGTTCTTGAATCTATAAACACCAATCCTCCAAATTGAATATCAGGAAAGCCCCAGATACTCATATTTACTTTCATTGGAAAAAATGTTTGGGGCAAGCTGTTGGCATTAAAGCCAGTTTCAATATCATTCGCATTCGCCATATCCTCCGCCTTCTGCATAAATACTGTTTCTTGTAATGGATCATTAAAAGTAGCCATGCTTAATGACTTTACTGTTGTTCTTTCTGTACCAAGCTTGATATAAGGAACATTTTTTCTTATTTCTTCTGTCATTTTTTGCCATGATGGGTCGGGAGGCTTATCTTCGGGTTTATCATGCACGAGCGCTTCAAGTCCTTTGTCTGTCCCTCCAATAGCTTTCATTACATCAGCTGGTGTGGCTCCTATATTCATAGCTGTTTCATCATAAATAAACACTCTGCGAACTATCTCAATACCTTCAGGGTGGGAACCATCGACCGAGGCCATCGGGTAGTCTTTTATATAAGCTTTAAGCTTAGGTGTTGTAAAGTTTTCAGGCAATTTTCCTTTTGGCTGATACAGTGTTCTTCCTCCACCATCTAAGCCCTCTGTCTTAAAGAGCTGTGTGGCTAGTCCATAATTAAAGTTTGAAGGATCATTTACAAATCTATTACGAATAAAATCAATTAAGTCATTAATGCTCGGATTCATTTGCTTTGTACTTAGCATATAGAGCCTCAATAGCCCTATAAACCCTGAACCAATTTTTGCCTTGCTTAATTTTTTTCCGTGAATGACGAATGAGCCGATGTTCATTCCAGCCATCAGTCCCGCATTTTTGTTAAAAGTTCCAAATATTATTTGTGTTTCGACTATGGGAGTTACGTCCGCATTTAATTCTCTAAACATATAGCTAAGGATGATAGCAAGTGATGTAAACTGCTTATTCAAGCTTTTTGCTGTTTTTGCGTCTTTTTTTGTTATTTTTTTAAATCTACCTTGTGCAAGAATTGTTTCAAAGATTTGCCATGATGTGCCGAACGTCCCCCCGGCGAACTCGTTGAGTTTACTAGTTTCACTTCCCTCTGTAATATCAAAAATCAATTTAAATTTTGATATTAATTCTTCATTTAATTTTCTATTTATCTTTGTGTCTGTTAAGTCAAGTGATCTATAGTTGAATCTCTTCGCTGTCTTCAGTTTCGCCCTCGCCGTCTTGTCGAGGTTGCCCTTGCCCTTGCCTGCGGCTCTCTTTTTATCAGCTGCTTTCTGCAATACATCATATTTACGTTGCAGTTTTGCCGTCTTCTGCATGTATCCGGCAAAGTCGGTATCTTTAAGAAAATTTACCCTTGTTAGCTGTTCAGCAGGTGTTGACATTAAATTCAAACTAATATCTGCTGTATTATCTTGATTCATTGTAACATTAAAGTTTGTTACTATATACTGAGTATGGTCTCTTCGTGCATTAATAAATTGTGCTGCAAATGTATTATGTGATGGACTTGTTGACTGTCCGCCAGGATGACTCCACCCATATTCAATGTCCCATATTGGTGCATTCTTTCCTGGCATTATTAAATTGGATAATTGATTTAATCTTGCAGTGTCAAACATTTTAATAACCATTGTAGCATGATTTACTGCTATCATTCCAAATGGATTTACAATACTTACTTTGAAACTTTTTATTGCCATCGGTGGTCTAAATTTATTTGCTTCACCCTCCACTCCTGGGCTTCCATAGAATGTTTGTGGAGTAAAAAACAATGAATTCAAAACGCCTTTCACACCAAGTACCATTTCTTCATCATATTGAAGATTTGTGAATTTCAAAGGCATAAGATCATTATTTTCGAGCTGAAAGTCGCCGACGGGATCCAACCCCTCGGAGTCGGCGCCTTTTTGGCGTTGAGTCCTTTTTCTAAAATGGATTTGCAAATATGGCACAGATAATGACATATCAAGTGGTGATAATAAATTGAAAAAAGCATTTAAGTCAAATTTTTGTATGCCACTAGGGTCGAAAGATTTAAATTTGTCAAGAATTTTACCTCCCGAAAAAATAAGCCATGTTTTTTTGCCTAATATTCCATGATCATCACCGTGATCGGTCTCAGGCCATGCAAGAAAACCTTGCTTCTTCAGGTTTTCCTTTGTAAGAGGCTTACCTTTACCGTCCATGATTAGCCTTTTAAGGTCATCTTTCTCGCCCCCACCTTCCATTCCAAAAATTTTTGCTATTATTTCATCATAACTTGCTTCATGTGCCATTCGTTAGATCCTGTCTAAGATACTCGATATATCACTGGGTATTATAAGTGTCCTACCATTTGTAATTTGCAACCCCCACCCGATATCATTAGCAATAGCTATTATCCACCAGTATCTACCATCACCAAAAAAATTATGAGCTAGTGTGTCAAGTCTATCTCTAGGCTTTGTAATATATGAATATGTTTTTATTGCACCATTATTGATTGCATTTTTTATATCTAAAAATCCATCAGGTGTGCCAAAGTATTTTAAATCAAGTAGTGGTACACTTGAGTATCTACTTACTGCCATATTTTATATCCTTTTGTAGTTTCATTTTATTTCTCTGTCATTGTATTGTTTAACGTGCTTGGGCCCAGTGAGTTCCCAAATATTTCATAACCACTTAGTACAGCATTTTGTTTAAGTGGGTCATCTTTGGGCGCAACAGGATTATACAATGCAGCTCTATTAGTTCCATCAGCTTCAAGTCCAGGTGCAATATCGTGGATTGCTGTAAATGATAGTGATATATCAATCATCTGTGGTGCTACGTGATTCATTGCTGTTTCCCAGCGTGCAGTATTATAATCAAATGTTATATCAGTTATAACACCCGCTAGCCCTTTGCTATACGTATTAAAGTCTGTAACGAAAGCAACTGCCCCTTTATCTGGCATAGTTCCGTCGGTTCCGATTGCCTTGCCGACTGCCGCCCCGTCGAGGCCCGTTTCATTACTTATTGCTCTCATTGTAAGGTTTGTTTTAATAAGATCACCTATTCTCATACGGCAAACAGGTGCACCGATAATCGGTGCAGAATGCGGAATAGATGTTGCGGGATCTCCATGTACTAATCTTTTACCAAACTGTGGATATACAAGAGTTACTAATTTATTCACTTTTTTCCACATTATATCAAAGTCAACTCTATTTAATGCAGCAACCATAAAGCTTAACGTTATTCTTCTTGCTGTATTTCCAGCATAAGTTTGAACATTATCGACTCGCCCATAAAAAGATTCTGAATTCCATGATGGTCCATATGTTTCATTTAAAGACTTTAAAAACGCATGAAAAGCGATAATTTCATTTGTTCTCATGTCATGGAAATAAAATGGAACATATTCTTTTTCGAGGAGTCTTTCCATCTCGGCGACATTTTCTCTAGTAATCGTCATCTCGCCGGGCTTCCTGTAAGGCTTTTCTCCTTCGTCGGGCCCTAAGGTCGGAACGTTGAGGGCAATGTTCCCCATGATGCCGGCGCCAGGGGGTTGAGGCTCAACTGATCTTAAAATAAGGTTATCGGGCAGCCCTTTTAGCTGGAACTTGTTCTTACCAATTTGCTCAAATGTATTCGTTCCTTTCTCTGTGAGCAGATATATCGGGTTTTCGAGCATTGCAACTGTTGAATATGGCTCAAGATCTTCTTTGTTGCGTGTCCCATCTGATACCGTGTTAAGGAGACCCGCCCTCGCCCTCGCTAAAATGTTCAGTGCGGTTGGGATTCCATCGGCTGGTTTACCACCCATTCTATCTAATGCTAGCCCAGTTAGCGGTATCAGTTGTTCACCAAATGTTGCTGACCCACCACCCACTAGAGGAGCAATTATATTGAAGAGTTTACCTTTGCCAATCGTAAATGATGTTGGATCAGGAAGCAGTGAAAGGAGTGATGGTCCTAATCGCTTTGTTCTACTTGCAACATCACCCTTAAACGGCCCTTGTGATTCATCTGCACCTCCACCAAACAAGCTTCCAAAAGAAGAAAAGCCTTTTGTGCCAGGGTCTTGATCAGCATTGACTATATTTGGATTTTGGAAATGTAATAGTAAGTTATTGACAGAAAACTTTCCGTTTATTCCGCTTTTTCCAGGATTTCTATCAAACTCACGACCAATTGTACCGAAGAAATTAGTTAGTGCGCTGTCCCGCCCGATCATGGTGGAAATCTCGCCAGATATATCGAAGCCGAAAAAAGCAGCTGCTGCAGCTGCTTGTGATGTAAGTAGACCGGTTACTTCAGATACTTCCCACCGATTGAAAATTTCACCGCCGAGTTGGGAGCTTTGCCAATGGCGCCCCTCCTCGCCGAGCGGCCCTCCACCCGGATGAAAAATATTTGAATTTCTATTTATTAAATCTTGTGCATACTGAACAAGCTTGTCGACAGCATCATCACCTGTTATCAACGTTTCAGGTGCACCAGTAGTATTTGCGCTTAAAACATGGTCATTTGGTATAATATACCCTAGGTTATAGTCACCAGTAACAGTAAGGTCCGGCCTGGTCGCTTGTCGATTTTTGCTTCCAGGTTCGTCTGCAGAAAATCCTGCTCTGTCTTCACCCTTATAACGAACAACCATTTATTTCACGCCCTTCCCTGGTTTGAGTTGTTTTCGATCTTTTGCTGCGTTATACATATACGCGCCTTTACTATATTTTACCCCTTCAAGCTTAAATGTTTCATCTAGTACTTCTGCGAGTTTGAATCCATCAATTTCTAAATTAACACCCAAATTAATGTTAACTGCGCCACCACCACCTTTAACCATCTTACCACTCAAATATTGTCCGCCGCCTTCCAGTGCTTTATAAAAATTAATTGCATCTGTTTGATATTCTCTGAGCGTACTTATTGAGCTTTGAAAATTTTTCATGGTATCTTGCCCTGGAACCGTAGCAATAATCCCGCCATAAAATGCTCCTATAGCCGCAGAAGCATCAGCAAGAGCACCTGGATTCTCACTTTCATAATCTATGATTTGCTTACTGGCATCTTGTACAAAATTAATTGTGTCCCTTATTGTGCTTGGATCAGGTGGAGCCCCCATGTTCCTTACTACATTGTTCATTTCCCCCATCCGCTTCATGATGCTTGGCAAAGGCCCATCGAGTATACCTCCGCCAGATGAAAAGACTGCATGTGCCTTCCATAGATCTTCAACGAAATTTGCTGGTGCAACATCACTAACAATCCCGGCAACAGACTTAAACATTTCTCCTGTTCTTTGAAATAGTATTACCATTTTTTTAGTATTGAATTTTGTTTTCTTTATAAACTTACCGATCTTGCTCAGGCCGACCGCAAGACTATAAAGGGCACCGCCCCCACCCACCGCCTTGGCAATTGCTTCTAAAGAAGTAATGTTAGTTGGCTTGAACAGCTCGGCGCCCCAACCCCCGTCCATGGTGATCTCATTGACACGGACACCTGCCTCAACAATAGCTTCTCCAAATCTATTCCACCCGGCCTTCATCTTCCTCTGGGATGGCACTTTTTTCACCGTGCTCATTAAACTTGACATGGCTTTGACAGCTGATGTAACCGGCATGAGCGCTACAGATAATTTTTCCATTGGTTTCAATTGGTGCATGAGAGTGGCGGCGATGGATTCCATCGACGTTCCCTTAACGTCACCCACGAAGCCCTCTCTAATCCCAAGTATGAGCTGTACAGGAATCTGGCCGATGGCTTTACCGAGATTTTTCCACTTCTTAGGATCTCTTGGGACTTTCTTCATGTGTGTTCTAAGTTTATTTATTGATTTAGGAATTGTCGCAGCTGTATCCATGGCTCCTGCAAAATCAAAAATCTTAGCAAAATCAACATCATCAAGTGAAGTTGTTATTTCGTTCAATGAGTCTGTGATCCCCCAGCCCTCGCCCGCTCCCTCGCCTGTAATCGCTTGTGAAATTGCATTCATTCTTTGTCTTGCTATATCTGCATCTCTCACTTTGAATTTTTTTGTAAATGCTAAAATATCTTCAACTTCACCTAGCGATTTAGCACCAAATTTTGATTTGATTCTTTCTGCTACACCTTTACCTTTTTCTGTTGCTTCATTTCTTTTTTCAATAGCTTTCGTTTCACCCTCAATATTCTTCTTTGTTCCGATTAAAGCAGCTTGTTTTTTCCTTGCTTGTTCAAGTTCTTTAGTAGTTAATAGCCCCCTCTTTTTGAGTTCAGCTTCCATCCTCTTGTTAAATTCGAGTTCCTGTTGTTGATTTTTGAATAAAAGCTTGCCCCCACGCCCTGTTTTTATGTTCATCATAGCTGAAATTCTTACGTTTTGGATTGATATCAATTTGTTTGTATCAGCTATCATTTTATTTTGTTCTTTTTTCCCCAACGTCATACCTTTTTGGAACTTAGTAGCAGAATCAGCAGCTTTACTCAGGGTCTTGTCTAAGTCTTTCAATGCGTTATCAGCATCTATTGCCATTTCCATCACGGCATCAGAGCCTTCCATTAAAGCATAATCAAGATTTTCTTTTCCACCCAAAAATTTATATCCTACATAAACGCCGGCGGCAGCAGCAGCAATGAGAGCAAGAACTGGCCCTGCAACAGCAAGAGCTGGACCCAAGGTAGACATGATGGCACCACCTGCGCTCGATCCAAAAGCAGTAAATGTAGGCAAGTAGGTGGTGAATAATCCACCAAGTTTTGTTACACCGGCCGACAAGCCTGCTTTTAACCCAGGTCCTGCAACTGCTGCCTCTGCTATTGTTGCCGATGCCCCCTGTGCAGCAAGATTTGCTATCATACTCGTCAGCATCTTGCCAGCCGCCCACTGTCCGAAGAGGGAGAATGCTATTCCGGCAACAGCTGGGCCAAAAAGTACAAGATAGAATGCACCTTTTACTCCCCATACATCCTGCTTGTCCCACCAATCTGACATTGCACCTAGTGCTTTGTCTGCAACTATACCAAATAAGTTACCAATGCTAGGGCCGACTCTTTTAATCAGTTTTTCAAATGCCTTTATAACACCACTAAACATATGTTCTTGGGCTACACCATCGAAGTCTGTTATTCCATTTGCTATTGCGTCTACAATAGACCCTAGTGGTTCAGTTATAAATGTGATTATGCCTTCTAAGCCTGTAGCTATAGTTTCACCAAAGCTTCTTAAGCCGCTCGTCAAGCTTTTTGTTGTTTCTTCACCAAATATACCTGTAAACGCAATTTTCATTTGTGTGAAAAATCCTTTAAAGTCTTTTGCTCCACCTCCTAGATATTTGCCAATATTTGTATTGAACGCTTTAAACAGCCTGCCTGTATTACCGGGTTCGAATAATTTAATAAAACCTTCAATGATTGCTTTTACACCTGGGAATTTATTAACAATCACCGCCGTCATTCTTTCGGCACCATGCTGTGTTTTCTGGAATGACCCTTGTAGACTACCAAAAAATCTACTAGTTGAAGGTATCATGAATGCAAGCGCTCTTTTTACGCCTTCATACATTGCAGCAAAGAAATCAGTAAACATCTTGATGTATGCTGTAACAGGTGCAATTGCTTTATTCAGCTGCTTCATGCCCTTTGCCATGCGCTCTTGTGGCGTGGCATCTTTCATGCTCTTTTTAATGTCATCAAGAGACTTACCTTGGTTTTCTTGACTAAATGCAACTGCTGCTGTAGCAACATCCATACCTGTTAGTTGTGCCATATACTGCTGTTGCTGGCGTGACATACTGCTGAATGACTGTCCTGATTGGTATACTGACCGTCTAAGCATTTCAAATTGCTTTGCAGGATCTTGCTCATTCATCATTGCATATGCATCTAGCTGAACACCAAATGCCTGGTTTAATAAGCCAACAGATTCAGCAGCATCTTTGAACGTGTTAAATTTCTTCATTACACCTGCAGCTTTACTTGCCTCAACACCCAGATTTCTAAAATATGCTGAAGTTTGTACCGCGGTTTCTGCTGATAAGACACCAAAAGTATCCATATTGGTCATCAAGAAACTAAAATCTTTACCAAGTTCTTTTGATGAAATGCCAATCTTTTTTGCCATATATCCGATATCACCAGCAGTTTGTTTAGCCATTTTGGCCAAGTCTCCGCCTGTGGCAATTGCTACACTTGCTAAGCCATCCATAGCTTCACCACTGATACCTGCACCTAGTGCTAATGCTGTAAATGTTTTACCAAAGCGTTTTTGTGCTTTGGGTCCCATATCTCTGCCTAGCATTCTAAATGCGGCACCTGTACCTGCGGCAGCCTGACCAACTAAATTTAGCTGGTCTTGATAACGAGCACCTCTTATGTTTGACGCACCCTTAGCCATATTTTTGGCCAATTCACCTGAACCGTGACCTAAGTCACCAAATTGTCCTGTTAGGCTTGCAGTCGCATTAATGACAGCCATGATATTGTCATTTGCTTCTTGCATTGCATCTTTGAATAAACCGATTGAAAAATCTGCAATGGAATCAACAACACCCAAAACAGAGCTTGCTAGTGCTTGAAATGCACCAATACCAAATTTCACGACTCCACCAATTAATTTGAAAGAAACTCCAAATCCTTTCAAAGCTCCTGATGCAGCGACAAGTGGCTTAGGAATTGTTTTTATTCTTTCGAGTGATTTTTCTAGCTCATTTGTAAATTTGTCTCTAAGTACATCAGCGGCATCTTCAAACCCAGCTTCCATTGCTTTTTGATCACTAACTCCCCGCTTCATTTCATCATGAAGTGATTCTAGTGACTTTTTTAATGCATTTGTTAAGCTTAGCTGAGTTTTGAGATCATCATTAATAGCCATATGAATATTTATTAAAGAGTAACAGTTTTTTGTTGTTTTATACTATGTTGCACGTGATAGCCTTGCTGGCACGTGAGATCTTTGCATATTCATTAATGCGCGTTCCTCGGTGCTTGCTCGACGGTTGTTAGAGGCCCCAGTATCGTCTTCTGAGCCTCTGTTGAGCTCGTTAATGGTTCTCTTAATAAACCAGATTCTTATTGGTATTGGTAGGTTCTGGGCTTCTGTGTAAGTAAAGCCCGCGTAGTACATTAGCAAGAATATATGTTCTAGATAA
>CEPX01187660.1_pt1 | contig 13647 bp, 12 predicted proteins | sample 361361 | NCBI WGS metagenome assembly CEPX01 (sample SAMEA2619974, study PRJEB7988) | marine metagenome | biome: marine biome (ENVO:00000447); feature: mesopelagic zone (ENVO:00000213) & marine oxygen minimum zone (ENVO:01000065); material: "saline water (ENVO:00002010), including plankton... | reverse complement strand
TATACAGCATCGTTCAGTCGGCTTACGCTTGCTGAGTCGTGTCGTGTACCTCGCTGGTCTCCCGGTCATCCTGGAGACTTTTTTTTAACTCTTAAGTTAGTATTATGGCACTCACCAAGGATCAAAAGACTGCACAAGTACAAGCACTTGCAACCAAACTTAAAGACGCACAGTCTGTGATGTTTAGTCATTATATAGGCCTTAGTGTTGGTGATGTCAGCGATTTCCGTAATCAGCTCCGTGCAAACGGCGCAGAGATGAAGGTGGCAAAGAAAACTCTGATGAAGCTCGCCTTTAAAGAGGCTGGATACCCGGATATTGAACCAAAAGAAATGGATGGTGCAGTTGCCTGCATCATGAGCTTTGAAGATCCACTCTCCGGAGCACAGACCGCATTTAAGTTTAGTAAAGATCACGACAAAGTAACACTCGTCGGTGGTGTGTTCGATGGAAAGCTCCTCACGGCAGAAGAATCTATGGAACTTGCAAAGATGCCTGGCCGCGAGCAGTTGCTTGGTATGTTTGCTTCCATGCTTCGTTCACCACTGGTAAGTTTTGCCGGTATTTGCAGCAGTCCACTTGGAGGATTTGCACGCGCTCTTGACCAGATGGCAGATAAAGGAGGATTTGTAAAAGATGAAACTCCAGCAGTAGAAGAGAAGCCCGCAGAAGAAGCTCCAACCGAAGAACCAAAACCTGATGCTGCCCCAGAGGCTCCATCGGAAGAATCCGATTCTTAATTTCGCTTTATTTATTTTCCCCTAATCCATCATGGCTGATGACACAACTACTGTAGAACTCTCCAAAGAGGAGAAAACTGTTATCGACGCAGTCGAGAAGCTCAACGTTGTACAACTCAACAACGTCGTAAAATTCATGGAGGAAGAGTACGGCATCTCTGCAGCTGCACCAGTCGCGGTGGCAGCAGGGGCACCAGCTGGCGGTGACGCAGGCGGTGCAGAAGAAAAGAGTAACTACGACGTAGAGCTCACAGGTGCCGGTGATCAGAAAATCGCTGCTATTAAGGCAGTGCGTGAGATCACAGGTCTCCCTCTTGGCGAAGCTAAGGCAGCTGTCGACGGTGCACCAAAGGTAATTAAGGAAGGTGTTCCAAAAGACGAAGCTGAGGAGATGAAGAAAAAGCTTGAGGATGCCGGTGCAACGGTAACCCTCAAATAAGGTCAACTTCGATCGCAATCCCTGCCTGCCGGCAGGCAGGAAGACCCCGCGTATGCCTGCCGGCAGGCAGGCAGGCGAGGTTTTTTGTAATTGGCAAGCGGTTTATTGATAGTACTTTGATAGAATTCACACAATTTCATGCAAAAAACACTAGGAAGAACCGGCATCCTTATAATTCTTGTAGGAATAATATCCACAGTAAGCATTTCTCAGTATGGACAAGTGGGAGATCCGGGGGAAACTAATTGGAGTGCGACACCGGGATGTGAATTTATTACCGGAGATTGCTGCCCTGGAGATGTCATTAGCGTTGCAAATTGTGATGATGGAGACTTGTGTACAGCAGATTACTGCACAGTAAGTGTAACAGTGGGGTCATGTGTTCACATTCCACTTCCAGACCCAAATTGTAACGGTGGGCCAGGACCGGGACCAGGACCAGACCCAGGGCCGGGGCCGGGGCCAGACCCAGAGTCTTCCTTAGCCTCAATATCGTCACAAGATTCTTCTGAGCAAGTTTCTTCTGAACAAGTTTCATCAGCACAAGGTTCCTCTGAACCACGTTCATCGACACAGAGTTCCTCTGAACCAAATAACACTGATGCATGTGATGCCTGTACTCAGCAACTTTGCGATAAATGTCAGTCCACTAACGAAGGTTGCTATGTACGCGAAATAGACGAGAGAACACTAACTGAATGTTTTGCTGGCCCACGATCTGGCTGGAACTTTTGCTGCGGAAGTAACGGAGGAGGAGATGATGGTGGTGAAACTGGAGGTGGGCAATCGGAATGTGGCAATGGGAAAAAAGAAGGAAACGAGAAGTGTGACGATGGCAATACAAAAAAATGGGACGGATGCAGGAATGATTGCACAGAAGAAAAGTGTGGAGATGGAATACTAGATGGTGGATGGTCTGAGGGAGTTGCAATACTCCATTGGATAGGAGAAGAGTGTGATGATGGAAATGCATTGGGTGGAGATGGATGCAGTGCCGAATGCAAAAGAGAATACTGTGGAAATGGTTTAGTAGAGCCAATTATTGTAGTTCCAGGACGTGTAACCATCGAAGAAGAATGTGACTGGAGAGTGGATTCCTATAGAGGTATCCCCTGTCCAGAAGGAGTACAAGACTGCTTAATAAGATACGAGCCGGATCCAGAAGGATACTGTACAGGTGAATGCAAAGTGAAACGTTGTGGAAATGAAATAACAGAACAATATTATGACAAAAGCAAAAAGAGGCAGGATGAAGAATGTGACAAAGGGGACAATAACTCCGATGAACCAGATGCAGAATGCAGAACAAATTGCACGCTTCCTAAATGTGGTGATGGCATTGCAGATGTAAATCATGGAGAGCAATGTGGAGAACCAAGTCTTTCTTGCCTAGACACAGGAATTAATAACCTGCAAAGCATTTGTGACAACGATTTGTGCGCATGTGTAGCAAGAGGTTGTGGAGACGGTACTATAGTTCCTCCGGAAGAGTGCGACAGAGGCATAGATGAAAACTGTACTCCTGAATGCAAAAGGCCAGTCTGTGGAGATGGTTTCATTACGCCATATGCCAATGAAGAATGTGATAACGGAACAACTTGTGCAAATGGAGATAGGTGTTACTCAGATCAAAACTGTAGAGATGGGTCCACATGTGCAGTTCGATGTAATGGTTCGTGCACCTCTTCTTGTACAAAGCCTGAATGTCTAAATAGCATCCTAGAATGTGGCGAGGAATGTGAACCAAAAGAAAAGCATGGAGCCTGTGAACAAAATAAATCGATACTATGTGACCCAAATAATAATGAACGATACACCGAAACAAACCGAGATTGTTTGGAGAAAGGACAATGTGTAAATGGATTCTGCAATAACACAAATAAGCCATGTACCGATCAAGACACACTAAACTGTGAAGTCGCCCATTCCTGCGAATGGATCTCAGATGACCCCTCTTGCAATGCTGAATGCAATAATACCTCTAATAAAACATGTGCCATTGATAATGATTGCTCTGGAAATGATAACTGCTGCGTCGTAATCGACGGAGAAAAGTCATGTGCCCCTTGCGACACAGGAGGAGGAAGCTCTTCATCTGCAAATCCAGAATGTGGAAATGGAGTACGAGAAGGATCTGAAATTTGTGATGAGGGCATTAATAATTCTGATGACACAGAGGCAGCCTGCCGAAAAGATTGTACTCCTGGAACCTGTGGAAATGGACAGATAGAAACAGATCACGGTGAGGAATGTGATTGCGGATCCATTGATACGCCAAATTGTATTACAGTAAATGCAGATGGTATCGGCGTACTCTGCAGACTAAGTTGCACCGGAGACTACTGTGGAGATGGCAACATTTATTCTAAAGGAATGGATGACAGGCATAGAACAATGGATGATGAGGTCTGTGACTTAGGAGATCAAAATTCTGATGTTCCCAATGCAACCTGCCGTACCGATTGTAAGCCTATGCGTTGTGGAGATGGCATCATTGATAGTGGAGAAGAGTGCGACAGTGGTGAGATGCGTTGCACAGATGGGTCACTTTGCGCAGTGCTTGATCCTGATGTAACTCGATGGAAAGACACCTGTATATGGAACCCCGCTTTCCCAAGTAACCAAGGTTCGTGTAAGGCTTCCGAAACCAATGAATGTGACAGTGCATGCAAAGAGAAAAATCAATCTCAATCGAGCTCATCAAGCAGCTCATCTTCTGATGAGGGAAATCTCTCAAGATCTTCTACAGATTCTTCCGAAAGCAGCATTTCAGGTCCTTCGCACGCTGAATGCAATGGAAACAAATGTGAACTTGTACCAGGCGCAGGGCGAAATCAATGTGTACTCTCCCTTGGATGTGGAGTGGAATCTCACCTTGAATGCAATAACAATGCGTGCCAGCAAATTACGGGTCCCGGGGCTCATCAATGTCACCCTCAACTTGACTGTGGAAAACATGCAGCATGTATCAATTACGCTTGCAAAATATTACCAGGTCCTGGAAGCATTTCCTGTGTTTCTGATACAGACTGTCTACACATCGATGCTATTTGTCAAAATGGAATCATCGAGGGAGATGAAGAATGCGAAGCTGCAATAGAGTGTGTAAGCGCATTACGCATATGTGATATTCAAACATGCACCTGCCCTCTCAAGCCAAAGACTTCCAGTAGCTCTTCTTCTGCACCGATGATTCAACTCTCATCCTCTGCACGCAGTACCATCTTTGCACAAACATCTTCAGAAGACTTCCTTGCTCTTATAGAAGGAATACAAAGTAATAATACTGAATACGAAGAGGATGTTATAGAAGCAACACTCGTAGCAGCAGCTTCTGTATGCGGAAACGGCACGCTGGAAATATCGGAAGAATGCGACGATAGCAACCGCAGAGATAACGATGGCTGCAACTCCACCTGCCTGCTTGAGATTGGTATTTGTGGAGATGGCATTGTACAAAGCTTGCTTGGAGAACAATGTGAAAACGCCACACACGACTCCTCGCTTCCCTACCAATGTAGCAAGTGTCACTTCCTCTCACTGAGCTGTGGAGATGGAACAAAAGACCCAGGCGAAGAGTGTGATGATGGAAACCAAAATTCCACTTCTCCAGATGCACACTGTCGCCCAAATTGCTCTGTAAGTCGCTGTGGTGACAGCGTCTTAGACTCCACTGAAATCTGCGATGATGGGAATCGCCTTAGCGGAGATGGATGTGATCGCTTCTGTAGAGAGGAAGGTGCAGATGGCTCAGAAGTAACAGAAGTAGCTGCGGATATTTCATCTGAATTAGCATTGCCTCAACTAACAACTACCAGCTACCAGCTACCAACTCAATACGGCTTCCCTCAGTATCCAAATTTTGGACAACTTCCGTATCAGCTACCACTAGCGCAGCTACAACCACTTATTGCAACTCAAGGACCCGTAGGTGATACCGGTCCTGCCGCTATCGCTGTAATTGGGGCAGGTGCTGCTGCGGGGCTTAGTTGGATGCGAAGGAAAAAGCGAAAATAGGCACTACAAGACGTATTACACTAATCGAATTTTATGCTATAATAGAGAGGATGAGAAAAGCCCTTAAGTCACCGTGGTTTACCGTCTCTTTGGCCATTATCGTCATGACCATTGGGTATACTGTTTATCTGAATAAAAACGGTGAACTGGCTTCTGCAAAGAGTTATTTCTGCCCTGCGCAAGCTCTGTGTGAAAAAACACAATGCAACGGGGAAAACGACTGCTCAAAGAACGAATGTACCGGTTGCCCTTTCTGCAACCACAAAGCATCATAGGCTCATGACATTCCTGCATTCCAAAAACTTCTGGCGCCCGTTGATACTATCCGCAGTACTCCTGAGTGCATTTTTTGCTTGGGAGATTAATATGCTTCCACGACCTAAACCCACACAATTTGAATTAATCTACACCGTAGTATTGGTTGCTCTACTCTCTTTTGATGCGGGGCTCGTCTTCTACCGTATCAAACTTGGCACCTGCCCACTCGGTGCAAAACGTGCATCGACTATCGCAGGAAGTCTTGGTGTCTTTACGCTCCTGTGCCCTGCATGTTTGCTGATTCCTATTTCTCTATTTGGCATTAGCCTGAGCCTGACATTCATGGCTCCTTTCTTGCCTCTTCTTAGAGTAATAGTGATGTTCTTGCTGATTGTCAGTACAATCATGCTATGGCCAAAGGACGCATCACCGAAATAGATCTCCTGCGAACTGTCGCCATCATCTTGATGGTCATCTACCACACAGCGTACGACCTCTACACATTTTACGATTGGCACATTAATTTGTGGGGAGAGAGTTGGCAAACATTCAGGATAATTACTGCATCACTATTTTTGATACTTTCTGGTATCGCAACAAACTTTTCGAGCAAGCCCTTAAGACGTGCATTGATTGTTCTTGCATGCGCTGTGCTGATTTCGATCACTACCTATCTTTATGATCCTACAACGTTCATCTACTTCGGCATCCTCCACTGCATTGGGCTCGGGATGCTGCTTTTGATTCCCCTAAAGAAACTGAGAGAATTAAATATTCTAATCGGAATCGCGATCCTTACACTAATTCCTCAAATCCCAGCCCCACTCCCTACTCTGGATTACTATCCAATCATTCCCTGGATAGGATTAATGATGATTGGATCAGGAATTGGATACTATCTCTACATACGAAACAATCTAAGATTACCCATTACTTATCACTTATCACTTATCACTCTCCCCGGCCGTCACGCTCTGCTCATCTATGTGTTACACCAACCCATCATTCTCGCAACACTAGCTCTTCTGTACTCCCGGTAAGTCACACACCACCGTTGGTGGATGCACAATGTGCTCCGGCTCATCGCCGCGCAAGTACTCATCAATAGATGTAAACGCATCTTCATACATGTTATGCATACTTTCTTCTGCATAAAACGCGATATGTGGAGTAGAAACAACACTAGGATGTTTGATCAACTCTTTATTCTCCTCAAAATTATGCTCGTGTTCCAATACATCTAAAAGTGCGTACTGTACTTTGCCGGAATTTAAGGCATCCAGCAGTGCATCAGAATCAATCAGCTCTCCACGAGCAGTGTTTACCAGGCATACCCCATCTTTCATCTTGGCAAATGCGACGCTATCGATCATATGATGTGTCTCTTCTACCGCAGGTAGATGTAACGTAATGATGTCGCTCTCGGAAAGAAGCTCATCGAGTTCGGTGTATTTTACATGCAACAAATCCTCCAGCTCTACAGTTCGACAGCGATCTACCGCCAAGATCCGCATACCAAATCCACCGGCAATCTGTGCAGCTTTTGCACCAATCTTTCCGGTTCCTACAATCCCCAACGTCTTTCCCCGCAAGGAAACTCCACGCAGTCCATGATAATCAAAGTCTCCACTCTCTACCTTCTTATCAGCTTCCGGAATATGACGTAGGGTAGAAAGAAGTAGTGCAAACACATGCTCTGCAATCACATGCGATCCGTAATCGGGAACATGACACACCGTGATGCCTTTCTTGGCACAGTATTCCAAGTCTATGTGATTGAACCCCACACTTCGTGTACACAGGAGTTTAAGATTCGGCAATCTAGCAAGAAGATCCGCATTCATATCAATACCAATGAAGATCGAAACAATCTCTGCATCGCTGCAAGCACCTGCAATGTCATCAGGAATTCCTTCTATGATATCTGCGTCACCAAACCGCTCTTTTACGAGTGGTTGATCTTCGCTATCCACCTGGAGAAAAACAATCTTTGGCATACGCAAATGCTACAGGAACCGCTGAAAAACGCAAAAACATGTATCGGTCCACCCATAATTGCACTCTTGCTGGGTTTGAGACCACGATAGCAGAGATTGAAGTGGTGTATCCAGTTTGTGTGCCCAATGGGGTCTCTCACAGTTGTACCAGACCAACCACTCCATAAGGATGATATTGAACTTTTCTGGTTCAAGAAGCTCATGGGCATGAAAATCAACAAACTCTTCCTGAATGGTTCTGTTAAATCGTTCACAGTGCGCATTCATCTTTGGGGTTCTTGGATAGGTGTGGTAGTGCGTCAGGTGCAGCTCTGCCAGAGCTTTGGAAAAGTCCTTCTTAAACTCCGAACCATTGTCCGTTAGGACATTCTCAAATGGCACAGGAAACACCATGCGACAGAGCTCGAAGAACTCTGCTGCAGCCTTCGAGGCATGAGATGTCGTAGACCATGCAAATCCAAACCGACTATGAATGTCTTCGAAGGTGATGATGTAGCGACGACAACCATGGACGAATCGTTCAACGGTATCCAGAGCGACCACGTGTCCGGGATGCGTTGCCTTCAAATCTTTTGGTTTTCTGAGTACCTTCTTTCTGTTTGCCTTCTTGATCTTTCCAAAATGACTGATCTTCTGTGGGAAGACTCTCAGTCCTCCCATGTCGTTGATGAGCCTGCCAACAGTTGATGCAGAAGGAATAGGAAAATTGTGCTTCCTGCAGAAAGGAATCAGGAGCTTTTGGAGTTTTGCTTTCCCAAGGTTCGGATGTTCCATACGTTGCCTCTTGATTTCCTCCAGAAGCTCTAAGGGCCATGCACGGATTCTCGTATGTTCCGGCGTCTTCGATTGATCGTTTAATGCTTCTGGTTTCCCTCGTCCATCTCTGAGGAGCTTCTTCCAGAGAAACAGTGTCCTTCTGCTCACCTTGAATGCATCCATTGTTGCCTGTAGACCATACTTTTCCCAGAAGATCAGGACTTCATACTTCTGAGCAGCTTTTGCAGTAACCATATGTGACCACCGTACTGCATTGTTGTAGCAGGTTGTGAAGTGTAAGCCTTTGAATGCAGGCTGGAAACGTCCTCTTCCCATAGGATTCTAGGATCCCAGGGAGTGCAATATGTATCTGAACCTATGCAAAACACGCCCGTACACCATAAAGGTGTACTGAAAAACACTATTACGAATAGATCGTTTACGGTAAGCTATTTCCAATGTCTTTTCGTGTTCGAAAGCTTAGTGATAAACCCAGTAGCGCAAAGCTCTGGGCTGGTCGCGCAGCCGCTATTCTCACGATCGCCCAACCGGTGATGGGAATCTACCATCAGTGGAAGAGGCGTCACACGCGTGAAAAGAAAAAAGAGCACCGTCTTGGAGTCTTAAAAAGAACGCTCACTGTACTCATCGCCGTACTGGTTGCATTGTTACTTCTTGCAGGTATCGGTAAAGCAATGATGTCCGTGCGCAGCTTAGGAATTTCTAATGTCATCAGCATCGCTGGAGTAAATTTAGAAAAAGATGACCGAGGCTTTACAAATTTTCTTCTAATGGGACAAGGTCACGCAGACCACGACGGGAAAAACCTCACCGATACTATTATGATCGCCAGTATCGATCCAGATAACACCCAGAGCGCAGTACTCCTTTCCCTTCCCCGCGATACATACTTCTTAAAGACAGAAAAGATGGGGAAAGGAAGACTGAATACCATGTACCGAGACTTTCGCAGTTATTTGATTTTCCAAAAAGGCGTTGAGCCTGCCATCGCTTCTAAGCAAACGCTGGAATACTTGGGCGAAGAACTTGGTACCAAGCTTGGCATAGAGATTCACCACACAATCAAAGTAGACTTCATCGCCTTCACACGTGCTGTTGATGTATTGGGAGGCATAGACATCGATGTGCCATACGATATTGAGGACTACGAGTATCCGGATGAAAACTTTGGGTTCGAACCATTCGTTATTCGCGCAGGTCCTAGACATCTGGATGGAGAAACTGCTCTCAAGTACGCACGTAGCCGCCACACCAGCAGTGACTTCGGTCGCTCCGCTCGCCAACAGCAAATTCTTGGGGCTATGGCACACACTGCCAAAGAAGAAGGTGTTCTTAGTGACCCTGCGGCCATAACATCATTTATGAAAATCATGAGTGAGAATGTTGAAACAACTATGACACTGCGAGAACTTATAGGAGCCGCGCAGCTTGGACAAAAGCTAAACCGAGACAACATCATTAGTATGCAACTTAATGACCGAAATGCACTTTACGATTACATCATCGAGCCAGGCGGTATGCTGTATACACCACCAAGGAATCTGTTTGAAGGGGCATCAGTACTGCTACCGGTATCCATCCCTGAATTCCCCGTAACCTGGAAGCAGCCACAGTCTTTTGCAGAACTTATTTTCCGTAACAGAGAAATCTACCTCGATGCACCGAATGTCGCTGTGCTGAATGCAGGTGCCGCGCCTGGTTCTGCCAGAAAGCTTGCCACAGAGCTTACGCGCTTTGGTTTCTCTGTGACCAAAATTGAGAATGGAGAGACCGAAAAACGTGAATCTTCTATGATTATTACACCACCAGAACCTGATGCTATTGTAGAATTCTTCAGTACATTGCTTGATATAGAGGCTATTCCTGCACCATTGGATTTGCCAGATACACAGCGAGAGCGTGCTACAATTATCCTCGGAAAGGACTACCGCTACACTCCTGTACAGGATCTAATCAAATAATCCCCTAGCCCCTAGCTACTTACCCCTTACCCCTATCGTGACGCCCCGAGAAATAATCGCCAAAGCATGGGCCATGACCAAAAAGGAGAAACAGCTTCGCCGCTGGGGATTCTCCTCTGCATTGCTGGAGACATTGCTTAATATCAAACTCCTGATTTACCAGTCCTGGTTCTTCTACCTCTATGTCATTAGAGGGGAAACCATCAGCTTCTTTGCAATGGAAGAACTGTTTTTAAAGTACATGCCTGCCAGTGCTGCGTGGACATTGATTATTATCATCTTCTCTATGGTAGCCATAGAGCTTGTCTTCCCGCACTTTGCCAAAGGTGCCATTATCGGACTTGCTGCAAAGTCGCACACGAAACAAGAGGTAAAAGGAGGATTGATTCTTGCACTGTATAACTGTGTCCCCATCTTCATCGTTCATGAACTCTTTGTATTGGGCGGTATTTCTACTGTTATTACCATCGGCTCTCTGATGATCCGGTATGGACCCGGTGGAGACTTCCTGCTGCTTCCCTTAGGACTACTGGGATTCTTCTGGGTGTTTAGTAGTATCCTCCAGTTCTTTGCAGCGTTTGCCGAAGAGGCAATTGTTATTCACAAGCACGGACCATTCGCCGCCATTGGTAAAAGTATGAAGCTGATCATCAGCCACTTGGGGCACATTGTCTTCCTGCTGATTCTTCTCTTCGTTATCAGCCTGCGTATCATCATTAACATCGTCATGATTCTCCTAGTTCCCGGCGTTGTTATTGGTGTGGGACTGCTACTTGCAAAATTCTTTTCACCAGTTGTCAGTTACACCATTGGAAGTATCATCGGGTTCATACTGACAATAATAGCCAGCTACTTCTTTGCCTATCTTACGGTGTTCAGGCAAACGGTATGGACTATTACCTATCTGGAACTCAGTCAGCTTAAAGACCTCGACATCATCAGTGATGATGCAGAGGAGAATGTGTAATAAAAAAACAAGAAGCAGCGGAATGCAACCTCAGCTTATTGACAGTGCACACTCGTACACCTACTATGGTGGACGAACGTACCCAACACATTTATGACTCTCACCCCACACCAACGCACTGTGCTTAATTACATTGGAGAATTCCAACGCAAACGTGGATACTCGCCCTCTCTTGCAGACCTTGCTCTTGCCTTTGGTGTCAGTAGTAAAAATGCGGTCGCAAAAGTGGTCAATGTATTGGTGCGCGAGGGGCAACTGGAGAAAGACCCGAAAGGACGCATTAAAATTATGGAAATGAGCGACAAGGATGAAGGAATGGCACAGCCAATGATGCTTCCACTCTTCGGTCCCATCTCCGCAGGATTTGCAGCCCCCGTAGAAGAGCAGGCAGAGGAAATGATTTCTTTGGATACGTATCTGATTGGGGACCGCTCCTCAACATTCCTCCTCCGCGTAAAGGGTGACAGTATGATAGACGCCGGAATATTCGAAGGAGATGTGATTGTCGTAAACCGCAAGAAAACACCGAAGCTTAATGATATTGTCGTTGGCGTCCTTGATGGTGAATTCACTCTCAAGCGTCTCAAGCGTGATAAAGGTAAATACTACCTTCAGGCAGAAAACCCGGACTATCCGGATATGTACGCCATGGAAGAACTGCAAGTTGCAGGAGTCATGGAAGGCATGATACGAAAGATGTAGCTAGGGGTTAGTAGCTAGGGGTTAGGGGGAAATTTTGAATCATTTCTATTCGTTTTCTTTTCTATGGAAAAAATTAAATCGTTTACTAGTCTCAAAGCCTGGCAAGAAGGGCATAAATTTGTACTAAGTATTTATCAAATAACAAATACATTTCCAAAGACAGAAATGTTTGGATTAACATCTCAACTACGCCGTGCTGCTGTATCTATCACTTCCAATATTGCAGAAGGGTTCGGTAGAAAGTCGCAAAAAGAAAAAACACAGTTTTACCGAATTGCTCTGGCATCTCTTACAGAAACACAAAATCAAATACTGATAGCTAAAGATGTGCACTACATTCAAAAAGATGATTTCGATGTTCTAGCAGAACAAACAGTAACTGTCGCAAAACTAATAAATGGATTACTGAGATCAATACAATCCCGAACTACTAGCTACTAGCCCCCAACCCCTCGTTATGATCGCCCACATCGACGCAGACGCCTTCTTCGCCTCTGCATTACAACGCAAACGACCTGATTTGATCGGGAAGCCCATCCTTGCCCTCGGTATGGGAGGTGGCTGTGTGATTGCCGCAAGCTACGAAGCAAAGGCAAAGGGAGTAAAAACAGGAATGCGCCTATCAGAGGCACGCAAACTCTGCAGAGGGGCAGTCGCACTTCCTTCGGACTTTGACGAAGCACTGCTCGCCTCTCGCCAGATAGAACAAATTCTCAAAAACCGTTGTCCTGTGATTGAGCGTTACAGTGTTGATGAGTGGTTTTTGGATTTAAAGAGTCTACCGGGAGGATTGCCTGACAATCTGAAGTACTGGGCACTCGAACTTCAAGAAACCGTGAAGCGATCGGTAAATCTGACTGTCTCCATAGGAATAGGAACGAGCAAATTACTGGCAAAGATGGCGAGTGAATACATCAAGCCCGAGGGGGTAACCATAGTCTGGCCAAACAAAAACCCATCACCATCACAGAGTGGGGGTGCTTTGCAGGAGCGCCCCTCCCTTTTAACGGTTGATGTGTTTTTACACGATAGACCGGCAGCCGCTATACCCGGTATTGGTAAACGCAGAGACTTACACAGTGCAGCACAGGGTTGGAAAACTGCATACGACATTGCAATGGCAGATAAAGAGAAAGTACAGAAGCTGTTTGGTCGCCCAGGACTTGCAATGCAACGAGAACTCCTCGGAGAGATGGTAGAAAAAGTAGCAACAGAAGTAGCGCCACCAAAATCTATCTCGCGTACCAGAAGCTTCCTGCCCACCCGAGATCGAGAGATGGTGTACGCACATCTCCTTCATCATTTGACCTACACGATGCTAAAAATGCGGCGTGAGGGTTTGGCATGTTCGGTAGTAAGTGTATGGCTACGCGATGCATCGTACACCTTCGACCAAAAAGAAAGTAAATTGCCACAACTCATGGATACCGAGGAGCAGGTACTTCCCTATGTGCATCAATGTTTTGAAAGGTTATACGAACAAGGAAGTTCGTATACTCAGATAGGACTTGGACTGTATGGATTAAACCCGAAAGGTGGTACGCAGTACTCGCTGTTTGAAGATCCAGAACATGCGCAGGAAGCAGAACATATACAAGAGGCTATGGATGATTTGCACAAAAAATTTGGAAGAGAGTCGCTAAAGCGTGGTAGCGCAATGGCGCTTAGTTCTGCCAAAAAACCGCACCTGGGAATGATTGAATAAACAGGCTTGTGTTACAAATGCAATACAATGTAATACATATGTTACTTTGTAGATACAAAGTAACCAAAAATCTTTGCCACTGAT
>CEPX01197116.1_pt1 | contig 13648 bp, 3 predicted proteins | sample 361361 | NCBI WGS metagenome assembly CEPX01 (sample SAMEA2619974, study PRJEB7988) | marine metagenome | biome: marine biome (ENVO:00000447); feature: mesopelagic zone (ENVO:00000213) & marine oxygen minimum zone (ENVO:01000065); material: "saline water (ENVO:00002010), including plankton... | reverse complement strand
CTTGGTATAGAGGTGCGGGCAGAAGAACGTAGATTAGATAGAGAGTCTGAAGATGCAAGGGCAGCTCAGTCAGTACTTCTTAAAGAATATTATAGTAAAATGGAAGATGTAGAGAAGACTGAAGATATGTATGGCGAATATAGTACACTCAAACCTTCTGATATTGCTTCTCGTGGTGATGCTATATCAATAATTAAAGAAGTAGATGGTAGGAATCAGATTGATGCGGAAGCTATTAATCAAAGTTTAAAGCAGATGGGCTCATATCAAACTGATTTAGAAACTGGATTAGACAGGCTGAAAGAACAGGGTTCTCTTTTAAATGAAATGGCTATAGAGTATGGTGGGATAAATAAGGTTATTCAAGATATGGAATCTGAATTTGGATCTCTACAAAAACATTTATTAACTCCAGAAGAAGAGGGTGGATTGGGATATAAACCAATAGGAGAAGGTGGTATTGGTACTGCCGGACTTGATAAGGCTTTTTATTCAATCGACCCATTAGTAAGGGAGCAAGCAGCTTGGAAGATGACTGAAAGAATTACAGGAAAATCAGAAGTTGGAGCTGCAAATTCTTATGGAGTATTGCAGGTAATTGCTTCACCCCTTGAGGGGGAAACAGAATTAGAACCTGAAAATCTTTCTTATGTGGATGCGAATAAAGCTTCTTCTACATATGGTAAAATAATTACACCTTCAGAAGAAATAACTAAAGAAATACAAAGCATTTTTGCCTCTCAGCCTGATTATGATGATTTTATGACTAATTTCTATACATATGAAGTTGAAAATCCAAAAACTGCACAGAAAATAAGGAACGTATTAGAAAATAATCTAAATACTAAAAGAGCTTTCGCTAATTTAGAAAGAGATTATGATGTTATAAGATCACTTGAGGATGAAATGGCTGGAATTAATAAGCCAGATGTCGAGACTAAGCTTGATAAATTTAAAAGTGATATATCTGGTGTAACAGATCAGGAGGCTTTATTTACTACATATAAATCTACAATTAAAGGTCTTTCTAAAGGAGAACATGCTGAGTTTTTTACTGCCTTAGAAGATGAGATGGGTGTAGAAGATGCTTGGCCAGAGTATTCATCATGGCTAAACCCTGATCCGGCTAAGGTTGATCTTGGTGTTTTAGAACATCCTGAAACAGCCTCGTTGACAGCATTAACTTCAGCACTTTCATCTAAGGCTGAGACAAGAGAAACAGAAAGGGGTGGTAAGAAAGCTGCTTATAATAAATATAAGGCTGCTTGGAGTGGCCTTTTTCATGGCAGGAGAGCATTGGGAGGAGAGCTTTCTAGAATTTGGGATGAAATGATAGATGAGGGAATGTTGAAAGGAAGAAGAAAGGGGGCACCTACAGATATTAGTCCCGGTTATTATTTTACTAAAGAGGAGATGGTTTTTTTAGAGAAAAAGATTAGAAGCCAAGCTGCTAAGGTAATGGGTAGAGAGGCTGGTTTCTTCACAACTGGAGATACAGATGCTATAGCTTTATTGAATGCATTTAAAAAACTACAAGACGAATGGGAATCATATGGGGAGCATAGATAATGCCATTACCAGAAGACTATTATGACATATTAGACACAGGGGATAAGCCTCTAACTACTCCATTAGCAGGAGAACAATCATCTTTATATCCCGATTTAATTTCTGATGAGGAAGTTTTAGGAAGTGCTTGGGGAGGTGTAGGTGACTTTCTATGGGCTGCAGGTGGAGGTTTTGTTTCTGGTACAACTTGGGGTGTTACTGATTTAATGGATGTAACTGGTCAAGAAGCATGGGAAGATATGTCTGGATCTGAAAAAGCAGGATGGATACTTGGTGAAGGTGCATCATTCTTTACTCCATTTGGCCCATTTGGAGCGATGGCTAAAGGTTCTAGAGCTCTTATCAAGGGTACTAAAAGTGCTAATCAGTTTGTTGGCAAGGCTGCTAAGAAAGCAGGTGAAGAAGCTGCTGATACCTTTACTGCAAATTTTGCTAAGTTATCTAAGAAAGAAGCTAAAGCTGTTCTTAAAGCTCAAGGAAAGGGTGTTAAGTTTGAAGATGATATTATTGAAGGGCTTAATGCAATCTCTAAAGATGAACTTGGTATACAATGGTTAAAGAATCTAAGAGCAACTGGTGATGTTGCCCTTGAAGCTAGTGATAATCTCGTAGCATCTGGTACTAATGCTGTAATGAAGGCATTTGAAGCTGCCAAGATTCCTATTAGACAGGTAGATGCGTCAAAGATTGCAAATGAATGGGTTGAAAGGCTTGGTAGAGGTGAGTATGTTAATGATGTAGCAGAGTGGGTTACTCGTGGATTAGCTGGACGTATACCTGATACTGCTACTGGATTCTTATCTAAGTATCTTGGCATGGCAGCACAAGATATGATGATGATGGGTACACATGGACTTATAGCTGGTAAAATAGGTTCTTTGGCAAATGGAGAAGATTTTGATGCTAGTGGAGCTTTAAGCCATGCTGCATTAATGTCTCTCGGCTTCCCACTTATTAGAAAAATTCCTTGGGGTGGTACAGCAAATGTTTCCACTGGTATTAAAGCTTATATGAGTAGCTTTAAGAATACTAACTATGAAGCTATAGGAAAGAAACATGGTGATCAAGTAGTTAAGAATCTGTTAAGACTTATGGTTACAGGTTCCAAGAAGGATCTTCTTAGTAGAAGTGATTTAGGAACTGCATTCTGGAAAGCTGGTGGTATAAAATATAAAAATATGGAAGCAGTAGTGAAAGCTTTACCTGAAATGAAAGTTGCTGATTCAATAACTCTTCTTAATAAGATAAATAAAAAAGTTAATAGTGAGCTAGTTAAAAATTGGGGATCAGCTTTCTTAAAAGATACTGTAGCATCCTTGCCTAGAATGGGTGTTGGTGTTCTTGCTATGAATCCTTGGGTAGTAAATAAAGATGCTTGGGGATCTATGGAAGGCCCTGAGCTAGCATCGCATTTATTTATGGCTGCTGCAATGACAAAGGGTAGAGGTGCTTGGGGTCATGCAGAACAGCGTGCTCACTTTGCAGACTTTACTCCTTATCATGAAGCTCTTCATTTATTAAGAGTTGATACCAGTAATCTTGAAAGTGTTCTTAGGTTTCACGATGGCAAGAGTATATATGAAGGAATGGGTGCTGCTCTTAATCAAAGTGAAACAGGACAGGCAATTATAGAAATTTTTGATAGAAATATAAAGAATGCAAGTCCTCGTCCTGCAGGTAAAGATTATAGTAATCCAGATCATGCTCTGGTTATGGAGTTTCATGATCTTTATAATGTAATGAAGAAATTTAGTGATGATGGTTTTTCTCCTAGGAAAACAGAAAGTATGGATGAAAAAACATTAAATAATATAGCAAACGAATTGAATGCTCTTCAATTTGGTGATGGAACTACGGTTGCACAGAATAAGTTTGCTGGCTCATTAGTTAAACTTACCGGAGATACTGCAAATAAAATTACAGAAGTATATAAAAGAATGCTTCAGCATTTATCTGACGAAATGGGTTATGATATAGGTGTTACTAAGGATGGTAAGGTTGTTGGGAAACATGTTGAGTCTGGACAGGAAGGTAAGCCTATTGATGATGCTGATACTGTCAACAGAATACTTGATGGATTAGAAAGTATTGACCCAAATAATATTACAATTGATACTGGCAAGCTTACTAAATACGAAAGAATAGCTAAGGCTTGGATTACCAAGCAGGCTAAGGAAGGTAAGACTGGTTTAACAGAAGAAGATTTCAATTTACGTACCAGAGAAATTATAGATGAGTACATGAATGAGTTGGGTGCAGCATATGGTGATAAATTAATTCTTAGAGATCCTGTTGGTAGGGAAGGAGAACCTAATCCTCTCTTCCAATTTCTTAAACAGGCTAAGAGCGTTGAAGCCTCTGAAAGAGTGTATAATATTATTACTGGTAAATTTCCTGAGACAGATATAAGCGGTGATTCAAATTTAACTAAAGAATTAGACAGACTGTTTCAATTATCTGACGGAAGATACGGGAGCTCTATTGATGTCTATAAAGGATTGATGAAAGGTTTGGTTAAAGATCCTAAGACTGATAAGGAAATAAAAGCTAATGAGAATATAATTAATAATATTGAAGACTTGAGGTATTTATTTGAATTAAGAAAAGGAGCTCTAGGTGGCACTTCTAAAGTAGATCCCAGAGAAAAGGGAGAAATTGATGTAAAAACAGTTGAATCTGCTAAAGGTAAGTGGAAAGCTATTCATGGAGGTTTAGCACAAGGATGGAAAGTTGATTGGATTGATCATACAAAAAGAATGTATCTTGAGCGTATGTATAAAGCTAGAGGTTTTGATAGAAGAGCTGTTAATCTTTTATCTTTTATGCATGATCACAATCTTATACTACCCGGTGATCCTCTTACTGGTAAGATATCAATTGTTTCTGAGAAGCTTGTAATAGATGAGTTGAAAGATAGAGGTACATCTAAGAAAGATTTAGCAGAATATAGAAAAGCTTTCAAAACAATCAAGCAAGTTCTTGGTGAAGATATTGTTCAAGAAGTTACTTGGTCATATACTGAAAGCGGCAAGAGGCAGGTAGATGAGGTAGATATCTCAGATTTTATTAAAGCTGCAAAGCTTCTTGGTAACCACCAATTTACCGATCTATTAACTACTACACAATCTGTTCTTGATAAACTATCATTCTCTGAAGAGGGCAGTCGCAATAGAGTACATCAATTGTATAGTAAGATAACTACTTTAATAGATTATCTTGACCCTACTAATGATAAGCGTCCTCTAGTTGATCCTATAAAGCAAATTAAAGATCTTGTTATTGAGCTGGAAGGGCTAGAGAAAATTGCAAGAACAAAAGAAACTCAGGAAGATATTAGTGAAGCTATTGGGCAGTTAAGTTTAGTAACTGCAGCTCTAGATAAAAGTACAGGCAAGTTTAAGATAACTGATAAAAAGATACTTACTAAAGAGGAACAAGCATCTGGGGATGCTTTTGGGATACATACTGCTTTAACAGAACCTCTTCAAATGAGATTAGATAAGATATATAAAGCTGAGATGGATGGTATCGATAAGCTTCAGCAATTGGTAGTTAAGTTAGAACAGCTTTCTACTAGAGGAGCAGCTGGACTTGGCTTAAATAAAGCTGAGTCTCAGAAAGTTATTGAAGATTTATCAAAAGAAATGTATGATGTTCTTAGAGGTAAAAAAGGTAAGGGTGTAAAATTATTGTCTGAAGTTATCCAAGAAGTAAATGAAAAGGGATTCTTTGGAGATGCAATTAAGGTTATTGAAAGTATCAATGATCGTGTTAATCGTATAGTTATTTTAAATAGAGAACATCATCCACTTAATCAGGATGGTATTCGAATGGCTGAGTCTTTAGAGAAAGGTCATAAAATTCATGAGCATCATAGGACTGTTACAGAAATTTTAAAAGATTATGGACTTGTAGATAAGGATGGTAAAATTGAAGAATCTTTTAGAGATGCTGTTGCTTTAAGTCCTCGCAAAGCTTTAATTGATAATGTCCGTGATAAAATATATGAACAGAAAGATAAAACTCGTAAACAGAAGAAAGCAGAATGGGATAAATTTAAATCTAGAGATGCTCTTGAAATTCTAAATAATATAGAGAACTCTAAACCTATAAACAGAGTTAAAATTATTGGGGCAGTAGAGGATGGCACGAAGCGTGCAATACTCCAATTTGATAATAATTCTCCTCATATACAGCATCCAAATACAATTTACTTTGAGCAGAAAGGCTATAAAATACATCTGCTAGATGATACTATGAGTGTAGATACAGATGGTAGGGGTAGGCTCAGGAATGTAAGTCTCAGTAGCTTTAAAAGTCCACACCAAATACAGACATTTTTAAATGAAGCTTTAATGATTGACAAAAATGTTGCTGATATATTAGAAGGATTTAAAACTATTGATCCGGGATTGAAGGAAAGTGATCTTAAAAAGATGTTAAAAAATCCAGATGAATGGATTTTCTATCTAAGATTATCTCCAATGGATAAGGTAATGTTTGTAGCTACTGATAAGAATCTTAAAATTTTGGATAGTGATTTTGAAAGTTGGTACAAGCGTACAAAGAATAGATTTAGGGGTAAGAATCAGCAAGCTTTTGTTCATTTATTTGAGCATTTATTAACTAAACCTAATAATGCTAGACATATAGTAGAGTTAAAGATGATGTTACCATACCTTACTAAGCTTGGTAAGAGAAATATGTTTAAAGATTTTATTAAAGAATATGCTGGAGATATTAAGGGTGTAGGTGGCAGACCAAAGGCTCTTGCTAAGTTACAAGCTAATATGTTTAAGCGTGGTTTCCTTTCTGATGGTGGTACAACACAGCCAATGAGTACTAATGTATTGAATTGGGCTAAGAATAATCATCCTGATGCTAGTATTAGAGATCAAGCAAAGTTAGCAATAGATAAGGGTGGCTTTGTTTATGGCTTGCTTGGAGATGGGGTTGCTGAAAATAATAAATCTCATCCTTTAAATATAGAGAATATAGAATTAGGACAGTTACAAGTTATTGGTAATCAGGCATCTGATTTTATAAGAGATATAGCCTCAGTACAGGAAAGATCATTAGATGGTATGCCAAGTTTAATGAATTCTTTACTTGATGGTGGCAAGTTTGCATCTGAAGGTATAATGAAACTTGTTATGGCCCAGAAAGGTATGTTAAATAATGACTTTTCTGATAGTGCAAATGGTGCTAAGACAATAATATTTGCTATGGGTGATAATCAATTACTCGGTAAAGGATATTTAATATACCATCCAGATATAGCAGCACAAATGCCTGCCGATGTAGACATTTTGCTTGGAAGAACATCAGCTAAAGATTTTGATGGTAAAAATATTAATGGTACTAAAGTAGAACTTTTCGATCTTTCACAAGCTGGTCGAGGTGATTGGATGAATACTTTAGGTAATATGTCTGGTGAGAATAAAATGCTTCTTCCTATTGAGAGTTTAGGTGTATCCTTTACATCTAAAAATACTACTGGTGTAGCTATATCTCCTTCTATCTTTGATTTTCAATCTCCGGGTGTAATAGACAAGGCTATTGTATGGATGGGATTTGAAGCTAAGTTGCAACAAATCGGTATAGAATGGAATACAGTTCATAAAGATGGTGCTAAGTTAGCTAACTGGTTATATGATACTAGTCTAAGGGAAGGTAACCCATTAGATAAGGGCGATACTGGCCTCTCTAAGCTACTTTTTGAGTACGGTGCTATGCCTAACAACCCTTTGGTACAAAAGGCCCTTAGAAGACTATTACGGAGCTCAAACTATAAACATCTATCAAAGGCACCTAACCAAAGAGGTGGTGAAGATAACTTTATTGTACCTAATATTGATGGTAAATTATCTGTTCCAGTATATGTAGAGCTTTATAAAGAAGCAGGAAAACAAATAGATAGGGTTACTGCTAATTTTGGTGGTATTGCTCTTAATAAGAATACTGCTAATAGATCTATGGGCAATGGAGAGGGCGGTAATCTTGAGGGTGAAACTTTTGCATTCAGGGATAGTAATGGAGTAGATGTTTTACTTAGTATAGTTAATGGAGAAGTCCAAACTCATAGTAATTTTTATGATAAGGCAGGGGTGAATGTAAAATATAAAGGGACTCTAAATGGTAATGATGTATATAAAGATACTAGATTACTCAAGTTAAATTCAGAAAGTCGTATTAAGGCAGAAGCACAGATAAAGAGTTTAATGAGAAAAGTTCGTCAATGGAATCTAAATCTTGAAGAAGTTTCTATATTGTTAGAAGGCGGTAATATTACTAAAACCAATACAAGAGGTAGGCAGGTTTCATTTCATTTGCCAAACAGAAAGCCTGAATTAAATATGCAAGTTGCAGTCGGAGCTCATGCAGTACCTGTTGTTGGTCATGATAAAGTTATATTCCGTGTTCAGAAGATACTACAAAATATGGATGGATTGACAGAGGTTAATGTTCATGATCTTCGTACTGTAATGCAAAGAGATAATGATGGAGATCATTTATTTACACATACTAGATTGCCTTGGGAACTTTTTAAAACTTTTGCTGATGAGAATGGACGTAAAGATGATTTCAGAATGTTTAATAGAGATGATGTATTAGATGCTAATTATATTAACATCTTTGGTATTGGTGTATCTGGTAAAGGATTCTCTTCTGATGGTAAAGCTGGTGATTTAGGTGAGCAAACAGGTTTTCAGCAATATGCGAACAGATTACATACAGCTAAAATGATGACAGGGCAGGTGATTGGAGCAAGGAATGCTCTTTCTTGGTTGAATAAACTTGGATTTCAGATGGGTGGTAAGCAACTTATGAAAGATCTAATCTCTGATAACGATATGACATCTGATGCTTGGAAGGTTTTAGATAAATTCTATGATACCACACAGAATGCTTTAGATATTCACGGTGGTATTCATGAAGCTATATCTAGTGAACAGAAATTAAAAGATTTCTTATTCTTTGGAGAGACTGATCAGTTTACAGGGCCAACTGGAGATCCAGTTTTTGATAAACATAACAAACCCGGACTTAATTTCTTTGATATTCCTACCTTTGGTAAGACTAGATTGCAGAAAGAAATGTTTTATGAAATTCTAAGGACTCTAAAGAAATCTAATATGATACAAAATGATACGTGGGATGAAGCAGGTAGTCGTGCTCCAGAACCTTTTGAACTTAGGAATGCTTATTATGATATGAGACATTTCTTTTCTAATCCTACACAATATTTATCTAAAAAGATGGCAAGACGTATAAGGGGTATACAGGGCCCTGAACAGGCGTTATTAAAAGCTCAATTTGCTAAAGAATTTTATGGTGACACTATTGACTTTAAGAAACTTGGTGGCAAAGCAGAACTCTATAAACATATTATAAAAGGAACTGCTATTGATGGTGATATTAAGTTTAGCTTTTCTAATATACCTGTTACTAATGTTGAATCTGCTTTTGATAAATCAATTGGTGGACATCTTATAAAAGAATTATTAAAAACAAATGGTTTCTGGGATCATAACTATCAAGGTTTATCAATGCGGAGTGAAGAAGTTTTTAATAGAGCTGGTTTCTTTGTTAAAAATATTGAAAGTTTAGTTGAGACTGCACGAATGTTTGGTGATGATCCAGCAGATTTACAGTTGGGTGATGTCACAATTAATTCATTTGGTGTAGAAAAAGCATCACCTGAAATTACAAAAGCATTAAACAATGGTATATTAAAAGAACTATTACAGCGGCAACATAGAAATGTAATGGGTACTCTTGAGTATTTTAGAGCAGAGCGTTTTAGTAATGACACTAAGGTAGAAAAATTACAGAGACGGCTTGGCAATTTACAAGAGGCAATGAATATAATGGATGTTCAGATCGCAAATAATATGGTTATAGATCGTCCTCAAACACAGATTCATTCAGCCAGTAAAGTAAAAAGAGATATCAATTTTAGTTGGGTGGATAAAGGTAGAGAGGTCTCTGTATATAAAGTTAAGGGAGATGTTAGTGCTATAGATCCTGAAAATGCACCAAATGTAAGTAAGTATCAGGTAGATGGTTTGAAATTAGATTACGGAAAGCTTCAATTTATAGGTAACTATACAAATAAAAGTCAACCTTTAAAAATGCAGGATGGATTTTCTTATATTGTTGATAAGAATCCTAAGAAACGTATCTCTCAAAGTAGTAATGAAGCCCGTTATTCTAATGCTATGTTTAAAGCTACTTATGCTGATGATGTAGGAGCTACTCCTGAGAAGTTCTTAAAAGATGGTAATCCAACTGACTTTAGAGATGATACTCGTAGGTTAAGAGCACAGATTAGTATGGATTATATCAAGACAGTTCAAGAGGCTTTATCTAATAAAGTTTTAAGTGAGGGTATCTTTGCATTGGAACAGATAAAAGAGGGAAGAGCTTTAAATGAATATATAAGAAAATGGATTGATGATGTAGATAGTTCTGATCCATATAAAGTTTTACTTAGATATCTTTTACAACCACAGATTACATCCTCATATTTCTATAGAGATGCACAGAATAATGAAGTACCAGCTTATAAAACTAATGATCATTTATTTAAAATGGTATTGCAGTGGTCTGAGGATAATGGTCAGTCTAAATTTGTTAAGGAACTAGTAAAAGATGTTGAGCATTATGCTTCTGGCAAGGGAACTGAGATAGATATTACTAGTTATGATAGGGGAACTTTAGATAGATTTGATTATTCTGTCTATGGAGATATGGCAAATTCAGTTAGAACTCTTGCAAAGCATTTGAATTTAAACTTTGCTGATCCTATGTTAAATGATATGTTAAATGATGTTATAGATAAGAGGCGAAGTCCTATAGAGGAAATTAAATTACCAGATGGAACTTTGGTACCAATACGAAAAGGAAAACCAGAAAAAGATAGTTATTGGCAAATAGCAACAGATCAGACAGGTGAAGGTTGTTAAATGAAAGATAACGAAAAAGTTTTCCTTATATATAGAAATGGCAAAATCGGTAAAATAAAGTTGCCCTACCCAGCGGATATAATTTTGAAACCTTATATAAGGCCCGTAAAGGGGTCTATATGGCCGTTTCTTTGTATTTCTATACCAAAGTACCACTTTAATAAAAGGAGCTTAAATGGGACTATGTAATGTAACTGGTAGAACTAAACAGGAAAATATGGAGCGTATGAGTAAAGTTTGGAATTATTGGTTGGATAAGAAAAATATTACGAATAGGTTTGGTGGTAGTAAGAATTATGATAGAATAGCATCTGCTGATAATATGAAATGGCTTATAGAGCAACGTTTAGAATTGCCTTGGGAATCTGATAGTTATCTTGATGATGCTTCATATAGAAGAATTAGAGTAGAAATTGATGCTTTTGATAATGCTTTAGGAGGTAAGTTTAGTAATTTGGCATGGGTAGTACCTGAAGGAATATCTAAGCAGGATCCAACTTCAAGGAAATTCTATTTACAGTTAAATGAAATATTGAATTATGAACGTGTTAATATAAATAAAGTTCTCACAGATAATGGAGTTATTGCTAATTATATGCTTGATGCGTATGAAATGGTTCATGGTAAAGGCAAGGGAGATAAAGCTTTAAAGAAATTGAGAGATTTGAGGAAGGAAATGGCTGAAGCTGATCCCAGTGAACATGTACAAGCAGAATTTGTTGCAAAGATAGAAGAATTTGTGATGAAGGACAAAGAGGGGGAAACTTTAAAAGAATTTATTGATCTCATTCATATGTCACATGATGATTTTAATGCAGCAAAGAATCCAGATTTTGTAGATACAGCTGAATTTATGATGGATGGTACTACAAAGAATCCATTTTTCAATCAGAAAAGAGACTTTAATCCGCATGTTTATCAGGCAGTAATAAGAGCTAAACAGAATCTTCAAGATATGAGTAAAGTTTACTCTAATAGTTTGGTTGGATTACAGAAAATTATTGCTTTAAAATATACAAATAATGCTGATATAAATCTTGCAAGAAATATTGATAAAAAAGCTGGACGTATGATTGATATTATTCAAGATTCTATTACTGATATTGAAAAGGGTAATGAAGATGGTGGTTATTTTCCAGAAGTACAGTTTGATACTATATTACAGATAAAGGATAGACTTTCTAAGGCTATGAATGCTACTACTATGAATAGAGATTATGCTTTTTCTGATGTTGTGGATAATGTTCTTTCTGGTATAGATATTAATTCTCTTCCTGCACATGCACAAAGAAAGAGTAATGTTATAGAGCAGTATTGGGAGAAAGATCCATTGATGGTTTTAAAAGAATATGGAGATCAAGCAGCACAATTTAATAAGATGGTACATACTCAGATTTCATATCTTGATGCATTAAAACATCTCCCCAAGACTGATATAGAATTTCAAAAAGGATTAAAAAGATTCATAGATGAAGAATATACAGTCTTTACTCATGGTGTTTCAGGTCGTCCAGATTGGGCAAATGGGGCTGTATCCGTTCTTAATTCATTACAAACAGCAAGAACAATGGGTCTTAATATTACTGGAGCTGTAAAGAATGCTGCCAGTGCTATACATTTTTATAGTAGAGTGGGTATGGGAGCTTTAAATGCTACACGTGCAGCTATGAAGGATGCAACTAAGCCATTTGCTAAAATGATGGAAGCAGCAGAACAAGAAGCTGGGTTTTTATTTACTGATGTAGCTAAAGAGTTATATACTGAAGGTTTGATTACTAGGGATCAACAAAAAGAAATACAATTTGATCCTATTTCTGGTAAAATTACGATGAAAAATCAAAACTTTAAGAATGCTCTTATAGATGCTGGTAAATGGACATTAGATAAGGCTTTATTTTTCCATCGTCTCACTGAGAATAGTCAGCGTAAATGGATGTTTCGGACTGCTATGCATATGAAGTATACACAATTAGTAGATTCTGGATATGATGCTGTCAAATCAAAACAATTTGCTCAAGCACATGCTTTAAAAATGGTTAATGGATGGGCATATGAATATGCTGCTCATGCTAAATCTAAATTAGTACGTGGTGAGGGTAGAGTTATTGAAGAATTTACAGATGGTAGTGTTATCTCACGAGAAATGAAAGGTGGGGCAGGAGCAATGTCTGAAATAGCTTTTCATTTATTACACTATCCTATGTCTTTATTTGAAACACATTATGATGCCCTTAAAGGAGTGCACAAATCTTTACTAGCAAAACAAGGTGTAAGAGATTCTGAAGAATTACAATATGCCATGAGATATGCAGGTGCCTCTTTAATAATAGCTATAGGATCTGCACTTACTAATATTGATTTCACAAATATTATAGAAAATGAATCTGTAGAACGTATGCAGCGTGTTGTAGATGATCTTACTCAATATGAGAGTAAAGAAAAAGGAACATTTGGTTTACTATCAGAGTTTTCTGGGCCTACTATTGGTACGTTAAAGCATATAGCAGTTGCTCAGGAAATTATAGATATTGAACATAGTGATTTAAATAAGATATTGTTTGGTAATGTAGATTTTGCTGATGACAATGATAAACTTGCAACTATGTACGCTGCCTATCAATGGTCTACTGAGTGGGGTGTTATTAAGAATAAGCTTTGGCCATCCTTAAAAGCAGGTAGAGGTAGAGATCTTATAACTCATTGGTTGAAATTATATCCAAATACTTTAACCAAGGAAACAAATAAACTTATTTATCAAGATATTTTAGGTGTTAGAAAGCCTAAGAAGAAGAAAAGAAAAGGGCCAACAACTAATTACGAAAAAGCTTTAGTAGCGTTAGAAAGAATGCGTTAAAGATAAGCGTAGACATTGTAGTGCCTACGCTCTATCCTTATTTAAATAAACTTCGATTTTTCCCTATACCAAATGTAATTTGTAATGGCCATATAGCTATACTTATCTCTACATCTTCATTGAAGAAAAATAACTCAATACCTAGAGGAAATAAGAAAAGGCTTGAATAATTCTTTCCCAAATCTCCACCAATATATTTATTTCCAAATTCCACTATCTATCCTCCGGCATTGAATTGATAAATCTTTCTTCTAAC
>CEPX01137191.1_pt1 | contig 13648 bp, 14 predicted proteins | sample 361361 | NCBI WGS metagenome assembly CEPX01 (sample SAMEA2619974, study PRJEB7988) | marine metagenome | biome: marine biome (ENVO:00000447); feature: mesopelagic zone (ENVO:00000213) & marine oxygen minimum zone (ENVO:01000065); material: "saline water (ENVO:00002010), including plankton... | reverse complement strand
GTGATAGCTTAGTGCTTACCAAGGTTCGAATCCTTGCTCCCGCATCTGTGATTTAGCAAGGATTCTTCGAATACTACAACTCTCAGAGTTGGAGTTGCCAAGATACAAAGTATCTTTAGCACCTTGCTCCCGCATCTCATTAAGTTTAAACCTTCAACTCTTTAGAGTTCTTTGCAAATCTTTAAAAACCTTCTAAATTAACCAATAATAATGATTTCAAAAACAAAATTAAAAGTCCGTTTGAAAAGAAAAACAAATCCAGAATTAGAAGAAACTATAGCTCTAGCACTAAAAAACCCTGAATGGATCTCTATCTCAAAAATTCTTTCAGGTTCTACAAGAGCTCAATCTAAAATCAACCTAGGAGATATTGAATCCCAAACAAAAGTAGGAGACACAGTTCTCGTTCCAGGAAAAGTCCTTTCCCTAGGAGAAATAACAAAGAAGATTAGAATCGCCGCTCTTGGAATCTCAGCCCAAGCAAAAGAGAAACTATCAAAAACAAAGTCAGAATTCATATCAATTAAATCTGAGATTCAAAAAAACCCAAAAGCCCAAGGAGTTACACTAATAAGATGACAAGAGAAATAGTAATTGATGCAACACAAGCCACATTAGGAAGATTAGCCAGCTATGCAGCAAAGCAAGCCCTTCTTGGTAAGAAAGTAACAATCGTAAACTGTGAAAAAGCAATCCTAACAGGAAGAAGAAAATCAATAATTAAAGATTATCAAAAGAAAAGAGAACTTGGAGGATCCGCATTAAAAGGTCCGTTCTTCCCAAAAAGCCCAGAAAGAATTCTTAAAAGAACAGTCAGAGGAATGCTTTCATACAAACAAGCTCGTGGAAGAACAGCTTTAAAGAATGTAATCTGTCACAACAAAATCCCTCCAGAATTAGAAAAAACAAAAAAGATAACAGCAGGAAAAGAAAAACACACAACTATCTTACCCTTACTAAATTTATCAAAAGAAATCTAAAATGGCAAAATCAAAATCCCCAGAAAAAACAATCTTCTCAGGAAAAAGAAAAACTGCAATTGCTAAGCTCCGTCTTAGAGAAGGGAAAGGAGATATCTTCTACAACAAACTTCCACTTGAAGATCTTCCAAGATTCCACCAACTAGCTTTGATAGAACCTCTTCGAATCTACCAGAAAACTATCAACAAACCTCTTAAACATGATTTCCACATCAAAACATTAAGTGGTGGAAAAGAAGCACAAATCCAAGCAGCACGTTTGACAATAGCAAGAGCACTTGTTGCTCTCTCAGCCTCTGAACCCCTAAGAAAAGCACTATTAAAATATGATCGTAATATTCTCGTCGAAGATTCAAGAAGAAAAGAAACCAGAAAGCCCGGTGATTCAAAAGCAAGAGCAAAGAGACAGAAGTCATTCCGTTAATTTTTATTAATTAGTATTTTGAAACATGAACCTTTATAAAGTGTCATAAATCCACTTTTTTATGAAAAGAAAGAATAAATTGCATCCATTTGAATTTGTAGGAGCGCATAGATTATATGAAGAAGAAAGATTTCTTCTAGCAGATGAAATGGGTATGTTTAAAACAGCACAGGCTATCTTCGCCAACAATAAATTTAGGCAGAAAAATAAAAGTCTGAGAACACTTATTGTGTGCCCAACTTCTGTTCGTGAACACTGGGCAAGAGAATTGCAACAATGGGCATATCCAAAAGGAGATGTAAATTTAGTTTATGCAGAAAATCTTGAACAAGGTATTAGAAATGCAAGGAGTTCTACTTGGACTATTATGTCTTATCCCTTAATGTCAAGAATAGAAAATGGAGGTTTACAAAAGTTAAGAAGATCTGGGTTCCATCACGTTATTCCAGATGAGGTACACAACGCCAAGAATCCTGATGCGTTAAGAACAAGAGCAATTAAATTTCTAGCAGATCGCGCAGATTATGTTTCATTGTTATCAGGGACACCAATTCCTAATACAATGTCTGATTTGTATGTTCTTATGTCTTTACTTGATCCCGAGAAATATCAGTTTGATCCAGAGAAAGATGCAACCGATGTAGATAATTTTAGGATTGCAAGACAGAGTTTTATTCAGTTATATGTAGAAAGACCACAAGCTGTAAAAGAATTACTGCATAGGAAAATGCTCCGCAGAACAGGTAAAGATTATTTAGCAGATCAAATTCCTGAATTAGTAAATCACAGAGTTGAAGTTCCACTAACGGGAAGACATCTGCAAACTTACCAAGAAACTGTTGAACAAGAAATGCATGTTGGAAGAAAAATTATGGATTTGGCTAAATCCTCTTTAGACCCTTGCCTTATTGATGATTCATTGCCAACAACAAGAAGAAACGGAAGAGATATGTCTGATAAGTATGCAGTGCTTGATGAGATTGTTGAAAGAGAGATGGCCAAAAGAGACGGAAAAGTGTTAATCTTCTCAGATTTAAAGCAAGGTATTATTGATCCTCTCTTAGATTCTTATCATGAATATGGTGCAATTAAGATAACTGGAGATGTTCCTACAACAGGAGGAATAAGGGAAGGTCTAAGACAGCAATTTCAGAGAGATAAAAATACAAGAATTCTTTTAGCAACAACTACAATGAATGAAGGTGTTGATTTAACTGCTGCAACAGCAGTTGTTGACTTGACAATTCCACTCACCCCAGCTGAAAGACATCAAAGATGGAAAAGAAGTCATCGGCCCGGAGAAGTCAAGAAAGATAGAGTGGATGCCTACACATTATACACAACTATTCCTGGATCACAATCTTCTCTCGATCAAGCTTTATTAGATATGGTCGATGGAAAAGAAAGAATTGTCTCATATTTATTAAGGGGAATGCAAGTTTCCTTAGAAGAACTAAGATCTTATGACAAAACAGAGAAAGTTCCTAGAATTGTTCGCGCAATTACCTCGCCAAGCAAAGCCATATTTGATTATTTTATTAGGTGGAGAGGGGTTGGAAGCGAGAGCGCCATAAGGAGGATGACAAGAACTCCAGAGATGTCAAAATATATCGCTGAGCTTTACCCAGGATTCAGTATGGCTAGAAATGCTGCTAATATTTATATTCCGATAATTAGAGAAATAGAGAAAAGGAAAAATCTTGAGACAAAAGTAGATATTGGATGTGGTCCTGGAATGTTAGGACACTTTTTAGATGAGCCAACTATTGGAGTTGATATTAATCATGATATGATTGCAGAAGGAAAAAAATTATATTCAAGCAATACCTTATTAGTTGGAAGTATGAGCGAGCTTCCTTTAGATGATAGAGTTGCCGATTTAACTGTTTGCTCTCTTGCATTTCAGATGTCTGAACCAAAGAAAGAAAGAGCAAAGGCATTAAGAGAAATGTCACGTGTTTTGAGACAGAATGGATACTCAATTATAACAGTACCTGGAAAATATATGGACTCTGCAGATATTAGAAGATTTGAAGAAGTTACAGATAATTACGGATTTGATATTAAAGATCATCAGAAATTAGTAGGAAAATCAAGAATGGATGTGTATGTTTTACAGAAAACACATTCTCCATCAAGCGATAGAAATTATAGTCTTAGATGGAGAGGAGATCCGGGCGGGAGGAAATAAATGCCAAAAATAGCAAGAAGCTCAATTTGGCCTGATTTTAAAGCATGGAAAGAATTTGGTATTAGTCATGGATTTGATCAGAGAAATCCTACAAAAATAAAGGATAGTAAGATTCATAAGGCAAGATCTTGGTATAATTACGGTCAAGTAAATAGGTGGTTGCAAAATTTTGATTTTCAAAGGAAAAAAATAGATCCTAACTTTGCCGATTTTAAAGCATGGAAAGAGCATGGCTTAAAAAGAGAATATGATCAAAGAAATACTCATAGTTTAAGGAGAAGCGCTAGTTTAGAGGATAGATCTTGGATAAGATTTGGAGAAAGCAGAAAATGGATTGATGATTTCAATTTTTTAACTGTTAGATTTGATTGGAGCGATTTCGATTCAGCTAAATGGATTAGTTATGGAGAATCAAGAAGATATGATAAAAGAAATGCTAGAAGTATTTCTAAAAGTAATGATGATAAGGAAAGATCTTGGTATCAAAAAGGAGCTGATGAAGGGTGGTTAACAAAATTTAGATTTACAAATTTAAGGGAAAAATCTAAATTTGAGAATTTGGATGATTGGTTGAAATACGGACTAGAAATGGGATTTGATAAAAGAAATCCAACTAGTATTGCTTATGGTAAATCAAAGGAAGAAAGAGCATGGTATCAGTTAGGAATTAGAAAGAAATGGACTAAGAAATTCCAATTCAACAGAATACGTGCTGGAGAAAGAGATTACGAGAGATTTTTAAGAAATCAGCCAGAAGCTGAAGCAATAATAAATTTAGCAACTGTAACAGAAAATACAACGGATATTGCTAATATATTAGTTCAATTATGGCCAGACAGGTTTCCCTCAGCATCTCAATTAGCAAAATCATTACCAGGAGCTGTTAAGAGAATAGGACACTCTCTCCACCCTTTTAGCATGTGGAAAGCAAGAGGATTTTATGACAGTGATTTTACGGTTCCTAGAGAAGTAAGATATGCTTTGGATGATTTGCTTTACTCAATTGCTATTGATCAATACCAAACCAAATTCAACCAAAGTCCTGTAAGAACCATTAACGAATTAAGAAGATTTGCTGTTCAAAGAAACGGCGTGAAAAAATTAGCACAAAGAGTTTTGAAGTATTATCAAGGAGTATATGATTTTCACATTCCCGGACACGGTAGATTAAAGGAGGCAGTATAAAAATGGATATTGTTGAAGAAAACGAACTATTTGCTGGTAGGGAAGGAGATACAGCCAAAACCTCCTCTTTGTTAGAATGTGCTGGGTTGTTTATTTATAGCGATGTAAACAGACAAGGAATATTAACACATTGGCAGGATAAAGGAATAGAAGAATCTTTGCGTAATGCTTTGTTTCAGTTAAAACTAAGAGACCCTTATGCTATAATTGCGGGATGCGGTGTCCCAATAGAATGTTTAGTAGATGATTCCCAAACATATCAGGAAGTTAGAGAGTTTTTAAGTAAAGAAAGAATTCCTATTAGAGAGGAAAAAGTTGGATCAGATCATAAAGTTGAATTGGAGGTAAGATTCTCTGATGGATCATATAAAATAAACTAAAATGCCTTTAACAACATCTTACTTTGCTGTAGCAAATAGACTAAAAGGAACAAAGATCTCGATAGCTAGATTTACTCGTCCAAGAATTAGTGGAGGTATTGATGAAATCATGGATTCTTTTGCTCCTTCAAAAGAACTTCTTAGAAGTTATAAAGATAATAAAACAACCTGGCCTAAATTCAAAAGTAGATATTTATCTGAGCAAAGAGGGCATTACAGACAATCTCCAGAAGATTTTGAAGGTTTGTTAGAGAGAGCAGAAGATGAGAATCTTGTTTTGTTATGCTATGAAAGATTTGAAGGGCAGGAGACAAAATGTCACCGCATGATTTTATATGATATTTTAAAGAAAGTTGCTGAGAAAGACAGATTTGAGGTTGACTTTATTGATGAGACACCTTTTAGGAGATAATCTATTTAGAGACAGAAGTCATTCCGTTAATTTTTATTAATTAAAGCACATATTATTCTTTATTTCCGTTGGAACACATTTTGGCTGTTGAGGAATACCATTTCTTAATGGAATTACAACTTTGCAATCATTTGGATATTCCTTATCAGGCTCATTGCCAAGATAATCCAACTTATAGCAGTCTATCCCACAACTTGCCTGTGCACAAAATTCCCAAGGATCATCACCATTTTTCTTCTTGAACAAACAAACTCTTGTTACATCAACGCTGTTAGCCTCCTTCAATGGATGAGGAGGGCATGAAGAAGCTGTATTCATGAATAAAGTGTTTGATCCTAAATTAAAAGGCACTGTACCAAGATTCTCAGTTCTCATCTCATAATCACAAGACCCAAGTCCAGGATTATCAGCAGATGTATCTGAATCCTGCCCATTAGCACTCAAAAAGAAACTTTCTCCAGTTTGCCCTTGACAAAGATCATCTCCAGTTGAATTTAATCTTCCCCTGACAGAAGTTGCATAAACTTCAAAAGTCCCACTACCGGCGAGATTAATCTCTCTTGAATCCTGGATTTTGTCTGTCCAATGACAGTCTCCCTCTCCAACAACATTCATACTTGGTGCGAACTCAAAGATATAATCGGCCCCATCACAAATGTCCTCCTCCAAAACACAAGAAGCACTACATCCATCTCCATCAGCATTATTATCATCATCACATTCTTCTCCTGTCTCCAAAATTCCGTTTCCACAACTTGGACCCTGCATCAAGCCCTGGATCTCTCCTTGGCTTAATGATTTATTCCAAATCCTAACCTCATCAATCAAACCTTCAAAATCAGTATTAGTCGCGCCATCCCATCTTCCAATCTTCACAGGCTCTGAAGAATTAACTTTTATCAATCCACTCAAGTCACTTGATTCTGAAGCCAAAGCACCATTGACATATAAAGTTCTTACTGTCCCATTGTATATTCCAACAACATGATACCATGAATTATAACTTGGGATTCCTGCTTCCAAAAATCCAAAATTATCTGCTGCATTAGTTACACCAAATCTAAACAGATCTTGTCCACCTCTTAAGAATAATCCATAAATTCTTTTTCCAGCCGGTGTATCTGGTTTAGAGATAATTCCATCCCACCCATGAGCTGGATTTGCAGGCTTAACCCAAGCTTCAAGAGTTACCTCTTCATCTATATCAAAAACAGGACTTGTACCAATATCAACATAATCTCCACTTCCATCAAGACTTACTGCGTTGCCATATTTTCCAGAAACAAGAGAAGCATCACCCATCTCAGTTCCATGATTGTCGTTTCCGCTCTTGTCATCAAAAGTAGAATCAAAATTCCAATAACCAACCAAATGATCTCCAGGAGAATCGCTGAAGATCTCAACAACATTATTCACACCATCATTAGCATACACATAATAATAGCCAAGAATCCCATTCAAGTCATAAATATACTCAATCTCTCCACTTCCATCAGAAACAACCAACGCAGAATCTGTGGAATCATCAGGTCTCACAATCTTTATTGAAACGAGGGTGTTTGGTTGAAATCCAACTCCACTAATGTAAACATCTTCTCCTGGAGAGAAATCACCAATAATCTCCCCATTAGAATTCTTAAATTCCAAATCAGGACTAACAGCAGGAACTGCACTTGCAAGACTTACTGACAAGATTATCATAGAAAAAATCAAACCTGTCAATATAAAATGTCTTGTTTTAAACATTACCCCTCCACAATGAATGTTTATAAAAGGATTATTGTCATCCTATTCATATTTCACAAAGCACTATTTTCCAAGACAAGATTTTTATTACCACTTTTTTTAGATACTATTCCAACGCAAGAGACAGAAGTCATTCCGTTAGTTAGAAAAAATCTTTATCGCCTTCTCAATTTCTTTGTCAATTCCCTTTATACAATCAAAATTTTTAACCTCTTCAGAGTCAACCCATTCATAAGATGTAAACCCTCCCTTCTCAGGCTTCACTTCCCCATCTTTATATTTAGCAGCAAACTTGACCAAAACAACCGGCGTCTCATCCGGTCTAATAAAGGCAACACTATTAATATATTTCAAATCACTCTCAATTTCTATCCCTGCCTCTTCCAAAACCTCCCTTCTCAACAAATCCTCGACAGAATCCTCAAAATCAAAAACCTCTCCATTCATTCTCGTAGGATTCTGTAAATCAAGATCTTTCCATTCTAATTTTCCTCCAGGAACAGCATATTTTCCAGGATGAACTTTCTCTCTCTCATCTCGCCTCAAAATCAAACACTTCTTGTCAGACTCTCGATAAATAACTACATTCGCAACAAAATAGAACAACTTTTCATGCTTTGCATTATCAATGCTTATCTTATTGGCCGGCATTCTTCTCATTCTCTTCCAAAGAATCCAAGGGATTCTTTACTTTCTTTATTTCTTCAGAAGAAATATGAGTATACATCTGCGTCGTGTTAAGTGAAGCATGTCCAAGCATAGTTTGTATCATCCTGATATCTGTTCCAGCCTCTAGCAAATGCGTTGCAAAACTATGCCTCAAAGTGTGAGGGGTAACTTTCTTTGAAATTCCTGATCTGACTCTCATACCCTTAATTATCTTCTGAATATTTCTAGTTGTCAAAGCCTTCTCCTTAGAAAGAACATATTCATTCTCTCGCCCATCCAAATATTCTTTCAACTCTTCGCTTAAAGCACCGGAAAGAGTAAACAATCTATCCTTTCCACCTTTCCCCTTTCTAACCCATCCAACATTCTCATCAAAATTTAAATCATCAACTCTCAGATTAACCAACTCAGAAACACGAAGCCCAGAAGAGTACAACATTGAGACAATCAACCTAGACTTTCTATTATCTGCAGAATCAATTAATATCTTAACTTCACCCTTAGTCAAAACCTCTGGAAGTTGCTTGTCCTTCTTAGGAATCTTAATCTTAGAAAAGTCCTTTCCCAAAACATCTTGATAAAAGAATTTAAGTGAAGCAGCAGCCAACATTATTGTATTCTTAGATTTTGAATCAAACATATCCCCCAAATAAGACTTAACATTATCTTCATTCAGTTCATCAGTATCTTTATCATTCTTTTCTAAAAACTTTCCAACAAAAAAACTATAATTCCGAACCGTTAACACACTGAACCCTCTTAACTTCAACTCCGTCCTCAACTTTTCCAAAGCAGATTGCTTATCCATATTTCCTCTTTTGAATATCCAGATTAAAACGAACCTTTATTTAAACCTTTAGCCTCTCTATTATATAATAATTTTTATATAGCCAGTTACCAACTAATTATATGAACAAAAAAGCATTACTAGGCTCAATCTTTCTCGCAGTAATAATTATCTTAATAATAGGAGGAGGAATCGTCTATTATCAAATAAAAAAGGAAGGAGTCCAAGTCACGTCCGGCAACTTAGTCTTTGATATAACATACAACGAATCCGAAGACACACAAAAAACTCTCTCCCAAGATGATATCAAAATCGTAGAGGAAGTAAAAAACCAAACAACAAATCAAACAATTAATGTTACCCAAGAGCAAGAACAAGAGAACGAAATTCTGGAATGATTTCTTGCAATTTTATTATCTTCTAATAAGGCAAACAATAAGCTTTTTAAGTGGTCTGATTTAAGTTTAATTATGCGGGAGTTCCAGAGTGGTCAAATGGGCAAGACTTAAGAAGTCGGTTGTTCGCTAGAACAGCTCCAAACAAGATGTAAGAAATCTTGTGGCTTAGTGCCTTCGAAGGTTCGAATCCTTCCTCCCGCATTTTGGATTCGAACAGCAATATGGTTCGAATACTACAACTCGTTAGAGTTGGAGTTCCCAAGATTCGTAGAATCTTTAGGACCTTCCTCCCGCATTCCCTTAAATTATCACCCCAGAGTAATAGTAAAATTGTTACTACAAGAAAGTTTATATATTACTAATTATTCCAGAATGCATGAATAGAAATAAGATAACAATCATTCTCTTGACAATTCTAATAGCTTTAATGTCAATCTCATTTGCATTGGCAACAGAAGAACTTTCTTGTGAAGATGCAGATTTAGTAGTGGACGTTGACATGAGTGTTACAGGACAAGGCTGTCACTGGAGAAATCATATAGAAGATTCAACCTTAGTTAGTATTCCAAAAGAAGGAACACACACTATCTTAGGAGTTTCTGAACGTGGCTCCCCCGATTCTTGCCAAGAAAAAGAAGAATTCTTCTTGGAAATCAACGGAGAGACTGGAATTATTTCTGAAGATGACACAAACGCATGCGCAATCACAACAAGAGAAGAATTTCTTGGAGAATTTCCTTTCACTCAAGGAGAGAATGAAATCACAATGCACACTGCAGCATCCTGTCCGCCAGAACCTCTAAAAAGTTCTAACTCTGTTGATCTAACTCAAATTTGCATTTTCTTTGCTGATCCAGAACCACCTGTAATCCCTTGTGATACAAATCTAGATTGTGGAACAGACGGTTTTGTTGATTCCCCATTCTGCTCTGAAGATGATGTACTACAAAACTATCAAACATTCACATGTAATAATCCAGGAACAGAAGAATCTTTCTGCTCCTCTGAAACAGCACCCAAGTTACTTGAACAATGTTCTCTCTCCTGTTCAGATGGAGAATGTTCAAACAATAATAGAGAAAGGAGCAGAAGTTGGGGAGCAAGAATAATCTTTGAGGACACAGACGCACCCTACCAATACAATTCAAAACTAGAATCTTTAATCCTTCTTCCAGAAGACACAGAATTTCTGATCACCTTAGATTCTTTACAAGATCCTGAAAAGATTTCACTAACCCCACTTATAATTGCATTAATAATTTTTCTAATCATCTTGTTCCTATTAATAATCCTCTCAGCTGCAACTTCTAGTCCCGCTCCAGTGCAACAAAAATCTCAGAATAAAAAGCCTAAAACAAAAGCTAAATAGATTAACCGCACTTTCTTAAAAACATTCTCTTTCCCATATCTTTTCACAACTCATTTCCAATAACATTTTTATCGACGATAAAAACCAGTAATCAATTTAGAGTAACAACAAAAATATTGTATTCAACCGCAACATTCTTTATATACATCTCGGCATAGACTTACCTATGCCCTCAAGAAAAAGAGAACTACTCAAAAATTACATCATAACCGATTCACCTTTCGGTTATCTTATTTCCCCCTATTTTATAATATCAACTGAAAGGAGGTTTTTAAAATGAAAACAATACTTACCTTATTGGTAATGAGTTTATTGGTTCTAACAGTTATACCAGGAGTACTTGCTATTAGTGTTGGTACAGGAGTTACACCAGACATCACAACCGAAGATTTTGAGCCTAGGGTTTGGATGTGTGATGGAAGAGCTGTTCTTGATGACAACACAGAACCTGGAAGACTTCCAGGAGATGTTGAAGAAATAATAGAAGATTACTGTATTGCACACGGACAGCCAGATATTCAGCAATGTTTAGATACTTTAGGTGTTGCAGGAGATTTCTGGGATGATATTTGGTCTTGGGAACAAAACGTATCCTCTTACAATCTTGAAGGAACATACTTGTGGGAAAGATTCCACAACTATGCTTTTGAAGGAGAACAAATTGTATGGGATGTTCTTGTCTTTGACAAAAACGGAATTGAGAAAATCGAAGACGTTTTTGCAACAATTGGAGATTCACAAGGCGATGGTAATGATATCGAAGTAAACTGTATTTTGGACGAAGTTCTTTCAGATGCAGACGAAGTACATGAAAGCTGTAATGCAAGAATTTTAGAAGAAGAAATAGATTACTTCCTCGATAACACTGCTGCTCTATACAAGTGTATTCTTACAGTAGAAACACCAGAAAGCATGTACGGTGAATACTGGATAACAGTTGAAGCTACAGACCTTGATGGTTTATCAGGTACAATGGATGAGAATGAGTACTGGTTCTTGAACCCTGTCGTTGGATTGAGTATCGACGGAGACATCGCATTTGATGATGTAAGACCAGGAACATCTAGTTACTCTAGCACTCTTCTTGTAGAAAACGACGCAGATGAAGGTTCAGGTGTTATGCTTGACATGTTCATCTCTGGTACAGACTTCTACGATTCTGACAGTTCAGGAGCAAAGTGTCCACATTCAAACGTATTAGGATTGGATGCATTTAGTTACTTCGCAACAAGTGGAGCTTACTCTACACAACTTGATGGAAGAGCTGACGCAGAAGGTTATGTGCCTATCGGATATGGTCTCGGATTTAACGATCCAAATCCATTCTATGGAGATTACGAAATTATCCATAGTATAAACGTAGGTCCTCTGTTGCCATTGATTTACCAGCCCGGTAACATCTTGTCACCAGGAGCTGAACAGGCTATAACTTTCAGACTTGATCTACCAGAACCATGTAACGGAGATTTCGACACAGGAGCAATATACTTCTGGGGAGAAGCCATCTAAATAAAGGGATAATTTTTTATTTTTTTCTATTTTTAATTCCCTTTATTTTTTATAATCACGCCGAGAAGGCAAAATTTAGATAGAAATGGAAATGAAAACAAAGATAGTGATAATATTTGCAGCAATCTTTTTAGTTCTACTTTCAGCAAATCTAGCCTCAGCAGAGTTCTGGGGATGTTTCAGCAAAGGAGAGCAGATTAATTACTGTAATCCAAAAGTTCCTGACAGAACATGTGGAAGTAGTCTCGGTTGTCTATACTGTATGAGCACATATAATGAAACAACAGAATGTTATAACCAAGGAAACTGGCCCGTATGTAATACCATTGTTCCAGACTGTGATGCCTTTCCAGGAGGAAATTCAACAAGCCTTGACTCTGAATCTCCAAACCTAACAGTAATAAACCCAGAAGAAGGTTTTGTATATGACAAAAGATCAATTCTTCTTGACCTTTTCATTGAAAATGAGAAAGCAGACATGACTTATTATGATAATATCAATGGTCGTGGAAGATGGACAAATATTTGTAAAAACTGCCAATCATACTCAAGAAAACGCTCTTTCAAAGAAGGATTCAACGATATAACATTCAGAGCAGAAGATGCAATGACCAATGAAGCTTTCGTAAGAACAACATTTTACATCGATTCTAAAAAACCAAAGATAACAAAAACTCTTCCAAGAAGAGGATTTGCCTCCGGAACATTTGATGTTCAATTCAAAGAACAAAATCCAGAAACTCTTCTTCTAAAATATGGTTCTGTGTCAACACCAGTACAGACTGAACCGTTAAACATAACAGAAGACTGTATTATTGACAGAAGGAGATATAACTGTGAAATTTCTGCAAATATCTCTTCTTTTGACGGCCAAGAAATAGTTTACTGGTTTGAATTAACAGACCTTGCAGGAACATTTGTGTTCAGTAGGCCAAAAACTCTTGAAGTAGATATCTCACCTCCAGACATAAATTCCCTAAACCAAACAATAGTAAGATCAGGAGTAGAATTCACTCTTGATGTAACAGAGCCAAACTTCGACGAAGTTGAATACATAATCAACCAAGACACAAATCCAAGAGCTCGCTGGAGAAGATTCTGCTCACGTCTCAGAGATGGAATCTGTACAAAGAGAGTAACATTAAGAAACCCAGGAACATACCAAATAGACATTCAAGTCTTCGACGAAGCCGGTAATTCTGTCGCACAAAGAGAAGAAGTTATAATCGTTTAATTATTTCTTCCTAACTTCTTTATACAACAAATCAGCAGGAGTCGCTCCCTTCCTAAATCTAGGATGAGTTTCAAAAGCTTTTCGAGCAGCTTCCTCAGTAAAAACTCCGTGCCCAATCAAGCAATCTATAACAGATCTTTCACATAACATTCTTGCTCCTCTACCAACTCTAACAGGCTGTTTCTGAAAAATATCCATCCTTTCTTCCAAAGCCCCAAGATTCAACTCACTTGGCGACCCACAGAGCATTATCAAAGCAGGACTTTTTCCATTTCCAAAATGATAATCAACAAAATCCGTGTATTCTTCAGCATAACCAAAATTAAGATTAAGAAAATCTAAAACCCTATCCTCTCCATCAACA
>CEPX01010025.1_pt1 | contig 13651 bp, 23 predicted proteins | sample 361361 | NCBI WGS metagenome assembly CEPX01 (sample SAMEA2619974, study PRJEB7988) | marine metagenome | biome: marine biome (ENVO:00000447); feature: mesopelagic zone (ENVO:00000213) & marine oxygen minimum zone (ENVO:01000065); material: "saline water (ENVO:00002010), including plankton... | reverse complement strand
CCGCCCCGCTAACCGCTCGTTGCCCGTGGGGAGATCGATGATGACCGGCTGGAATATCGTCGCCTTCTTGGCGAGAGTGTAGGCGGGCGTGACGTTGCCGGGGGGAGAGGTGTTGTAGGTGTAGCCGTTCTCGATCTTCTGAGTGAAGTGATCGACCTCTTCATTGCCCCAAGGCGGCGAGCAGCGAGGGTTCCAATGCTCCCACATCAGATCGAAAGCCATCTCTTCTGATATGCCGAAGGACTTCATGTGCGCAGCGGTAGCGTACGCCATGCCGTCGCCGCCGTGGCCCTCGACTGCGATCTTCGCCTTGTCCTTGAGCCAAGCAACGGCGAGAGCTACGTTTTCGGGGAGGTCGGGTTCGATGATCCAGTTGTCTCGGTCCTTGTGCTTTTCTCTTCCGCTGTTGCAGAGCCGTAACATCTCATCGGTTCTGAAATGCGGCTTACCTTCTTCCACCCACGCGTAAGTCCCGTCTGCCGTGGCGCTTGGGGGAAGCAAAACATACGAGTGGAACGAGCGAACATCGACATGGGGTGCGAGCTTGCTCTGGGAGGCCGCGACGATTTCCCCTTGCCCCAAGCTAAAGTAATGGTGTTCTCCACCTCTTGGTGTTCCAGCCACAAGTTCAGATCGAGGGATGGGTCCGACATTCTCTTCTAGCTCCTTCATGTCGTGGCCGGGATCGAGGTCAAGCACCATCATGTCGAGCGCGCCTACATCAAGCGCGATGTTCGCCCGTGGGTGAGTATCCCACCATTCTTCGATCTGTTTAATATTCGTGGTCGCGTCTAAGACGCCGTTGCTGGTGTACGGTGTTTTATCAGGTCGAACTGGAAAGATAGGCCAGCCTCTCTCAGCGTATGCTAAGGCTGCGTCTCGTAATGCTGTCATACTTCCCCGCCGGTGTTGGTCTGCATTCTGCCTATTAGTATGGGGGCATACGATTACTATGTCAATACTAGCATCTTATAAAGCACTTGCTATGTTCTTCCTTCGATGATATTCTGAACGTCTAGGTATCGAGAGGAGAAGAACCATGTGGCGTCTTTTGATCGGCCTCGTCCTATTCTTAGGCGGCTGTGTAACAACTCCCGCGCCTACTTCTACGCCTACTCCCGAGAAACCACAACACCTCATCCTCCCTGGCAGTCTTGAGACTTGCGGCCCTCTGGATAGGGCGCGCGAGATACTCGCAGACCAATTTAAGGAAGCGCCCATCGGCATGGGGCTAGCGTTGGGCGGGACGGTAGTGATAGAGTTGTTCGCCACTCACGACGGACGCACGTTTACGGTTCTCTTGATCAGCCGGGATGGTGTCGCCTGCGTGCTTGCCGAGGGGAGCGACTGGTCAGCTATCTCATTCAATGAGCCGGTTCGCTTCCGAGGACCGGGAGTATAGACCTCACGTGAGGTCAGTGAAAGGGGAAGACTAATGACTGTTTATAGTAGCGGCATTGCTATCATTGCTGCGCTCGTTGCGTTCGGTGTGGGAGCGTTCTCTGGTTACGATATGAATGCAGTGAATTCGAAGGTTTGCGAAGAGGGACGCCCGTTCCTCTCTACCATCGCTGACTTCGGTTCCGGTGTCGATGCCTGGACCGAGATCGTCCCTTACGCTCAGTTCGTGAGCCGTCTCGGCTTCGAGCCGTGGGATGAGCCAGCTGATATCGTCGGCATCATGTCCGGTGAGTTTGGTGCCGTTGCCTATTCACTCCATTCGAACGCATGCTACAAGGACTTCATGGCCTTGACCAAGGAGCATGCTGCGCAGATAGCAGGGAGAGAGTGATGCTTACCGCTTCTGATGTCGAACGCCGCATTCGAGAGCAACCACCTCTCAAGCAGCCGTTACTGGAATATCTAGTTGAGCGAACCATTGTATACCTAAAGGAACAGGGATACGTAGATGCACCAAGACAAGCTGAAGACTAAGCCTGCGACGAAGGACTACCGGGACGGGTGGAACCACATCTATAAGGGGGAGAACGGTGGACAGTTTGAACTCCGACTATCAGGTGCAGCGCAGCCGATCAACAACACCGCTGTTCTACCGCGCGCCACACCCATCGAGCGTAGTCCCGAAGGAGTACCAGCTAGCAGGCGTTGAGTATGCGCTAGCCCGTGAGCATATGCTCTTCGGTGACGCCCCCGGCTTAGGCAAGACAGCTGAAGCCATCATGCTTGGCAACGCCATCGAGGCCGAGCATACCCTCGTCATCTGCCCCGCCTCGCTGCGCCTCAATTGGGAGCGTGAGGTACGAGCGTGGTCAACGCAAGAAGATGTCTCCACCTACCCTGTCCTCAAGTCCCGCGACGGTATCTCGCCTCGCGCGAACTATGTCATCACCTCGTACGCCATGCTCACGAACCCGTCGATCTTGAACGCCATCATGGACTTGCGGTGGGATCACCTGATCTTGGACGAGGCGCATGCGTTGAAAGACCCGCACGGTAACAAGCGGACGCAGATCATCTGCGCTCCCGATCTGATCCCGAGCGTGGTGGGGCGCATCACCATGGCCAGTGGGACGATCCTCCCCAACCAACCTATCGAGTGCTACAACGCCCTTCGCCTGCTCAATTGGGATGCCATAGATCGCATGAGCTTAGACGCTTTCCGCAACCACTACTACCAGATGGGGCAGGGGTTCGTGCGGGGGCCGGTCTGGGACGCGGATAAGCAGGCGAACGTGTGGAAGCTGCACTGGTCCGATCAAGTCCGCAACGTGCCGACTAATCTGGATGACCTACAGTACCGGCTGCGCAAGCACATCATGGTGCGGCGGCTGAAGGAGCAAGTGCTGCACGAACTGCCCCCGAAGCAGTGGCATCCCTTCCCGCTGGAGTTGACGGCAGACATCCGGCGAGCGCTGAAGCATCCCGGTTGGAAGCAGGCAACCAAGCTATACGAGATGAACCCTTACGCTTTCGACCACGGCATCCCCATCGACGGGGCCATCTCGACGGCGAGGCGTATGCTTGGGGAAGCGAAAGCTTCTTCGGTTGCGGCGTACATCGAGGAGTTGCTGGAGGAGGGCGTGACCAAGGTTGTGGTTGCAGCGTGGCACCTCTCGGTCTTGAAGTACCTGAAGGAACGGCTCGCCTCCCATGGCCTCGTATACATGGACGGTTCCACCTCCGCTAAGCATAAGCAAGCAGCAGTCGATCAATTCCAAGAACAGGACAACACGAAGATTATCCTTGGGCAGATGATGCCTCTCGGTGAGGGCTGGACTTTGTCGGAAGCCCAGGACGCGGTGATTGCGGAGCCGGATTGGGTGCCGGGGAAGAACGATCAGTTACTTGATCGCATCCATCGTATCGGGCAGACGGGAGAGTATATCATTGGCCATGTGCCGGTAGTCCCAGGTACTCTCGACGAACGTATCCTAAGTACTGCAATAGTCAAAGATCAGAACATCTATCAAGCACTTGACGCCCCCATTTAATTAGTTCATAATACTGGTACGTTACACGACTGAAGGGGAAGTTCGATGAAGGTTATCTTTGAAGGCGATGTCGCTACTGTTCGCCGTCAGATGGAGCAATGGCTTGGCGAGCCTGTGGTTACTGGCGTAGGTACTCACCCTATTCTAGTGCCGCCCGCTGAGCCTGATGCGCCCGCGCCTGCTAAGCGTAAGCCGGGGCGTCCGCGTAAGACCCCCGAGCCTGAGCCTACGCCAGAGCCGGAAGCTCCCAAGGCAGGGTCACGGCGGCGCGGTGTGCGAGCCAAAGCGGAAGAGCCTGCGCCTCCCGCGAGCGAGGGTGAGTTGACGGACGAGGATGTGACCAAAGCGGCGAGCCTAGCTGCCGAGACGTTGATGCCGAAGGGTGTCACGGAAATCCTCACGCAGTTTGGCACCGGCGATCTGAAGGCGCTCGACCAAGGCCAACGCCGAGAGTTCTGTGACTTGCTGACGATGGCGGTTGGGCGGGAGAAGCGCGGTGAATGATCTCCCGGCACACTCACCTCTAGGCGCGAGCGGATCGGCTCGATGGATGGTCTGCCCCGGCTCCGTTGGCTTGTCTCAAGGTGTCCACGATCCCGAGAGTGAGTTCGCTGCCGAAGGGACAGCGGCTCATGCTCTTGCTGAGACTTGCTTACGTAGCGGCAACGATGCGTGGGAATGGATTGGCACTGGAAACATGGAGTGCGACGGAGGGAAGGACAGCGGCATTCTCGTGTCCAAGGACATGGCTGACGCTGTTCAGGTCTATCTCAATGCCGTGCGTTCCGAGCATCCGATGGATCAGCATCACGACATCGAATTCAAGTTCCATTGTCCCTCGATCCATCCCTACTTCTACGGTCAAGCGGACTTTGTGTTCGTGGATCATGCAGCGAAGACCCTGCACGTATGGGACTACAAGCATGGCGCGGGGATCGTGGTCGATGTGAAGGAGAACCCACAGTGCATGTACTACGCCTGCGGTGTGCTTGAAGACCTCCACCTCTGGGAAGAGGTCGAGAAGGTAGTGCTGCACATCGCTCAGCCTCGCGGCTTCCACTTCGACGGTCCTCTCCGTGAGTGGGCTATCAGCACGGATGAACTGGACGCGTGGCTGATGGATGAGCTAGTCCCGGCCATGGAGCATGCGCTGACCTCACGTGAGGTCAAGAGCGGAGATCACTGCCGCTTCTGTCCCGTGCGCAGGCATGCTTGCCCACAGATACTCAAAGACTTTGATGAACTGGAGGAACTCATGGCCCTGATGGAGAAGAAGGGGGGAGCGAAAGCCTTGACGAATGTCCAGCTGGGCAGGTTCTTGCAGCTGTTCGACATCGCCAAGATGATCGCCAAGGCAGCTAACGAGACGGCGTTCGCCCGCTTGCAGTCGGGTAAGGTTGTGCCTGGACGCAAGCTGGCGCACTCGCGCACGAACCGGGAGTGGAAGGAAGGCGCAGAGCCAGCCGTCAAGCTCAAGCTTGGAGAGGCAGCTTACACTACGCCTGAGTTGAAGTCTCCCGCGAAGATCGACGCGCTGCCCGAGGGTAAGAGCCTGACGGCGCGCTGGGCCTTCAAGCCCCAAGGTGGGCTGGCGGTGGTGGCAGAGGGTGACGCCCGCGTTGCCGTTGGCCGCGATACGAAATCTCTATTCACAGACGAGACGAAAGGGAAGAAGTAATGCAAGCAATGCACATGATCACGGTGTTCGATCCCGAGCATGGACCCACTCCCCTCGCAGGGAGTAGCGCGAACACCATCCGTAAGTTCGACGGAAAGTACGGGGGGATACAGCTTGGTGACGCAGTGGTGATGAACCACACTGACGATGTCACTACCCGAGATGCGATCCCTTTGACTGAGATACTGCGAGTGTCGGCCTACGCCATCGGCACCCTCAAAGTCATTCTTGAGCTTCACGGCGGGTACTACCACAATCACCACATCCACAGGGATGCGCTCGCAGAGCATCTCCTTTCGTTCTATCCGCTGCCCGAGGGGCAAGAGCGGAACCCCAACGATCCCTTCATCGCACTCTACTTCTGAGAGGAACAGAACCATGGCTGACAAGACCCAAGAAGCTGCCGAGATCATCGTGCTTGAGGAAGGGCGGTTGATCAACCACTCCTTGTTCACGCGCGATCAGTTCAACGCGCAGGCTGAAGCCTACTACAAGGTCGAAGTCGCGTTCGATGAGGAAGTCCTCAACGATTTCCACAACAAGTGCCTCGACGCGGCGGTGGCCACGTGGGGTGAGGGCGCTGACGATGATCCCGATCTCGTCGTCCCGATCATCGACGGCAACAAGCTGGCGAAGAAGCGGAAAGCTGCCGACAAGCCGGGAGAGGCGTACGAGGGCAAGGAAGTGCTTCGCGCGAAGACGAAGTACAACAAGGACGGTGAGGATGGCCCCGGTGGGGTTGCCGTCTATGCGCCTGACAACTCCGAGATCGGCCCCGCTAACCAGAGCCTCATCTACCAAGGGTGCTATGGCAAGGCGGCGGTGACGGTCAGCACCTACGTGGACAACGATGGCAACCACGCGGTGACGGCGTATCTGGTGGCGTTCCAGAAGACGCGCGACGGCGAGAGGCTGGTCACGCCACGGGATCACAGCAAGCTGTTCAAGGCTGTGGGGCGTGCGCCTGCCACCGAGGGCGAAGCGGCTCCCGCTCGCAGCCGTCGCAAGGGATAATCCTGGGAGGGAGCGGTTCGCTGGGATACGCCAGCGAACAGCATGTGGGGGGTAGCACGGTTGGGCGGCTGTGCTGCCCCCCAAGCGTTCAAGGAGAAAGACCATGCCTGATATCAGTCCCAACTGCGGCAACTGCAAGTACTACCTGAAGGCAGAGCAAGGGGATACGATCTGCCGCCGTTTCCCACCGACATGGACGCTGATGATCAGCCCCGGCAAGATCATGGGTGGCCCCCCGGTGATCCAGAAAAACTCTCAGCACCCTTCAGTGCAACTCGTAGGCTGGTGCGGTGAGCATAAGCCGAAGATCGCGGTAGAGCAATGAGAGCTATTCCCGAGCAGCGCGTCAACATCACGCTTGAGGTGGACAGTAAAGGTGGCGTGCTGCTTCGGGAGTTCTACACTTGCACCAACCCTCACTGCCCTGACGAGACACATGAAGACATCGCTCGCGATCCAGTGAAGGGGATCGTCATCCTCCAGAAATGGATCGACCAGCTGATGATCTTCGCAGCTTCACAAGGAAGCACATGATCACCTTCGATTTCGAAACTAAATCGTACGCCGATCTGAAGAAGGTTGGCAGCTGGGCGTACTCAGAACATCCAACTACGGATGTGATCTGCTGTGCGTGGGGGATAGATCGAGAGCCGATCCAGACTTGGTGGCCGGGGAAGACCAAGGGCAATCGTATGCCGGGAGATTTATACAAAGCCCTGCGAGACGGCCACACCATCGAAGCTCACCATGTCGCATTCGAACGGGCCATCTGGTTCAACGTCATGTGGCGTAAGTACGATTGGCTCGTCCCGAAGGATGACCAGTGGCGCGATACCATGGCCGTCGCCAACTACTACGCTCTTCCCGGTGCGCTCGACAGGCTGTCCTTTGTCCTGGGCTTCGGCCCCAAAGACCCCGAGGGTACGAGGCTGATCAGCAAGTACAGCAAGCTCTACCTCAAGAAGGCCAAGACGGAGATACCTGATGAGGATTTTGAGAAGTGGCTTTTCTATGCTAAGGACGATGTGGCGCGAGAGCAGTCAGTATCTGATTTCTTGGGTGATCTACCTGAGAGAGAGCTACCGATTTTCCTTCTCGACCAGCGGATCAATATGCGCGGCTTGCACTTGGACATCGACGGAATACACAGGGCTTCGGAGATTGTCACGCAAAGAAGTGAGAGCCTTACTGATGAATTCCGAAAGATAACGGGGCTGAACCCAACGCAGCGTGACAAGGTGATGGATTGGTTCGTTACGCAAGGGCTGAACCTCGACAACATGCAAGCCGACTACCTTGAAGACCTCCTCAACAATCCACCCCTGGAAGGCTCACCCGTAGGCAAGCTAGGGCAGGGGCCAGTGCGTCGGGCGCTGGAGATACGGCTGGAGATCAACAAGGCGTCCACCCGTAAGCTCGATGCCATGGCTCGACAGATGGGGAAGGATGGGCGAGCGCGGTTCCAGATGCGCTACCACGGCGCAGTCACGGGGCGCTGGACAGGCAGCGGGTTCCAACCCCTCAACCTTGACCGTGGCTTCGATGACATGGACCCCGAGCAGCTTACGCGCGACATCATGTATGGTGACGCGGCGTGGTTGGACACGCTTTACGGCGATGCCATGAAGGCTGTCGGCAAGGCAGCACGCTACTGGATCAAGGCTGCCCCCGGCAACAGGCTCATGGCCGGTGACTTCAGATCAATCGAGGCGATCATCCTCTCTTGCTTAGCGGGGGAGCAGTGGAAGGTGGACGCCTTCAGTGAAGGAGTGAAAATCTATGAATACATGGCCGATAAAATTCACGGCTTGGCTCCTGGCACAGTTAGCAAGGCAACACATCCTCAAGAGCGGCAAGATGGCAAGACCGGGGAGTTGGCATTTGGATACCAGGGTGCCTTGGGGGCTTGGCTCAAGTTTGATAACAGTGGTCGTCACAGTGACAAAAGGATCATCGAAATCTGCCGAGCCTGGAGAGCCGAGCATCCCGAAACAGTCGCCTTCTGGGCTGGGCTACAAGCCGCCGCTATCAAAGCCACTCGAACCGGAGAATGCTGTGCCTATCGAGAGATTGCGTTCGAAGTGGTGGACAGCTGGCTGACCATGATCCTCCCCGGCGGCAAGAGGCTGTGGTACTGGAAGCCGCAGATCGCTGCTAAGCGCCCGCGCTGGTGCAAGCCCGAGGAAGAGGAAGCCTGCGCCAAGGGTACGTGCGGGCATGATCCGGTGCCTACCCTCCAATACATGGCGCAGAAGGAAGGCCAGTGGAAGAAGGTTCACACGTATGGGGGCAAGCTCACGGAGAACGCCTGCCAAGCAGTGAGCCGAGAGATACTGGTGCCTGCCATGCTACGTCTGGAAGAGGCTGGCTACCCTCCCATCCTTAGTGTCTATGATGAAGTCGTGGCCGAGGTGCCTGAAGACTTCGGCTCCCTTGGTGAATTCGAAGCATTGATGGCGGGACCGCTTCCGGCTTGGGCTGAGGGTTGGCCTGTCGGTGTCGATGCGTGGGAAGGACAGAGGTACAGGAAATGAAGAGCAATGTTCCAATCGCTCGTAAACTACTTGATACGCTGCTGTGGGATGTGTATATGAAGCGGGTTACGGATACGGATGACATCGCAGATCGGATCGTGGAGATTTTTCCGTATCTACATCGCGTACCTCCCGTTCGTAAAGCACCTCCACGCATGCGTACACCAACCAAAGCTCAAGCGAGAGCGATCCGCAAGTTTGCGAAGGCACACTCCGACGTAGCTTACCACTTCATCGCTATGGCTTTTGGCGTAAACGCTGGCCGTGTGTGCGAAGCAGTTACTGGGAGGAAGAGCAGATGAACAGGCGTGAATTCTTTCGCGGCGCTCGCACAGCTGTCGTAGGCGGTGTTGCCGCTGGCGCTACGCTAGCTCTGGGTCTGCCAGCGCTCCCAAAAAAACGGGTACTCGCTCTGGGCAATTACCCGCACTGGCGCAAATTTCATGAGGGCGTAAGGTTCACTAAACAAGTGACAGACATCCTCAACGAGCCGAACGCAATTCTCGATGACATGAAGTGGCAGGAGGGTGGTCGTGTCCGTAAACAGTAGGCAGAAGGGGAAGCGAGGCGAGCGAGAGATCGTAGACTTGCTGAAGCGCTTCGGCTTTAGCGCACAGCGAGGCCAGCAGTTCAGAGGGACGAGTGATAGCCCTGATGTAGTCCACAACATGACGGGCTTCTTCATTGAGGTGAAGCATCGCCAAGCTCTCAACCTCTATGATACAATAGAGAAGTCCGATGGCGAGAAACCAGCGGGAGAAACATCATTGATATTTCATCGTAAGAACCAGAAGCCGTGGTTAGTTACTATACATGCTGAAGAGTTCATGCGCCTCATGCGGGAGATATATCATGATGGGCCACAGGGAGACCCTGAAGAGCGGAGATGAGTACGATGTTGTCACGGGATGGCGACAGTGGTTGGTGTGGTGTACGAAAGCCGGGGCGACGAGAGCCGTCAAGAAGCGGCTGAACAAGCGAGCGAGAAAGATAGCTAAGGAGACACTACGATGCGAGAATTTGTCCTCGATCCAGGGCTAGAAGAATACTCGACAGAGAGACAGTGGGAGATCATGCAAGCCTGGGATGAGCATGGCACCAGCCGTCTCGCTGCTGAAGCTCTAGGTATCAATCGATCGAAAGTTGTCGCTGCGCACAAGCGCGCGAAAGCCAGAGCTGCCAAGCAAGGCTACGCTCCCGAGTACGGTTTCATCCACCAGCTACCGGATGGGCAAAAGCTGCGCGGCGTATCCACCTACTACGACAAGGAAGGCGTCATCCGTGGCCAGTGGGTGAAGTCTCAGGAAGACCGTGAGCGGCAAGCGCAGATGATGCGGGAGATGGTGGCCTCCTTTGCGTCCGAGCTGCCTAGAGCAGCCCCTGTGCCAGCCCCAGAACAGCTTGGGCCAGCCCATCTCATGGCCTGCTATCCTATCGGTGATCCTCACATTGGCATGTTGGCGTGGGACGAGGAGACGGGCGCGAACTACGACATGAAGATCGCGGAGAAGCTTTTCATGGGGGCTATCGACTACCTCATCGATACGGCTCCCCCTTGTGACGAGGCGACGGTGATCTCGCTAGGCGACTTCTTCCACTACGATAGCTACGAAGCGGTGACGCCTGCCTCCCGCAACCAGCTGGACGCCGACAGTCGATACCCCAAGATGATCCGTGCTGGCGTGAGGATCATGCGCTACTACATCGCTAGGGCGCTCATCCATCACCAGCGCGTGAACGTGATCATCGAGATCGGCAACCACGATCCTTCGACTTCGATCTTCTTCGCGGAGTGTCTCGCTAACGTGTACGAGGATGAGCCTCGCGTCACCGTGGACAACTCGCCCGCTCACTTCCACTACTTCACCTTCGGCAAGAACCTCGTCGGCATACACCATGGCCACGGGGCGAAGATGGCTGAGCTACCCATGATTATGGCGGCTGACCGTCCGCAAGAGTGGGGGCGCTCTCAGTTCCGCTACTGGTGGACCGGCCATGTGCATCACGATCAGGTGAAGGACTACCACGGCACCAAGATCGAGAGCTTCCGTGTCCTGGCCGCGCCAGATGCTTGGGCTGCCCAAAGCGGCTACCGTGCGGTGCGTGACATGAAGTGCATCGTCTTGCACAAGGAGCATGGCGAGGTGGGGCGGTTCACTGTCAATCCTGATATGCTGAAGGGAGTGAAAGCATGAAGAAGCTTTACCTAATCGGATCACTGCGGAACGATAGCATTCCTACCTACGGGTGTGCGTTGCGCAACATGGGGTTCGATGTCTTCGATGATTGGTTCGCTGCTGGTCCCGAGGCTGACGACAAGTGGCAAGACTACGAGCGCCGCCGTGGCCATACCTTCTGCCAAGCTCTCGCAGGCTACGCAGCAGAGCATGTGTTCACCTTCGACCTATACCACCTACAGCAAGCAGACCTTGGTGTGCTGATCATGCCTGCCGGGAAGTCTGGGCATCTTGAGCTTGGCTATCTCTTAGGCCGCAACAAGCCAGGGTTCATTCTTCTGGAGAACAATGAGCCAGAGCGCTGGGATGTGATGTATCAGTTCGCTGTTGTCTGCGGCAAACCCGGCATTCTTTACGAGGAGCTAGCCGCGCATGTTTAACCAGAAATGGAACTTACGATTTCTCGATCTCGCCTGCCACGTAGCGCAGTGGAGCAAAGACCCCTCGACCAAGGTTGGCGCTGTGATCGTGCGACCTGACCGTACTATAGCCTCGATGGGGTACAACGGCTTCCCTCGCGGCATGGATGATGACCCCGCGAGGTATGAGGATCGGGCGTACAAGCTAGCTCACACTGTCCACGCGGAGATCAACGCTCTAGCGAACGCGCATGAGCCAGTGCGAGGGTATGGCCTCTTCACTTCTCTCCCTGTATGCGGGCCTTGCTCTCTCCACATCATCCAGCATGGGATTGATTGGGTAGTTTCCATCTATGCGAGTGAAGAGCAATACATGCGCTGGGGGGAGAGCATGCTAGTCGCGTCCGACAACTTCTTTCAAACCAACCTGCCTACCCGGTACTACTACAAGGAACAGATCGATGGATGAAGTACGTTTCGACGTTGAGTATCTGAGTGGAGTGCCAAGCTTCTGGTATCTTGCGACACCCTATAGCGGTCATGAACACGGCATGGAGGTCGCCGCTATCGAAGCTGCGCAAATGACCGGCTGGTTGCAGAACCGTTACGTGCCTGTGTTCTGCCCCATCATCCACGGGCATGCGTCCAACAAGTACATGGAGCTACCGTATACGTACGATGTGTGGCTGAGCATCGACCGTCCGTTCATGAGCGCAGCATGGGGGATCATCATCGGTCAGCTGTCGAATTGGGACACAAGTCACGGCATCGCCGAGGAGCGAAAGTTCTTCGCGGCGATGGGGAAACCTTTCACCTTTATGGAGTGGCCACAATGATGATAGACGGAGAGAAATCGACGCAAGGGGAGATCAGAGAGTTCGACACCGGGGCTACCCGCGACACCGAAGAGGGGAAGTACGACTACGAAGGCTTCCTCAGTCCGCTGGTGATCGAGCGCTACGGGCAGTACATGAATGAGAACCGCCAGCAAGCGGACGGAAGCATACGCGAGAGCGACAACTGGCAGAAGGGGATACCCGTTAAAGAGTACGTGAAATCAGCGTGGCGTCACTTCCATTACTGGTGGAAGAGCTACCGTAATTCCTTGAATGGCATAATAGAGCCAGACACATCAGATAAGACAATAGAGGATGCTCTCTGCGGACTTCTATTCAATACGATGGGATACCTTCACGAGCATATCAAGCTTACGCGAGGTATCGCAGAGGCTATGAAGGGCAGTAATCAGACCTCACGTGAGGTCATTCCTATGATCGATCCCGTGATCGATCCGAGGGTGCCACGGCGAGACTAAGGAGCTTCGTGAATAGTCTTCAAGTTCTTGGGATCGGCGGCAGAGCTAGCGAACTTCTTCACTTCTCTGACCCACAGCTTGCGCCGCCATCCCCACATCCCATCCTCTTCCAAGAACCTACCGAATTCATCATCGATAGCGTGCCGCTGGCTAGGCACCAGCCATCCCATGCGGAGCATCTGGTACATGGCGTCATGGTACAGGGAGCCACGCATCGAGGACTTCGTATCCCACGTAGGACCGCTGGGACCATCCCACGCGTACCCCGGCTCGACGGTCAATCGGCCAATGGGGAGCAGGGTAAGGAAGTGTGTCTCTATGATCTCGATGGGAAGGACTGTCGTGTAGAAAACCTCTCGCTCTGCCAACTGGTACTTGAACCCACTGCGATACTTCATCTCGCTCCCCTCCATAGGGCTAGGTCGGCACTGTAGAATTCCAGTATCCGATCTATGTGAATGTTCGGTAGCTTCAGCGTTTCCCCTCGCCGCTTCTGTTTATGGACCCGCGCCGTGATCCCGAGATGCGCCCACAACGCGTCGATATGCTCCAGCCTGAACAGCGTCGGCGTCAGTCCCTCCAGCCACCAAGCCTGAGGGGTGGTGTGAACGTCGAAGATCATCCTCTCGATGGCCGCGTCCACCGGCTCTGAGCCACGGCTAGCTCCGCTCATCCACTGCGCCATACCGCTGAGCCAGCGATCCACCGGATGCCTGACGAGGGCGACGAATTCCCACTCTAGCCTCAAGTCTCGCGTAGGCTCCCAGCCGCGCCGTAGTGCTGGCCACCTTAGGGATTTGAATGAAGCAACGCCCCTCAGAGGCAAGGGGGTTGAAGCCTTTGTGCGTTACCTTTGGCGCAAACTCAATCGTCCTTGCGTCTGCCATGGTTCTTCCCCCGCCCCTGTAGCTCTCTCCATGAAAGCAAGATACGCAAGATCAGTAGAATGCCACCTCCTACCAAGACGGCGGCACCCATATAGGTCTCAAGATGCGTTAGCCAAAGTGGGGTTGATAGCGTTCCACCAACAAGGCTGGCATCGATAGCCATCTTCGCAGGTGC
>CEPX01193682.1_pt1 | contig 13653 bp, 23 predicted proteins | sample 361361 | NCBI WGS metagenome assembly CEPX01 (sample SAMEA2619974, study PRJEB7988) | marine metagenome | biome: marine biome (ENVO:00000447); feature: mesopelagic zone (ENVO:00000213) & marine oxygen minimum zone (ENVO:01000065); material: "saline water (ENVO:00002010), including plankton... | reverse complement strand
GTTCGATGCAAACTGCATGATAAATGTGCCGGAAGTGAAGTCCCAGAAAGTATCGGTTCCATCATAATAAATACGTGAATCTGAGCCGCCGCCAAATTCGATGGCTTGGTTATCATCCATGCGAAGATCGTTGGCAAGCGTTAATCCGCCACCCGATGTAAAATCGGTTCCTGTATCACCAATATTGGTGATCAGTCTACTTTCAGCAGATAGATCTAGAAGACGTGATAGTCTTAAAAAATCAACAGGCATAATTAACTTTTCCTGTATGTAAATCGTACATATGAGTTTGTTCGAACATGTGCTTCGCTTGTATCACTAGCATTTGTTACCCAGTGAACTAATCTCATCTGTAATTGATCTGTACCTGTAGATACTGAAGTCAATACGTTACTTACAGCCGCCCTGATTCTAGATGTTGTTGATCCGGTTGTTGTATTTTGAAAATTATCAGTAAGATCGGACCAGTTACTTCCGCCGTCACCACTTATTTGCACTTTACTATATGAAGCATCTGATCCACCACCATCGGTGTATTCTGTTCTCCATTCAAATTCATAAAATGCAGAAATTATACTAATAGATCCTTGTTGCTCAAAATTAATGGTTTCAGTCCATGCAGCTTCTGCTGTCCCCTCGCTAGCCGCATTTGTTGAATGCGCAGTAGCAGGACGATATACAGGTGTTACTCCATCATCATCTATTTCTCCTGTTACGTCTTCTGAAACAGGATACAAGACAATTTCTTGAACCCTTGGCTCTCCCAGAGCACCGGTCATCATTCCACCTAAAGTATGAGGCATTATAACAAAATCAATCCAGCTTTAAGTTCGTATTTTTGTCCTTCGCCAACTTCCAACCACTTATCTGTTTGAGGTTCGAAAAATTTAACACTGCCATTAGAAAGAAGAACTACATTATATGCATGTCCTCCAGAATCATCTATAACCACTCCAATGCTATTTACTCCAAAAATCAAGGCCATCATAGCTTTGAAATTAAGTGCAAAATCATCACAATCAAACGACTCTTTGAAATATTTGAATTTATCTGTCGGATCAATGAATGCAAATTTCTTGAAAGTGTCTTCAGAAACTACATTGTATTTCCTATCTAATGTTTTTCTCGTAACACCATTCCCAAAATTTGGAATGGCCTCCTTTAGCCAAAAATTGACTAAATCATTCCCCACCAAATATTTTTTATTCATGAATCTTACGCGGAATGCTGTCCACAAAAGATCAATTACATAAAACAGTATTGCTTTCCACATAATTAACTACTCTTTCTGTAGGTAATTCTCACATAGCTATTAGCTGCTATCTGAGCCTCACTTCTGTCCGTTCCGCCAGCATCATCACTCCAATGAACAAGTCTGAATCCTAATTGATTCGCTCCAGCAGTTATTGTTGTAACCCATCGACCAATACCTGCTCGAATTCTATCTGTCATTGAAGTAGTTGCATGAGAATAATTATCCGTTATATCAACCCAAGATGCACCATCATTAGTCATTTGAATTTTACTAACACTATTTGTTCCGGCTCCCGCATTATCAATGAAACGTGATTGCCATTCAAATTCGGCATAAATACCAATTACGGTAATTGTTCCTTCTTGCTCAAAGTCAATTAATTCACTCCAAGCTGCTTCCGCTGTCCCCTCTGAAATAGCAGAGGCTGTAGTTTGAAGGGTATCAAATGCATATATTTTTGTTACACCATCACTTGTTAATTCTGTGGTTGCTTGATGTATCGCGGCAGGATATAAGACAATTTCCTGTACCTCAGCCGCCGCATTCAATTCATCCCTAATGTCTTCAAGTCGTTCTAATACAGATCCGTCTCGATTTATAACTACACTAGACGAATCAAAAGCATTATCAGCATCATTAATACCAATTGATCCTTGTAAATTCGTAGCAGAATCAACTGGTGTTGTGCCGTCAGTTCCCAAAGCTACAATGACATTTTCAAGTCTCTCTAATACGCTGCCGTCTCGATTTGAAGCAACATTAGTTGAAGCAAAAATGTTATCTGCTGAATCTTCACCAAGCGTAGTTAAAATATTGTCTAATGTACCGCTACCTAGATAATATTTCCAATTATCGAAATCTGCCACCGCAGTTTGCGCATCAACTGTTCCACCACTTTCTGCATAAAGGTAACAAGTGGTAACAGTGGCCATATTAGAACTAGCATCTTCAAATTGTGTTAACTTAATCCAATCCCAATTTGGAAATTGTGTTGTTGAATAGAAAAGATTCCAAATATTTTCATATCGCTCAATCTTAAATGCGACACTATTGTCTGTCACACTAACTGTAACAGGTGTTTCTGCCGATCCGCCAAATTCTGCATTAGCTGTAATTCTATCTACACCAGATTGTCGTTCTCGTGCAATTAAAACATAGTTAGCAGCATCGTCTGCCACACCACTAGAAATTCTAAGACCCGCATAAGTAGAAGTGGCTTGACTGTCATCCAATGTGACAGACGCATCAACAGCTACCGAATAAAAATCTGTGAAAGAGGTTAATTCTCGACTAATAGCATATGCGGCTTGAGTTGGTGTGGCATCAGGATCAACCGAAACTCTTGCCTCTCCTGATGTAGTTGTATTAATATCTGCTGAACCACCTTCAGTTCCAGCAGCACTACCATCGCTATTTGCTATATATTCTACATTCCAACGTGCAGTATTAGCATCTGCATCAGCACTATCAAAATCATCATAGTCTCCCAACACCCAGCGGTCAGTGTGTTCCATGAGATAGCGTAATTTTGATTGAATGCTACCTTCTGAACCAGGATCTGTAGGATCTTCTGTTCCAAAACCAATAGCATCTACAAGAGAATGCTCATAATAAAAACGAATATCGTCGAATCTAAATGTTGAACTATTGGCTAATCCATGAAAACCAATTTGATCAATTAATTCTTCATCCCAGGTTGTAGCTCCTTCAGCAGAAGGACCTGCATAACTTTCGGTATTTTGGAAACCACCTTCACTTATTACTCCGCCACCACTACCAGAATACAAATCAATTATGTAGTCTTGTGTTTCATCTGTAGTTAAAGTAAAGGCCCATTCCCTATAAAGGTTGGCATCACTAGCATCAGACAAACGCAATGTCATTGCGTCTGAACCAGTAGAAATTATTCCTTTGAATGCGATATATCGAATTCGGCCAGGGACAGGAAAATGAAAAGTATCAGTATTGATAGCTCTATCAATGTTTCCTGCTCCACCTGAAACAGCAACTTCCATAGATTGCAAACCGTGAAATGAATCTGCTGTTGATGCAAGAGTTGCAGTTACATTTGTTCCAGACCATACTGCTGCTACTGCAGCATCATTTGCATATGACTCAAAACTCTCAAATAGTCTTGCATTAATGCCTCTAGTTAAAGCATCAATACCCCCTGGTCGCCATTCTGGGCCAAAAACGCTATTCCAAGTTATCAATCCCATTAGTTATACACACCTTTAAGATCTTTAAGAAAAACAATCCAGTCCTGTTCCAATATATAATATCGTCTATGTGCTTTAATGTGGCAGGATCTACACAAAGGAACAAGATTTTCCACTATAGATCTTTTCTTATTCTCATCAATGTGATGCACACTTAGTGCTTCCGTCAAATCTTTTTGTTGAATGTGACACAAAAAACAAGAAAAATTTGTCAGAGAGCGAATATGCTTTTTCAAATTATAAGAAAAATCTTCATCGTAAACTTCAAAACTCTTGCCACCTTGCCAATTCCAATGTTGTTCTTTAGGTTTTCCGGATCCAGATTTTGAAATTTTTTGTTTGGTTTCTAAAGTATGATGTTTCCCGAAAAAGGGATTTCCTTGTCCTTTGTACTCTTCGGTATATCGTTGTCGCAAATTTTCTGAAGGAACATATGTATGGCCTAAAGCATACTGATTTCCCATCGCCCTTTCCTTAGATTTTTGAACAATATTTGCCACTCGTGAATCAGTATCCTGTGTCAAACCTGCTATCCAAGGAATGTGGCCCTTTTGAAATTGACCTGATGTATATTCCGAAATGCGCGCATTGTGCCCACTTCGAAATTTCTTACCAGAAGTTACAATTTCTCCACATTTGCATAAACAATACATTTAATTCGATTCCTTTTGGTGTCTTCGTATTTTTGCATCTAACTGTTCTTGGCGCGCCTTTATTCGAGCTAATTTACGAGACATTTGTTTATCGGATAAAGGTTTGTCTCCTTGTCTAGGAGGTGTTGGAAAATTAAATCTTTCTTTATAATAATCAGCCATTGATGTTTTGTATGTTTTAATCCATCTATGAGTTTCAGGATTCCATTCCAAACCAGGCCGAGGTGGAGGACCTGGTTGTTTATACAATGTTTCACTTAATTCAAGGAATCTAGCAAACTTCATTATCTACCCCAGACTATTCCACGAATTCTTCCATTGGATCCAGCCGTAGCATTAATTACGCTAATGAATGAACCAATATAAACATTCTCGTCAAAAAAACCTGTTCCTGCAGGAACTAACATTGAAGACGATGTTGCAGTCTCATCGAAAGCAACATACAAATCATTTGTTTCTACTACAAAAGAAAATTTCACACCCTCTTCCATACGACCCACCAGAGTCACTGCCGTTTCTGCTGTATCTCCAGAAGTGGTAAGAGTAAAGGGTGCATTCCTTATAAGAGACTGTGCAATTTCTGCTTCTGTTCGCCAAGGTCTAGTTGTCATTAGGTAATCCTACTTTGAAAATTGTAGGCTTTGCATTGCCCAAATTATTAGCAGGCCATCCTGCTACAGATGTACTAGGAGGAGAGAATGTTCCTGCAAATTTTGGTCCACGAACCATCCTGTCGTGCATCTCTTCCATAGCATTTTCAATAAGAGGAAGGATAGTTTCTCCAATATTTCGATCTATCTCAAAACGAATCCGACCCCAAAGATCTTCATTGGATCTTTGTACTTTCTGGGCCACATTTTCTAATCTTTCAACTCTATCATCAATTAAAGTAGTTACTTGCTCTTGTAATTCTGTTCTTATAAGTTTTTGAATTTGTTCTGCCGAAATAGTTTTTTGAACTTCAGAACGAATTTCTTGCATAATCTCCTCATGAGCGTTCCGAATATGTGAGCGAACAAGAGGAACTATATGATCTTGAAGGTGTCTTTCAGATTCCTGACGATTTTGATCTAAAAGATCCGCATTAGATCTTTTGATTTGTTCTATTGTTTCTTCTAATTTATCAAGCCTGTCGTCAAACAAAGATACAACTTGCTGGCGAACTGCTTTTCCTACATTATTACGAATCATTTCTTCTGTAACATTGCATTGCACATCATAATGAATCTCTTGTGTAACAGGAGGCTGATTTGAAGGTTTTGCAGTTTTTACTGTAAATCTTCCCAACCGTACATGATTTTCTTCAGTCATTATTCTCTACCTTGCACCCTTCGCTCTTCTGTAATAGGTATAGATTTGTGAATATTCACGAAATGATTTTTTGAATCTTCATCATAAATATATTTGCCGATAGTTTCCCAAGCTATTTCACTGTAATAAAAAATTTCGGTGGTTTCATTTATTACTTTCCGAACAAAAGCAATCTTACAGCACCAGGAGTTGTTGACAAATCGGTCGCATTTGTCACTTGAGACAAAGCCTGCTGAAATGCTGTTCCTGTTCCTGAAACCCCAATGGTGCTGGATGTTGACATGATTCGCGTATCATCGCCAGCCACAACAGAGTTGGATGTGAATCCCATCTGATAAGCCAATAGTTTTCCATTAGCCATGTTATACTGGAATGTGAAACCGTCTTCTTGCGTCGAAACAATTCCAACGTATACTGCATCCCAGCCCAAAAAAGCGGCAGTTAGACCAGTATCACCACCAGTAGCATATGAGCTACTAAAGGTTGCAGTCACTTCGGCATACCAAAGATCTCCTGCATTACCTCGATTGTTAATTGCTAAAGTCAATGCACCCATTTGTTATCTCCCAAGCAGAAATAGCCTGACTGTTCCGGGAGTCGTGGCTAAGTTCGTTGTAGCAGTTACTTGGTCTAATGCTTGCTGGAAGGCTGTACCAGACCCTGCAATACCCAATAAACTTGTTGTTGCTATAATCGTATCGTTTGCACCGGCTGTACCGGCATCAGCAGCAATTCCAATTTGGTATGCGAGAACAGTTCCACTGCTATTGTTGTAAGCAAAAGTGAAGCCATCGTCTTGCGATGTTACAATTCCGACATGAACTGTATCCCATCCCAAAAAGCTTGCTGTTAATCCGGTGTCGCCACCGGTGGCATAAGAAGTGCTAAATGTAACTGATACTTCAGCATACTTTAGATCTCCTATAATGCCTCGGCTGTTTACCGTTCGTGAAGTTAAAGCACCCATGTTATCTCCCCATCAGGAAAACCCTGACTGTGCCAGGAGTTGTTGATAAGTCCGTTGCATTGGTTACCTGAGACAAAGCTGCCTGGAAAGCAGTTCCTGTCCCAGAAATTTCCAATCCTGTATTTCCCGCATTAATTACGATTGTATTGTTAGCACCTCGTGCGCCTTGATCGGCAAAGCCCATTTGATATGCAAGAACAGTTCCACTGGAGATATTGTATGCAAAAGTAAAACCATCTTCTTGGGTTGTTATAACTCCCGTAACCATTGTGGTCCAACCCATTGCTGCGGCTGTTAAGCCAGTATCTCCTCCTGTAGCATAGCTAGAAGAGAAAGCAGCATCTACAATTGCATATCGGAGATCCCCTGCTACTCCGCGCTCTTGCACGGTTAAAGTTAAAGCACCCATTGATTAGGTCTCCTTAGTTTCTTCGATGTGTATAATTCGCCGTGCCTTCAAAAATTCTCCCATTTTCTCATCTGTATTAATATCTGTTGAAGAAATATTTGCTTGTCTCTCCATTACAGCTTTTCGAATCTGAGAAATTGCTATGTCGTTAACTTTTGCCTTTTGTTCTGCTGTTAGGTTCTCCAATTTGCTTTCCTTTCTAGAGTAAATAGGACCTACTTGGCACAGAGTTATTACTGTTTCAAGCAGGTCCTATTTAACTATTACCTCAATGAATATTGAGAATTAAACTTACGCATTCAAGTCGCGAATAGCAGCCTGAGTCCAAATGTTTCGGCATCGAAGCTCACCCATTGTGTAGAAGAGACCACGAACTACCAGCGCGTTAGCAGCAAAGTAGTCACGGTTTTCAACATACTGAGTAGGTTGCGCAATAGCGATCTCAAGATAATCGGTATCAAGAATGTAAACATTTCGTCCGATTACTGAGTCATCCGTTGCCACACTTGCTGGGCAATCAGGATCTGTCAGAATAGGAATGCCCTGGTATGTAGCCAAAACCATTCCAGTTCGTGTTCCTGGGAATGTTCGCTCGTTTCCAACACCCACCTGATACTCTTCAACTCCCATATATCTCTGTTGAGTATTGAGCAATCGCTCAAGTCGGAAATACTGGTCGTGTCCAAGAACCATCAATTTTGGCTCTCCACCATTCTGTCGGATATTCTGGATACCATTGTCTAGCAAAGTGAACGAAAGATCTCGTCCTACACCAGATGCCTGGCTAACCAACGCTCCCGCGTTCCAAGTTCCTGCAGTTCGACCACTATAAGTTAGATCGTAAGCTCTAACCTGAGCGGCTCCTCCACCAGGACCTGATGTAGTTGTAGTATCTTCCCAGATGATATCATCAAGAGAAGTGAATCCTGCTCTGCTGTAAATAAAGGCGACATCACCATTAGCAAAAGTTGTATCAGAAGCAACTGTTACAACACCAGTTGTGGTATTAACAGCAGAAACGACAGAGCCTGTGATTCGGTCGAAGTCACCAGCGGATGCATCGTCCATTGAAACGGCATCACCAATCTTAAAGTGGCCAGCAACAGCAGCAGGAACTGTAAATGACGTTGTTGCTCCATCACTAGTCAAATAAGCTGATCCAGCTAGAAGCTCTTCATTAATCTCTTTGACGTGGTCAATCTGAGAGTTTTCAAGCTCCATGGCCAGAACGTCGCCAACACCACCTTCAAGCTGTGAAGTGAAGATGGCCTTGACTGAGGCACCGAATGTGGTACCAACAATTCGTGGCAAGCTGGATACGTTGGTGATGTTGCTGATATCAACGGTAGGAATTGTACCAGTCTCAGTTACCGGACGAGATCGTCCAGAACCTCTGTCAGTTCGAACACGCCAACCAGCGGTTTTGCCCCAAACCGTTCGAGGCAGGGCATTAAAAATTCGGGTTTGGTTGTTTAGAGCATGCCAAACGCGATTACCATAAGTGGTATTGAAGATTCCTGTGGCAGTATCAACGGTGAAATATGACTGCTTCTGAAGGAAGTCAGGACCGAAGATTCCAGAGAAATATCCACGTTGCGCTTGTGAAATATACTCTTGTAATGAAACGTTATTTTCAGGCATTATTTATTAGCTCCCGAGATTCTGAAGTTCAATAGGTAGATTAGGATCGTTGTGCTGTGCACGTTCTCGCAACTCGGCAAGATCTGCCCATGATAGCTCAGCAAGCTGATCAACGACATCATTACCACTTGTTGCAGACTTTACAATAGGAACCTCATCGGCACCTAATCGCACTTCACCTATGTTAGATTTGTTCAATAGCTTAGGTGATGCCAATCCTCTCTCTTCTCGCCAGCCTGCTTTGCGCAAACGAGTGTCAACCTCTTCCTGAATCCCAGCCTCACTACTCTTTCGTAATTGAGCATTCTTTTTCTTCATAGAACGCATGTCCTTGCGAAGCTCTTTAATCATCCGTGCCATATTGCGCACTTCTGTGTCTGAATACTCACTACCGTCGGGCATTTCGGGCATTTCTTCTTCCTCCATTGGATATTCGTCAGAACCTTCTTCATCCAACATTTCGTCCTCGTCGTAATCCATTGGGGGCATGTCCTGCTTTGCCATAGCTGCGATAGTCTTCTGGGCATCGTTCTCAGTTTTATTATCTAATGCATCGGGTGTATTAGTTTCGTCGTCATCACCAGAACCACCAGAACTCATTGGCCAAGAACTCTTACCACTAACTTTCTTTTCCTTATCTCCTCCAAGATCAAGTACCTGCTTTTCCATAGTTGCAAGTCGGGACTCAAGAGAGCTACTGACTGCATCACTAATACTCTTTACCATTGCATCAAATTGAGACTTTTCTACTTCTTCAGCCTCTTCATGTCTTTTCTGCTCTTCCTCATCATCGTCTTTCCGAATCTGCTTCTCGGCCAGGTCATTAGACTTCTGCAATTGCTCGGCAACCGCGCCCAATGCCAATGTTACGCCCTCATTCTGCTTTTGAATGTCATCTAGGGTTTGTTCCATAGTCATTATTGCATTTCTCCAGGATTAATGTTTATTTTTCCCGTTGAAAGCTGCTGGTCTGAGCCATCCGGCAGATTCCATTTTACACAAAAAAAAGAGCAGCTATAGCACTACACTATAACTACTCTAATCTTCTCTTTGTTGAACCTAAAACGATTCAACTGAGATAATTATATATAGGTTCTATGAAAAAGTAAAATTTCCCATCTTTTCCTATAATTTATGGTCTTTTTAGTCTCGAATTATGATTGGTGTCAATCGATCTGGAACTCTGTGATACAATCCCCACAAGAATGGATTATCTTGATAGAATCTATGTCCTGCTAATCTATCATTAAACCTGAAAATTATATCTCGTTGTTCTTTGATTCGACTAGCTATTTGGTCCCCCACTTTTATTTTCTCGATAGAGCCTGCAATAAACATACTTTGCAAACCCTTTGTTTCTACCATCTAGCGAATAAACCATCAAGAGAGTGATCTAAAATTCGGGAAGAATCGCACTAGGATCTTCGGTTTCCCGCCTCACCCGTGCCTTCTCTTCCAATTTCTGGAGCCTCTGCACTAATATCCATATCATAAGTTAATATAATCGACGATTCGAACGTCATGGCCCCGAAGCCTATCTGTTTGGAATCCGTTTCAGTTTTAGGGCTTTCTGACTGCCCCCGCATCCCGTCTGGTTTTTGACCACCAGACCAGATATCACCTTAACCGTGCATAGCAGTTAATTCAGTCACGAATTTCAGACTACTCTCTTGATAGTTTATTCAGTTGTTAAGCTGCTTGTACTCTATTATACGTGTTTGAGGAGAAAAATGGAAAGAGATGTGCCATTTATGCTTGACTAGCGGTTGGTGAAAGATTTAACTCTTCCGAAGTAGCTCTGTCCTCACTGCCTCTACATCTATTATACGCTTTCATAACAAAAAGTAAAGCTAATTTCCCCACATTTCTTTCAGATCTGGATCCTTATCAACGTAATCGGGCATTTCTACAGGTTCCACCGGCTCGATATCACCTTGCATAAAGGCATTTACTATCTCTTGAGCCATTTCTTGAACAACACCTGTTTGTGTATAAGCTACAATAATCGCATTCAAAATAGACGAAGCTATTATACCAATTCCCGAATTGCCCATCATTTCTTCATCAGAAAGGCCTGTCCTCTCTTTTATCACACGACCCATTTCGACCATGGTGTCTACACACTCATTGCCATAGGCTTGTCTCAAATCATGAAACATCATTTCAAAAAAATCATTTGGCGTCATTGTAATTAGTTTGTCCTAAATCAACCAAACTACAGATTTACGTGGTGCATAAAACATGATAGGTTCGCACCCTCTTGGGAAATCCATATCTGCAATTTGATCTCTGAATTTTTTGGGGTCGCTTGAAAAAATAGGTCCCAAGCAATCTTGAAGATGAGATGAAGCAATAGTTTGTACAGTTTCTCCATCATCCCACAATTCCCATACACATGTGAAACATTTAGCTTTAAGCATCTGCTGCTATCATTTCTACTAATTCTCCTGGAGTAGTACAAATCCGAGTGAACATATTATACATTAATTCAGGAACATCTAAATCAGAATCGTCCAAAATCAATGCATAGACAAATTTTCCTGCTCCTGCCCCATGACCTGCCTCTAAATGAGAACTAAGTCCGCAAGGAAAAAGGATAACAACAGCCTCTGCCCAATTCAATGCTTTCATATCTAGCCCAAATCCTTTTTGAGCTATTGGATGCTGAATACCTTCAACGAATTGCTTGGTCGTCCATTTTTTCCAATCAGGATCAACATCACTCCAGTGAAAACCTGTGTCTCCCTCAATAGGCTCCCTAAAATTATATACCTCGTGTCCTGCATCTAAAAGGACTTGTAGAATCAGTGGGTGATATGTATTCCTCCACGAAGATGCCAAATAAATTTTCATTAACTATTCCATCCTAACATTTTACTTATGGCTGGTGTAAAACCGCCCATATCTTGAAATCGCGCAACAATACGATCCATTATTGGCTTTTCATATGCCAATTCTCTTTCGAAAGCCTCACGATCGCCGCTATTGGCTGCTGCCCATCCTGGTGAGGGCAAAAAACGATACCATCGAGCCAATTGAACTCGATCAGCTTGTTCTACCTCTTCAATCGTCGGATACATCTATTGCCTCTACTTTAATTTCATTTTTGATATTGAATGTTACCTCTATGTTCATTACAGCTTCAACTTCGCTTACAGACGTTGTTGCTCGTTTAATGATAAAAATTCTGTTAAATTCAGTAAAACTTCGAAGTTTTTTCTTCCCTACACGAATTGCATCACCATAAGACTCACCAGCATTGAAATCTGGTCTTCCTAATCTGATAATTTCATTATCATCATTGACATAGGCCAAACGACTAATATATCGTATGCCAATATTGTCATCCATAAGGTTATCTAATGGGTCCATTTTCTACCTCGCCTCTAACCATATAAAAATCAAAATTACCGCTGCTATTGTAACGAGCGCAAAAACGACAATAGCAACAAAAATATTCCAACTAAATGCAGAAATCACTGATCGCTGTAAGATAGGAAGAACTTCTATTACTTCTTCTCTTTGCTCTAATAATTCAGCCGCTGCCTTTTTGAGTTCTTCTGGTTCCACAATTTATACGGTCCTTGTCATTTGAAATTTTCCATCAGGCAAATGTTTGCCAGAAAAACGTTTTCCAGTATTGTGCTGGATAGCGTTTTTGATTCCCCAGAATGAACATTTTTGCCCTTGATGTAATAATCCTTCATGATCTAGAATAATTTTTGCCTGAGATTCCATTTGTTCTATAATCAGTCGCTGTGAACTTTTCGGCTTTGTAACTCCAAAGCCAAAATGTTTGCCTGCATATCGTCCAAAGCAAATTTTACTACAAAATGTCATTTTGCTTCGCTGCAAATATTCGGGGCGCAAAAAAATCTTTCCACATCCGTAACACAGCAATCGCAATTTTTCTTTCAGTACACGTCTAGGACGACATCTTTTGCATACACCCCATTGATTCAATGCATAAGAACATTCACCACATCGTCCATGCAAGGTTTCTACTGCAAGCATAGGTCCACGAGGACCAAGAGAGAATTTAGTACGACCTTGAATCCCATTGATCATAATTAGCTGGCGCACGCGCTCGCGCGTAACACCAACCTGATCGCCCAATTCTTGTAATGTCTGGTCAGGATTTTTACGAATCAAGACCGCAATTTTTGCTGCAGTAGAAACCATTCTTTTCTCCATTTATTCCTATTATACGCTTAATCGTTTTTTTCGTCGACTATTTGAACCAATGGGCATGTCTTGGTTTTAACAGTTTTTATTGCTGCCCATACCAATTTGAAAAAAGGTGTAACATTGGGTCCTTTTAGCTTTTTTCGGGAAGATTTTATTCTTCCTGCCATGATTCCTCTTCCCAATATGTAAAAGAAAACTGCAGCAAAAGATAAAATTGCACCGATCAATGGATAGTTTTCTTTGAAAGCAATGATTGTCCAATAAGTCATTCCTATGGTGAAACATATCCATAATGTACACACAAATGTGAAAAAGCGAATTACCATCAGTGGTGGTGCATTTCTTTCCAAATCAGCAATTTTTTCATAGCGATTCGCATTGAAATCCCAAACTTGTCCTTTGGCTATCAAAAAACCGATTTTTCGATATGGCCATGAAATCACCCTATGAATCCAATATAGAGGAACCCATAAAGCTGCAATGAAAATCAGCCAGAAATATCCACATAATGATTTGGGAGTAAAATCTTCCCAATCTAAAGCCCATCTTACCAACCTTAGATGCCAAGATCGACTAGATATCGTTAAAAGCATTCTCTTTCTCCTTCTTTTGCTGCAAGTCTCTTCAAATCTTCTTCTGCATCTTGCCAAAATTTTATATGGCATTCACATGTGCATCCACCAAGACACTGCTCTACAGGATCTTCTTGGCGACACAATAAGCAAAATGCTCCTGGCCATCCACTCCATTGGTGGGCAGTTCCATCTGTATGATCTGCACTTCCTGTTGGTCTGTTTGCAACAATTCCCATTGCACAAGTTGGGATATGCACTATTTGTTTGCTAGACAATTCTTGCTCCTCGAACATATTGAATTAATCGCGTAGGAACTCCTGTCTTTTTGGCCCGTTCAAGCATATTCTTTGGCCCTTTTGACTTTTCTATATCTGTATGGAAGGCAACAACTAAATCAGGCTTTCCTTCATCTAACATCTGCTGATTTCTGATTGA
>CEPX01139276.1_pt1 | contig 13664 bp, 1 predicted proteins | sample 361361 | NCBI WGS metagenome assembly CEPX01 (sample SAMEA2619974, study PRJEB7988) | marine metagenome | biome: marine biome (ENVO:00000447); feature: mesopelagic zone (ENVO:00000213) & marine oxygen minimum zone (ENVO:01000065); material: "saline water (ENVO:00002010), including plankton... | reverse complement strand
GTCGTTGTCGTCATCGCTATCGCAGGCATCGCCTAAGCCATCGCTATCGGTGTCTAGCTGATCTTGGTTGGCAATGGCTGGGCAGTTGTCTAGTTCATCATCGACTGTGTCTTCATCGCTATCGATAAAGTTGTAATCAATACTAGATGAGTTGGCTAAACCATAGGCGTATTTAGGCCAAGGAGTAGTGCCAAGCGAGGCTTGCGCTTTCACCGCTTTCAGTGTTGATATGCCAGGCACTAACAGTTCGTCGTTATCCGTTAAAGATAACTCAAGTTCGAAATATGTAACGTCTTCACTGAATAATTGCTCGCCATCTTTAGTAAATGCATATAACTGCCCAGAGTTGTTAACGAAGTAAATATTATCGTTATTATCTACAATGGCTGAAGAGCGTATCGCTAACCTTGTGTCTACTGACCATTTCAGGTTCCCTTTACTGTCAAAAGCTTGGAACTTGCCAGCTTCGGTCCCTATATAAATGTTATTGCTGGAATCAATAACCGGAGAAGAAACGATACTTCCATCTGCTGACCATTGAGCAACTTTTTCGCCACTTGGTGATACAACATTGATGTCTCCCGAGTAAATGACGGTTACTAAATTCCCTTCATCATCAATAGCGGGAGCAGCGCGAACTGCTTGCTCAGTTCTAAACACCCAAAGTTTTTCGCCTAGCTTACTAAACGCCTTCAATCCGATGGAAGTGCCCACAATGATACGCCCTTTAGAATCGATGGTTGGGCCGGAAGAGAACGCCGCATCTCGTTCTTGCGCAATCCATTGTAGTTCTCCATGTCCACTCAGAGAGACTAATTGCATGTTATTCAATACAGCGACTACGCTATCGTCCGAGTGCCTTGATATATGGTTGACGACACCTGTTAGTTCAGTACTCCAAATTAAGCTTCCGTCTACAGCACTGTACTTTTTAATGGTTTTTTCGTGGGCAACTAGAATGTTGCCATTTGAATCTTGAATAGGTGCAACAGATACTGTTAAGTCCGCGCTAGTTTTCCACCCTAACTCACCCTCTTTATTTAGCTGAATAAGCCCTTCTTCTTGCGATATAAAGGTAATGTCTCCTTCAGTATTTATAACAGGCGTAGAGGCATGTTTTTGTCCATGCTGATATTCCCAGAGCACGTCGCCAAGAACTGGTTCAGGCAAAGTAAACTCAGCAGTAATGGTAGTATCTGAAACTACGGTAACCTTACATTTACCTTCTTCTATGTTTTCACAACCCGCCCAGGTAATGCCTGTGTAGGGCTCAAAGGGGGTACCTGTAAGGATAACTTCGCTATTTCCTGAGTAGCTGGCTTCGCAAGACTCCAAACACCTTATCGTAAATAAGTCATCTTCAACAATTCCCTCACCAGTCATTTCAATATTAACTATAAATGGACCGTAAGAATCCGTATCAAGAAGTGGTGTATCAGGGTGGTGTTCGGTCAACAAAGGCAGATACTCAACTTCTGAATAAGAGTCGAAACTGTCATTCTTATCGAAGATCATTTCATCGATGATAAGGTTGTCCGTAGTGCCCCAATAATTGTTGGTAGCAGTAATCTCAGACTGGCTATATCCGGTTGGAATTCGAACAGCAAGCTTATCACCTGTTATAAACGAGTTATGCTCCGCAACTGTCGATGAATTATCGTAACTTGCCCATACTTCAATAGCGTATTCAGTGGTCATATTAAAGAAGAAGTTATTGCGTACTTCAACAATCGCCTCTTTAGAGGTACCAACAGATAAGCCACCGGTATTAACGAAAATGTTTCGCGATATCTCGACGTTTGAAGTGGGGTACCAAATGTAGAAATAGCTGGAAGTACTAATTTTGCTATCAGTTAGCCTAAATGACCCATAGCGTGAGAAGCCTGTAGCAGTGAACAAATCGCTGTTTTGAATATTGGCGTATTGAATATCAACAAAACCTTCCTGTTCGTATGAAGACGGAAGATTGATTGCCACGTTGTTCATTTCAACTAATGTTTCCGGTGTTCCCTTAATGACAAGGTTTCCAGCTACTGAAAACTCAATATTAGCCAAAGTAGATTCACCAGTTATAACTAATTCAATGCCTTCAGCAACTGTGTAACGTCCGTTTGTTATAGCGTTTTCCCTAACATCCTCCCAAGAGACAGCTTCAAAAATTCGTGAATCTAGCGGTCGAGGGTCGTCTTGATCTAATATGCCATCCCCATCGTCGTCGTCATCGCACGCGTTGCCTAAACCATCACCATCGGTGTCTAATTGAGATGGGTTGGATATGCTTGGACAGTTGTCTTGCGCATCTTCAAGCCCGTCTTCGTCAATGTCTGGACCAGCCCCCAGTATAGGTGTGTCAGGGTGATGTGCTTCCAGAATAGGGTTAGATTCCAACTCGAAAGGTATATTGGTGTCATCGTTGTTATCAAGAACCATCGTATCGATAATGTTTAAATCGATAGTTCCCCAATAGTTTTGGGTTATGTTTAAATCTGATGGAGTGAAACCACTTTGAGCTTCTACTGCGATGCTACCTTCAGAGATAAATGAATTGTGTTTAGCTGATAATATAGAGTTATCTTGATTTGCCCAGATTCTTAGAGCGAAATCCGTTGTCATTGCAGTGAAGAAGTTATTGCGTATATTTATTACGACATTGCCATTGGTACCAACTGATAAGCCACCGGTGTTAAAAAATACATTTCTAGCAATTTCTATGTCACGTGTAGGGTAGAAAATGAAAAAGTATTCAGAGGTGGTAATGTAACTATCAGTTAATGTAAATGCACCATATCTAGGTAATCCGGTCGCTGAAAATAAGTCACTGTTCTGAATTTTGGCGTACTGAATATCAACAAAACCTTCTTGCTCGTAAGAAGATGGAAGGTTGATTGTTACGTTATTAAGTTCAACCAGTGCATCTGGTGTTCCTTTGATAACGAGGTTTCCAGCAACCAAAAACTCAATGTCGGCTACACTAGGTTCGTCCGCAATTACTAACTCAACGCCCTCAGCAATCGTATAACTTCCATTTGTTATTGCATTTCCGCGTACATCTAACCAATAGACGGACTCAACAATTCGTGGATCAAGTGGTTGAGGATCGTCTTGATCCAAAACTCCATCGTCATCATCGTCATCATCGCACACATCGCCTAGACCATCCTCGTCAGTATCTACTTGCAATGGATTGGGTATGCTAGGGCAGTTGTCTTGAATGTCAGGCGTTCCATCCTCATCACTATCTAGAAAGGCTGAATCTACCGTGATAACTATTGCTTTGCTAGTTTTATACTCACCAACAGCCGCTGTGATAAAGACTTCTATATCAGAACTAATGTCCCCTGGTATTAGTGTACCTTCTGAATCTATAGTAACTAAACCTGAATTTGTTTCCCAAAGGACGTTTTTTCTAAGTTCTTTGGCTGGGTTCGTTTGATACTTTGCTGAAAGAGAGAAGGAAGGGGTTTCACCTACTTCAACCTCTGATGGCCCCTCAATTGCTAAGTCTATGTCATCCAAGGAGACTACTAATATGTTTCTAACTACTTCTTCTGCATAAACATCTACACTATTTTGAACATTGTATTTAATCCAATAATTTCCTGGTTGAGAGCTATTTAAGTTAGTTGTCTGGATGATGTCGGCGCTTATGTCACCATCAACAGTATCAGTGGCTACAGCTCCTTCATCTTCATAGTCATAATACGGATGCGGTAGATCCCAGATTTTTTGACTACCTATAAGTTGAATTGAAGGAGTTCGCAAGGAGTCACTATCGCAGGGCGATGTGCTAAAAAGTGTTACTTCAGATTGTTTACTAAATTGAGGTGTTTTAGCAAAAGCAGACACGTAATACTCAGTGTCACAAGAGAGGTCGTTGATTGTGTATGCTATTGTACTTTTACCAAGCTCAAATAAATTTGGAGACTGGTTTTCTAGATGAATATTGGTGCCATAGCCGAAGTAAATTTGCGGCTCTGAAGATACGTTTTCAACAGTTGTATTCAATGTTGCAGAGGCTTCAGTAATGTTGGTAATTGTCGGGATTGAAACTAATACGTCCCCTTCAACTCCGCATTCATCGGTAGTTAAGCTTAAAATCTCGCTGTACGTCGTGCTGCCGCCTACACCTTTAATTCTAAACATATATCTGGAATTGCACTCCAGCCCAGATATTTGCATCGAATGTGAACCATATTCGTTGTTGGCTTCAATAAACAGTGGGAGCGTTGTTTTTCCAAATTGCTCACTAGTCCCATAATCGACAGCTATTGATAAATCTTCATGCGAAGTCAGTACTTTAAAATTTAGAATAACGGTATTTGCTGAAACTATGTGCTCTTGAAGTAATTCAATTATGGGTAAAGTAGTATCTGTTTCTGTAACATCAATTTGCATTCCAACTTTGTTAGAGGAATCAAGTCCGTCAGTAACCCAAACTTCGAAAGACACCTTGCCAACATAGTCTTCATTAGGAACAAAATTGAAAAGCCCGTTTTCACTCAGATTAAAACTACCTTTATTGTCTTCAATATATCCAAGATAAAAAGATAGAGTGTCGCCATCGTCGTCAGATGCAACTATCTGCGCAGATAGTTCGCTATTCTTTTCAGTTGTGAAAGCTTGGTTCTTGAGTTTAGGCGAGCTGTTACCATTACTATTTTTAAGAATGCCATTCAGAACTAGCGGAGAATTTTCAAAGTCGCCGCTTATCTCTAATGTTAAGGACTCTGAAGCTTCTTCATTTGCATCTTCCAGTGCATTAATAAGCAGCTCGCCGTTAAGGCTGCCAGGTGACATTTTGCTAGGACTTATAGTGACTAAATAGTCAGTATTGAGTTCTGCTGTCCCTGAGGTAGATATGTTTATTGCAAGTTCTGATTCAAGCGAACCATTTCTTTTAAATGGAATAGTTAGTTGATCACCTTCTCTAATTGAAAAAGAAGTGTCTGCTACTTGTATGGAACTGCTTTCAGGCTCGGTTATATTGAAGAACAAGTTATTTTCCGCCGATTCAACCCCACTAACAAACGAAATTGCTCTGACAGTTGTGTTTTCATCTAGGGTTAAAGAGACAGCAGTGTCTGAGATGTTACTGTTAGACAGCTTAGGTATTGAACCATCGAGAGTATAAGCGATACTCGCATTATCGCTGCTAGGAGAAATATCTATAGTTACTGAGCTTTCAAAAATGCCGCCATTTGGCGATATAATTGGAGGGGCTATTTCACTTACATTGTTGATCGAGCTTTCGATTATCTTAGCCCATTGAGAAGTTAACAAATTCTTTGTGGTTGCTTTTTGTTGTATATTTTCGAAGTCGCCAATTAAAGACTTGACTTCTTTGGAGTAGATGGTTTTGCTGAGCGATGTCGCAAGTGATGAGCCTACTTTCAACGCAGAACCTGCATATATTGAAGCGTAATCGTGCGGCTTAATCACCGCCTGAACACTGTCTAGAATGACTGATTGTAAAGTATCTTCCCATTGAGAATCCGCTAACTGAATAACATTCGAATACCAATCAATTACAAACGAATTAGTTAGAAAGTAGATGTCATGAACTGTTCTAGAGGAAAGTTGTTCGTAGGAATAAACCCCAGAATTTGGAGTTTTCCATCGAGATGAAAAATCACTAGAGTACGAAGCGTACTGCTGTGATAACTTCGCCAAATTAGCCGAAATGAAAATTCTTCTCCAGCTATCAGTTTTATCGCTTGCAAAACCTACGACTTCGTAGGCTAACCCGACTACAGTACCTATTTTCTCTGGACTATTTATATATTTATTTTTAGCTAGCTTATTTTTTAAATTTTTATAAAGCCAAGAATTTTTGTCACTAAGGCGTGAAGCCACAAAATTTAAATAGCATCCGAGGCAATCTACATCAATGTTAGCGTCCCACAATGCATCAAAGTAGTCATAGCTTTCATCGCGAAGCTCTTGTTCTAATTCATTCAACGCATCAAATAATGCGGGATCAACTTCTGAACTGCCTTCTCTTAAGTTATATTCGTATACTTTTCTAAGAGTAGCTAGATTGCTAGCTGCATCCAGCGACGTAACTAAAGATTCATGTAATGCTAATCTATCGCTGCCATTTAAACCTTTTTCAATTAATGGTGCTGCTTTGTCAATAAATCCAAAAAATGCATCAATATTTTTGTATTTATTTTTGAGTTTAAAAAACTTTTCTTTTACGGCATCGTCCTCAAGAAGCAAAGATTGCTCTCTGATCTCAAAAAGCTTACCAATCAAGTCATTTTCAGTTTTTACAAAATCAAAAGTCAGCGAAGGATATCTACTTTTTAAATCGTGTAAAATTTCATTAATTTCACCATTTATTCCCTCTGGTGTTTTAGATGCATATACAGGTTTTTCGCCATCAACGATTCTAAAAGCGCCTTGTAAGTAAGGTTTATCATCAGCAGTTAACATCTCTTGTATAACTGTCTTGTAAAGTTCTCTTCGTTCACGCCGGCTAAAGAATAGTTTTGCGGCACCACAAGCAGGGCTCAGACCACAGTTCGGTAGCCAAATAGTAAGGTTTGAATCATAAACTGGTGCAATATCATTGCTTGGTATGGTGATAGTGTATTGAAGTGATAGTGCATTCAAAGCGAGGTTAATTATCTCGTTTGACGGCTCGGCAATATATGCATTACCTTTAAAAAATTTGGCATTTTTGAAATTTGCTATTGGCTCATTATTTTCATTTTGACTAGCATCAATGGAATCGAACCCTAGGCGCCAAGTTTCTCCCTCGCTATCTTCAAACATAAGCAGGGTAATATCTGGCTGCTCGAAGTCATCAGAAGCCCACAAGGGTAAATACTCATTGAACGAATTACCGTTACTATCTTTAACAGTGAGCAATAATGCGTACTCACAGGCTTCATGAAAAGTAACATTAAGGTTGATTTGATCTTGAGTGATTTCGCCTTCTAAGGGGGAGATTTCAGCCTCTTTTGACTCGGAGGGGCAGTTTAAAGGAGATAAAGATGCGGTGTATGAACTAAGTACATACCGGCTGGAGCTTACATAAACGGTTAATAAATGTTCTTGCCCAACGGTAAAGGTTGATTGAGAAAGATCTACGTCAAGTACTTCTTTATTTTCAACAGTAAGTAGTGTGTCAGGACTAACTCCCGAAGACACGGAAGTATTACGGGAAGAGGCTGTAAAGTAAAATCGAGAATCGCCAGCACTGTCGTCTGATAACTTAGCCTTCCAAGAGGCCGCCGCGTAAAGTTTTCCACTCGAGACGTCTTTCTCTACATACGCTTCTAATATATCAACAAGCCGTGTTACGTCGGCGCCGACAGAATAAATTGAAAAGTCAAGTGCATCACCTTCAGTAAAGCCTTGGACTTCTGCAGCCATTCCTACCGTTTCGCCTATTAAACGATTTAATGGCGCGTGCCAAAAGGCGGATGTTATCTCTTGCTTTAGTACATGAGAGGATGAAAGTCCATTACCTCCTGTATAGTTTACCACCGCAAAGATGTAGTTGAAGCCATTACTAAAAACTGGGGCAGTTTCTAGGGCGAGTGATATTGTTTTATCACTCTCTGCTTCCACTACCGTTTGATATACGTTCTCTTCGACACCAACTATATTTGCCAATTGGTCGTCATCCAAAAATTCATTCTCAGACCAATAAAACTTCACTTTTACATTTTCAGCTTGTGACTCCCCAGTATTTTGGAGGCCTAGTGTCAGTTGTAAATTCTGGCCTTCTTCCACATTATTGTTCAAAGTAAAGCTAGAAATTTCTAATTCTGCTTTATATTCAGAAATAGTGAGTTTTCTTGATGGCGTGTAGTCACTGTAGTTACCAGCGACGTCGATAGCTCTGACTTTCCAATACAAATCACCATATGGTAAAGGTGTAGCAGGTTTAAATTCTCCCTTACTTGTAGGCTCTGCATGTATTCCGTTAACAAAGTCGCCATTTTGGTCGACTATTGTTATTTGATATTTGTCTGGTTCCTCACCCGCATATGTATAAATGAAAGTTGGCTTTGTCTCTGTTGTTACAAAGCCGTCTCCAGGTAAAGCAATTTGTGGGTTTGGGGGCGTAATATCGACGGTGTAAGAAAAAATCTTGTCTTTACTTCTATTTCCAGCATTATCGATTGCCCTAACGAAAATACCATTGACGCCCTCTACCACTTTACTAATCTGTACAGAGCGTTCTTCTGTAAACTTATAGTCGCCGTCAGTTTTGTATTCATACCCTTTAAGGCCACTCCCACCTTCGTCTTCTGAAGATTCCCATATAATTTTAAGGTTCTCTGTTTTATTGGTTATGTTGTCTAGTAAGTTAGAATCTGATTCTGAAGAAAGCCTGACATCCTGTGGCTTCGAAGGTGCATCATTGTCGGGTGTAATGAAAAAGTTTGATAGCGAAACCCAGCGGCTATATGAGTCATTCTCTCCCACAGCGCGATATCTTAAGTCGTAACTAGTGTATTGCTCCAAATCCTCTAAAGTAGTGGAAGTGCCAGTTATATTTCCCAAAAACGTCCAGTTTGACCTGTTACTTTTTTTTAATTCAATCCTTGTGCTAGTTGAGTTGGTACCTTTTGTCCAAGCAAGGTTCACTGTTGTTCCATTCTCTAGTGACGCGGTCATGCCAGAAGGAGGAGACGGCAAAACGGAAATTTCCCATTTGTGAGTTTCTAGCTCGTCATTGTTATTGCCATACAGTACAACTTCTAATGTTCTATATGTAGTAGTCTGGAGGTCAAATGATGGTAATGCGTTGCCATTTTGAAAAGATTGAGTTATCCGGTAATCGCCGTCTAGGTACCATTCAGCAATAATCCAGAAATCAGACGGGATGCCTGTTACTTTGAAGCTCCTAGTCAAGCCCGCAGCCACAGTGCAGTCAACACTTTTATCCGAAAAGTTATTCCACAACTGAAAAAACTCACAATCCGGAGCGCTCTGAGAGTAGGCGTTTGGATTACAAAGTAATACTAGAGAAATGAATAACCAGATGACGTGTTTCATGCTTGTCCCTAATTTAAATAGTCTTAATGCCTTCCTTGAAATATAAGTATATCTAAATATATCTCCTGGTCAATTGTTGAACAGTTTTTGCCGAGCTTTTAGGAGTAGGTGTAATTAAGTTATAGGTTGCACATTGAAATGTTGATATTAAGCTTGATTGTGAAAGTCGATTAACAGCCTTTTGGCGCATCCAAATAGGTCGAAACCTTCACTTAATGTTTAGTAGCGCTATTCATCACGGCTTGGTCGCCAACAATGCTTAGTCGCGAAAAAGTGATTTTAGTCTTGTTAAAAGCAGGCAAGTTCGTGTTAGATTATTGACTGTTATTTGAACAGTTTGTGAAGGCTACTCTAATGAAAGTTTATTTCGCACTAGCTATATTTATCTTGGCTTCCTCCACCCTTTGTGCCCAAGAGTGGATGCCCATACCGCTCAATAATACTCCTCATAGCTTATCTCACTCAGCCCCCGTTGGTGCTGGTTTTGAACCAGGAAACATATTCGCAAGCGTAGGGGATACAACTTTTATTGTGGCCAATGGCGGCAGAGTAGGTGAAGAATTATTTTTTCTAAAAGACAATGCTATACCGCAACTGCACACAGATTTTTTGCGTTTCAAAGAAAAAGATGATCTGTTGGCTGAAGTGGCAGGTCTTGAGGCTTCTTCTTTCCCACAGATCAATAAGTGTAGTGACCATATAATGGGAATTGCAGCTACTAAGCTGTTGATAAATGATGATAATAGTAGCAGCTATGAATACAAAATTTTTCAAATTGACGAAAACAACCCTCAAGGGACGGTAACACCATTATTCGAAGATGGGACCGTAGTGACATTTGTTTCGAAAGCATATGGCGATGCAAGCTATGCGATTTTTAAGGTGTCTGATGTATCCCCGAACTTTTTTATTTATAACTGTAAAACACGGCTATTTTCAAAATTCCATATTGATGCCAACGAATATCACTTCGAAGCGGTAAACAGCCGCTTTTATTTTTATCGCAGACTAGATGAAGCAACCGGTGCCTACTTTCAATCTGCATTCGACTTTATTGACAAAAAGCATTATTCAATACCATGGGATGTTGATGGCGTTAATATGCAAAGTCTTTCATTGAGCGTGGTTCATGATAAAGGCATTTTGTATATAGCGCGCACGCCTGCTCCCAATTACGGGAGAGTGTATCTTTTTTGGTCCCCTGAGAATGAACGCTTTGAAAAAATTGATTTTACAAAAGACGACAACATCGAGAGTAGTATCCGCAATCTAGTTGAAAGTTTGCGTTCTATTGTAAATATTGCTGTTAATTCAGCTGAAGCTAATGGCGTAATAAACTGCCAAATATCTGCAGAAACTGGCTGCTTTTTCTTCGACTTAGACAATTATCACATCACTAAAGTGGCTGCGTTGGAAGATATGGAAGGCGTAACGAGCTCACGAATTAAGTGCGCCAGCAAGAAGCCACTAGAACCAGACACCTATTGTTCTATTTCTCCACTCAACAGCGAGAGCGAAATAGTAAAACTAAATTTCGACACCCAAGCGAAAAAGCTGCACGTAGACTTGATAGGCAAAGTTGCTTTCCAGCCATTATTCTTAACTAATATCAGAGACAAACTTTATTGGTTTGAAGAGGATGAAATAATAGGCAAAGAGTTAGTAGAAGCCGACTTGAGTAATGTAGAAGACAGAACTCGGTATGATTTAAACGCTACTAACTACGCCGCTGAGCCAAAGCACTTCAAAAAGTTTGGTACTGAGCTTTTTTTTACTGCAAATAAAGGAGCACCTCCAGCGCAAGCAAGTAAAGGAACACTTGAAAAGTATCCTACAGACGTAGAAATTTTTAGTATCGATAAAAACCATAGAGTTCGGCAAGTATCCAACTTTCATGAAAAGTTTTACGATATTAAACACGTAGACCATAGTGCAAAATCGCTCTTGGTCACTGTGCCGTTAATCATGTCAGATGCAAGTTTCGCAGATACGGTATATAGGTTAAGTAAAGCTTCAGGGGAATCTAACAAGCTATTATCGCTGAATGACATTCGCCAAACAGTTGAAAAGATTTACTTGCACAACAGCAATACGGCCTATGCGGTGATGAAAGAAACAGTATACGCTGAGGACGACCTGTATTATCTAATTACATTAGATTTGGTTGAAAATAAAGAAGTAGCCAGACGCCTAATTTTAGAAGCAAATCAAACTGCACAATTTAGGTTCTTCTCAGACAAATTGTTTTGGATATTGTCTTACGGGCAGGGAATCGAAGGCATGGATCTAACCACCGGAGTAATGGAGCAACATGACTTAGGAGCAGTGGCATTTATAGAAGAGAGGGGCGAGCAGATTGATGAATTCTATGTGCAAAAACTGGATTCAGGCACTAGAAGGCTTATGTTTTATTCGAAAGAACACCAACGTTTTGTCTCGACTAATATGCAAGACGTAATGGGCATTAAAAGAAATGGCGAAGACTATATTTTTTATGGTGGCTATTTCGCGTATATTTTTAGACTGGATAAGACTTACACGGTTATCTTCGAGCATGATATGTTTGTTAACTGCATCACGACAATTGGAGATAAACTCGTTGTGTGGGGAACGCATGGTCGATTTTCTCTCGAAACCAATAGTATTGAAGTTCATGATTTAAAAACACAAAGTGTTGATGTTTATCCAACTTACGACAAGCAGATGTACAATTGTTCTGCCAGTGACCAAAGCGTATATGGGAATATTCGAGAAATTAAGTCTGGAAATGGTCCTTTGTCTTTTCAAGACGATATTGCGGCAGTAAAAATACCAGGCATTGGTACGAGGAAGTTGCTTGATAGTTTTGCGCTTGAAGGACAGAACAGCCTAGAGCAATACTTCATTGAATCGCAAGGCAATGGAGTTGTTGAGCTCGGTAAATTAAACGCCGTTAGTGGCGAATCCACAAACATTTGGCGTTTTCGGAATGAATTTCTTAACCCCGCCCCTATAAAGTTAAATGAAAGTACACTTGGTGTTTTCGGAATGGTCAATGGTTTCGATGCAGAAGCCGCACGTTTTCAACTTCAAACCTACAATGTAACTAATGGTGTCACAAAAAGGTTCAACTGGCCTGGGAACTGGCAGGATGCCCGGATAATTGCAGTGCCAGACGTAGATGGCGACGGCTTAAATGAGCCCACGTTAGTAGGAAGATATATACCTGCAGATAACAGGCCACAGGCAGTGATATTAAGTAGTATAAACGGCAAGCAGTTAAATAGGATTAGCTTCCCACCTAATTTTTCATTTCATCAATATATTCCAATGGAGGACCATAATTTCGATGGTGCTGGCGATATCGCATTTTTGGGAGAGCTTGAAAGAAATGGTAAAACCCAAGTGAAAGTAGAAAGTGTTGCTTATAACCAGCGATTGTTAAACCTCAATTTCCCCTCGAAATGGATAGCGAAAGAAATAGTAAAGATACAAGACATAAATAGAGACGGTTATCAAGATATTGCTCTACTCGCTCAAAACAGTGAAAACGCTAATTTACAGATTGTTGTGAAAAGTGGCACGAAGGGTAATCCGTTCACCAAGGTGTTTAGTTGGCCTGCAAAGTTAGAACAAGGTGAGTTTCATAGTATTCCAGATTTAAACGCAGATGGCATAGATGAAGTGTCGATTTTTGGCATTGATAGTAATGCGCAGCGATTGAGGCTAGTGGTTAAAGATGGCGCTAAATCCAACGTCAATTTGGGAAGCATAGGTTGGCCAGCTGAGTATCAAGACTATTCTTTATTTGTCTTGAAAGCATCAAGTGAACGAACACTCGCTGCGCTTATTTCGCGAGTTGACGATGATAAGTGGAGGCTTGATGTCAAGAACATGAAGAATCAAAGTATATACAAAAGAGAAACTTCGAAACACTTTTCTTCTATACATAGTGTAACGTGGGTGCATAGCGACGCTCAAAATGGATTTTCGATTTTGGGAGTTGGAGAATATGGAGGTTTAGTGCAGGAGTTCATTAACGCACAATAGCTAGCATGACTCATGGGGCAGAGTGAAGCCAATTATTACTAACTCTGACCCCCCCAACTTTATCAATGCAAGTTAAATACTGCTTGCCCGCTTTACCCCCAAACACCACCACATTAGGTACGTCATCGCCGTCGGTATCACCAACTTGATAAACTGTTGGGGCGCTATCCCAGTCGCTGCCTAAGTTAATGGTAGTTATCGTGTCTCGCGTAGCGGAATTAACTATTACCAGCTCATGGTTACCAGAGGTGGTGTTCAACCCTTGTAGTGCCACATCAGCTAGGCCGTCACCGTCCATGTCGTCTAACACATGGAAGCTAACATCATCCCAGCGGTTGGGCCAAGTGATATTGCTAAGGGTATTGTTGCGGTCACTGCCATCTTTAATTTGCAGCTGATAGCGGTTGGTATTGGTGTTTAATCCCGCGGCGGCAAGTTCTGGTGTATCGTCACCCGATATGTCAGGAATAGTCAGTAGGGTAGGGCTGTCCATACCTGGCCACGCATAGCTGGCGACTAAGCCGCGTTTGTCGGCCGCGTCTTTGACTAACAGCATGGTTCTGCCATCGTCACGGCTACTGCCAAATAAGCCCCATTCGCTTTCACTGTCGCCATTCATA
>CEPX01164261.1_pt1 | contig 13666 bp, 12 predicted proteins | sample 361361 | NCBI WGS metagenome assembly CEPX01 (sample SAMEA2619974, study PRJEB7988) | marine metagenome | biome: marine biome (ENVO:00000447); feature: mesopelagic zone (ENVO:00000213) & marine oxygen minimum zone (ENVO:01000065); material: "saline water (ENVO:00002010), including plankton... | reverse complement strand
TACAAGCCGCCTGTTCTTTTGCCTTAATTTGGTTATAACCTCTGCATGCCCGGCAACAACAGTAGCTTCTGCTGCCACCCTATTAATTGCTTCGTCAACAGTTACACGTTTTGCTCCCTTCTTGTTCACAGGACGCGCTTTAACCAGTGGACCTACTAACCCATATCTTCTTCTAGCTAGACCACGCTGTACAAGTCCTGGTTTTTGCCGACGCGAAGCCATGTCCCGAGCGGCTTTGCTTACTTGTTTGCCCATAAATAGATTTAGATTAAGGTGTATTTATTCTTTGCCCTATAGGGATAGTAAAGAAAATTGCTTGCCTAGCTACTCAACAACCTTGAATACTTGGTCGTTGACCTTTACTGGCTGAGAAACTTTTATTCCAATAGCTTGGCCTGCCACGGCATCTTGAACTGCATCATGATCTACCTGCATGCTGTCCACAATTTGCTCGAATTGCTTCTCGTGCCCTTCAATAGATATTTGGTCGCCAGTACTCAAGCTATCGGATAGCTCAACTACAGCCACACCAATTTTGTCAAAAAAGTGGGTAATTTTTCCAATAGGCTTTTTTTCCATTATATATTACCAATAAAACCTTATGCCAACCATTAAAAAAACCTTTTCAACACAATTGTTCTGTGGGCTAGGCCGGGGGGTCAGCGGTCTCTTGTAACCGGAAATCCGCTTTATGCCGGGGTTGAAGCCTGAGAAGAGGGGCATTTGCAGCAGGAAAACAGCCATTGTCGTAGCGTTGACCTTCTGCACCCTTAGATTTTTTGCTGAAATGAAACCCGCCAGGTTCGGAAGAAAGCAACGGTAGTTTCATCGGAAAATGCTGGGGGAGCGCGGAAGCGAGCGAAGGCAGTGCCACTGTCTCTTGATGCTTGTCTCCATTTTCAGGCATGTCCACACTTTTACCTATTTATCGCAAGGAAAAAGAATAAATATAAGAATCTGCATTAATTTGATGTTTTATTTTCTTGGAGGAACAAGAAATGGCAGACAACAAAAAGACTGTAAAAGATATTATTGAGGAAATGCGCAAAGAACTGAAAGAGGAGGAGCCTGGCGAGTTCGAGTTCTTTCTACCCTCCCTTGTAAAAGCCGAACCAGGCAAGAAAACGAGGAAACACAAGGCAAAAGCGGTTAGTGGCAAAAGGGCTACTAAACCTAAGAAAAAAGCTGCTAAAAAGACCAAGAAGGCGAAAAAAGGCAAAAAAGCGGTGAAAAAAAAGAAGTCAAAACCTAAAAAAGCTAAGAAAAAAGGGGTTAAAAGCAAGAAAAAGGCTTCAAAACCTAAGAAGAAAAAGGCCGCTAAAACAAAGAAAAAAGCCAAGCCGGCCAAAAAAAAGAATAAGAAGGCGAAGAAGAAATCCAAGAAAAAATAAGGCTATTTTTTCATTTTTTTGATGGTTTCTCTCTCAATATTTGAAATCGCTTCCTGTAGTGCGGTAATCAAATTCCAATCTGTTGCTTCGGCTGCAAGTTCAAATCCGGCCACAGACAAGTGCAAATGAACTAAGTGCTGTTTTTTCAAACCCTCTTTTCCAAAATCCTTGAAATGTGCTTTCAGCAAAACCACGTTGTTTGACAAACGAGTTATTTTGTCAAAGCAGGCTGCCAGGCTTGCGTCAATCTTTGCCCTGTCAATCTCATCAACTTCGGGAAGTTTACTAACCTCTATGTTTCGCTCCATTCACATCAACTCCTCAAAAACCGCTAACCAGGTCTGCGATGGCCTGTTTTGGATTATCTGATTTTACTATACCGCTAGCCACAAATACTCCGACTGTACCAAGCTCTACTGATTTTGCCACATCGGCGGAGTTTTTGATTCCGGCTCCGGTGATTAGACTAATGTTTGGCGATATTTCTTTTACAGCTTTAACCGAATCAGTGATTAACTCTGGCTGGGCAGAGCTAACACTGATATCGCCCCCAATAAGTTCTGGGGGTTCAACCGCAATAAAGTTTGGCTTGTCTGACATAGTGGCAATTTCTTTTGCCCTTTCAATGGTTTCAGCACAAACCATTACTTCCAAGCCAACGGACTGTGCTCTTGCAATGGCCTTCTCTACAAAATCGTTGTCGTGCTTGTTTTCGGCGTGGTTTATTACCGTACCTACTGCCCCTGCACCTTTGATTGCTTCCGGCAACGTGTGTCCTGTATTTGACCCATATTCCACGGGATCAATGTGCTGGGCAAATACCGGCAAGCTAACTGCCTGAACAACAAGGCGCAAGTCAACGGCCTGAACAACAAGTGCTATTTGGTTTCCTGTTTCTTTTGCAACCGATTCTGCGGCTTTAGCAAGTGCCACAGCATTTTCACCTGTGGCCTGCTCATAGGTTTTGAAATTAATGAATAAGACTGGCGTGTTTATACCCAAATATCCCACCTAAAAAATTAAAGCCACTTTTTTCTTTTAAAGAAGAAAATCATTATTAAGGCAATGGCAAGCATTAGACCCAAAGCAAAAAAGTATCCAAACTGTTGACCCCAAGGGGTGTGAATTTCAGGCATGAACTGGAAATTCATCCCATAAAGCCCGGTTACAAGAGTTAAGGGCATCACTATTGTCGCAATGGTTGTGAGAACCTTCATTATCTCATTCATCTTGTTACTTACAACTGAGAGATATGCATCAAGAATTCCGGTTATTAAATCACGATAAGTGTCAACCAAATCATGCATCCGAATTAGATGGTCGTAAATATCCCTGTAATAAAGGATATTTGCTTTTTTGATGTAAGGGAAATCCCCCCTTATTATTTCGTTTACTATTTCGCGTTGTGGAGAAACGGTTTTCCTAAGTTCTAATACTACTCTTTTAAGTTTGAATGTTTTGTTCAGGGTGTTGGAGGTTGGATTGGTAAATACTTGGTCCTCAATCTCATCAATTGAATCATCTATATCATCAAATACGGGAAAATATGCATCAACAATATCGTTGAGGATTTCATACTGAAGAAAGTCGGCTCCTTTTTGGAACGAGTTGGGTTCTTCCTTTGCTCTTTGCTGGAATTTTTCAATTGCATTTACAGGGGGTGCATGCACGGTAACCAAAAAGTTTTCTCCTAGGAATATATCGACTTCATTAAAAATCAATCCTCCATCCAGGTAATGGAGATCGTGTACAACCATAAATAGGTGGTTTGGGTACTGTTCGATTTTTGGGCGCTGAGTAAAGCTAAGGCAATCCTCGAGAGCAAGTCTGTGCAATCCAAGATTTTTTTGCAGGAAATCCAAATCCTCCATCGTAGGAGCGAGAACATCAATCCAGAAAACCTTTTTTTGGGATATGGCTTTCTTCAGCATAGCTGAAGTCAAATTAACGGTTTTGCCATTCTCCTTGCATAATATTGAATTAATCATCATAACTTAAAGCAAAAAAGAAGTATTTAAACGTTTCACATTAGGAATTGTTATCGAGAACATGCAAACTACTGCCAATTCTTTTGAAATACTTTGTCAGAACATAAAGGACAAAGACCCTAATGCAAAACTTGATTTGGTTAAGAAAGCCTTTGAGTTCGCAAGCCATGTTCACAAAAACCAAAAAACGCCAAGGGGCCAACCACGAATAGACCACCTTGTGAACACCGCTAAAATAATTTCACATATCGATCCTGATGAAGAAACTTTGGTCGCGGCCCTACTGCATGATGCTACCTTAACGGGTGGCGTGGAAATGGAAGAACTTGAAAGAGAATTTGGCAAAGAAGTTTCAACACTTGTGGAAGAGTATGTAAAGGAAATCAATATTGAGGATAAGAACATTGATAATGTTGATTTTGAGTTGCTATCGCAAATTGTGCTTGCTTCCGCCAAAGATATTAGAAGCCTTTTCATAAAGATGACCGCGGCAATAAGCTATTTGAAGGAGGGTGAATATCTTGATGATAAACTTGACAAAAAAAAGGCTCTGCTTGCACTAAATGTTTATGCCCCAATTTGCCACAAACTCGGGTTGCGTGAACTGGAATGGAGAGCGGAAGACCTGGCATTCAAACATTTGCACCGGGCAGAATATGAAGAGATAAGAGACCTTGTTGATGAACTAAGGAAGGATAGGGAAGAACGATTGGAAAAAACTCGGGTGGAGATTGAAAACGCTCTGGAGACAAAAAAGATTTCGGCGGTTATTGAATCAAGAGTAAAACATTACTACAGCATATACAAGAAGCGGAAGATAAAAAATTTTAGTGAAATGTATGACTTGCTGGGAATAAGAATACTCTGTGACAGCGAAGCCGACTGTTACAAAACTCTAGGCATAATAAATGCCAATTACAAGATAGTAGAACCCAAGTTTAGAGATTATATTGCCGATCCAAAGAAAAACCAGTATAAGAGCATTCACACGGTCATACTTGCAGGAGGAAAACCCATTGAAGTGCAGATAAGAACCTGGCAAATGCATTGGAATGATGAGGTGGGATTGGCGGCACACTGGCAGTATAAGGACCACAAGAAAGACAAGTACTTTGACAAAAAACTTTCTACAATTAAACAGTTGAGGGAGTGGCACAAAAGCCAAAAGAATTCAAACGAACTCAAGCAGAGCCTGAAAACACACAGTGGAGAGGAACGAATTTTTGTGTTCACACCTAAAGAAGAGGTAGTGATAATCAAAGAGGCAAGCACACCAATAGACTTTGCTTTTGCAATACATAGTGATGTTGGATTTAGGGCAAAGGGTGCCAAGGTTAATGGAAAGATTGTGCCCTTGGACCACAAACTCGAGAACGGTGATTCTGTTGAGATTATAACAGCGCGCAGCAACCAGATTAAGAGACAGTGGCTTAGCATGGTTAAAACCGATAAAGCAAAAAGCAAGATCAGGCAAACACTAGGGATTAGGGAGACAAAAAAATCTAAGAATAAACATCCTAAGGGACGTAAGACAACCGACTTGAGAGTTAGAATGGCAAACTGCTGCCTGCCCTTGCCGGGGGACGACATTATTGGTTATCGCACAACCAAAAGAAAAATAACTGTTCATAGGGAAAACTGCCCAAATATTGCAAAGATAGAAACAACCAGAAAAGTTTTTGTTACATGGGCAAATGAGCAGAAAAATTATGCTGTTGCAATAAAAGTTGTTGCAAAAGAGCATGCCTCATTAATTCCGAATATCCTCAAGATATTGACCGATAACAATATTGTGGTTGAAACAACCCATGCAAAAACCAATAAGAACCAGATAACTACTTGCATGTTCAGCGCCAGAATCAAAAGCAAAGACCAGCTTGAAAAAGCCAAACAAAAAATAGTTTCTTTACCTCAGGTCCTCAACGTGAACAGGGAGTAACTGAACAAAACATATATTAATACAAAAGTGTTAATTAATAACTGGTGAATTAGGATGGATAGAGTTAAAACAGGAATTACAGGGTTAGATGAGCTAATCGAAGGTGGTTTTCCGGCTGGACGAAGCGTTCTAGTGAGCGGTTCGTGTGGAACAGGAAAAACCATTATGTGTATGCAATACATTTACAACGGGGCAAAAGACTATAACGAGCCAGGGGTATATGTTACCTTGGATGAGCGCCCTGATCTGATTCGTGAAGATGTCTTAAGATTTGGCTGGGACCTCAAAAAAATGGAAGAACAGAATATGATTCAGATGATTGATGGGAGTATAGCCAAACTTGGTATGCCCTCTGAGGAAGAATTTTCACTACCAGTAACCGGATTTGATGTTGACAAGCTTTTGCTCGAGGTTATGAGAGTAATAAAGAGAATTGGGGCAAAGCGCGTTGTGATTGACAGTATTCCTGCAATGGGATTCAACTTTGACAGCGAAAATGATATTAGAAAAGCTATTTTGAAACTAAGCTACATGCTAATGCGAAGCGGTGTTACTTCAGTGCTGACAAGTGAGGTGCAAGAAGGAACAGGGCGCTTTGGAAAGTATGGGGTGGAAGAATATGTTGTTGATGGAGTTCTTGTATTGCACTATATGGGTGTTGGAACACAGAGCAACAGAACACTGCACATAAGAAAAATGCGTGCAACCCACCACAGCGAGGATCTGCATCCGCTTGAGATTATGAATAAGGGCGTAAAGATCCACAAGATAGAAGAAGAGTATGACGAAGCCTAAGCAACTTCCTTCAATCTCTTGATGCACTTCTCTTTTCCTAATGCAAGCACAAGCATGCCTGCTCTAGGCCCGTGATCTCGGCCAAGCAAAGCCAAGTAAATTGCTTTGAACACAAGCTTTGGTGAAACATCATTTGACTTGGCGGTATCAAAGATCGTCTGCTGAATCTCGTCTGCTTTACTCAAGCTTGTGATATTGTCTGCAATCAAGCCAAGCAACTTTCTTGCTGCAGGATCAATTGCACTTTTTTCTTTTTCCGAGAGATTTTCCAAAAACTTCAACTTGAACTCCTCTGGAGCATATTTTTCAACCCAAACTCTGGCATTCTTTACTCTTTCTTCCAACAAATCTTTTTGTTTGGCAAGATCTTTTTTTGAAATGAGACCCATGTCAACTAATTTCTCAAATAAATCTTTATCATCCTGGAATATCCCAACCATTGAAGCAATGGTTCCATAATCAACCGTTATTTCCTCGAGATTTCTGCCATTGATTGTTGAGTATTCAACAAGTTTTGTTTTGGATTTTATTGCTCTGTCAAGTTCTAATTCTAGAACAGGCACGTCATGCCAAGAAAAGCTTCTTGATTTCATTATTCGTTTCATGTACAGGTACTTCAATGTTTCTGGGCGCGCCACCTCTGCCCAATCCTGAGGGTAAACTACATTTCCAAGAGATGCACTCATTTTTACTCCGTCAACCATCAAGTGTTCGTAAAAGATTGGAACCGGCATTGGGAACTCCAACACTTTTTCACAAATTTCTGCATTAACCCAGAACGCGCTGTTTTTGGCCTCGTATTCTTTGCCTGCCCCCTCACTGCAAACGCTCCAGCTCTTCCATTGTGCAGCCCACTCGCTTTTCCACGCGAGCTTTCCATTTCCATGCTCTATATCGGCTTTCCCCTCACGACCACAGCCCTTGGCAACATGCTTTTCAAATTTGTAATCCTGACATTTATATTCAACGTTTAGTCCGTCAACTTTTGTTATAATGGTTGTTTGGATTTTCCCGCACTTATCGCAAATTGGTTTCCAGGGAGACCAAGTGGCGGGCAATTCTGAATCCTGTTTGCTTTGGATTATTTCTTTGACAGCATCTGCCTTACCCAACAAGACTTTTGTACTATCCTCAAAACGCCCCTTTTTGTACTCTTCACGCATGGAGAAAATTTTGGGTTTGACATAAAGGAATTTGTCTAACACTTCAAAAAATGTGCTAACAAAATGTTCGGCATACGAGTTGTGGCAACCCTCTGGATCCGGAACATCACTAACAGGCATTCCAATGTATTGTTCGAATTTTGCTGGAACTCCTTTTGGAACTTTTCTCAAAGGATCCATATCCTCGGTAACATAAATAAATTTCTGATTAAAGCCCTCTTTTTCGAGAGCTCGGCTAACCGCCTCTCCCCTGATTAAATCTGAAAGTCTGCCTATGTGCAGTACTCCTGAAAGGGAACTGCTACTCTTCACAGCCCAATTCTTTAGCTTTGGAATACTGGCGTTTGAGAAATGAAACTTTTTTCGCGCCTTAACCTGTTTCGCCAGATTTTCCGCCCAAAAAACTTCTTCACTCATATCAACCACTTGGAACAAAATTTTTAAAAACGCGAACAAGCTATTCAAAGATGCTTAAGTCCACTTCTTTGGTTTTCTTTTGCTTGCTAGAAAAGAACAGCACCACAATCACTATTGCCACAATCACTAGGATTATGATGGCAATTATAATTGTTTCAAACGAAATGGAGGAAAGCGAAGGTAGTGAAGGCAAAGAGAAACCAAGTGCAGGGGAATCATGCAAAAGCACGGGGGGCACGGTATACTTGTTTACTGTTCCGGTCGCGATGAGTGCAGATGCTTCGGCCTCTGTTAAATCTCTGTTCAGGCCATAGGAGATTTCGCCTAGCGCGATTTGGTCTCTGTCAACATTGAATTCGATGACCGGGTCTTTTTCAACAATCACGAAATCGTAAAAGCTTGATAACTCATCTGAACTGGCCGCCAACTCTTTTGGAACAAACTCCACGACTTTCAGGAAATTCAAATCGTTCTCATCGAGATATGTTTGGGCTACACTAAAGCTAACTATTATGTTTGCTCTGTAGTAAACGGTATTGGAATCCGTTATTTTTATTATCTCAAGACGTCTTTGTGGTTGGGCCGCCGCAATGAGAATGCTGGCTTTCTCAACAAGGCTTTTGTCCAAGGAAGAAGCGTTAAGCAAAATGCCTGCCTGCTCTTTATTGTAAACAAAAGTTTGTTCTTCGGTTTTTTCCACAACTAGCCTTTGTTGTATGTTTAAAAAAATTTCTTTGGCGTCATTTGCAGAGGCGCGTGCATTTGTGTATTCATTCCCGCCAAGTTCATAGAGTTCTTTTGCCTTGGCAAGGTGGTTATCTGCCTCTTGCAATAACTCAGTTAGATTTCCAGAAACTACATTTTTCTTTTTCAGGGAATTGAGGAAATCAAGCGCCTGTTCTTTGGTGTCAAGAGCCGAGGTTATTGCTGCGTTGGCATCTACGCGCTGGTAAATTGTGTTAAATATTATTGCCCCACTTGCTGCCTCTGTGCTATTGCCCACTCCATCGGTAACAACCACTTTGATTTGGTGTCGCCCATTATTAAAGTTGAAACTGTTCCAGTCAATTGAATAAAGAACGTTTGTATCGGAAGTCATTTGACCTTGAGAAATCCAGTCCTCGGTTCTAACAAAAAATTCTACTGAGGGTATGCCGCTGCTAAATCCCGCGCCATCGAAAACATTGGCTTTTACAGTAACAACTCCGGTTACTTGCTCGTTAAGTTCTGGTTCAGTTATTTCGACAATTGGTTCTGTAATATCGTAGATAAATTCTGTGCCGGTTGAACAATCGTCCCCCAACCTTTCTCTCGCAATTAGATCGAGTTTTATTGTTCCTTCAGATATAACATTCAAATCCAATTCTCCACTATACTCGTTGAATGGATCTGAATTTGTGAAGAAAGAGTGTGTTTCGCCTGAAGGGAGCGCAGCTGTGAAAATTCCGCCGAAAAGCTCTCCATCCGAGGCAATGGATACCAAAAGCTTTTGCTTGTCCTCTGAAAGGTTGGCATTAATTATAACTTCATGATCACAAAAAGCAAAGGTTGTGGCTGCTGCACGATTACTGATTCTACCTTGGTTACCAGCGTTGTCAACGGCAACAATAAGATAGAAATAGGTTAAACCTTCTTCTATATTGTTTGTGTCTGCATAACTAGGACTGACTATTGGAGCATATTTGCGTGCAGACTCACGGAAATCAAAGTCAAAAAATCGGTCCCTGTGAACTCTGTAATGGTTAATTCCTGAGGATGCATCAATAGCATCTTCCCATTCAACAAGAATGCTGCCATCTTCCTGGGGGATTGCCTTGGCAGGATTGGAACTGCCCCACCCCGGGTTGGTTAAATCCAACTGTATTTTGTAGTGGGAGGCCGGTCCAATATTATTGCCTTTTGCAGCGGCAACATGGTAGTAGTATATGCCATCTCTCCCAACATTGGCTGTCAACCTGTTTTCCTCGGTAAAATCGCTTTCAAGTGTTGGAACTGTATCAGGATTAGTGTCTCTTAAATAATAGTATTTAGTTGCATCGGGAATGGGATCCCAAGCCAACCTTATTAGTGACTGATTTGACCACTCGCCCTGATTTGGTTGGGTATTACTGGAGAGGGAGGGAGCGTCAAGCGCAGACACCCCTATTAATAGAAATAAGAAAGAAAGGCAAATCATTGAGACTTGAAACTTATGCATGGTCTAATTTGGGTTTGAAAACAAATTAAAAACTATGTCCGAGAGATAAAAGTGGGGCAAGCGGGATTTGAACCCGCGACACTACGGTCTTCAGCCGTATGCTCTCCCAGGCTGAGCTATTGCCCCAACAAATATAAGTGGTTGCCTGAGTTGTTTTAAATGTTTGCGGAAACGAGCCCGCAGGGATTCGAACCCTGGACACGCGGCTTAAAAGGCCGCTGCTCTACCAGGCTGAGCTACGGGCCCAAGCCGTTTCCTTAAAATATCCTCTTTTTCTTTAAAATATTCCTTCTTCAGAAGAAATATAAAGCGAGCCCGAAGGGATTCGAACCCTCGACGCCCTGGTTACTCCGGCATAGAACATTAAGAGCTTCACCTCAGATACCAAAATAATTGAAAACCTGATCAGGTGCTCTACCAGACTGAGCTACGGGCCCACTTACATAAATTCGCCAGCTAAAGTATTTAAAGATTTGGATGGGTGGAAAAAGCCTTAATTTGGGTCAAGTGGTGATTATTTGAGAAACCGACCCGCGCCAAATAGGAGTTAATTGAACCTTGTTTAGTAATGCGTAAAACAAAGGCATTATCTGCAGGGGCAATTCGAGTAGTTTGAATTCCCTCTAAACCAAGAATAATTTTAACTTGTTCTAGCAGTTTTCTGGAATTCATCTTTATTTTCACTAATACTTTATTTCTTAGACGGAATCTCTTCAATACCGTCCATGTATGGGCGCAGGGCTTTTGGAACCTCGATTCCTCCTTTCTTTGTTTGGAAGTTTTCTATTAATATGCGCAAAAAGCGGGTTGTTGCTAACATTGTGTTGTTGAGTGTGTGAACAGATTCTTTGTCCTGGAGCCCTTTCTTACGATAGCGTATGTTCAAACGCCTTGCCTGATAATCTGTGCAATGACTACAAGACATTAGTTCAATGTATTTATCTTCTCTTGGAGAATAGCCATTTATGTCATATTTTTTTGCTGCGACTGTTCCAATATCGCCGGTGCATATGTTAGTAACGTTGAACGGAATGCCTAAGGTTTTGAGCAGGTCTTGTGAGTTTTCTGCTATTTCTTCGAAGAGTTTCCAGCCGTCCTGGGGTCTACAAAAAATAAATTGTTCTATTTTGTTGAATTGGTGCACGCGGAAGAATCCTCTTTCATCCAAACCATGTTTACCAATCTCGCGCCTGTAACAGGGGGAAATCCCGGCGAGTTTTATTGGAAGTTTTTCCTCTTCAATTATTTCATTCATGTACATTGCAGCCATTGGATGTTCGGCTGTTGCAATCAAGAACAGATCCTCGGAATCAACTTTGTACATTACTGTTTCAAAGTCCCCTAGGTCTGTTACGCCTGCATAGGGCTCGCGCCGCATGAAGTGAGGGGGTTGTATTAGAGTAAAACCTTTCTTGCGGAGCTTGTCTATTGCAAAACGCTGCAACGCCAAGTCAAGTAATGCAAGGTCCCCTTTCAGATAGAAGAAACCTGTGCCGGCAATTTTAACTGCACGCTCAAAATCTGCGAGATCAAGCTCTGCAGCCAACTGCCCATGATGTTTGATTTCAAAGTCACGCTTGGTTTTTTTACCAACGGACTTTAGTATAACATTCTCGGAATCGTCCACCCCGTAAGGAACACTTTCATGTGTAATGTTTGGGAGGCGCATTAAGTATGATTTAATCTCTTCTTTTAGGGTTTTGCTTTTGGTTTCAACTTCACTTATTTTTATGGGGAGTTCTTTGGCTTCCTTTAATAATTTGTCAATGCTTTTACCCTGTTTTTTTGCCTCATTGATTTCTTTGGAAATGATATTGCGCTTTGACCTCTGTTGGTCAGCCTCGAGTTTCAGAGCACGCCACTGTTTATCTTTTTTAATTAAGTCTGCAAGCCACTTGAGCTGCTCTTTTTCCTGCCGCTTTTTTAGGTCGTTCTCTACAACTGTAGGATTTTCCCTTATCAAATTTATGTCCAACATTGCCAAAACCAAACAATTTCTTGAGAAAAAACAGTTAAATAGGTTATCCTATTGCCAAAAAGACAAAAAATACAATCAATAATAAAATCACTTCGCAATAATTAATTATGTGATGCCTGAAGTAACTGTTTTAAGATATGGTCACAGAGTTGTCCGCGATTATAGGGTTACGAGCCATGCCTGTCTTGTTGCTCGGGCCTTTGGGGCAAAAAAGATTATTATTGCCGGGAATAAAGACGAGTCGATTGCAAAGAGTGTGAATGCAGTTGTTTCCAAGTGGGGGGGCTCCTTCAAAGTGGAATTTGAGGAAAAGTGGAGGAAAATTATTTCACAATACAAGAAAAAGGGCTATTTTGTGGTTCATTTGACTATGTATGGCTTGAAGTTGCAGAAGGAAGCAAAGAAGATCAGGACGCAGGGAAAAATTCTACTTATTATTGGATCACAGAAGGTTGAGCGCGAAGTCTATGAACAAAGCGATCTCAACATAAGTGTGACGCTGCAACCACACAGCGAGATTGCTGCCCTGGCAGTTGCACTGGACTGGATATTTAATGGAAAAGAATTTGACAAAAAATTTTCAAACGCAAAAATAAAGATAAAACCCGAGAATAGGGGCAAGAATGTTATAAAAAAATGAAAGCTTTTTATGGTCATGTTAAAATAAGTTATTTGAAGTGGGCCTTTTGAAAAAACAAAAAAAACTCATCAACATCCCTATTGCGCAGGAGTTTATCAAACGCGTAGCAGGTCAGGATGCGGTAAGAGTAATTAAAATTTATGAAAAGAAAGGCAAGTATGTTACTGATGAGGAGCTTGCCAAGAAGATGAAGTTGAAGGTAACTGAGATTAGGACAATTCTTAATCGATTGCATTACAGGGGGATTGCCTGTTATCAGAAAAGCAAGAACACAAAGACGGGTTGGTATTCTTATACTTGGATTATAAAGAGTAAAAGGATAGCGGACTTATTGCTTGAAGAGATGCAAGAAAACCTTGAGAAAATGGAGAATAAACAAACCCTACATTCCAACTATGGGTTGTTTTCATGCAATACCAATTGTGGGATGGTGCCTTTTGAAGTAGCAGCAGAATATGATTTTAGGTGCCCGGATTGTGGAAATTCTATGGATATACTGGACAACAACAAAGTACTGAAGGACACAGAAGCACAATTGAAAGAATTGAGATATATTACGGCAAATATAAAGAAGGCAATTTAACACAAATTGTTGGACAAATAATGCAAAGCAATCAAGGATAAAAAAAAGGATTAGTTTTCAAAATAAAGTGTTAAATATCCGTTATAGGGGATATGGCGGTTAAAAAGTGGTTTAATGACAAAAAAGGGCTAAAATATAGGATTTGGGCTAAAATAGAACCTTTTTAATGTTTTGTAATTATAATATTTCTAGCGGGGTGGGGCAGCCAGGAGTGCCCGTCGGGCTCATAACCCGAAGGTCGAAGGTTCAAATCCTTCCCCCGCTACTCTTCTTTTCCATCAATTGTTGCCCACACTTTTAGTTATTTTGGTGGCTGCCAAGAAAACCGCTTGAGGGCTGCACTCTCAAAACACCACAAAGGAATAAACAAAACAAAAAGTAAAAAAAGGCAGTTGAATGGCCTTCTCACTTTACGAGGTTATGTCTACAAATTCCGCTAGTGAAAAACACCCAAATGGATAAGGGGCTCACCTTGGCACAATCTTTATTAAATGTCAGATAACTAACTAAAGTAACGGAAAACGCCCACTCCCCCCCTCATACATAACGCAGGATTATGCCTAGACACGATCACC
>CEPX01197581.1_pt1 | contig 13669 bp, 22 predicted proteins | sample 361361 | NCBI WGS metagenome assembly CEPX01 (sample SAMEA2619974, study PRJEB7988) | marine metagenome | biome: marine biome (ENVO:00000447); feature: mesopelagic zone (ENVO:00000213) & marine oxygen minimum zone (ENVO:01000065); material: "saline water (ENVO:00002010), including plankton... | reverse complement strand
ATAAAAAGGATATATTATGAATAAAAGTAAGATTGATGAATATTTGTCGATGGTCCTCCTCGGGTATGAGGAGAATCTCAAAAGCGTTAGCTCGTTTCTCGAAGATGCAGAAAAGCAGATCGAGACGGCTAAAGAGCACCGGATGGAATTGATTGGAAAGATCTCCGAATTGAAGGACGCTTTGGGTCTCGAAGATGAAGCTGAGACGCCTGAAGAAGAGAGCACTCTTAAACTTGTTAAGGACTAAATAACATAATAAAGGAGGATCACATGATACCTGACGACGTGCCGGATTACGAAGAAGTAGAAGAGGTGGTAGAAGAGGAAGTCGTGGTGGAAGAATCAACCGTTCCTGAAGAACCAGAAACTGTATTACTTAGCCCAGACATTCCTGATATCACCGAACCTGATCTGAGTTCTGAAGATCCTCCCGCCCCTCTCTTTGCCGGAATTCCCTCTCTAGATATTGAAGATTTCGACCCAGACATACGGCTCGTCGAGGAGAAGGTTGAGGATTTAGCGGGAGGGGCAATGGTAGTTGGGGTTGTGGGAGCAGGTCAGGGAGGGGGGAGAATAGCCAAAGCTTTTTATGATCTAGGTTATAAGAAAACAGTCGCAGTCAACACGGCTCAGGCTGACCTTGCTCTTCTAGATGTTCCAGAGACTCACAAATTACATTTAGATTATTTTAAAGATCAGGGTGCGGGAAAAGATCAGCAACGGGGACATGCGGCATTTAGGGATCAGTCTCAAGAGATTTTCAACAAGATGAGGGAAATCTTTGGGGAGAACATTGATCGTATTCTTGTCTGTGTTGGCGTGGCTGGAGGGACCGGAGGAGGTGGGGTTGAAACGCTGATTGATATTTCTAAGCGTTACTTTACTTACGTCGGAAAAGAAAATGCATCGGAACGTGTAGGGGTGGTTGCATCCCTTCCAACTGATGGGGAGTGTGCGTCACCTGTGGTAGCAAAGAATGCTAAGGTGAGGGTTACATCACTCTGCGAAAAGTCTCTGGGTGGGGAGTTTTCCCCTTTTATCCTTATAGACAATCAAAAAATTAAAAAGCTCTATCCGAGCCTAACGGTTAAACAGTTTTGGCCTACCCTAAACAACACCGTGGCCGGGCTTTTTCATGTCTTTAATGTACTCGCCACTCAGAATTCGGAGTATACATCGTTTGATCCTGCTGATTATGATTCCATTCTTAAATGTGGTGGGTGTATGATTATGGGAGTGACGACCGTTAAGAATATTGAAAAGGAGACATCCATTTCCATGGCACTGAAAAACAATTTAGAGAAGACTCTCCTTGCTGATGGCTTTGATCTTCGATCAGCGAAAGCTGCGGCTTGTATTGTTGTCGGAGGTGCCACCATGTTTGAAACAACGACTGGTCTGATGGATTCGATAGAGTATGGTTTTGATACGTTGGGGGCATTAACGGGAGGAGCGGTTATTCATAGAGGGATTTATGAAGACCCCGCGAAGGATAAGCTGGTCGCGTATACAATGGTCGGAGGTCTTAATGATCCCTCCAAGAGATTGGACGAGTTGCTTAAGTTTTCGGTGATTAATTACACTACTGATCTCAATGATGTTTACGACGGATGAGCATGTTCGATCTTGATTGGTTGTGGGTTCTGGCCGTATTCGGTTTAACGAACGGTCTCTCTACCTCTAAACTATTCAGACCTTCTTGGGATAAGCTGTGTGCCTCCTCCAAAAGTTATTTAAGCTTGATGGGGGACGTTTTCAGATGCCCCATGTGTTTAGGTTTTTGGGTATCGGCAGCATTCAGCGTGTTTTGGTACAGCCCCACGGAAAATCTTTTTGCGGATATGTGTGTGGGCTCCGGCACGACATGGCTGCTGTATAATTTATCATGTCTAATGTACAAGGAGGAAGATGATGAATGATTCAATTGTGCGCTTTATGCTCCCGCGCTGTGCTCATTGCAAGAAAGGGTGCTGACTGAACTATGAAAGAAACTAAAAATAGTAAATTGGGATATGCTGTCTGCCGTCTGGAGGAAAGGGAAGGGGAAGGGGAGTCGGTTTTCGTGGTAGAACATGACGGTGTCGCGTCCACGCGAGAAGCAGAAAAATTTGTTCGCGACCACGGGTATGATGGAACCACGTACGTCATTGTTAAGGTAACACGTCGTCTTGAAGTGGAAACATTCCAAAAGCGTCGAGTCCACGTACTCTAGCAGTGGGATGTAGCTTAACTGGTAAAGTGCCGCACTGTTAATGCGGGAGATGCTGGTTCAACCCCAGCCGTCCCAGCCAATTTTTTACTTTAGGGTTCAATGTTTTTTTGCCGAAGGTAGATACCTAGGAGGTAATTAAATGTTACACCAAATGTCGTTAATGCCCAGCTACTTTGAAATGGTTCTCCTGAACTCCGGAATGTGGGGCGGTTCGGCTCTTGCTGTTGGTTTCTTCGGTGCCGTTGGCTGGCACCTGGGAAGTCGCTTGGCAAAAAAGAAAGAAAAGTCTGAGTAGGTATTAAACACACTCTACATAATTATGAGGTTAGAGATACGATGAAAAGAGTCGTCGCTTTGTTGTCGATTTTAGTGGCGTTGGCGTGCGTTGTTCCTACGCAAGCCTTTGCGCATGGAGGTACATATAAGGGTCCTGGAGACGTTGTACCTCCCGGAGGAGGCGGTCCCTCGGGTCCTACGACTCCGGGCCCTTCTGGTCCTACTACCCCAGGCCCCTCGGGTCCTACGACTCCGGGCCCTTCTGGTCCTACTACCCCAGGTCCCTCGGGACCAACAACAGCAGGACCCGTAGTGAGAGGTCCTACTACGGGAGGCGCAAGGATCTCGGGCCCAGACCTTTCGCGCTGGGAATTCTGGTGGGGTTTCAATCAGGACCCCTTCCTTCAATTGAAGGCACATATTCATTCTGATAGGCCGGTAACGGGAGATGCTAACTTCTGGATGGGCCGAGGTGAGAAGGTTTTGGCTAGGGACACACTTAAACCCTCCAAGAAGCAGATAGAAAATGAGATTGTGCCTGCGCTTCTGACGATACTAACGTCTGAAAAGGACATGGATATAATTTCTTCCACTCTAATTGCTTTGGGTAAAATAGGTTGGAAACCTCACGCCGTCGCACCTCTGATGGTCGAGAAGTTGGCTTCGAGAAACCAGGAGATTTCTGAGACAGCGGCTGTCTCTCTTGGCATACTTGGAGACCCGATTGCCATTGATGTTCTTATTCATTTGCTGAACAATACCAAGGAAGGGGCAGAGCTGTGCGGGAGGGATCGCGTGCATTTTAGAACTCGTGCTTTTGCTGCGTATGGATTGGGGCTGATTGGACGTAAGGCGGAGGACGTGGAGACCAAGACTCGCGTTAGGAAGGTTCTGCTAGAGGTAGTGGAAACAGATAAGTCTCCCAACCGGGATAGTCGTGTGGCGTCAGTCATTGCTTGGGGTCTCGTAGAAGGAGAGGATGTGAAGGTTGACCCAGCGTTAATGCTTATGCTTAATGATGAGGACGGGGATCAATGGACACGCTCTCAGGTTCCTATCGCTATCGCTCGGGTGGGGGATAAAGAGAAAATTCCTGCTCTCGTTAAGTTTGTTAGATCTAAGAAGACTAACGTGTTTGTTAGGCAGTCGTGTGTTTTGGCCCTCGGACAACTCGTTGATGAGGAGACCGACCCAGATCTTCGTAAAGAGGTGGTGGAAGTTCTTCAAACTTCATTCAAGAAAGGGAGCCGCAACGAAATAAAGAACTTTGCAGCCATAGCTCTAGGTCGTATAGGTGGAAAGGACTGCCAAGATTTTCTTCTCCGTGAAATTGTTCGGGGGAGAGAGATGTACAAACCGTGGGTTGCCATGGGTCTAGGTATTATGTCCTGGGAGATGGTGGAAAGAGGGGAAACTCCCCCGCGTATTATCGCGGAAAAGGTTAGAGAACAACTAGAGGAAGTAAGGAACCCTTCCTACCTGGGCGCATTTGGTCTATCACTAGGATTAGGACATGACCAGGGTTCTCGGGATCTCCTCAAGAAGAAGCTTCTTGCTCTCAATGATGACGATGCACGGGGATATCTCTCGCTAGGTCTCGGACTTATGGATGCTCGCGCCATGTTGGATACTATCCAGAAACTTGTGAAGGAGTCTAGGAGACGTCCCCACCTTCTCCAGCAGGCTGCTATTGGATTAGGTCTTCTGGGAGACAAAACGGTAGTTCCTGTTCTTGTAGAGATGCTAGGCGAGTCTTCCTCTATAGCGGTCCAGGCGGCTTGTGCAGGAGCTTTGGGTTTCATTGGAGACTCACGTTCCGTAACTCCTTTAGTCACGCTCATGGAGGACACAGAGAAGACAGAGCTCGCTCGGGGCTTTGCCGCTGTAGCGTTGGGAATAGTTGCTGATAAGGATGAGTTGCCGTGGAACACGCCGATTAAAGTTGGGATGAACTACCTTTCTTCTGTCGGAACGCTTACAGGAGAAGGAGCGGGGATTCTGGATATTCTTTGAGGTGCTGATCCTATATAATGTCGGTTTAGTAAAAGTCAAACATAGTAAAAGTCAAATAAGATGCCTCTCAAATCCGGTAAAAGTCAAAAGACGGTCTCGTCCAACATCAGTAAGTTAAGTGATGAGGGTTATCCTCGTAATCAGGCAATTGCGATTTCGTTGGATAAGGCTGGAAAGGGGCGTAAGAAAAAGTCAAAGATGAGGAAGGAGAGCCATGTTGTTCAAGGGGCTCCCGCCTCTGAGTTTGGAAGAACCTTCGACAACGCATGGAAGGCTGATCTTACTGTGGGTTTTGGGCACCACTCCCCTGTGGGAAAAGTCAAACCTGTAAGGCGAGTCCCCGGAGTTCTCAAAAAGTCCACCCTCACCGAAGATGAGTACGGACGAGGGTATGCTGGAGATGTGAATGTTTCATCCGCTCCCAAAAAGAAAATGAAACCTGTGGTATCGTCAAAAGTCAAACCCAAGAAGGGGAAGCGCAAACGATGAGGATACAAAAATCGTGTGAGCGGTCGCTCGCATTTATAGAAAAGTCAAGGATCGTTACACTATAATAGGCTGCCGGAGTGAGTTCTTATTTATCAAACCCGGGGAATAATATGAGAGAAAACAACATGGTAGAAGGAAGTCAAAGACGAGCCACAGATACCTGTCGAAGTGTACACATATTGGGATTAGATTGTAGACATGGGCATCACCATGAAGACTGCTCTCTGTATACCAAAAGTCAAGAAGATAAGGGTAGGTACTGTAGAGAGCCTATCCCTCTTTCACAACTTGAATACCCCAAAATGAAGGATAAAAAGTCAAATGAGTAGGCATAACTATATTGTTCGAGTTTCCATGTCTCAGGAAGAATTGGATAACTTCATGAAGATTCTTCCGATGGTAGGAATGGCTATGAGTCCCTCCGAATCTAATATAATAGCGCGTGTTTTGGGATTCCAAAGTACCGAACACTTAACTGACGAAGGCTTCCCCACCAACCCGTTTCTCAAAAAAGCGTATTCCATTCTCTCTTTCCTGTATGTCTCTAGACAGGACGGCGTAGCCTTTAATGATTTTTGGGACAGGCTTTTGTTCACCGACAAGGCTGTGGAACGCAAAGTCAAGAGGATTTTCAATATTCCCGAGGACGAGGATGCTGTTACTACGAACACTTTGGAGATGGCGTATAAAATCCCCTGTACCAAGGAAGAATGGGACGACGCAGATAGCCTATCAACATAACGCCTTTTGGTTGGCGTGGGGGTGTTGAAATCGCTGTAAGTCCGTGTCAAATCAGGACTTAGCCTCATTTTAGGCTGTTTTACACCTTCTTGTGTGCTGGGAAAAGATTGTGACGGTTTGCTAAAAATAGTGTTTGCGTTTCGTGTTGGGTCATGGTAAGGTGGACCCATAATTCGAGGGCGGTCCTAACGCTCACTCACCCCCAAAACACAAAACCAAAAAACAATGTTTGTTATTGACGATACGAAAAAGGATATGCTCGGAACTATGGTTTCGGCTGGCAAGAACTGTCTAATCACGGGTGCGACTGGTTGTGGTAAGACAACTCTCTGTTTGGAAATCGCAGAAGAACTCGGCATGGATCCTCTTGTTGTAAACATGGGTTCGACCCAAGACGCTCGTACTTCCTTGATTGGATATCATCTGTTGGAGGATGGTAGCACAAGGTTTCAGGTTGCCGACTTTATTAAAGGCATTCAGACCCCTAATACTCTCATTATTCTGGATGAAATCTCCAGGGCTTCGGATGATGCGTTCAACATCATCTTTCCCGTGCTTGATTTTCGTCGTGATGTGAGAGTTGAGGAGTTGGCTGATGGTACTGGAAGTACCATTACTGTAGATCCCTCGGTTCGGTTTATGGCTACCGCAAACATTGGCTTGGATTACTCCTCTGCCCGTGCGATTGACCGTGCGTTGAAGGATAGATTTATTCCGTTCCACCTGGACTACATTTCGTCCAAGCAGTTGAGGAAGTATATCACCCATCTTTATGATGGTGAAGTTTCCAAGAACTGTGCGCCGCTTCTTAAGATTTACGATTACTCCCATCAGCAGTACAAGGAAAGCAAGATTTCAGCACAAATCTCCACTCGTATGCTTTTGGAGTGTATTCCCCTTTTGGACAAGTTTAACATTCCGAACATCCTGAACAATGTTCTCCTCGCTATGTACGAGGAGGATTCATGTAGCATTATCAACGATGCGAACATCATTCGGGAGTATGCGGATTCCATCGGTGTCTTTGATGGTCAGCGTGGAGATGAAAGTTGACCTCTCCCAACACCATTCCTCGTTCTGATGAGAACGATATCACCATTGACGCGGAGTATATGAACCGCTGGCTGGGAGACAACGCACAAATCCAATCGTTGTCTCCCAAAACCCTCTACGATATTCAGACTCTTATAGAATACTATCGAGACATTATCGTTCCTGGGACCAAGGTTTCTATTTCGTTCCCGACAGGTTCGGATGATGGCGGTCCTAGGGCTTCTGTAGCAGATGGGAAGGTTATCATTCCGTTTCATATGCTCAAAGAAGGTCGCGTTGATGAAACCATTGGTGCGATGATACATGAACTTCACCACATAAAGTTGAGCGCAAGCGAACGGTTTACTGCCGCGCTCACTTTCAAGATTCTCCGACACATGATGGAGCAGATCGACTGTGGTGGAATGACGATGGCAGAAAGATTGTTCAGCGACTCGTCTGTCACCGCAGAGAGGATTCTCGACGGTAAGGGAGGTACCAAGGACATCATGTTTCTCCGAGAGTCTATCGAGGATCTGATGTTCCTGTTGAACGCCGTCGAGGATATTCGTATTGACGCTAACACTCCTCCCAACCTCCGCAAATACATTGACAAGATAGATGAACAAGCGGGAGCCAGAATCAGAGAGGCTAGGGATAATGGTGCTTTCTCTGAAGATGAAAGGGATCTTACTGCTATTGGTTTCATGATTTTGGCACACCACAAAGGTCTTTGTGAGTTTGATTTTGTTAAAGAACGGTACGGAGACACCGACGCTATTATCAACGGTGACCCGCACAAGTACCCCATAGATGTTTTTGGTACCTTCAAGGACGAGATCGCATCTCATGTTCTTCAACTGTATTATAAGCATTGCGGGAAACCCAAACCCGTAGATGATGGGTCGAATCCTGGCGATGAGGGGGATCCCTTGGACTTGGACGCTTATTTCGGGGGTAAGGTTGGATCTTCTCTTGGAGATAGTGTGGAAGCGCAGTTTACTACCGCTAAGAACAACTCTCAGGATGAAGAAAAGCAAGAGGATGAGGACGAAGCGTTGAAGGACGCAGACAAGGGAATAAAGAGTATTGGCATTCCTCCCAATCCTGTTGTTACAGCAGAGAGTTGTAACACCAAGAGTGATGTAGAGATTGATCTTTCTGGTAAGGAAGATATCCTTTATGAATGGAAAGCAACCCCTCCTTCTACCGCAAAAGAACTGCGCGATCAGATTGCTGATGAAGAAAAGACTGTTTCCATCACTCCTCAGATGGAGACACAGATAAAGTCGTACAAGAATGTTCGGGTTACTACCACAACTGAACATTTTAATGAAGATATGGTGGTTTTCGATTCTGTTTTATTTGATACGGTGAACAACTAATGACTGTTAATAGTCCCAAAGTATATTATATTCAACATCCCCTCGCGGATAACGAACTCCCCGAACAAACTCTTGCCACATTTACTGACGAGGATGTGGCCGAGTATACTTCTGAATACGAGGAGTATCTTCGCGTACAGAATGAAGCGGTAAGGAGCGTTCGTGAGTTGTATGACACAACCCGTGAATATGTTGTAGCCATTTTTGGTGAGGACAGTAAGCAAGTGCGTTATCTTGATAGGATGGTTAGGAATGGGGAATCTCTGGTAGATATTCATGCCAAGAAGTATCCTCATCCTGATTACACTACCGATGCTGTTTCTCATGCGAAGGACAAGTATAGTTGTTTCTTGGGTCAAGCCAATGCTCCCAAAGCGTCTGGCGATGAGACTCTCCAAGAGATCAACAATGCTGTTTCTTTCTTGATAAAGAAGGGGCTTGAGTTGAATAGTGATTTCACCATTTCTAACGCTGTTTCGATGGCTCGTACTCTTGCGGCTCAAGAAATGAATGATTCGTTGCCTGACAATGAGGAGTATGTTCCTGCCTCCAACTATAACTTGTTTCTGAAGGACGGTTCGCCGTTCCCCTCGTCTCAAGTTTCTCTTTTTCGGGAAGGTATAAATCTCTACTTTAGAAATGATGATATCAACTGGGTTCCTGATGGAGAGGTTGAAAAGTTGATGGAGAAGGGTGCCAATTACACTATCTCGTTTCGAGATTCAGATACTCCGTATGTAGTGGTAGCGTAATGGATAAAGAACTCGCATTTTCCGCAAAACCTGTTTTCTCGGATCAGGTTGCTGATGGAGTTACTGAACTTCGGGATTATTTTTACGAGAAGTTTAAGCGTCATATTGTTTTGCTCCTAGAGCAGAAGAAGGCTAGAAAGATTCCCTCTCGCAAGGGATACTTAAACCCCAGAGCATTACATAAGTACCAGTTTTCCGATAACATCTTTCAGAAAACTATTAGAAAGGAGTCCTCAGACACAACCATTGTGTTTCTCATTGACGGCTCTGGTAGTATGTGTAATGGTGAGCGGGTTCCTTCCGGCGATTCGCTGATTTCTAGGATTGGTGTTTGTGCGGCTGTGGCTTCTGCGTTTGCTAAAGCCAACAGACTCGTACTTAAAAACCAGATTCCTGTTGAGGTATTCGTGAAAACTGCTCCGTGCGGTTGGGGTGCGAGTCTTACTGGAACTGGAAACGGACCTATGTCCATCATCACTCGCGTATTCTCCTCTCACACAAAGGATATTGACTTCGATAAGATACTCCGAATCCAAATGAATGCTCCTGTCGTGGATAGGCATGGTCGATCCGAAGGCAGTTACACATCAGAGTATTCTGTCCTCCCCGCCCTTCGGGATTGGATGAAACGGAATATCCGAACGAAGAAGTGTATCGTTTTCAATCTCACAGATGGTGAGGCATATTGCGCTCTGGGAAGCCAGGGATTCCAGTTTAGGAGTGATGATAATAAGGCTATGCGTATCAAGTATCTGAAAGGCGTTCCTAACATCACCCTTCTGGTGGGCATGACGGCAACTGGTCGTATGAAGGATGTGTACGGAGACAATGTTATATCATCTGAAGATGATTTTGCCGGTACTCTCTTTGGAAGTTTCGCTACCTTCGTGGAGTAGAGCAATGACTAACGAACAATGGAAAAAGATACAGGACAAGTACCAGAGGCTTATCTATACGATTGCGTACCGTATCGGTGGAGATGAGGTCGCGCACGATTTCGATGACAATGTTCAGGAGTTGTGTATAACGGCTATGGATGCGGTAAAAGCCTTTCAGAAGAAAACAGGAAAGGAGTTTGACGAGTTTTTTGATACATTGGATTTTCACAAGTATATTAAAACCTGTCTCTGGAACAAAAAGAACAATGTAGGTAACAAAATAAAGAAGAAGTACGGGATCCGCAACTGTGTTTCTCTTTCTGCCAACCCCGATATGTTTTCTACGCATACGGGAGCCGTTTATGGCAGTTCTTCTCTTGAAGTAAAAGACGCAACAGAAGATTTTGCTTATGATGTTGATTTGGACGACCATCAGAGAGAAATCTTGAAGAATGTTCTAGGGGATTTTCGGCTAATCAAACCTGATGGCAAACTTAACATTTCTAAACTATCTAGAATCACTAACACAACAAAAGCACAAGTAAGACGCTCTATAAAGAACATGAGGCACAAGTTGAAGGATTATAATGAAGCAATCTAAATCTATCCCCCGGAGGGTGGGAACATCTTTGGTCAGGAGTCTTGGTCACTACGCCAATCTCATTGACACAGCATATAAAAACACTTTTGAAAGTAATTCTAGGTATACCTGCCTCGGGGACCATTTGGAAACAAACAAGAAGTATTTTTTGGACTCCGACAGGGTAATGTATGAAAACATCACTTCCTTTATTTCTAAACTTGAGGAGTTGTGTGACAGGGGGGTAGTCCCCGTTGGGTCTTTCATTAGTATTGCCAAGCATAACGAGAACCGGGTGCGGTATGTTGTTACTCCCAGTTCGGTAGGGTTGGTTATCACTAGCACTACACTTAAGCGTATTCTTGATCTGGCTACAAATGTCGTATACAATACGGAGTGGAATGACGGTAACAAGAGGCAGGAACCCCTTTACATCTGTGACGCATACAGTTACGGTCGAGTTCAGATGCCTCATTTCCTTCGCTTGATGGATGTATTGCGTTTCTTGGACGAAACGGATGCGGATATGTTGGAAATCTCTGTGGATGGTATGGAGAAGGATGAGGACACTTACGATAGAGTCTTCAAGACTTACGGACGCAGTACCGACGAAGATGTGTGTAACTACTCGCCGCTTCTCTTTCCTATGCTGTCCGACAGGTATCAAGAGGATTCGTGGGTACATTACCTTAACACTCTCTACTCGGGACTCGTAACTTTGTGTGACACAACACTTCTCACTCCCATTAAGAGGAATGTGGCTCTCTCTGAAATCAAGATACATGAACAAGAATAAGGAAGATCATGAATGGGTAAACCATCCTGACCATTACACGCGAGGGATGGAGACAAGTGAGTATATTATTTCCTGGGGCATGGACTTCTTGGAGGGTAATGTAGTAAAGTATGTTACCAGATATAAGTTCAAGCACGGGATTGAAGATTTGCTGAAAGCCCAATGGTATCTCAATCGGCTTATCGAGAGAGAAAATGACTAATGAGCAGTTGAAGAAACTGCGCGACCTTCTTGAAGATTGCCATAACAAACTCGCGGAATGTTCTCGCATTGTTATTATTTATGATTCGATTCGGGAAAGATTGCGTGAGATCGAAGAAGAAATAAGCAGGGGTGTATAATGAACCAGATGTCGGCTAACCAGAGGATGTTTCTTATGGGATTTTTCTCTGGGATCGTAACACAAATTATCATCGTTAAGATAGTGATAGGAGCAGTATAATGTATAGAAAGTATAGGTCGTTTGCCACTTATCCCAGGAAAGCGGTAGCCGACAAGAAACTGGGAATGTGGCAGAAATCACATCCTGAGAAGGATTTGTTTGTCGTCAGGAGAAACAACGGTAAGGAAAAGCATCGTTTCTCGGTGGTGGAAGTAGTTAGAAAAGGAAGCAAAAGATGCCCGAGATGAGTATAGATGTTGCTCTGGAGTTGGCTGTCGTTAGTATTCGTGAGTGTATGGAGTGGGAAGAAATGAACGAACAGCATTTCGCGGAAGAATGCTCGGGCGAACAACCCCTCGCCATAACTCTCGCTAATGAAGTTATTGAAGTGTTGGAACAACTGCGATATGATTTTGTGGTTGGTAACGCTATGGTAATGAAACAGGAAGAATGTGATGGCATCTGAGGTACAGGCGGCGTATCCCATTCTTGATAGGAAGGTAAGGGAAGCACACAGGAATCCTTTTCCTTATGTTTGTAATGTTTATGGTTACGGGAGATACCAATCGTTCTTTTTGAGGGTAGCGTGGGATGGGAGTGATATTGAATGGATGCCTTGGTGGAGGAACTATTCTGCTTTATGGGCGGCTAAAAGGTATGGTGCGCCCCAAGGGTGGCTAAATGATAAAAAGTTTGGTGTGCCGGATGATGTGTTCATCCTAGACCAAAAGACGGGTAGGATAGTATACAAGAGTTGGGAGTAGAAATGAGTACACGACACGGCACTTCGCGCCGCATCGTTATTAGTTTTTCTTTCTTTCTCATTAGCGACTATAATAACTTATGTCCAAGAAGATTTGCTACTCTGTCTTCCTTGAGGATAAGCCATATCTGCTTTGGCAGTTAGAACTGTTCCTATACTCCATCACCAAGAGAGCAGGGATAGATTCCAAGGATGTGTTTGTTTTTTGGTCCTCTCCGAACTTCTATGGGACAGACGATCCTTCAGGTAACGAACCTTGGCAACCCTCCGAATGGTTGCGTGATATATTCGCGCAGTATGGTGATATGCCCCATAGGTATTGCCAGAACTTCGGTAGGCAAAATAGAGCATTCAGATTCCTCGGCAAAGGACATTGGCACGGTAAACCCTACCCCGGCTTAAACAAATGGTCATCGTGGATAGAGTGGGCGAACGCAGGTGTCTTTGATGAATGGGATGAAGTAATGATCCTTGAGCAAGACCTGTGGTTCTCAGGTCCAATCCCTAAAATGCCTGACGGGAACTGTGTCTCTTTCAACTGGATTCCCGATAGGAAAGAAGCATTCAAGAAATCAGTAGAACCAGAAAAAGCAGAGAAAATAGACCCTTTTGGCACTTGTAGAGGTTTCAAGAAAACAAACTTCAAGGGACAAGACTTGGACAAGGTAATGGAACTATGCGGAGCCACTCCCGCAAAGAGAAACAAGTGGAAGCAAGGAGCAGTATTATTTAAGTTTCGCACTAAAGACCTGAAACCCAAACTGCTCAACGACATAATGAACTATAACTATATGCTCATTCATCTAATGGAGATCAAGCATCCAGAAGGAATGAGACATGAGACAGACATGATAGCACCTGGGTTAGCATTGGCTCATAATGGGATAGAGATGAAAGTGCTATCAGAACCACAATGGCTTACAGAGACTTGGACACATGATGAAGAAATACCTGAGAATACTATCGTTCATTACGGTTGGGATTTTAATAACTACGAGCATCTCACCGTGGATTTTGGTAAATCACAGTTTAATGAACTGGCACCCTGGCAACAATCAAGGGAACTCCTACGCGAGAATATAGAGAAAGCCAAGTACGAGTGGACAAAGAACTTCTTTAGAGATATGCTTAATATCCACATGGAATGTCCTAATGTACTTCGTAGATGCGTCAAGGTGAACAAGGAACTCCGGGTGTAATAAAAGTCAAACCCGGAGAGGAGCGGGGTAAAAGGGGGAGGAAAAGGGGTGGTTATTGAGTGGGCGTTTACGCCCTGTTTTTTTAGGTTGAGAGAAAAGTCGCTTGCTTTGGGGTAAAGGAGCATCTTTTGTGTCTGTTTGTTTTGTCTAGCATGAGGGGTTTTCCCCCCC
>CEPX01194260.1_pt1 | contig 13689 bp, 12 predicted proteins | sample 361361 | NCBI WGS metagenome assembly CEPX01 (sample SAMEA2619974, study PRJEB7988) | marine metagenome | biome: marine biome (ENVO:00000447); feature: mesopelagic zone (ENVO:00000213) & marine oxygen minimum zone (ENVO:01000065); material: "saline water (ENVO:00002010), including plankton... | reverse complement strand
CGTAAAAAGGTTTTTTATTCGCAAGGCTGGCTAGATCAAGTAGAAAACTTTTATTGCAGCCAAAGTCGATCGCCTTGCATTGTAATCACTAGTATTGGAGGTGTTAAAGTATTTAAATGATATAGATGCAATGGTTACAGGTGTTTTATTGGTTGTTGGGCAGATAAAAGTCGGCCTAAGTTTTGGGCTTACGTCAAGCATTATTACCACTCTTGGACTAATGATTGGACTAAATGCCGGAACTGGCTTGAAACTCGCTGTTTTGGGGGGAATTTTCACTATTGCAATTGCAGATGCATTGTCTGATGCCCTTGCAATGCATGTTTCAGAGGAATCCGAAAATATTCACAGCGAAAAGGAGATTTGGGTCTCAACCGTCTCCACCCTGCTTTCAAAATTTGCTTTTGCAATAACCTTTGTTATTCCAGTACTGCTGCTTGACCTTCAAACCGCAATAAGCGTGAGCATTATCTGGGGATTTGCAGCACTTGGATTGTTAAGCTATTTTATTGCAAGGGCACAAAATAAAACAGCCTGGAAGGTTGTTGGCGAGCATTTGGGAATAGCCCTTGTAGTTGTAATAATCAGCAACTATGTTGGAGAATGGATTGCGGTAACGTTTGCATAGTGTTTTGGAATCTTTAACATCAGGCTTAAATACTTTAAACTCGTATTTTAATGTGATAACCATGGATAACCGTGCGCGTGAGAATAGGGTCGAGAAAGGCTTTGAAGTAGAGAATGAGACAGACGATTTGTTTGAGGAAGCTTTTGGCGAAGACGAAGAACAGGAAGCCGCAAAGCAGAAAATGTACGAGAAAATGCGGGAAATAAAGGACGAGAAGAAAAAGAAAAAGGTTAAGGAAGAAGAGGAAGCAAAAGCACCTACGGAGACCACGGTGGAAAGCCCAAAAGATGAAGATGGGGATGGGGAAGATGATGAGGATAGTGAGGAAGACGATGTCTTAGATGAGGCCGAGGAAAAGAATTCTGAGGACGACATCATGCCTCCTGAAATGCCTGAGGATATCATTCCAAACGAACCTGAAGAAAAGCCGATTAATACTGAGATTAAAGCCAAACTTAAGAGAATTGTGAAGGCAAAGGCAAAAGAAGCGGCAGAGAAAGATGTAATGCAAATGCCGTTAGACAAAGAAGTTGGAGTCAAAGAAGAGGATGTAAAAGCTCCTGAGAAAAAGGCCGAGTCTGAGAAGAAAGAAGGGGTTGCCGAAGACAAGCCGGTTGAGAAAAAGAAATCCGGTATAAAGCCAGAACTTGCTTTCCTGGAAACAGATAATAATCAATTGTTTATTGGGCGAAAGAAAAATGTTTATCAAAAATATGGAGAGGAAGGCGGACTCTTTATTGGGCGAGTTGGCGAAGAAGACCTTAAAGACAGTAATATCCTGCTTGATAGCTTGAACCCGCATGTTGTGTTTGTTTGTGGTGCAAGGGGTTCAGGAAAATCATATATTCTTGGAGTAATAGCTGAGGAACTCGCATTAAAAAACAAGAATGTTGGAACAATTGTTGTTGACCCAATTGGCGTGTTCTGGAGCATGAGGTTTCCAAACAAAGAGACACGAGAACTTGAACTATTGGGTCAGTGGGAGCTAATGCCACAAGGTTTGGAGAATCTAAAGGTTTTCATCCCACTTGGAATGAGAGATAAAGTTCCAAAAAATACTTATGACGCAACTTTTAGTTTGCCACCTGCCATGCTTACTGCAGAGGACTGGTGCCTTACATTTGGAATTGAGAGGTTTTCGCCAAGCGGACTGCTGCTGGAGAAATCACTTGGCAAGGTAAAACAAGGCTACAAGACAAAAGAGGGCGCAAGTGTGAAAGGAAAGAGTAATTTCTTCTCGCTTGAAAATTTGATTGTGTGTTTGGGCGAGGATGCCGAGCTTCATAGCCCTGACAAGGGATACAAACCTGATTCAATAAGGGCACTTGTTTCAAGGTTTGATGCTGCGAAAAACTGGGGTGTCTTTGACAAGAAGGGAACGCCACTTGCAGAGTTGAGCAGGGAAAATCAGATGGCAATAATTGACACTTCATTCCTCGAGGACAACGTTTCAGCACTTGTAATCGGAATTCTTGCAAGGAGAATTCTTGCGGCAAGAAAAATCAGCACCAGAAAGGAAGCTTCAAACAGAATGAAGGAAGAGAGCATTGATCAGTTACTTGAAGAAGATATTCCCCCAACATGGCTATTTATTGACGAGGCACACACCCTGATTCCAAGCGGCAATGTACGGACCCCTGCATCAACCGCTCTTGTTGAATATGTGAAACAGGGAAGGCAACCTGGCTGCTCGCTTGTATTTGCTACCCAGCAACCATCAGCAATTGACACGAGGGTGCTAAGCCAGCTTGACACTATTGTTAGCCACAAGCTCGTGTTTGACGATGACATCAAAGCAATTTATAAGAGAACCCCTACGATTATCCCAAGACAGTACAAGAACAGCAATTTTGTGAAAACACTTCCTGTTGGAGTTGCATTAACAGGGGATAGAAGAGAGGAAACAAGCAGGGCATTTATAATGAGAGTAAGGCCAAGGATGTCACAGCATGAGGGACGAGAAGCTGAAACGGTTGAGCGAAGCATGAAGCTTGACAAGGAACAAGTTCTAAAACTCGCGATCGGAATGTCCTGGGCAAAACTTGAGAGGGAAGGAAGCCTTGAAACCACAACCATTAACGAGGCCCTCAGATCACTTAATGTTAAATATAAAAGTAATTTGCAGTTAACCGAGATACTCGAACAGCTTGAAAAGAAGGGCGCACTGCTCAATGTGAAAACAAGCACCCTTTCTCTGCCCGGAAAAGAACATGAGGAAGCAATGGTGGAAGAAATTTCAGGCGAAGTCGAAAAAGAAATTGCGAGGGAAAGCAAGGCAGTACTTCAGCCCGAGCCAATTGAATTGCTCGCGTTCCCAACACGCGTGAGTCAGGCTAACGCTTCAAAAATTGCCAACAAACTCAGGAAGAAAAAGTTCCTTGGGCTTATTGGAGAGGAAGAGGCAATTGAAAGAATTAGTTTGAAGCACCTCCCAGTTTACAGGATCGAATTCAATGTATTCAGAAACAAGAACACTTTCAACAAGGGAGAAGTATTTATTGATTCGGGTAGCGGAGAATTTATACACTTCAATCCAAAAGACAGGAACTTCTTCAAAAGTAAGGGCGTTCCAATTATAACCAACTTGAAGGACGGAGAAGTGAGAGCACTATTTGCACTTGGAAGAGACAAGCGGGAGTTTGCTGCAATAACAAAAGAGATTGGTGAAACAGATATGATTGCAAAGAAGTTGCTAGAGAGCCTTGTTGCAAAGGGAATTGCTTCCAAGGAAAAGATTGCTGCAACAGACTTTTATGCTCTGAAAAAAGACATTGATTTGCCGAAAGACCCGCTACACCCGCTACTTAGAAGTCTTGATAGGCTGCCGGTTTCAATGGAAGAAGCGCTTTCCATCGAAATGGAGAGATTCGGCAAACAAAACGCGGTAAAAGTAATCACAAAGCTCTGGAATAAAGCTATTGTAAAAGACGTGAAGGATATTTATATTCCGTTCTATGATATTGTACTCAAGAAACCAAATGGAAAACTTAGAGCCGTGCGCATTGACGCAACACACGGAACACTATTTTGAGGTACTCGAGAAAGTATGAACCAAAAAATACTAATCTTTGGTTTGGTTGCACTAATTTTCTTATCAGGGTGTCTCTACGAGGTGGAATCTAAGGCAATACAATTGCCCTAAATAAGAGAATTCCTTGACCTTGACCCTTATGCGAAAACGACAATAATATCTGTGGAGAAAAATATTTTTACGGATGCGGACGAAGCAGATATTTTCAAAAAATGCGGAAAAAAGCTTGAAGGTGACAGTTTTTACTTTTTGAAAATAGAGGGCAGCCAGGGCTTGCTTGAAGCATGGCTTGAACCAGAAAACTTGGATATTCTTTGCATATTTAGAAAGGACGTTGACCCAACATATTGGGGCTGCCGGAATAATCAGAAGTGCAACGACGATGATAGACTCACAGTTGACGAATGTAACGGCGGAGAATGTGTACACAGAACAAAAGCCTGTAAGGAAGTTGAAGGAAAGATGTGTCCTAGCGACTGGTCCTGCACGACTGACTTGGTTACAGTTTATGATACAGAAGAATGCTGTTTGGATGAATGCGTAGAGGATTTGTGCGAAGTAACAGAGTGCGAGAACAATGAAAAGTGTAGTGAGGGAAATTGTGCGCTAAAAACTTGTGAAGAATTGGATGACCAAGAATGCCCACAGATGCTCAGATGCGCTGAAGATCCATTGATAGCAGAAGATACTAACAGCTGTTGTTTAGTTAAATGTGAGCAGATAAATCCTTGCTCTGAAATACAGTGTCCTGGTGAAATGCGCTGTAGAGAAGGCACTTGCGTCTTCCCTTAAACAAGGTCAAGTAATGCCTTGCCAAGTTTCTCAGGGTCGTGCCTTAACAAATACTGTTTTTGCCAGAGCACTTGATTGCTTTCTTTCTCAAGCAAGTCCACTGGAACAAGTTTAATGTCCTTACATATTTTTTCGGGGTCATTCTCCACAATGAATGCATCATCTTTTTTGTAACGCTCAATAAGTTCTTTAGTTGGCTTCTTGTTGTTGAAGAGAACCTCGTCCAAACACTTGCCCAAATATTTTTCTATTTGGAAAACATGCATTGAAAGAGAATAGCTATCGGTTTGCCCGGGCTGGGTCATGATGTTTGCAACATAAACCGTCTTAGCCTTACTTTTTCCGATGGCCTTTGAAAGATCCTCGACCAAAAGATTTGGAATAATTGAAGTAAAGAGACTCCCAGGCCCTAAAACAATGAGATCGGCTTCCTCAATAGCTTTAAGCGCATCCTCTAAGGGTTTTACTTTGTGCTTCAGGAAAACGCGCTTTATTGGACTCTTGTCCGGCGCCCTTACATTAAATTCCTCCTCGACAATTGTGCCGTCCTCAAGCTCTGCGCAAATATGAGTGTCCTGAAGTGTGGATGGGAGAACTTGGCCTTTGATTGCGAGAATCCTGCTAACTTCCTTGAGGGCTTTTTCAAAGCTGCCAGTAGTTTTTGTTAAAGCAGCAATAAAGAGATTGCCAAAACTATGTCCCTCCAACCCTCCATTATCAAAACGGTAGCGAAACAAGTCAAGCAATAGTTCCTCAGAATCGCTCAAGGCAATAAGACAATTGCGTATATCCCCCGGGGGCAAGATATGCAAGTCTTTACGAAGCATACCGCTGCTTCTCCCCGAATCTGTTACAGTAACAATTGCAGTAAGGTTTTTTGTATAATCTTTAAGTGAATTCAACACCATTGGCAGTCCTGTCCCCCCTCCAATCGCAACAACCTTTGGCTTGTGGTTTTTGCCCTGCTCCACCAAATCTACAATCTCAAGGATATTTAAAAGATTCTTTATCTCGAAGTCAGGTTCCTCCAAAGCATTCTTTGGTTTCATACTTCTAAAACGACCTTGAAGCAGTCTTATTGTAGTCATACCCATACTGTTGCCGATTTTTATCTCCCTTTGAATTCTGTCGCCAACGCTAATGCACTCTGATGGCTTAAGACCAAGGGCTTGTATTGCTTCTTTGAATAGAGTGCGCTTTGAAACAGTGAGCTTTTCAATATCATGAATAAAAATTAGGTCCATCCACTCTCGCAGTCCAAGTAGTTTGATCTTTTTCTGTTGCCTACTGTGAATACCTGATGTGATGAGCACGAGCTTTATTTTTTTGGCTTTGAGCTTTTCCAAGAGAGGAATTACTTCATTGAACAAAGAGATTTTTCCAACCTCGCCACTATTATATGCTTTCAAAGCAGCATCAACACATTTGTCCTTGTTTTTGAGCTTGTAGTCGTCGCAAATCTTGTTAAAGACATTGAAGCTTGGGCCAAACTCTTTGTAGAGCTGGTTTTGTTTTTTCAGGATCTGTTGTTCATCAGCATCAATTTTCCCAGCCATTACTTTTGCAGCTCTCTTTCTTGCAGCCTGAACAAGTTGGCCGCTGCAGTCAAAGAGAGTGTCGTCTAAATCAAAGATAATTGCTTTTACCTTACCCATAGAAATCACTTCTAAAAATCCAGACGCATTTCAACTTCGCCAGTTTCATTCAAACCAGACTTTTCATAAAATGGAATATTGTTGGCTTCGCAGGCCAGAACTATCTTATAACATCCCTTTTCCTTTGCCTTCTCAATTAATTTCGCCACTATCTTTTTCCCAGTACCATTTTTCCTGTTCAGATTGTCAACAACAACATTCTCAATATGACCATAGGGCTTGCCACCATGCGACAAATTCAACTGTATAAGCAAACTGCCAATTCCAACAATATTACCCTCCACCTCCAACACATACATAAAATAGTTGTCATCCGAAATTATTTTTGCGAGAATTTTGCGCAATTCATCCTGACTAACATTCTTGTCCTCTTCTTTTTGCGGACTGAGCTGATAAAGTACAGGTAGCACCTGCTCTAAATCCTGCTCTCTTACTTCTTTAAGTTCTTCAACCATAAAATCACTCAACTGTAACACTCTTTGCGAGATTTCGCGGTTTGTCAATGTCGCACTCACGAATATCCGCAATATAATAAGCAAGAAGTTGAAGTGGAAGCACGGTTAGCAAAGGCTGCAGCAACTCAATTGTTTTCGCGATGTGCATTACCTCAGCCACATTACCTTCCATTTCCTTATCAGCAGGGCTTGCAACCGCTATTACTGTTCCGCCTCGCGCCTTTATCTCCTCAATGTTCGCAAGAATTTTATTATAAGTCTTATCCTTTACCGCAACAAAGATCGCAGGCATATCACTGTCAATTAACGCAATAGGGCCGTGCTTCATCTCCGCAGCAGACATCCCCTCTGCATGCAAATAAGAAATTTCTTTCAGCTTCAAAGCCCCTTCTAAGGCAATCGGGAAGTTAGGGCCTCTTCCAAGATAAAGTGCATTTGGTTTCTCCCAATATTTCTTTGCGATCGCCAACACTTGATTACTTTCATCAACTGTCTGTTGCATTTTATCGGGAATTTCTTGCAAAGCAGAAAGAATTTCCCGCTGCTTTTCAAGCGGATTTGATTTTATTAAATCAGCAAGGTAAAGTGAAACAAGAGTGAGAACAATAAGCTGTGTAGTAAACGCTTTAGTGCTTGCAACACCTATCTCAGGACCTGCACGGTTGTAAATTGTAGAATGAGATTCCCTTGCAATAGTGCTGCCCATTACATTGCAGATTGAAATAACTAATGCGCCCTTTTTCTTTGCCTCACGCAATGCAGCAAGAGTATCAGCTGTTTCACCGCTCTGAGAAACCACTATCACCAAACATTTATCATCAACAATAGGATTACGATAGCGAAACTCAGAAGCATACTCTACTTCAACAGGCAAACCAACCAATTCCTCCATAATATATTCTGCAACAAGGCCTGCGTGCCACGAAGTACCACAGGCAACAATAATTACACGATTAATCTCCTTCAACTTTTCATCCCGCCCCTCTAGTTCGGGTAGAACCACCTTTCCATCCTTGATACGGCCCTGCAAACATTTCTGTGCAGCTTCAGGCTGCTCAAAAATTTCTTTTAACATAAAGTGCTTGTACCCAGATTTTTCAGCTTGCTCTGCATCCCACTCAATTTTGGAAACCTTTTTATCCAACTTTTTTCCTGTGCTAAAATTTTGAACTTCAACATTCCCATCAACAATTGCAAGTTCGTTGTCATCAAGGAAAATTACATCCTTTGTGAATTCAATAAAGGCTGTTACATCGCTTGCAACAAAGTTCTCATTCTTGCCAACCCCAATTACCAAGGGAGAGCCCTTTCTGGCTGCAACAAGCTTGTTGCTCTCTTTGTTGAGAATCAGGAGGGCAAAAGTTCCTTGAAGGGAATCGCAAGTTTCTCTTACAGCCTCTTCAAAGCTTTTTCCCTGCGCAAGCAGACCTTCAATAAGGTGTGGAATTACTTCTGAATCTGTTTCAGAAACAAATTTGTGGCCCTGCTGTTTCAGTTGCTCCCTTAATTCCGAATAGTTTTCAATGATCCCATTGTGAACTACTGCAATACTACCATCACAGCTCATGTGTGGGTGGGCATTCTTCTCTGTGACAGAGCCGTGTGTGGCCCAGCGCGTATGCGCAATTCCAAGCTTGCTTTCCGGTAGTTGTGAGGTAAAACCATCAAGCCTACCAGCGTGCTTTTCAACAGCAATAGTCGGGTTTGCCTGTACTGCAAATCCAAAGCTGTCATAGCCCCTGTAATCCAACTTTCGCAAGCAAGAGGGCAGCAATTCAGATGCATTCTTTTCTCCACTGTAACCAACTATTCCGCACATTGTAAAAACCACTAGTAGATAATAAAGAGGGTCTTCGCGGCTATATAAAACCCGCAAACCAAATCAACTGAGTACTAAGAAAATTTTCTTAGAACAAGCCTCGAAACAGACAAAAAAGCAGGGAAAATAATCAGACCATTATAAAAAAACTTTTAGTTATCACTTCTCCATGCAAAGAATTTGGGAAGTAGATTTTATTCGCGGCATTGCAATTGTGTTAATGATTGTTTTCCATATTTTCTTTGATTTGGATTATTTTACAAGGTTTGATTTCAGTGCCTGGAGCATGGAACTTTTCTGGCTGGCGAGGGCAACTGTTGCAATCTTTGTTTTTTTGGTGGGCGTTTCGCTTACATTGAGCTATGCCAAAACAAATGGAAATATTGTAGGAACACGCCTTGCTTGGAAGTATATTAAAAGAGGTCTAAGAATTTTCTCAATGGGCCTGATTATAACTGCATTTACTCTAATTTTCTTTCCACAAGGATTGATCTTTTTTGGAATAATACACTTTATTGGCGCGGCAATAATAATTTCCTATCCTCTTCTCTCAAGGCCAAAGCTTGCTCTTCCATTTGGGCTGGTTGCTTTTGTGGTTGGGCTTTTGATTAATGGAATTGCATTGGACACAATGCTTTTCACCTGGCTGGGTTTCTCTGTTTCGGCAGCATACTCCCCGGGCTTTTACACCTTTGATTTGGTCCCGCTATTCCCCTGGCTTGGGATTGTTTTCCTGGGAATCTTCGCCGGCAGCAAGCTGTACCCAAACGGCCAAAGGGCAAAAGAGGCACCTGAAACAAAGAGCAGAGTGCTGAAATTGTTTAGTTGGATGGGAAGAAAATCTCTGATAATTTATTTCCTGCACCAGCCGGCGATAATTACCCTGCTCTGGCTTGCCGGGGTAATTCAGCCGGCTTTTCTATGAGGGCGAAACCATTAAATTTCAGAATATGTATATATATGTTGGTGAAAACATTAAAACAAGAATTCTGGCTGTTTTGGTTTTGCTGCTTCTTTTGTTTAGCTCTGTAAATGTTTTTGGTGTTGCAACCTGCACTGGAGCAAAATTAGCGAACTGCGCAGGGAAAACATCTGCGAGTTGCCCCAATTATTTTAGCACAGAACAGGGATGTGGTAGAGGCCAATGCAAATATGTTGCTCAATGTACAAACGACCCAGGAGCGGACTGTAAGTATGCCACAAAACCTAATACCACAACAAAATGTACTGCTCTTTCCGAAGGCGTATGCGAATCATACTGTAAACCTGACACCATCGACACCCTAGCCTGCAATCCATGTGTGTGGGCAATAATTACATGCGCAACAGAGACAGCAGCTTACTGCCACATTCCAGAATTCTTTGGAATAGAATTCAGCGAAATGCAGTTTTCAACAGGAATAATCGCGCTCATAGCAGCAATCGCTTTGCCTTCAATCCTGTTCAGGAAAAAGGAAATAGGCCAGGGCAAAGCTTTAAAAAACAAATAACACCATTATTAATCTATTCGTAGTACCATTATGAATTAATTTAAGTGGTGTTGTTTTTTGACAAACTTCCTGAATTTAGAGCGAAATGGAAAGGGCTTTAAAGTGCCTGTAAAGATACTTGAGAAGGCCGAAGAGCTAAAGCCTTTAGCTTCGGCCAATGCCTGGAAAGTAGTGGGTTTGCTGGCAGAAAAACCATATTATCCTGCAGAAATAGCCAAAAAATTGAATCTGCACGAACAAAAAGTGTACTATTATATCAAGCAGCTCAAAAAAGCAGGTATTATAGAGGTAAAAAAGACCGAGGAGAAGCAGGGTGCGCTCGCCAAATACTATGCACTCGTAGACTCTGCTTTTGCGCTCGTTCCCAACCTCAAGAAGATTGAGCGGGCAAAAGAATCGGTGTTTTTCCAGGGAAAAGAGAAGAAGTTGGACAAACAATTGGAAGAATTTATGACTCCGTTTATACATAACGGGAAGCTTAATTGTAAGATAGTAATTGGAAGTCCAGACCCACACGGCCCTTTGAAGGCCAGGGCAAGGGATGGTCACCTCGCGGTAGAGCTTGCAGCATTTATTGGAAGCCTTGTAGAATCATTTGAGTTTCCACTCGTTTTCCTAGATACACAAGTTTCAAGTTTAGATTCTTTGGATGAAAACCTAATTGTAGTTGGAGGTCCAATCACCAACAAGCTGTGTGAGGAACTGAACGAACACTTACCCATAAAATTTTCGCCAAACGGCGGCCACTACTTAATTAAGAGTGAGCTAAGTGGAAACGATTACAATGAGGATGCTATTGGAGTCATTGAAAAAGTTGAGCATCCCTTCTTCAAAAACAAAAAGATTTTGCTTGTGGCAGGAAACAGAAATGCTGGAACAAAAGCTGCAATAATTTCTCTCATTAAAAACATCGAAGCCATAATACAGGGCAACACAAACAAAGAAAGTGTTGAAGCAAAAGTTGTAGAGGGACTTGACCTGGATGGCGACGGTCAAATTGACAATGTGGAAATCAAGGAATAACAAAAGCTATGTGAACTTTTTCTTGAAGGTAATGAACTTCCCGTCTAAAATTGCTTTTCTCGCATCCTGCATCAGCTTTGTGATAAAGTAAATGTTGTGCGTGGAAAGAAGGAGTTTTCCGTTCTCTTCCTTTACCTTGAACAAGTGGTGGATGTAGGAGCGGCTATGGCTTTTACAGACAGGGCAACCGCACTTTTCATCAAGTGGCTTCAAATCAAGTTTGAATTTTCCCTTTGAAATGTCTATGTTGCCTTTGCAAGTGAAGGCAAGGCCATGGCGCGCGGTTCTTGTGGGAAAGCAGCTATCGAATATGTCTGCGCCAAATGAAATTGCTTCAATCAGTTCTTTTGGAGAGCCTAAACCCATCAAGTAGCGTGGGCTTTTCCCTGGGAAAATTGAAAGATTTATTTTTGCCATCTCCATCATTTTTTTCTTTGGTTCTCCGACTGCAAGGCCCCCCAGTGCAAAACCATCAAAAGGGAGTGATGAGATTTGCTCTGCACTTTTTTTGCGCCGTTTTTTGTTTGTTCCGCCCTGCGCAATTCCAAATAAGAGTTGTTTCTTTGAATTATGGGAATCAAGACAGCGCTTGGCCCACTCAAATGTACGAGCAGCGCTCTCTTCCAGGCGCTTAGCATTGCTGCCATAGCGCGGCATGTCATCCAAGGCCATTGCAACATCTGCCCCAATATCTTCCTGGATTTGCATGCTCTTTTCCGGGGTGAGAAAGTCGCGGTTTTTATCAAAAGGATTTCGGAAATAAATTCCAGAGTCATTCATTTTCAAGAAGAGCTCGTCGCTAATGAGTTGGAAGCCGCCAGAGTCTGTAAAAATACCTTTGTCCCAGTTCATGAACTTATGCAAACCACCAGCTTTTTTTATTACAGGAACGCCAGGACGAAGCGAGAGAATATAGGAGTTTGAGATAAAGCATTCGACGCCAGCCTTCTCTGCATCTTGTAATGCGACCCACTTGAATGAGGCTTTGGTTGCAACTGGCATGAATAAAGGAGTGCGAACTTTGCCGTGCGCTGTTTTTAGAATTCCTGCACGGGCCTTTCCGTCAGTAGACTGAAGTTTGAACATTGGTATCAATGCGTCCGCCGGGACTCGAACCCGGGTTACGAGCTTGGGAAGCTCGAAGCCTACCACTGACTGACAGACGCGTTGTTATTTTTCTTCTCCAAGAATGCTATTTAGCTTGTTGCAGGAACCTGTGAAATAAATGTGCGGAAAATCAATTATTATTTTTAATGGCGGCAAGTAGAGGTTTACTGGACTGCTCTCTGTTTGAGAGTTCTTTTCAATAAATGAAAGGAGTTTAGCCAAGTGCTTCTTGTCAAGGATTAGAGTGTTACCCTGCTGTTTCCCATTTAACTCAGTAGTGGCATGCTGAAGCAAATCTTGCTTTAGGAATTCGGCTGTTAGTTCCTCAGACTTTTGGGATTGAACAAGTTGGGAAACAATTTTTTTTGTTTTTGGGTCAAATGGCTGTTTTCTGTTGTCGTTGAAGTTTAGTTCCTGGAGCGAGGAAATTTGCTGAAGCATTATACCTCCCAAATAATTGAGATTGTGAATTCGTTTGTCCAGTCCCTCCTTTAGTTCTGCAAGGTCTGCAATGTAAAATTCTGCACTGCCCTTTGCCGCTTTAAGTAGGTCACGGTCCTGCTTGCTTCGCTCTATGAGGGTTGAAAGCATTTCAACAATGCTGTTGATTTCCTCAACAGGATTCTTTCCCTTAATGCTTTGGTTTAGCTTTAGTATTAGCTTTGATTTCATTTCCTGATTGATTGATGCAGATCCCTTAGCAGTAATAAAAATATTGTTGCCCTGCCGCTTCAGCATTCCGAGAGCTGAAAGATCTTTGAGTGCCCGGGAGAGTGCGGCTCGCGCAGAGTTGATGCTGCCATAAGAAGAAGAAATTTTGTTGAGCAGAGAATTATAATCAATTCCTGGCTGCTGCTTTACAATGAGAAGAATGTTGTTCCTCTGGGTCATAAAGAACAATTAACAAAAAAAGATTTTAAAGGGAGTTGTTAACAACGGTTAAGCCGATATTAGCTCGATTTTCTTCATTCTCTTTGGAATAACAAAGTAGTGTTTTGTCTTGCATACGCCACATTCGGCCAGGAAGCAGCCTTTCTTGTTCTGCTTTTTGATTGTTGCAGGAAACTGGTATTTTCCCTTATAACCCTTCTTCTTTGCGGCGTTCTTCCTGTTTCCCTCTGCAAGAGCTCTGGGCGAGCCTGCCTTAAAGTGCTTGAGCTTATGGTCTGTATGCTTGCTGCACTTCTTACAGTAATCCTTTATAGTCTTAGGTAAGTTCATAAAAACACCAATTAAAAAAATCGCTAAAAAAAGCGTTTCAACTAATAATTTGTTCAAAGGCAAAGAATTTAAAGGTATTAGTAGAGGCCCTAAAAGCTAAACAATAACTATAAAAACCAGAAATGCTTATTATAACCAAGAGGCGAATTGATTGATAGACTCCATATTAAAGGCATTTAAGAGCATTGTGAAGAAACCCGCATTGCTTATTCCGCCAATTGTTATTCCGACATTACTTGTTGCACTGATATTCCTTTTTATCGAGCCACTTGCAAACCTGCTGGTTGAAGTGCTTTTCCTTGAGAATGTTCCTGAGAGCCCGCTGTTTGCCCTGCCAATACACTTTTTGGCAATGTATCCAATCGAAATACTAAGTGTTGTATTGTTAGTGTTTGTGTTCAGTGTGATCTGGGCTGCAACAGCATTCTTCTACAGCAAAGTAGCAAATGATCTTTCAGCTGGCGGGGG
>CEPX01415106.1_pt1 | contig 13706 bp, 12 predicted proteins | sample 361361 | NCBI WGS metagenome assembly CEPX01 (sample SAMEA2619974, study PRJEB7988) | marine metagenome | biome: marine biome (ENVO:00000447); feature: mesopelagic zone (ENVO:00000213) & marine oxygen minimum zone (ENVO:01000065); material: "saline water (ENVO:00002010), including plankton... | reverse complement strand
GCTAAGTTCATCTTCGTTGTTTCCTGTGTAACTTTCAATTACTTTTTCGATGGACGATACTCGTGTTTTAGCATCCGCGACATTCTTTTTAAGCTCTTCAATATTAACGTCAGAGTTAGACTCTAGCCCTGTATTAACAGTGACTTTTACCCTGTTCCTGTGCGTGAAGTCAGTGCTGCATTTGTTGGTGTCGTCTAGCTTGAATACGTCATCAAGACCAACCTTTTTAATTTCAAAATTAAGAATTATTTTGTTGGTTCCTCCTACGCTCTCAGTAATACTGGTTACGTGAACTGGTGCTCCGGAATTGCTTACAACTCTAGGTCCTTTAGGATTGCATACTTGATTTAAATTATCAGTAAAGCTTTCCTGCAGGCAAAGTTGGGATACAGCTGTTGTTTTGTATTTGTAGCAAGCTTCTGCTTTGAATGGGAATTGTTGATTGCCTTTAAGTTTTTGCATGTATTTGAAAGCTTCAGCATCACCCTTATCTTGAACAGGAAAAATAAATTGTTGTATGCCTCCGTTTACTCGCTTTCCATCAGGGTCTTTGTCAACACCTCTTAGAGCATCGTTAGAGTCTTTCAATTGTTCAGTTTCAGTAATTGCAAAATCTGTTGGGAAAAATCCAGTAATTTCAATATCAAGCTCATCTTTTTTTAAGTTTTGTTCGCCAACGTTTTCTACAGTCACTACAGCTTGGAAGGGAAAACCAACTCCATCACCAAAGTCAGTTACTTCGCTTGGAGGTGTGTTAGGCAGAAAACTTAACTTTATTCCTTCTTTGCCGCCAAAGAAAGATTCTTCTGTGCTTTCATCTCCTGAAGTGCAGGCTGAAACTGCCACGCTGATAGCCATTAAGAGAAATATATAGTTATATCTCATAAAAGCACTATCTTAGAAAATTCGTATATAAATGTTTCTAATATAATCAAAGAATTTACTCAACATCTTTAACTAGGACAGTTTTATCAATACTTTCTCTCACATCATAATCTAATAAGATTTTAAATGATTTGATGCCATCTACTACGTCAATACCGTCAAGTTTCTGAATGCATGAGAATCTAGCTGCTCCATTTTCCAATATTAATTCTCCTGAAGCTTTATCAGCACCTATATTAGCAAGTCCTAAACATTCAACACCTGCGTTAGAGGCTTTAACACCAGTAGTGACTGTTACTTTAACTCTGTCTTTACCTAAATAGTCGCTTGTTTCGCATTTAGGACGGGTGGTTGGTTCGCTCGTGAAAAATACATCTACATTCCCGACTTTTCTGACTTCAAAATCCAAACGAATAGAGTCTGTTCCTGCAATGTCTTGTACAACAGAAGTTACATGAACAGGAGCTCCAGAATTGCTTACAGGATTAGAGCCGCTGACACTGCAGATTTCTGTGTTTGCGTCTCTCAAATCTTTCTTTAAACAAAGCTGGGAAACAGCAGTAGTCACATACATGTAACAAGCTTCTGCAGTAAATTCAAAGGATTGGTCTACATCAAGTGTGCCGTAAGCGAAGTTTCCATTTTCAGGGAAAGTAAGTTGTTCTATAGAGCCTTTGCGAACATCTCCTTGACTGTTTTTTGATACTCCAATAAGATTTTCACTGTTAGGTTCAGTCAGTTCAGTGCCTATAGGTCCAGTGACTCCAAAATCACCAGGGAAAAATCCTTTAAGGTCTACTTTAAGTTCATTAGCAAAAATTTCATGTTCTCCAACATTTTCAACCATAACTATAGCTTGAAAATTGAAAGGGTTTCCGCCAGCTGTTTCAAATACTTCATCAGGAGGGGAACTTTCAAGAAAACTAAGCTTTATGCCGTCATTGCCTCCTACAAATCCTCCAGGCGTGCCAGTAGCTGTCTCACCTGATTGACATCCTGAAGCAATTGCTAAAAACGCGAGTGAAAGAAATACTAAAAGGGATGCTCTCATATCTTGATTCCCGTAAATTCTTTATATAAATTTTTCTATTTTTTATTCACGAAAGAATAGGTAAACTTTAAATACTAAAAAAAGAGGCAATAGAATTAAAATGAATCATAAGTCACTCGCAATACTAATAGTAATCCTTTTAGGAGGGCTTTATGGATTCGACTCTGCTTACACTTATATTTATGACAAGCAATTTGGAAGTATTATAACAGGTTATTCTGTTCACGGTGAAGATACATGCCCTGAAGAACGTAACTACGGAGATTCTTGGGAATGTGAGGGCGGTGTATATCCAACTTACGATTTATGTGTGCGTAGGTGTAATGTTGCTAAAAGTGTTGATGCAGCTATTATTACTAGAACTAGTGTTGCAGGTGGTGGCGGAGAAGGCCCAGGCAATTTAGTTATTTCAAATATTGAGAAAGTAGAGCGTAATGACGACATTCTTCAAGTAAAGGTTTTCATAACAAATAGCGGAAGTGAGTTGGTCCAGCGTAACGTTGGTGTTAGTCCAAGTGTATTTATTCCTATAAAGGTTAAGCTCACAGGTCCAAGAACATGTGGAATGGATCCATTGTATGATAAATTCTTGTACGACGTAGATCAAATTCAACCTAACGCAATTAGCGAACTTACTTTCAATTTAATAAATGCTGATAACGAGCCTTGTGTTTTGGTCAAAGGGAACTATGTTATAACAGCCAGTATTAACGATGAGCATGACCACATAGTTGAAGACGAAAGTGATAACTCTGACAGAATCACTTTGAACTATCAAACCCAAGCAGAAGTTCATTGTTCTGATAAAGATACTGGCTTTAGACCCGACGATGTAAAAAAATATTGTGACCGTGAAGGTAATTTACAATTACAGATTCTAGACAACGATGAATGCACTAACAGTTACGAGTGTGAGAGCAACCTTTGCTTTGAAAATAAATGCGTTCCTGGCTGCAACCTTCCAGCAACAGGGCCTGCAGAACAAGTTTTCCCAGTTGGTTTTCGTTCAAGCAATTTGTACTGCCCTCCAAGTGGCGAGATTATAACGCTTAAAGACGTTGGCAGCTGTAGTGAACATTTTGAATGTATAAGTTATTTATGCGTTAAAGGAGAATGTGTGGTTCCAAGCAACTTAGCAAATGCCAATCAGGACGAGTTGAAAACAGTCTTGTGTGGGTTGAATTTGTTTGCATCTTGCCCATCTTCTTAGCCGCTTTCTATTCAAGTATTAGGAACTTCTTCAACAACGCCTTCTTTGAATTCAGATTCTGCTCTTTGCCCGACAATGTCTGTGGCTACTATTTTGTAAGAATATTTGTCTCCTGCAGTTTCAGGGACTTTAACAGTAATGCCAGTAGGATTGCAAGGGTTGGCAATACAATCAAAATCAATAACTTTATCTCCTTTTTTGTTGAAAACTTGTATGTAATCAACTTTTGAATCATCAGAAGCGGTTATTGTTATTTTAATCTGTTCTCCTGGCAAAGCTGTTTCAGGAACTTCAAATTCAATAATTTCAGGAGGCTCTCCATTAACAACCACCAAAACAGTTCTCCTTGTGATAAGGTCGCTTGTATCAACTGCCTGCGCTACATAGAAATATCTGCCTTCCGCATATGGAGCAGTGAGTGTGAATGTGTTCTCACAGCTTAGTTTGTCTTTGCATTCAAATGGGTTGTCCGGGATGTTTACAAGTGTTTCATATTGCGGGAAAGAATTTTCATCTACCAAAACTTTGCTTCTTTCCAAAAGCTGGATATTTTCTAAGCCAAAATCATCTTCAGCTAAAAAAAACATGTTAAAAGGTTCTCCAGGATTTATTTCCTTATCAACTGTTACTTTTTTAATTTCAGGAGGCTCATCTAAAACTTCAATCTTAACGCTTTTTGAAACAGAAGTTTGGAAGCCATAGCTAAGAGTTATTTTAAGCGTTGCTACTAAATTATTATCAGCATCTATATTAAACTCATCTGGCAAATTGTCTATATTTACACTGCCGCATTCTATGAACTCGTTGGAAGAGCGTCCTGTTATTGTTTTTGATTCATTTTCGCAATCAAGGTTTATTCCTGATAAAGTAGCTTCTTCAACAGTAACAGTTCCGATTCCGGGTGATTCATCGCTGTTTGGTGTGCACGCATTTTTCAAGGCACCAGCAGAATCTTTAAGCACTATTCCTTTTCCTACTTTAGAAATGAAAATCTTAAATCTTGGCCTGGCTTTATTTCCAATAATTATCGAGTCTTGTTCTATTTTTTTGACAGCTACAGGCGCTCCTTGGTCAGTAAGGCTTATTGATTTAAGATCGCATACAAGTTTGTCTTCAGGCACTGTGTAATGCGCAGTGGCAATGCACACAGAAGTAGAAACAAAAGTTTTGTACGGATAGCATATGTTGGCAATCACGCTTCTTCTGGTTTCTTTTCTCGGATGTTCAATTTTTGCTGTTAGTTCGATAACAGCCCTGCCTCCTGCAAGATAAGATTCTTTTCCTTCAATCTTGTCTGTGCCAATTAGGGCATCTTTTAACAGTGTAGATTTTGGAGCACCACTTTCGCCAAGTTTTGGCATAATATTAACAATTGGCGTATTATCATCAACAACAAAATAACCACAGCCAGCATCTTCACGGAAAGAAGAATCATCACATGTTACGTCAGCAGCTCCTTTGTTTTCAATAAGGATAGCAATAGGCATAGTAGCGCCTGGCACTACTTTGTCAGGAGGCGCATTTTCAAAAAAACTCAAAACCAGGCCTTCATCTCCTTCAAAAGCAGATGATACATCAGGAATAGCGTTGGAAGTGTTTCCAAGTTGGCAGCCTGAAATTACAACAGATAAAAAAAGAAGTGATAAAAAATAATTTTTCATCTTTGTTCTACCCTTAACGATTGTTTTACTTGGTAAGTGAAGTCAATATCCACATTAAATTCAACTTCAGCATGAGATGATGTTCCTAACGCCTTAGCTGGGGAAACATTCATGTTGCATGCAAATAATCTCTTGCTGTCAATATTTTCAAATTGAAGCGAAGATTTTGTTGTGTCATAAAGTGAAGTATATTCGTTAGCTCCTGTTTTCTCGAAACCGCATTTTTTCAAAGCTTCTAAAACTACACCGTTAGGCATTGTAACAACTATGTTGTTCACTTTGAGTATTTTGCCATTGAAAAGGCTTTTCCTGTTTCTAATTCCAAATTCAAAAGCAGGGTAATGTTTGTCTGTTTTAACTCCTAAAGGAGGGTTTCGCAACTCTATAGGGCCTATGCCTAGCTCAGCAGGCCCATTATCATATTCAGGACGAGGATGTCTCATGCCTGAAGGAACAGATATAAAGTCAAGAGGATCTTCATTTCTGATAAGCAAATCTTCCCGCAAATCATCTTTCATAAGATATGTGATAAGCTTGACGTTTTCCTGGAAATCATATTCAACAGCTAAGTTAATTGAAGAAATTCCTTTAATGTCTTCATTTGAAAATTCGCAAGATATTGTTTTAGGGTCGTCATAGAATACTCTAAAACCGCTTACTCGGTCAGGATTTGTAATCTCAAGTATGTCTCCTTCAATTTCTGTACTGCCTTTGGATTTTTGATGCCAGCATCTTACGTTAGAAACTCTAATAAAATTCTGGCCTTCTAATGGGTTTAGCATTTCAATTTTAGCTTTTATAACTTTGCTATTTTCAAAGGGAACTGTTCCAAGAGGCGCTATGGTAATGCCAAGCCTTGGCTGTTTTTCTTTTGCGCTTCCACCAAAGACTTCTCCACCGCCAGCTGATGCGATTCTTGCGTTAAAAAATCCAGATACACCTCCAATAAATCCGTCTAGTGTATTTTTTGCAAGGGTTCCTATGCCTCCTATTGCTTTTCCTCCAATAGCTGCAGCAGTGTCTACTTGTTCAGCGCTAATTTGACCATCTGTTTGTTCTGGACTAAGTAAAGGTATGCTTGTAAATGTTGAAACAACTAATCCTATGCCTAATAAGATTGTGAAAACATAAAGAATGGCAGAGATTCTTCCTGCTTTTCCTCCGCTTTTTAGTATTGCATAAATCAGCCACCAGGGCATGAGAGGATTGAAAAATACGTTTGTAATAAAATCAGGCAAAAATCTTACAACTGTTAAGCCTTGATATGAAGAACCTAATTCAAAAACAACAGCCAGAATTAAAAGAGGCTCTATCTTCAAAGTAAGCATGAGAAATATCAAAAAAGGAAGGTCTATCAATATAGGAGCTTCTCCTCCTCGCGCTAAACCCCAGCCAGCAATCCAAACTGCAGCAGCAATTATGATATGTTTTAGAGTAGTTGTCCCTTCACGCTCATTACCAAAAGCACCCAAAGCTCCGCCAATAGCGCCTCCTGCAATACCAGCAGCAAAAGATTTACCAGGAATACTAGGCATCTTAAAACCACGTGGTTGTGGGGCTGGCTGTGCAGCTGGTGCAGCTGCTGTAGCAGATTGTGCAACATTTGCCTGACGTAATTGATTTAATTCATTTCTTTTTTCCACTAATTCTGAAGCAGTTATTTTTCCACTCCAATAATCTTTTCTATGCCCTTCCAGCGCATCTTTATGTTCGTCATTTTGTCTCCAGCGCTCTTGTCTTTTTGCAGAACCAGGCATGTATTCATTTGCCTCAATCTTAATCTTGCTCGCAGTGTCTTTGACACGTTGCTTAGTTTGTTTGAATTTAGAATGACCTTGTTTTAACTTGTCAAACAAGTTAGATGCTCTTCCTCCTCTTGCTGCCGCTCTTCCTGCTACTGCTGCTGCCTGTGCTTTCTTGCCTTTGAACATCATAAGCCTCTATTATCTAGTTAAGTCTATTTTTCATTTATTAATACTTAAAGCTTTCTACTTAAAAAGCCCAGAAATAGCTTCAATAGAGTTCTTCGCATTAGCTGTATACATTCCAATTGACAGCAAAAAGCTTTTCAGATCATGCGGTGAGCGCATTTCGTAAGGTGTTGAGGCAAAGCTTGCTATTGCTGTCTTAACTTTGTATTTTTTAGTGAGTTTGATGTTTTGCTTGATTCTTCCAAGCAAATGAGGCAGATTTTTTGAGTTTAAAATGGTTGAAAAAGAGAAAGCAATTATTACATTGTCTTTGCTGGCAAACTGGCAGGTTGCTTTGTCCAGTCCTGAGTTGCGGGACTTGGCAAAATCTTTTTTTGAGCCTAATTCTAGGTTGTAAACAACATCAGGCTTGTATTTTGCTATCAAATCTCTGATGTTTTCAGAAGCTTCAGAAATTGCTATCTCTCCAGTGTCATGAACTTTGTAAATTTTATTCCCAGAAGCGCTAAAAACTGCTTTTAATTTTATTTTTGTAGTCTTTTGCAACTGTTTTAATTTATCTTTGATTTTTGCAGTAGTTGTTTTGTCAGTAAAAAGATAAGCAAAGCATAATCCATCTATGTCGAGTTTTTCAGCTATCTCGATAAAGTCTTTCTCATTACTCTTCGGAAATACTATGTCGTAAAACATGGTAACTATGAGTGTTATTCTTATTTTAAATGTTGTGAATTTAAGCATTAGCTATAGAATTAACTAAAGAGCATGCTTTGCACAGTTCTTTGCTTGATGGCTCTCCGCAATTGCTGCAATGGTTAAGATGCAAATCTTTTTGATTAGATTTCATTTTCGGTAAAAGCTTGAGAAAATTGTTTACAAGATTTTTCTTAGCGCCTTTATGCTCAATTTCGTAATCATTAAGCGCGTCTCTGACAAAAGCTCTGAATGAGTCATGGCTATGAGGGCATTGAGTAAAACGTGTTGCAAAATTGTTGACAAATGCGTATGTTGCCACTTCTTTTTCTGTGCAGAAGTACAATGGCTTAATTCTTGGAACAAAATTTTTGTCTTCGGCAGTGTCTGTTATTGGTCCTAATCTTGCCAGCAAAGGTATTTGTGATTTAACAAGGTTCATCATTATGGACTGTGCTTCATCATCCAAATTATGCCCTGTTGCTATTTTTGTAAAATTTCTGGCTTTTGTGTTCAATAGATAGCGCCTTAATACTCCGCACATATAGCATGGCGAAAGGTCTTTCTTTATTTTCAAAGCTTCATTAAGTGAAAAGTCAAACTCTTTTTTATACGAATAGATTTTCAGAGGAATAGATTCGCGTTTGCAGAATTTTTCAAGGTCTTCCAAAGTCTTGCTTCTGTATCTTGGAATTCCTTCGTCAATAGCTAATGCTTCTACTTTTCCAAAATATTTTTTCAGAATGTAAAGAACAGTTGTGCTGTCTTTTCCGCCACTGCTGGCCACTATTATTTTGTCATTACTGCTAACTAATTTAAATTTTGTAATTGTAGAAATAACTTTATCTTCAAAATATTTTACAAAGTGTTCCTTGCAAAAAGCTTTTTCAGTGGTTATTATTGCATTGTTATTGCAGTTGCTGCATTTTGTCATATAATATCAGAATGAGTAATTGTTTATAAAAACTGTTACTGCTACTAAAAATTTATAAAAACAAAAGTAAGTGTATTAAGAAATGGTTGCTATAAAGATAGGCTTAGAGGTTCATGGCTATCTTCACATGGACAGCAAAGCAAAGCTGTTTTGTGATTGCAAGCTTGGAGAGGCAGAGCCAAATACTAACATCTGCCCTATTTGCACAGGGATGCCTGGCTCAAAGCCAATGCCTCCTAATAAGGAAGCGCTTGATAAAATCATTTCAATAGCAGGCATGCTTGACTGCAGAATTAACAAACGGCTTCTTTTCCAAAGAAAGCACTATGACTGGCCTGACATGCCTACAGGGTTTCAACGAACCATGTCTGGAAGCTATTCTGTTCCTGTTGGAGAAAAAGGCAATTTTTTGAGTATTGGAATAACAGAAGTTCATTTGGAAGAAGACCCTGCACGCTGGCAGCCTGATACAGGATATGTTGATTATAACAGGAGTGGCTTTCCTTTAGTGGAAATTGTCACAGAGCCTGATTTTGATTCTGCGCAATCCGTAAGGGAATGGCTAAAGAAATTAGTAACAACTTTGTCATACATCAAAGCTATTGATGCAGATGCAGGGCTAAAATCAGATGTTAATGTTTCCATTGGCCCTGATTTCAACAGAGTTGAGATAAAAAATGTCAATTCATTCAAAAGCATAATTCAGGCAATAGAATATGAGGTAAGAAGGCAGCAGCGTGAAATTAAGGAAGGAAAAAGTGTTGGAGGAGAAACCAGAGCATGGAATGACGCTGCTTCTGTAACTGTTTTCATGAGGAAAAAAGAGAAAGCAATGGACTACATGTTCATTCCAGAGCCTGATTTGCCTGTTATTAATGTAAGCACTGAATGGATTAACAAAATCAGTTCTAAGCTTCCTGAGAAGCCTGCTCAGAAAATTGAGAGATATATCAAGGATTTAAAGATAGACAAAACAGATGCTGAAGTTTTGAGCTCTGAAATATTATTAGCTGAAAAATTTGAGAAAGTGGTTGCGAAAAAAATAGATCCTGTTTTGGCAGCCAGATGGTTCAGGCGCGAGCTAATGCGGGTTTTAAACTACAACAAAAAAGAATTGCATGAGATAGAGGCAGATGAAAAGCACATAGTACAGTTGTTAAAACTAGTTGAAAGCAAAAAAATAACAGACGAAGTTGCAAAGAGAATACTTGAAAAGCTTATTGAGAAGCCTTTTGATGTTGACAAATATGTTGAAAGCAAAAAGCTGGCAGCAGTTTCTGACACAAATGTTTTAGAAAAATACTGCAAGGAAGCTATTTCTGAGAATGAAAAAGCTGTTGAAGATTACAAAGCAGGTAATGAAAAAGCTTTCAATTTCATTGTGGGAAGTGTCATGCGCAAGAGCAAAGGCAAAGCCACTCCTCAGGAAGTCAACAAAATTCTGAAGAAATTGATTGAATAATTTCCGGAGTTTCCGGAAGATTTTCAAGTGCTATTTAAGCAACTTGAAAGATTTTCGGTTTTATTGTAGGTATTTTCAACTTTTCTGAAAATCTTGCGGTTTTTTCTGGCAACATCATATTAATCTGCAGAAAACTTAGCTATGAATGAATCACAGGCTTAATTTTTTACGCAGAAAAATTCTTAACAAGAGTATAGGCATAGGCAGGCAGCAAAAAGAGCCTATAGAGCTTATAGTAAAAACAGAGTTTAGTAAAAGAGATTGGTTAACAGGAGAGCTTAATAGATTAGGGAGGGTAACAAGAGTTTTCGAATCTTTGCCTTATCTTAGCTTCATATGTGATAGTGATGATGCTCATGGAATAAGCAGAGGATTTCATAAGTTAGCTGATGACCGAGCTTACAAATCGATTGCTTCTGCTATTTCTGTTATTGATGTTTCCAGTAGGTTCAGTATTCCAACAGTTACTAAAACCAGAGGAAATAGCAATGGTTTGTGGAATCTTGAAAATATAGGAGCTTATGAAGCGCAGGAATTTGCGTTAGGAAAAGGAGTTAAAGTTGCCGTAATAGATACTGGTGTTGATTACAATCATTCTGAAATAAGCAGGAATTTTGGAGCTACTAAAGGTTATGATTTTATCCGCAATAGCCCTGACCCTATGGATTTTAATGGGCATGGAACGCATGTTGCAGGCATCACTTTTGGAGAAAATTACGGAGTTGCAAGTGATGCTGAAAGGTATGCAGTCAGAGTTCTTGATGAAAACGGCATGGGAACTGAAGCAGATACTATTGCTGGAATGGATTGGGCAGCTACGCATGATGTAGATATTATTAACTTAAGCCTTGGTTCTCCTTACGCTTCAACAGCTTTGGAAGATATGTGCTATTATCTTGCTAATAAAGGCGTTATCATAGTTGCAGCAGCTGGCAATTCTGGTTTTGGTCCAAATTATCCGGCTGCTTTTGACGAGCCAGTCATAGCAGTTGCTGCAGTGGATGAGCAGAACAGGCATGCCGGGTTTAGCAACATTTACGAAACTAATGACATTTCTGCACCTGGAGTGGACATAACTTCTTCGTATATTGGAGGTTATGCTACGCTTTCAGGAACTTCTATGGCATCTCCCCATGTAGCTGGCAGCATTGCTTTGGTTATGTCTGCGATTAAAAAAGACTGTGATTTAGAAGAGCTTATGGAAGATTCTGCGCAAAAGCTTGAGCAGGGCGATTTGCCAGAGAGAGATGTTTACGGCGCTGGACTGATAAGAGTTGATAAGATGGCAAAAGCTGTTGTTGAAACAAGCAAAACATACAGAAGAAGTTTGCTTGAAGAATATGGAAGAGAAGTACTGTCTGTATTGAAAGAGGTATTATGAAAATGACCGAAGAATACATGATACGAGTGCAGGAAACAGATGACTTAGTAAGAATAAACAAGCTGTATCAGCTTGAGGAATTGTTAAGCAAAGGCGAAAAAGGAGAATTGAAGAATGTAATAGCATCCATAGATGCTGTAACTGCATTTCTGTATGACCCAGGATTAGTAGATGAATTAGAACAGCAGGGTTACGAACTAATTCCTCAGGAAAAAAGTTTCAGAGCAACAACAGAACTAAATGAAAACTAAAAAACATCCATATAAGAATTGGGAAGTTTCTTTTGCAGAATTAATAAGTTTCAGTGGCAAAAAATTCAAAGTTACAAGAAGATTGAATAAGTTATCAATCTCAGAAACAAAAATATTTACTTCAAAGAAAAAAGCCAAGAAACAATTCGAGAAATGGTTAGAATAGTTCGCTAATTTTTGATTGTAGTATGTTAATTAATTCAGGTTGTTTGTAATTGTACATATCAGAGATATCGAGAGAGAGAATTCTTTTTTGCATGTATTGCCTAGGGAATCTCTTAGATATTTCAGTTCTCTGGAAATTTTCCATAACAATCACAGTATCTGCCCATTCTAACTGACTTTTTGTAACAGGATTTTCATTAAAAAGACCTGCAGATTTAGTTTCAAATTTTGTTTTAAACAATTCTTCTGCTGTTTTGCTTCTATGCATATTTTGATTGCAAATAAAAAGCACGTTCATAATGTAATTTTAATAGTTTATCAAATAAAAATTTTACTAAAAATCACAGCTTAACTTTCAAAATCTTCTCAACATCGTCTTTAAGGCGTTTTTCAAAGATTGCTGTTGTTTCGCCTTCATCTTTTTCATTATTAAGAGTGTTCATGAGATTTTTTGTAAGATTAAATTCAAGTTCCGGATTTAAGCCGTCAACTTTTACTTTGGAAAGATGCTCTTTTATTACAGCATCCTCAGTAGCTTCGACAGACTCTGTGCTGATTTTCACTTCTTCGAATTCGCTGCTTGTTAATGCAGAAGTATTTTTCATAACAAAATGCGCGCTTTTCTCGTATAATGTTTCAAAAATTGATTTAAAATCAATTTCTGACGGCTTGCCTGTTCTTAAAATTCCTGAAAGACGAATGGTAACGATAGTATTGTTAAATTCTTTGTCAGATATCTGTTTAATTATGTCTTCCTCAACTTCACTAATTGATTTTTTATTGCAGTCAACAAAAATGCTGAAAACATTATGAATCATTATTCGTTCAAATGAAATTTCTAATCCTCCTAGTTTTTTTTCAACAATGTAAAATCCTCCGCAGGCAAGTTTTTCCAGCTCTCTGAAGTTATTTGGGAACAAAGGCCCTGTGTTAGCGATTGTTCCATAGCCTGGCTGCTGTTTTCTGTACGGCTCATGGACATGGCCGCCTGCATAATAATCAAAGTCTTTTGGAAAGTCAGATAACGGTGTTGAATCCATTTTTTCAAGCCCTTTTGGCTTGAATTCCGATAAGGCAGTATGAAACATAAATATCTTAAAGCCTTCTTCTGTCTCAAGATTTTCTTTTATTAGATTTTCAAAGTATTTGCGTTCAAGCATTCCTTTCTTTCCAATTACTCCTGTAATTTTCGCTCCTGTTTTTTCGTCAACAGTGAAGTCGAGAACCAGTTTATTATCAACTACAGTTCCACGCATCACATTGATTAGCAGGTCTGCATTTTCAAGGACGTCGAGCATTGTTTTTCCAGTCGGAGAAAAATCGTGGCTGCCGGCAATTGCGTAAACCGCAATTTTTTTGTCTTTTATTTCTTTGAGTTTCTTGACAGTTTCTTTCAGGCAGTCGATTGAAGGGAGGGATGTATTAAAAAAATCGCCGCTAATTAGAATAAAATCAACATTTTTTTCATAGCATACATCAATTGCTTTCATGAAAGCGTTAGTGCTGACATCTGCCAATCTTGGGTCTCTCCAGCTTCCGAGATGCACATCAGCAAAATGAGCGAATTTCATATGAGAAAAGGATTCTAAGTTAATATAAAACATTTATTCATAATTAGCTCAGTTTTATTCCTTTTTTTTCTGCAGTATCGAGAACAACTATGGTGTTAGTTCGTTCAATATATTCGTATCCCTGAAGCTTTTTAAGAAAATCATCAAGACTGCGCCTGTTCTTAAATTTAGCCATAATAACAGCGTCAAAATCTCCGGTTACATCGTAAGCAGCAAGTACATTCGGATGCTTCAAAATTTCAGATTTTTCAGCTAGACGAGAGTACCCTCTTGTATTTTTGCCATGAACTATCTTAACATTAATAAGAACATCAGTATCATATCCAAGCTTTTCATAGTCTACCACAGCAGAATATCCTAATATTGTCTTTTCTTTTTCAAGTCTTTTGACGCGTTTCATGACAGTAACTGTTGAAACACCTACTTTGCGAGCAATCTCTCTAAAAGACTGTCTGGAATTATCTGTTAGTGCATCTATTATTTTGCGATCTTTAGCGTCTGTCATTGTGTTTAA
>CEPX01019586.1_pt1 | contig 13713 bp, 21 predicted proteins | sample 361361 | NCBI WGS metagenome assembly CEPX01 (sample SAMEA2619974, study PRJEB7988) | marine metagenome | biome: marine biome (ENVO:00000447); feature: mesopelagic zone (ENVO:00000213) & marine oxygen minimum zone (ENVO:01000065); material: "saline water (ENVO:00002010), including plankton... | reverse complement strand
GCCCGTCGGCTACGAAGACCTCTGGTGTACGCTCCACCATGCGGGGCAATGGGCGGTCCAGCAGGTCCGCCGGCGCGAGGCGTTCTATGACCGGGTCAACCGGCTGAGCTTCGATATCGGACACATCATCAGATCGAGAGTGAGAGAAGCAGCGTGAAATCTGGTGAGTGCATCTGCACGGAGCCGCATCGTGATATCGATGGCTTGGAGCTTTCGCACGAAGAAGACGAAATTGTGTCGCAGATTGTACGAGACTGGGAGGGAAGCATGACAGCGGGATCAGTGAAGCCCGACCTAGAATCCTTCGGGGAGAAGCTCGAAGGCATGGACACGAACCGGCTCGTCGAGGATTGGGACGACTACACCAAGAACATTGCGAGTATGCGCGAGATGCTGGCAATGATCGAGATGGAGATCACCAAGCGTATGCGCGCTGACAGCGCGACGGCTGTGGCGCACGACGACTTCACGGTCGAGCTCGCCGGTACGCCCAAATACGATGAGTCCAAGCTCTACGCCGTGCTCGAGTACATCCCGCAAGCGGACCTCGTCAAAGCGGGCGCCTACACGCCGGCCCACGAGGAAACGGTGCAGGTGCCAGAGAAATTCAACGCCACCAAGCTCAAGCCCTTCGGGAAATTCGGCTCCGATATCCGTGACATCATCCAGGGGGCTCGGTGGGAGTCGAACGTGCGGCTCAGGATTAAGCCTAAAGCAAAGACGGAGGTGCAAGCGTGACCGACAAGGCATTAGCGACCAGAGACCAGAGCGAGGCGAAGATACTTGAGCAGGTCGTCATAGGGGGAGACCTATCGAAGCTGTCCTCTCCGCAGCGGGTCAGGTATTACCAGACCGTCTGTGAGTCAATCGGCCTCAATCCCCTGACCCAGCCATTCGCCTATCTGACCCTGAATAAGAGACTCGTCCTCTACGCCAGGAAAGAGGCGACTGACCAGCTCGGCGCGATCCGCAAAATCAGCATCACACTAGACGATGGGGCACACGTCACCGGCGTCTACCGGGTGAAGGCGCGGGCCTCGCTGCCTGATGGTCGGTTCACAGAGGCTACGGGCGCGGTAGCAGCAGAGAGCCTCAAGGGCGAGGCGCTGGCGAACGCGATGATGAAGGCTGAGACCAAGGCGGCGCGGCGGGCGACCTTGCGGCTGGTGGGTCTCGGCTTGCTGGATGAGTCGGAGGTTGAAGGGTTGCCTGCGGAAACGGTAGACGTGGATCCTGAGACCGGGGAGATATCCGACGAGCGGGCCCTCGATATGATCCCGCCTGAGTTGCCCGACAATGCAACGCGCATCTCCGGCAATCAGTTCGTCCAAGCGGTCAAGGAAGTCGGTGGCGGCGGGGAGCACTTCAACGAGGTAATGGGCCATAAACCTGCCGAGTATGCCGAGCACGGCTGGTCTTACGCCCACATGTTGGCCGCCTACACCGACAAGGTAGCAGCCAACAAGAGGGATTCATTGAGCCCAGAGTCATCGGAGGCCGCGCCAGCCGCGCACCAGGCGGCGTTAGAGGCTCCGGGTGTAGATAACCCTACCCGGGAGCCAAACGAGCCCGCTGAGGCGCAGCCAGCGGCCACTGAGCAACCCGAGATCATCGACCCCTATGAGGTAATGAACCAGACGGAATTCAGCGAACGGCTGGAGGGTGCGGGCAAGGACTACGACGACGTGAGCAAGGTGATCGGCCTACCCATCTTCACCTACCTCAAGGCGAATCCCACGGGCACCCTCGCGGAGATATGGGCGAAGTGCGAGGCGGCATGGGCGGAGCCATCCGTCGTAGACCTTTCGGATGCCGCCGCAGAAGGCCCCTTTAACAACAACTGAATCCCACTGGTGACCGCTGGAGCTAGCTCCCGTGAGAGTCGGGTTACCCGAAAGGGAACAATACAGCGTCAAAGCAAGCCCAGCCGTAGTAATCCCACCTGAGAGGGTGTGGGGCCAGTAATGGGTGCCGGTGCCGAGGGATGGATGTGCACGAAATCAGCCTCGGTTGAACGGTTTGGGTGCTCAAGTCTAACGACAATTGGCACCTGAATGGAGAGAGAACGCCCTGCCCGGTGTAGGGACCGGCCAGCACCCAATCCACACGACGGGAGGTGATGCCTCGTGCAATGTAGCTGCCCAAAACCATGTTTTGTGCATCCTGACCCGCACTCTCTAGGGCAACCCCTCCGGCGCTCACGGAGCGGAGGTTAAGCTAAACGAGTGAGGCCATGAGCCAGCCCTGGGTGGCATCGGCCCGCCACATCAAAGCTTGGCCCAAGCCATCCAGGGCGGCCCACCCAAATCGACCATAGGAGGCAGACATGACGGGACTGGACTACAAGGCGGAGCTCGTTCGTTGCGGAGTCTTGGCGCTGAAATGACGGATCACACCCACGCCTGGATGGGCACCGGATTGCCGAAGATGCAGGTCGGCAGGACTCCCTGGAAGGAAGTCAGAAAGGCCAAGTTGCCCAATTATGATGGCCCTCCGGGTCGATACAGCCGCATGGAATACCACGAGGGCTGCCAGGGCTGCGACGCCACCCGGACGGTTGTGAAGTACCTTGACTGGGACCGCTTCGAACTCGTAAGGCCCGTGGTGCTTGACAGGGCCGCCGCGACAGTTTAGTATCGGAGCTAGGTGAACGATGGTCGGCATTCATTTAAGGTTCCATCCGGGACAACGCGCCCCTGGCGGCCTGCCATCGTTCACCACGAGGCATCCAAAGCCGGGGGCGTTTCTATTGTCCGCTAGGAGGGGATCGTGACTCACACACCAGGGCCGTGGCAGATTGACTACGATGGCATCAACGGCAATATCGCCAGCATAGGCCCCATCTACGGCTCCCTGGAACTAGACCCAGGCAATCCTTATCAAATGGCCAATGCCCACCTGGTGAGTGCCGCGCCAGACCTGCTGGCGGCATGCGAGGGCATCCTGGCGGCATTCAAGGAAAGCGTAGCAGCGGGAGACGACTGGACCGCTAGCATTGTCGCCGCAGTTACCAAGGCCAAGGGGTCGTAATGGCCTGGATTCAGGTGGACCAGAGCCTCATCCGGCACCGCAAGATTCTGGCCCTCGGGCGGTCATTAAGTGTCACGCGGACGTCCGCAGTCGGTCACATGGTGTCGTTCTGGTGTTGGGCGCTGGACAACGCGCCGGGCGGTCTCCTCGCCTCCGAATCTGACGAGGCTATCGCCACCGGAGCGGACTGGGACGGGGAGCCGGAAGCCTTTGTTGAAGCCGTTGTTGAAGCGGGCTTCATTGACCGGGAAGGCGGTGCCCTCCACATCCACGACTGGCACGACTATGCTGGAAAGCTCGTGGCAAAGAGGCGGCTGGATGCCGACCGACAGCGCCGACGCCGCTCACAAGATGTCACGCGGACGTCACGCGGCAGAGTAGAGAAGAGTAGAGTAGAGAAGAGTATCCCCCCTGTAGGTCCCCCCGCTGGTGAGCAATGGCAGTGCCCCGAGTGGTTCCGTCCCATCCAACAACTCCCAAGATATGAAATCAAGAACTATTCGGGGACGGTGGAGCGGGCCGAGGAACGGTGCCGCGAGGCCAAGGTGGACATCAACCGGGTTGTGGCTGACTTCTGTGCCTTCTATGAGACCGAGTGGGAGAAGCGGAAGTACAAGGATCCCGCAGCGGTGTTCAGCCGTTCGTTGACGACGCAGATCGAGATGACGCTCAACAGATCCTCGCCACAGCCGAGGTCTTCGGTGATACCTCTCTCCGGCGTGGAGGCTATGAAAGAAGAAGCTCGGCGCATGGGGCAGCTATGAATCAAGCACCGTTCGCCACCATCCTCGGCAAGCTCGTTATCGTCTACCCCGACGAAATCGAGTGCCCTGATTGCCACCGGCCCAAGATGGACGACCACCCGGACATCGTGGAGAGGCTCGTCGGCGAGGGCCACGAGAGGGAGCGTGTCTTGAGCCATCAATGCGAGTGTAAGGCGAGGGCTGAGAAGATGGCGGCTGACATGCTGGCAGCGTCCAATCTCCCCAATCGAGGGCCCGAGGCGACGCCTCGGACATGGGACAACTTCGAGGGGGTGGATGGAGCGACCGAGGCGGGGAATGCCGCCTTTGCTTTCGCAAGGGGGGCCTCAACCGAGACGATCCTCGCCCTGATAGGCGTCGCCGGGTCCGGCAAGACCCACCTAGTCGAGGCCGTAGGGCGCTGGATGCTCGCCAAGGGCCAGACCGTCCGCTACGAGTACGTGTCCGAGCTCCTCGATGAGTGGCGTGATTCCTACGCGCTGCACTCCGATGCAGGTGCGGACGATATCCGAGACCGGCTTGAGGCGCCGAGGCTGCTCATCTTGGACGACCTCGGGCAGGGCAAAGCGACGCCATGGGTTCAAGAGAAGCTGACGGCGATAGTGGACGGCCGCTATCGGATGGGCGGGACGGCCTGGCGGCTGTTGGTCACGACGAATCTGACACGGGGCGAGGTGGCGGTCCAGCTCGGCGAACGGCTGGCGGACCGGCTTTGGGACACGCAGAGCGGGAAGGTGCGGGCGGTCATAATGACCTGTGACAGTTATAGATCACGGAGGGCCTAATGGTGTCGTATAACCTCCAAGCCGCCCTCGCAGCCATTGAGCCAGATTCGGAGGACAGCGATGTCTAGAGGCGTCAACCGGATTATCAAGGGTGAGTATCCAGACGACTGGCCAGAAATCAGCCAGAAGATCAAAGAGGCGGCTGAATATCGGTGTGAGCGGTGTGGGCACGAGTCCGACATTGAGGCGGGGTATATACTGACTACCCACCATCTCGACGGTGACAAGAGCAACTGTGAGGACTGGAATCTGGCCGCCCTATGCCAACGGTGCCACCTATCGATTCAGGCACGGGTTAATCCGTTTCAAGACTACATGTTCAGTCACAGCGCATGGATGAAGCCGCACGTCGAGGGCCGGAATCAGGCGATGGCTGCGGGTACGTGGCCGTAGGAGGATAGCGATGGTATCTGACTTTGAGGGCACCGATGAGGCCCGACTCTATCTGGCGGGGCTGGAGAAGGACTGCCCTGCCCTCCCCCATGGTGATGAAGACTTCATGCACGACGACTGTGGTTGCAACTGCACCGGCAAGGTCGCGCTCGTGGACGCCTGGCGACGCGAATGTTTCGGAGGCGTCGTTCTTCGAGTTACTAAGGAGAGCACACGTCGAGAATTACACTCAAGGCGAGGCAAAGACTGTTTGTTATGCCAGGGTCGCGGTTGGCTCCCCGACATCAGCCTGGAGACGCTCCTAGCGGGAATGAGGGAGTTGGGATGGTCGGGAAGTTGGGGGGCCACAAAACGCCGACAATACTGGACGTTCTCTCTTGAGGGCGTGGCGGAGCAAGGCAAAGACGCCTGGGTCGCCGCAATGCTTGCGCTCAAGGCGCGGGAGGCGGCCATCCAAGACGGCCACTGGACTAAGATAGCGCTCCCGAACGGCCCCACGTCTCCTGCGAAGTGCAAACGGTGCGGCGTCAAGTCGGACGAGCGGAACTCGCTGGATAAGGACACGCAGAAGCCCTGGGGCAGGGAATCCCTGCGGCGCGAGGCGGACGCCACCCTGGGGAGCATCATAGAGGACCGGAGGGGGAAGGCGTGAATTCCTATCAAACGTTCCTAGACTCAAAAAGGCTTACAGTTGCGTCGTGTGGCGTCGAGGTGCCACTGGCTGCTATCCACAAATACCTGTTTCCCTTTCAGCGCCAGCTAGTGAAATGGTCCCTCGGAAAAGGGAGATCGGCTTTATTTGCCGACACGGGACTCGGTAAAACGGCAATGCAGCTTGAGTGGGCCAGGCAGTTGGACTGCCCGACATTAGTCGTCGCGCCCTTGGCGGTAGCACAGCAAACTATCTCCGAGGGTATAGCGCTCGGGATGGATGTGCAGTATGTCAGGCGACCAGATGAAGTAACTCATCAGATCGCTATCACTAACTATGAGCTCATTGGGCATTTTGACATGGCGGCCTTCGATGCTGTTATCTTGGACGAGTCCAGTATCCTAAAATCGGTTGATGGGAAGACACGGTCCCGCCTGATTGATATGTGTCGTGAGGTCCCGTACCGTCTATGTTGCTCTGCAACTCCCGCACCCAACGACATCGCTGAGTTTGCCAACCACGCTGAATTCCTCGGCATCTGCACCCGTGGAGAAATGCTCTCGATGTTCTTCGTCAACGACGACGACGGTTGGCGCCTCAAAGGTCATGCCCAGATCGACTTTTACCGGTGGATGGCGTCGTGGGCGATGATGATAACACTCCCTTCTGACATTGGCTTCTCCGATGATGGCTATATCCTACCGCCCCTCTCGGTTAACCCAGTCTGGATTGATGCAGATGCGGACGGGATCGCCCAACAAAACGGGATGCTGTTTTTCAATGGGCTGTCTGGCATCCAAGGCCGAACCGCTGTCCGCAAGGCGACAGTTGACGTCAAGGTTGAAAACGCAGCAGGCGTCGTGGATGGTGATGATCAGTGGGTCGTCTGGTGTGGGCTAAACGATGAGGGGCGCAAGCTCGCCTTGGAGATCAGGGGGGCCGTTCTCGTAGAAGGCGCCGATTCACTTGAGCATAAGATTGATGCGCTCAATGGGTTTGTTGAAGGGCGACACCGGGTCCTTGTGACAAAACCGAGTATTGCGGGATTCGGTCTCAATATGCAGAACTGCCACAACGTGATGTTCGTCGGGCTGTCTGACTCCTATGAGGCTTACTATCAGGCCATCCGGCGCTGTTGGCGCTTTGGTCAATCGGTTCCCGTGCAAGTCAGGCCAGTCCTCACGGATCTTGAACGCGAGATATGGGAGAACATTCGACGTAAAGAGTCTCAGCACATGCAAGCCGTGGATGGCCTACTTCGCCATGTGAGGGAATTCCAGCGCGAGGAGTTAGGGATGACAACAATAACGCCTACCGCATATCAGACGGAGACGATCAACGGTGACGGTTACACGCTGATGCTCGGAGACTGCGTTGAGCGGTTGCGGGACATACCTGATGATTCGGTTGACCTCAGCATATTTTCCCCCCCATTCCTCTCGCTGTTTGTCTACTCTAATTCACCGCGTGATCTGGGTAACTCACGCGATGAAGCGGAGTTCTTCGATCACTACAACATGATGCTGGCTGAGCTGTTTCGGGTTATGAAACCTGGTCGCAATGTGGCTTGCCATGTAGCTCAGGTTCCCGCCACACTAGCTCACGATGGATATATCGGCCTCCGGGATTTTAGGGGTGGAGCCATTCAGGCCAGCATTGATGCCGGGTTCGTCTACCATGGCGAGGTCGTGATTGACAAAAATCCTCAAGCTCAGGCGATCAGGACCCACGCCAAGGCACTGCTGTTTGCACAGTTGAAGAAGGACTCGGCTTGGCTGCGCCCTGGCTTGGCCGACTACATTCTGATCTTCCGTAAGCCAGGTGAAAACAGCGTCCCGATACATCCTGACATTAGCAACGAGACGTGGATAGAATGGGCGCATCCGATCTGGTACGGGATACGTGAATCGGATACCCTTCATAGTGCCGAAGCGCGGAGCGAGCCAGACGAGCGCCACGTCGCACCGCTCCAGCTAGGCACGATCGAACGGTGTTTGAGACTGTGGAGCAATCCAGGGGAGACGGTTCTGAGTCCATTTGCCGGGATAGGCTCTGAGGGGTATGAGGCGTTGTTGCGGGACAGGAAGTTTATCGGGATTGAATTGAAGCAGGAGTACGTCGCGGCGGCGCACCGCAACCTCGAGCGGGCCATCACCAAGAAATCACAGATGAGGCTGCTATGAAGGCCCTTAGCATCCGGCAGCCCAGGGCTGCGAAGGAGTGAGTGATGCGAGCTGCCGACCTTACCGTAGACAAACTCAAGGAACACCTGCCTAATATGACCGACCTTGAGCTAGGCCGGACGCGGAAGGCGCTGACGCATAAGGACCGGGACGGCGTAATGTCGGAGGGAGTTATGGAGCTCTGCGCTTGGATGGCACAGGAATACAAACGACGGGGCTACCATGCCGGGACCCAACTGCTGCCGAAGAATGAGCAGAAGGCAGTCTACGAGACAGCGGGCGATGAGTGACCCTATCGATCGCGTCGATGTGTCGGAGGTCTTCACGATGACCGAGGCTTCGTTTCAGGACCAAGTGCGCCAGCTCGCTCAGAATACCGACTGGCTTTATTACCATGTCTGGAACGCGAAACGTACTCCCGAGGGTTATCCTGATGTCCACCTCGTCAAGCCGCCCCGGATCATCTACGCCGAGCTCAAGACGGACGATCCGAAGGAGAAGCCCTCCCGCGCTCAACGGGTGTGGCTCGACGCCTTCGCCGCCTGTCCGGGCGTGGAGACGTACCCGTGGCGGCCGAAGCATTGGGAGGACATCGTGTCCATCCTGGCTGTCCAGGGGCCGTATGCGCGGGCTATTGAAAACACGAGATGGAGGCCGGAATGACCGTCCGTAACCGCAAGCAGGGCGTCCGTCGAGTCCGCGCCGGCGATCTGATTCCCAACCCGTCTAATTGGCGCCGCCACCCGTCAACCCAACGCGCCGCGATGGAAGCGATCCTCGAGGAGGTCGGAGATATTGACTATCTCAAGGTCGTGGAGACGCCCGGGGGATTTATGCTGGTTGACGGCCATCTCCGCGCCGATATTCAGGCCGATTCCGAGGTCGACGTCGTGGTGCTGGACCTGGACCCCGAGGAGCAAGCGAAGGTGCTGGCGACGTTTGATCCGCTAGCTGCGATGGCCCAGACGGACATGGACCAGTTTCTCGCCCTGGCCGAGACGGTGGAGAGCGAGTCGGAGGCGATTCAGGGGCTATTGGAGGCGGTGGCGAATAGTGAGACTCAGCCGATGCCCAAATTCGAGCCGGTGGGCGAGGATGAGCAGTCGCTCCTTGACCAAAAGACGCCAGTTGAGTGCCCGAAGTGCGGCCATGAGTTCACGACCTGAATTGCGGCTGGATTGGTGTTCATACGCGGCGGCGAAGTATGCTGTCGAGCATTGGCACTACTCGGGCCGGATGCCATCGTCAAAGATTGTGCAGATCGGGTGTTGGGAAGACGGAGTGTTCATCGGCACGATGGTCGTGGGTATTGGGGCCTCTGACAGCCTAGGCTCGCCCTATGGCTTATCTGTCTTCCAAATCTCGGAGATTCAACGTATCGCTCTTAGAGCGCACCGCTCACCGGTCTCGCGGATTCTACGCTTTGCGATAAAGATGGTGCGTTCTCACAGCCCTGGTCTTAGAATGCTCATCTCCTATGCTGACCCATTCTATGGTCACCATGGGGCTATCTACCAAGCGGCCAACTGGGTTTACACTGGTCTGACGGCACCTGACACTATGCTGCGAACACCAGATGGTCGGCTGTGGCATTCACGGGGCTTCTCCAGTAGTGGCCGCAAGAAGCAATGGGGGCGGTATGTTGCGGTGCCCACGAGGGCAGACGGGGAGATTATCCATCTGCCTGGGAAACATCGTTATCTGTACCCACTCGACGACGGTATGCGAACCTGCGTGGAGCCTTTGGCCCAGCCGTACCCGAAGCGTCAGAAGGATTCCAGTGAACCGCCTGGTCACCGGCCAGGAGAGGGCGGGGCAGCACCGACCCTGACGCTCCAGCACTATGAGGTCGAACTCGGCGGCCAGAAGGCGGAGTTGGTAGAATGACGGTGACGGTATTGAGGTTGACGTGAGCCACCACATACCCTCGGCGACACCTGAGCCCGACATACGAGAGCGCCAAGGTAGGGCGATCCAGCTCCGGCGGAGCGGGGCGTCGTATCGAGATATCGGGACGGCGCTCGAAGTGTCACACGAGCAGGCCCGTCGTGACGTGTTCGCTGGGCTGGAGCGCATCGACGATGAGTACGCCCAGGACCGCAAGGTGCTCCGGCCCCTCATGCTCGAACGGTACGAGCGTCTGCTGCTGGCCTACTGGCAAAAGGCGCTAGACGGCGACACCCAGGCGGCAACCACTGTTCTGAGCATCCTCGCCGCTATTCGCCGCATCACAGGCTTAGACCCGAAGGAACCTGTTATAATCGACAACCGAACGCAGGTTCTCCGTATTGAGGACCTCGCAGGCTCGGCGCTTGAGACACTTGAGGCCCTGGGATATGCAGTTAACGGTCACCAGGCAACAGGCGCAGACGGTGGGGGGGCTGGCGGTCCAGAACAGCCCTGAGTGGTTCGTCCGCAACATGCTCCAGGGCGTCCCCTACTCGAAGCAAGTCGAGATCCTCAATGCCGTCCGTGACTACCGCCGGACCTCCGTGGTCGGCTGCAACTCGTGCCTTGCGCCCGAGACCCCGATACTCAATGCGGATACTCGGGAACTGAGGCCAATCGCGGAGATAGATAGGCCGTGGCCGATCTGGGCTTATGATGATGGACAGGTTGTGCGGGCGCTAGCCGATACGCCATTCAAGGCGGGTGTCGCCGATCTCTACGAAATCACCCTAGAATCAGGGGAGATGTTCAGGGCTACCTCGGAGCATCGAGTCTTGACGGAAGGCGGTTGGCGGGCGGTGCGCGATTTAACCTCTTCGACCAGACTCTTAGGGCCGACTCCCGCATTTTCTGACGGGTTGCCAATGAGTGCTTCCGACCCGTCCATTCCTGAGCCATATGGGTTCCGTTATGGGGGTGAAGCTCCAGGTTCTCAATACGATTATCAGCGCGGTCGCCATTCCGATGGTGGACAACCTCAGCAGGTGTTAGGGGCCGCCCAAGGTGTTGCTCCATTACTAACCGGTGCTCCCGGACATACCCACCAGAATTCCGCTGCAAGTGGTCTGGCCGATAAAGCAGCACGTAACCACTCTTGTCAACAATACGCCCACCTGTCCAGAAGTGGCCCCGTCCAGGAGCCGGGCCGGTCTTATGGCGAAACTCAATACCAAGCCTTGCTACAGTCTTCTGTACCTTCCATACAGGCCAGCCTAGCTGTTCAGCCAGCCAGCCAGAACCGCGTAGCCGATGCTCTCGCAGAAACGGTTCATACTGGCGGTCCCGCGCCAAGGCCCGTTCATGCTTTGCTCGGGTCGCCCGTCTTAAACTCTCAGCGCTCATGCCAACACCTCCACAACAATTGTACCCCACAATGGAATGCCATTCAATCTATCCGCTACATACGCCGAGGTGACTATTACGATCTGCACGTACCAGGCCCGAATAACTACCTAGCCGAAGGGGTATTTCACCACAACAGCGGGAAGGATTGGGCAGCGGCCCGCGCCGTCCTCTGGTGGTTTCACGCCTACGAGCCGGCCAAGGCACTCATCCTCGGCCCCACGCATCGCCAGATCGACGATATCGTATTCAACGAGATGAGAGTGGCCCACCGCCAGGCGCCGGCCATCGACGGCTACCCACTTCGCGGCAGGGTGTATGATACCGCCCGCTATTTCATCGACGCTGAGAACTGGGCCAGGGGGATCGCCACTAATGACGAATACAACCTCCAAGGTTTTCACTCGCCTAATCTACTGGTTGTCGTTACTGAGGCCCACGCGATTCCGAAGAAGGACTTCGACGCGGTATTACGCCTTGGTCCCAGACGAGTGCTTTTCGCGGGTAACCCTTTCATCACCCAGGGCCCGTTCTACGATTCGCATCATCAGTCAAGAGACCGCTGGCACCAGGTCGCCATCTCCGCATTCGACACCCCGAACCTGAACGGCGGGAACGTCCCTGGAATGGTGACGGCCGAGGACATCGAGGATAAGCGCGAGGAATGGGGCGAGTCCTCGCCCATGTTCATTGGGTCCGTCCTGGGCAAGTTCCCCGACAACCTGGACGACTCGATCGTGCCCCTGTGGGCGGCGGTGGAGGCGGGACAGCGGGTGGTCGATGAGCCAGACGGCCCGGTCATCCTCGGCGTGGACGTCGCAAGGTCAGGTGAAGACAAGACGGTCGTGATGCGGCGTCAGGGCAACCAGGCACGGATCGTCTGGCGCGCCCACGGTTCGGATACCACGAAGGTCGTCGGGTGGATTCACAACTACGTTGTCGAGGCGGGGGACGTGGACACGGTGATTGTGGACGGCGTTGGCATTGGCGCTGGGGTCGTTGACGGCCTCAAGGAAATCGCTCTCCCGATTCGGCTGGTGGACTTCGTCGGTGGCGCGGGCGCCCGGAAGACAGATCGATTTATGAACGCTATTGGTGAGTGCTGGTGGGCCATGCGAGGGTGGTATCTCTCCGAAGTGGTCGACACCGACGACGACGGCGCTCTGATCGCCCAGGTGTCAGGCCGACAGTTCGAGATTCAATCGGACCGCCGCGTCAAGCTTCAGAGCAAGAAGGAGTTACCCAAGTCCCCCGACGAGGCCGACGCGCTGGCGATGACCTTCGGGGGCGGTAGGCGGGCGAGAGTGACGTGGGTGGAATGAACAACGCCATTCTCCGCTTCCTGGCCACCAAGTTCGGCGGCCGCTATCGGATAGGGCCAGGTTGTCAAAAGCCCTGGTGCGCTTGGTCCAAATGGTCTCTTAGGCGGCACCGCCACTTCCTGCGGAGGTTGATATGATCGATCGGCCGGCCATCATCGGGGGCCTCATCGGGCTTATGCTGGGGGTTGTAATATTGAACCGGTTATTCCGTGGCCTCACATTCTACCGCTGGGTGTGGCGGCATAAGATGGGACGGAAATGACCCGCTGCGCCTGTCCCTGCCGGTGTTATCGGCCATGCAAGCGGACTCGCTGTACCCCGTGCTTGCAGGGGCGGCATGTGGAGGGTTCATGAATACCGCCAGTAATATCGCCACCCCAGACGGACCCCAGACAACTCCCCACGTCGCCTTATCGGTTCCTGAGTTAGCGGAGCGGGCCAAGCAGCTAGAGGGTCAATTCCACGACGAGGTAAATACTGAGCAATTCAATGCTGCCCTCATCACGCTGATAGCCTATCTGCGGAGTCAATCTGAATCATTCTTCGGGGCACCGATTCACAACCGAGTCGTGCGTGGAGACACCAAGCTGTCGCGCAAGGACGAAGACTTCATTCAATGGTGTCTCGGCGTTGCTGGAGCATATAACGGATGCGCCCAACTCGTTGAACGTCTTGTTTGGGGATTGAAAGAAAGAGGGGAATCAATATGAAATGGCTCAACCTACCGGCCCTAATCTCGGCGGCTATCATGTTCGCCACGACCGGCGAGGCGACGTGGGCGCTGGTCCAGACCTTGGCGAAGGCTAGCAAGGACGGGCGGCTGTCGGTGTCTGAGAAGACGGACATTCGCAACGCCGTGGATGTCTGGCTCTCCAGCTTCCCCGAGGAGGGCGCTCCGGGTGAGTGAAATTACCCTCACGGACCGGGAGATCACGGCGGACCTACCATGAAACGCTTCCTCGGCACCCATCGTGCCACAGTGATCGAGATAGTCGGCCTTGCCGCCATCGCCATTGGGGTGGCCTTCGTCTGGTGGCCGGTGGCGCTCATCGCGAGTGGCCTGGCCCTCGTTATCTTGGCTCAGGGAATCGCACCCGCGAGGTAGCCCATGACACTTCCCTCAGACCATACCGAAAGGCTTATTTACCTGTGGCTACGAGACTCTAATTTGTCCCTGAGAAAAGGCAACCGGAGCGTAGTTCGGCGGAAGTTCCTGTCGTCCTATAAGAAGCTCCCTTACACCAATCACAAGCGCCTACAACTAGCATGTGAGCTAGCGAGGGAGATTAGGAA
>CEPX01197628.1_pt1 | contig 13720 bp, 11 predicted proteins | sample 361361 | NCBI WGS metagenome assembly CEPX01 (sample SAMEA2619974, study PRJEB7988) | marine metagenome | biome: marine biome (ENVO:00000447); feature: mesopelagic zone (ENVO:00000213) & marine oxygen minimum zone (ENVO:01000065); material: "saline water (ENVO:00002010), including plankton... | reverse complement strand
ACAATTGAACTTAAAGATTCTACTTTTTCTTCGGCAACTAAAATATCAAGTTTTATGACTTGGGTTGGCTGGTATTCCAAAAAATCATAACTCAAGGAAGCATAACCCGAGGAAACACTTTTTAATTTATCATAAAAATCAACCAAGAGAGTAGTCAATGGAATATGATAGTGAAGAACTGCCAAATTTTCATCGAGGTACTCGGTATCAAGATAGGTTCCTCTTTTTTGGGCTAGAAGTTGCATTATTTGTCCCAGGTATTCTTTGGGCGAAAAAATATCAGCCTTCATCAATGGTTCGGCAACAGAATCAATTGACTCTGGACTGGGTAACTCTTGAGGGCTATGGACAACCGACTCTTTACCATTTTTTTGTTTAAGTTTATAGGCAACGCTTGGTACAGTTACTACTAAATCTAGATTATACTCTCTTCTTAGTCTCTCTTGGATTACTTCAAGATGTAATAACCCTAAAAAACCACAACGAAAACCAAACCCCAAAGCTTTAGAGTTTTCTGGCTCATAAATTAGAGCGGCATCATTTAATTTTAGTTTTTCAATAGCTTCACGAAGTTTGGGATATTCATTGCCTTCTTTACAAAAAAGTCCAGCAAAGACCATTGGCTTAACTTCTTTATAGCCGGCCAATGGTTCAATATTAATACCAGCCGGAGCAATAGTATCACCAACCTGACAGAGCTCAATTTCTTTTAGCCCGGTAACAATATAACCAATATCACTGGATCTTAAAACGTCAGTTTTTTTAAACTTAGGGTTAAAAAAACCAACTTCTAGTACATCGGCGGTTTTATGTGTTGAAAAAAAGGTTACTTTATCCCCGGCCTTAACTTGTCCTTGGGTAATACGAACTTGTGCTATAACACCTCGATATTCATCAAAGTTTGAATCAAAAATTAAAGCCTTTAGATTTTTTTCATTATCATCTTTTGGTGAACTTATCCTGTCAGCAACTGCTTGTAAAACTTGCTCCACTCCTTCACCTGTTTTAGCGGAAATTAATAAAACATCATCAGGGTTGCTATCGGTTAATTTACAAATTTCATGGCGTACTTTATTAACTTGAGCATTTGGTAAGTCTATTTTATTTATTACTGGTATGATTGTTAAGTCTTGTTCTAAAGCTAAATATAAATTAGCAACTGTTTGAGCTTGAACTCCTTGAGTGGCATCAACAAGTAAAACAGCTCCTTCAACTGCCGCTAAACTACGTGATACCTCGTAGCTAAAATCAACATGGCCGGGAGTGTCAATTAAATTAAATTCATAATCACGCCAACTCATCCTAACTGGTTGTAATTTAATGGTAATCCCCCGCTCACGTTCAATGTCCATTTGATCAAGGAGCTGTGCCTTCATGTCTCTTTTTTCTATAGTATTGGTTAATTCCAAAAAGCGATCAGCCAAGGTTGACTTTCCGTGATCAATATGGGCAATAATACAAAAGTTCTTAATTTTTTTCATAATTCTTGTAGTTTATACGAAAAAAATAAAAGCCGCAAGGTGACTAATTATTGATACTATATAATATTAAGTTAATTTTTCTGTCTCCTCAATCTCCTCGGCAATAACTGGCCTTCTGGATATTTTACGTTTAAGAGCCGAAATAAAAATATTAAGCTCTTCGCTCTTTAAAAAATAGCAAACAACAAAATAAGTTGCTAACCCAGCAATAATTGCGGTTAATGCTTGGGCGGTAACTCCCATAAAAGTTTGGGTACCACTAATTTGTTCTAGGGGGTATTTAGCAGCTTGAGCAACAATGGCTAACATAAATGTAGCAGTAGTGATCTTTATTGTGGAAATAGTAATTCTTTGACCATCCAGACTCCCTAAACGATAATGTAATATTAATGATAATAGTACAAAATTTAGAATTGTTGATAAAGAAAATGCTAAGGCCAAGCCACTTACACCAAACTGGTCTACTAGCATCACTGCTAAAATAATGTTGGCAAAGGCAGAAACTAGACCGGTATAAAAAGGTGTTTTACTGTCATGCTGAGCATAAAAAGCACGAGCTAAAATTAATATCAGACCTTGGGCAAATAAACTGAAAGCAAATAGTGATAAAGTTTCTAAAGTCAAAATGGTATCTTCCCAGTCAAACCGTCCACTGCCAAGGACAATTCTAACAATTTGCGCTCGCAAAATAATCAATAAAACCGAGGCTGGAACTATTAAAAATAAAATCTGTCTAATGGCTAATGACACTGCCTCAATAAACTGCTTTTTTTTATTGGCTAACTCAGACAAAGTTGGAAAAGCGGCAATAGCAAAAGAAATAGCAAAAAGTCCCAACGGAAAACTTTGAATATTGTTGGCTAGATTAAAAATAGCAATACTGCCAACGGCCAAGGTTGAACCAATAATAGTTACTACTAAAAAATTTATCTGGGTAATAATTAATCCTAAAGTTCTTGGCACCATCATTTTTAGTATTTTCAATAAGCCTTTATGAGTTATGCTAAAAGACCATTTGTAATGATACCCTAAAAAGGTTATGGCGATAGTTTGGACTAACATGTGCATAAAAGCACCAAAAACAACCCCCCAGGCTAAACCAAAAATCCCAAATTTAATTGTAAAAAACAAAGCACCAACGATAATACCAAGATTATATAAAATTGGTGCCAAAGAATATATAAAAAATCTTTTGTATGACTGTAACACACTACCAAAGACTCCGGAAATTCCCAAAAGAATGGGAGATAAAAACATAATTCTAGTTAGTGCGGTCGTTGTTACTAATTGCTCGCCATTAAATCCAGGAGCAATAAGTTTTACTAACCAGGGAGCTAATATAATAGCTAAAGTTGAAATTAATATAAGACTAAAAAACATTACATTCAAAACAACATTAACCAATTCCCAAGATTTATCTTTGTTGGACATATAGCTCGTAAAAACTGGAATAAAGCCAGCAGATAAAGCACCTAAGACCAATAAGTTAAAAACTAGGTCAGGAAATCTAAAAGCCGTATAGTACATATCAAGCTCTGATCCAGCACCAAATTCTCCGGCCAGTATCCGATCTCTTAAAATTCCTAAAAATCTTGAGACTAAAGAAGCCACCCCTAAAATGATGGCAGCAGACGTGATAGTTTTTGACTTACTATTAAATATTTTTTTTAGCATACCCAGTAGTAGAACTTTGATTTAGTTTAAAATATAGGTTGTAACTAATTAATTATTTTAACAAATATTACTATTGCTAAGCAAGTTGCTTTTGGTGACCTTATCAAAGTTTCACTACTGGGCATATATCTATACTCTAACTAAAATCATTCACTTGTTGGGCAATCATTAATTCTTCGTTAGTTGGTATGGCTAAAGACTTTACTTTAGGCCAGGCTTTTCTTACTTGTTTGGTAATTAGATTTCTGACAGTTTGATTTCTTTCGCCAATTCCACCAGTAAAAATAATGTAATCAATGCCGCCCATAACCGTGGTATAACCACCAATATAACGAACTATATCATAAATATACATAGCCAATGCTAATTTTCCTTGTTTCTGTTCTTGAAGATTAAATTTTTTGGTAGCTTTGTAGTCTTTGATTTTATAGCCAGCAGCAATCATAATGTCACGCATGTCATTACTGTAGCCAAAGATTCCTTTTAAACCTGACTTTTGATTTAGTATTTTTTCTACTTCTCGTACGTCAAGATCCAGCTTATCCATTAAATAAAAAGCAACCGAGGGATCTATATCACCGCTCCTGGTTCCCATAGTAACACCCTCTAAGGGAGTAAAACCCATCGAGGTATCTATTGGTTTACCAAATTTTATAGCAGTAACTGACGACCCTGAACCAAGATGACAAGTTATAAGCCTCAACTTTTTTAATGGTTTGTTAAGTTTTTCCGCTGTTTTATTAGCCACATATTGATGAGAAATACCGTGAAAGCCATATCTTCTGATGCCTAATTCTTTGTAGTACTTATAAGGAATTGCATAAAGAAATGCATGCTCGGGAACTGTTTTATAAAAAGCTGTATCAAATACGGCAACGTTTTTTATACTCGGTAAATCTTTCAAACAAATATTAACGCAGCTTAAATTAATCGGATTATGCAACGGAGCGAGTTGATTATATTCTTTAAGTTTTGCTAATACTGATTTAGTTAAAATGGTTGGCTTGGTATAATTTTGACCACCGTGAACAATACGATGTCCAATAACTTTAATTTTTCTTTTCCAGTGTTTTAAAAATGAAAAAATAACTTCCAAAGCTTGCTGATGACTATCGATACCACCAGGATAATTTTTCATCATCATTCTTTTAGATGATTTTTCTTCAATGGCTATAAAAGAACCTGGTAAACCAATTTTTTCTACTATACCGGTGACTGCTACTTCAAAATTTTCTTGATTAAATATTTTAAACTTAAGAGTAGCCGAACCTGAGTTTACAACTAAAATGTACTTTTTTAGTTTTGACATAATTAAAAACTAACACTTTTGTTTAATTTTTTTAAAAATGATTAGAGTTTAGATTTAACAATAAGTCCTGCCACGACTCCGATGAAAATTATTATCAAAGTTGTCCACATTAATCCTGAATCCATAATTTTATATTAAGAGTTATTTAGCATAAGTTCCCCTTTTTCTCCGCCTATTAACCCAGCGGCATTACCTTCGTCAGTATCCAAGTGTACCCGAGTTTTAAAACTTGGATGGACTCTGACAAGAATATTGTTAAATATAACACTCCTTTTTCCAGACGTTTTAAGAGATATTAATTGTCCATCTTTAATCTTTAACTTTTTTGCAGTTTTGGGGTTAGTGTGTAAGTGTCGCCGAGCGGCAATAATGGCACAGCTTCTAACTTTACCATTTGGACCAATAATCTCAGCCGGAATGCAACCACCGGCAGATTCAGGGTGAACATGCCTAATGATCGGCGGTTTAATATTTAAACGATGTCCACCAGATAGAGAAATTTCTACCTGAGTATTTTTTCTAACCGGACCCAGTATCCTAATATCTTCAATTTTTTTATTTCCCACTTTAATAGTTACCGTCTCTTGAGAAGCAAATTGACCAGTTTGTGACAATTTTTTTATTGGTTTTAACTTGTAGCCTTTGCCATATACTATATCGAGGTCTTTTCGAGAAATGTGACAATGCCGTCCTGATATTTGAATAATCACTTTCATATTTTATCATTTAAGCTCTTACGGCTTAGTAAACCATTTTGGGCACCAACCTTAGAAACTACTGATCCGCTATTAACTACCCCCCACCTCAAAGCTTTGTTAATGTTATTTTTATTAGCTATTAGGCCGGCTAAAAATGTGGAACTAAAGCTATCTCCTACTCCAGTTGTATCAAGAACTTTTTTATTAGCTATGCTGGTGCGGTAAATGTTAGCTCCGTCATAAGCCCAAGCTCCTTGTTTTCCACCAGTAACCAAAGAAATTTTTGGGGCCCATTCCCCTAAAATATTTAATAAATAAATTGGTTTATTAAAATGCTTTGGATTTTTTTTACCTAGTTTTACTCCGGAAAGTACCAGTTCAATTGCTTCATCCTTATTTAAAATTAAAATATCTGTTTGTTTTAAATAAGGTGAAAGAATCTTCTTGCCGCTTTGTAATTGATGATTGCCGGGATTCCAAGCTATTTTAATACCTTTCTGGGACGCGAAATCAAAAATTGTTTTTAAAGTCTTGAGCCATCCTTTACCAGATAATGAAGTTAGGTATATCCAATCACAGCTAAGTCGTGACAAATTTTTAACATTAAAATGTAAATTATCAATCGCCCCTCTAAACGAAAAAGAAATGTGTTCCCTCTCCTTTTTATCAGTGGCTAAAATAAATGAATACCCTGAAGCCAACTTTTTATCTATTTGGATAAAACTGGTATTAACTTTCTCGCTCTTAAAATTTTTAAGTATTTCATTAGCGATTTCATCTTTACCTAAACGTGATAGTGTAGCTACTTTAAAACCTAGTCTAGACAAACATACAGCCGCGTTAGCTGCCCCACCGCCAAAATTGGTGTGAGCTTCTTTAATATTAATTTTAGCTCCGTACTCGAATGCTAACATTCGTTGAGCTGTTAAATTTTCTGGGGTAGAAAAAAACTTGCCAGCGTCAGTATAAAAAGTAAAATCTTTAACCGCACCACCAATTGTTACAATATCAAAACGTCCCATACACTCAAATTTTATTCTAAATTATATCCAATTTTTCTTTTTCAAAACCAAAAAAATACCGATAATAAATAAACTTAAAATACCAAATATAATCCAGATGCTGCCTGGAGTATTAGTATAAGGTAAATCAACGTTCATACCATAGATTCCCGTTAATAAAGTTAATGGCAGTAAAGCGACGGAAAAAATGGTTAAAATTTTCATGATCGTGTTCGTTCGATATGAAATTAATGACTCATTTATTTCATGCAAGCTTAATATTCGATCCTTATAGCTTTCTAAAATGAATAAATTTTTCTCGATGAAATCATCAAGGTCATCAAAATAGACTGCCATGTCTTTTCCTAAAAAATTTGTATTCATCCTACTTAAAGTATTGGTGACAAGACGTTGGGGGTCAATAATAGTTTTAAGTTGTAAAATAATTCTTCTTAAGAAAGCAATATCAAAAACTAATTTTTTTCCACGTCCAGCATCAATCTCAAGTTCAACACTGCCAATTTCTTGGTCAAGGTATTGGTGAACAGTCCAGCTTGACCTTAGTAGTGAATCCAAAATCCGGTATAACAGATAGCCGCTGCCTTGCATAGTAACGTCTTCTTTAAAACTATTATTATTAACTGCTTTATAAAAAATATTAGCCAAAGACTTTACTTTTTTTGGACCAATAACTACTAAATAATCCTTACCAACAAAAATATAAATTTGCTCAATACCAACTCTTTTTGATTTCTTCTCTATAGTTGGTAATTGAAAAACTAAAAATAAATAGTTTTTATAGCTGTCAATTTTAGTACGTTGAATTTCACCAGCACAATCTTTTAAATCAAGTGGATGAAATTTAAAATTATTTTTTAAAAAATCTAACTCCTTGTTTGAAAAGTCAGTTAAGTAGTACCAGTTTAGTTCCTTTGTTTTAATTGTTTTAATTGCCATAACCTAAATTACCTTGTAAGTTTATTTTTTCTTACTTGTGTATTTTACTATTTTGTTAATAATCTCATCAATCGTGAAATCAGCTTTAACTAAATAATCAATAGCACCCAATTTTTGACCTTGCCTAATCTCTTCATCTTGTCCTAGATTGGATAAAATAATAACTGGAATATTTTTGGTTTTCTTGTTCTCTTTAAGCTTTTTAAGACAATTAAAACCACTTTGTCCTGGTAACATTATGTCAAGTACGATTAAATCTGGTTTCTCCAAGAAAGCTTTATCCAATCCTTCATCTGCGCTTAAAGCCAATACGACCTTAAACTTATCTATATCAAGGGCTTCTTCAATAATCCTAACCAGTGATTTGTCATCTTCAATAATGAGGATTTTTACTTTTTTCATAAGCTTAAATTATTAATTTTAAGCTATTGGTAAACTAAAATAAAATTCTGATCCATGACCCAACTTGCTTTTAAACCAAATATCACCCTTATGTAGATTAATAATTGACTTGGTGATATATAACCCAAGACCAGTTCCTTCAGTTTCAGATTCTAAGACCTTTTCACTTCTAAAAAAACGACTAAATAATTTTTTTTGATCTTTGTCTGAAATACCAATACCACTATCCTTAACAGAAAATACTAAATACCCTTTTTTATTATCAGTATGATTAATATTAACAGTAGTATTATCATCACTCATATCTTCAAGTTTTTTACCACTAATTTTTTTTAAGGACACAATTACCTTACCGTTAGCGGGTGTATATTTGATGGCATTAGAAATTAGATTAGTTGCCACTTGAGCAATCCGATTTCTATCTGCGATAACTTTTGGTAATTTATTTTTTGGCTTCACTAGTTGTAAATTTATATTTTTTCTTTTAGCTTCTATATGAAACCCATCAACTACTTGAAAAATATCTTTAGAAAGTTGTATTCGCTCTGGCTTAATTTCAAATTTACCTTCTTGAAGCTTTGACAAATTTAATAAATCACGAACCAGCACTAGTAATCTTTCGTTCCCTCGATAAACTTGATCAATTAACCCAAGTTGCTTTTCAGTTAGGTTCCCTGATTTGCCACCCTTTAACATCTCTAGACTCCATTTACTTAATCCTAGCGGTGCCTTTAATTCATGAACGGTAATTGATACAAATTCTCTTTCTTTCTTCAAAATATCTTCTGGATTTTCCTCTACAATTTTTTTTATTTTTTCATCATCATTTTCTTTAACCTGATTTTTTGAAATTGGCAAATAGGCATTAAAAATTGTTCCTTTATTTACCACACTACTAAAATTAATCTCGCCGCCAGAAGCTTCAATAATTTTTTTTGCCAGATATAAATCAAGGCCTAATCCTTCGGTCTGTGTTTTCATGGCATTTTGCGCTCTAAAAAATTGAGAAAATACAAGGTCTTTCTGATTAAGCGGAATACCGATACCCTTGTCCTCTATTTTAAACAATACACGATTTTTTGACTTCTTTAAATTAATTTTTACAGTTCCTTTGTCTCGGCCATAACGAATGGCATTGTCTATTAATCCATTAATGACGGGCTTGATTTGCAAAGGGTCGATGTAAACTTTAGGCAAATTATTTTCAACTACGATACTTATTTTACAGTTGCAAGCATCAGCAAAATATTTATGACGTGATAAGAGTTCCTTAACTAATTTTTCAAAATTTACAAATTTAGGAACAAGATTAATTCCTTTCTCCTCGAGGCGAGAGACTCTCAACAAATCATTAACTACCTTAACCATGAATTTATTATTCTGATAAGCTTGAGATACTATTTCTTTTTGTTTGTCAGATAATTTGCCTGTTCGGGCACTGAGTAAAGTGTCGAGTGACCAGCGAATTGCCGAAATTGGAGTTCTTAATTGATGAGAAGCAACCGTTATAAAATCACTTTTTACATCTTCTGATTTAGAATTATTTTGCTTTTTTTGTTTTTTTTTAGAATTTGCCATAACCTTAATATAACACAATTTTTAAGACAATAAAACCCCGTTTTGGGGCTATATCTTTTTTAACTAAATGATTATTTAGAGTATTAAAAGTTGTGACGTAACCTTTTCAATAAAGTGAATTTTAGCAAGCAACAATGCGGCCAATAAAGAAACTACGGCAAGGCTTTGTAAAATTATCGTCGGATGCTGAATTTTTGCCTTGATAATTATATTAGCTACCAATGATATTAAAATAAAAAACAAAAATGCTAAAAAGAAAATATTTGAATACTCAACCACAAAATCAACCACTGATTTACCAGATTTTTGAGTAGCAGCAACATGTACCACACCATCATTAGATTTATTGTCTTGGACAATCGTTTGAACTCCGGCAACGGTTGGCTGCTCAATCAAATCAGTATCTAAAAAAGTTGCATTATCGTTATTTATAGCTATAGCTGGCTTAGTCCCTAAATCAAGCAAATCACTTCTCTTAGTAGCGAAAAAAACTACCAGTAAAGTAGTTTGTTTATTATTTAGTTCTCCATGCAAGACGGCAACACCAATGTCTTGATAATTTGAATTTAAAATATTTTGTCGATGACTGGGACTTTTCAGGTATGCGGCCTGAACTGTTTCTGCGCTAATAAAATCCATGGCCATGTTTTCTCCAGCATAAATATAGTCATACTCACCCCGATTAATCCATTGCCAGGGGTGTTTGCCTTCAGGGGTATCATGGCTAAAATAATTTCGATTCATCATATCCTCGGCCTTGGCTAAAGCATATGAAGATAATAATGAATTTTCTGACAACTTATTAAGTCCACTATCTAGTCTAGATTGATTTGTTAAATTAATAATATTCGAAGCGACAATAGAACTAAGTTGGGCCGGATTGGGATAAGCTAAAAACAAGAAGCCAACAGTAAACATCTTTACAATTATTGCTATGATCGCATAACTGGCCAGGCTATCTGATCTTAAAATTTTTGGTTTATGATTATTTCCTGAATAAGGAATAAAAAAATCTTTTAATAAATTTCCTGAGTCTTTAAAAAATTTTTTGGAAGTTTCTTTTCCAGTCAGCAGTTGACTGAACTCTTTTTTCTCAGCGATAATAAGTCGTCTAAAATTTTTTAGCTTGTTGTGTTTTTTATCTGATTTTATACTTTTTAACAAAAACATTTTCAAAAATTTAATGTAAACTTTTAAAATATAATATTATAGACCTAATTTGTCAAACCCCTCGTTTTTAACGAGGGGCTATATCTAAAGAGGAAATCGGTTGTCTGGCGGTGGATCTGGTTGATTGGGATCATTTTTTGGTTCAGCTGGAGGCGATGTTATTGGTGACGATGATGGCGGTGGTAAATTAATTGGCGGAGAAGTTGCGTTCGTATTAACCTCATTATTTACTTTTTCAATTGATGATTTTATTTCGGGTTTTTCAACAGTTTGTTTATCATTAATGGTATCTACAATTTTAGGAATGGTTGGCGGTTTTTCGGGAACTATATATGACGGCCCTGAATTGTTATTTGGTGGTTTACTTTTAAACCCGGCTATAATAGCTATTGATAATACTAAAGTAAATACTAACCAAGTTATCAACCAGCAACCTGGGTAACCAAGTGTTGTTGGCCCTGCCACCAGAATTGCCACTAAATACCAAAGTCTTTGAACCCTATTACTTTTTGTTCTTTGACCTTTTGATCTAAGTACTACGATCGCAAATACATTTAAAATTAGCAGAATCCAAATATGTGGCCGGCAGTTGAATGAGTCTAGTGAAGGATTTGCAACATTAATTGGTAATTCTTCATTCAATACTACTTCTTCACTTTGGTCTTTCTCGTCAGGGTCTTCAATGACTAAATTTTTCTCGGAAACAACTTCAGTCACCGCTAAATCTTTTTTAACTCCTAAAACTTGCCCATCAGGTATTATTTCTGAAACAGGATCCTGTTCCTCAATTGTTGTACTTGGTAATGGCTGACTAACCTCTGGTGGTAATTTATCGGTAACAAAATCTACTTCGTCAGTATAAATCCGAGGTGAACCACGCCATTGTCTGGGATTAGGAATTGAAGCAGCGCGATAGTTATAGGTTGCCGCCGGGTCTAAGTCAGTCAAAATAACTGAATGAAAAGTATTTCCATTGAAATCTATTACTGATGAAAAATTGTAGCTTAAACTATTGTTACTAATTATCAGCTGATCATTACTAACACCTGATTTATCAAAAACAACTTGAGTCGTAGCTTCTTTATTGGTAAACCAAGTAATCCTAACAGAGGTTGGTGATAACACTTCAACACTTTGATTAGTCAATGTCATCATCGGACTTAAAACTGGCTCCTCTCTAAATATCTTATAGGCAGTAAAATTTATTTCTTGACTAGAGTTAGTAGCAACATTAACAGTTACTAAACTAGCGGAAACTGCTAACCACTTATCAGGAATTGTTAACTTTAACGAATATTCCCCGGAAGCTAAATTACCAAAAAAATATTTACCGGCTTCATTAGTTTTTTGTGAACTAACTAGATTGTCAGCTTTGTACAAATTTAATGTCCAATCTTCTAGAATAATCTCACCATCATCTAGAACATCATTAAAATTAAGGTCTTCAAAAATACGTCCGGAAATTGAGTTGTTAGTTTCTGCACTTACTGGAGCAGCTAATAATAAAAAAATTATTAATATAAAAAAAAGACCTACCGTAAATGTGGCCTTAACCCTCCTCCTAAATGATAAAAATTCTAAATACATATGATAAAACCTTAAGGAGGTATATCTAATTTTTAATGTGAGTACACTTTAACAAAAACGACCATTTAGAGCAAATTAAAATTTACCAAATTATCCACAAGTTAAGCCATTATTCTATGGCTAACTCAAGTCCGCCTACGGTATAGTTATTAGAGGCATTCCATAAAAACCAACCATTGCCACCGCCATCATAAGTTGCCTGTTTTTGTAAACGTATCATCTCTGGAGTATAAACTGCACCTAAATCAAAATCCTGGAGCCAAGGCCTAAGTTGAGCTCGTGAGTCAACTAGTCTGTCCTCAACTTGGATTAAACTGCGATAGATAACCTCGTAAGGATGAGCCGCTGGATTAGCAAAACCTTCAAAACCAGAAGGATAATGAGATGGATATACCATCGGAGCTATGAAATCAAAATTAGGAGCGGCATCGTCAAACCGTTGACCAATATTCAAACCATCATCACGCCAAAGAACCATGCCGAACATGTCAGCCGAAGTAATAACTGGTACATAGCTTAGGGTTTCATTTAGATACTCATAAAAACTCTTCATCACTTCTGACTTACCAAGGGAACTGCTATCCTTTAGATTTGCAAAAGAGATTTGTTTAATATTGCCATCCGAAGGAAAACGAATATAATCAAAATTAATTTCATCAAAGCCTAATTTAACTGCCTCTTTGGCTAAATCCATATTATAATCCCAAACAAACTTTTGGGTTGGGTCAACCCAAGATAGACCTTTCCAATCACGCCAAAGGCCACCGTATTTTGCATTTAAAGCGATTTCCGGCTTACTTCTGGCTAAATAGGGATCTTGAAACACCACCATCCTGGCAATAGTATAAATTCCCCTGCTTTTTAAATCCTGGACTAACTCTGCTAAATCAGGAATTCTAATATCCTCGGCACCAATTTTATTAACTAATGGTATATTAGTATCAAAAAAGATCCTACCAGTAGAATCTTTAATATCTATAACCACGGCATTAAGCTCGGTAGTTTCAATCAAATTAATTAATTCTTCCCTGCGTGCTTTCCAGCCAGCCGTATAACCAGTCATGTAGATGGCTTTGACCTCTATTTTTTCCGGTCGTGTCAAGACTTTATATGTTGGTTCGCCATTATTTAAAAGATAAGTAACCCCAAGAGAAAAAAGAATCATCGGGGCAATTACTATTAAATTTATAAGTCCAAATAACATTAACCTAATCTTAGCAAAAATTTGTTAATTAACAAAATTTAAAATAAAAAAAGCTCTTTGATATTATCATTGAGCTTTGGTTGTTAACCTGATTAAGCTAACTGAAATGAATACTAATTACCAAGAATGTAGTTCCCTTAATCTCCTGGTAAGATAGGACCTATGCTTTTCTCTGGCTTTGCCTACATGAAAAGCAGTTACAACATGTCTTTTTTTAAGCCTGTATATTAAGCAAGCTTTTTCAATAGCTTGACCCTTGGTCAGAGCAATTACTTCGTGTCGTTCATTAGGCTTGCTACTGAAATGGATAATCCAAAATAACGATAATTTTCTCTTCATACGTGTTCCTCCTCTCCTTCAAGAACTTCATCCCAGTGAACTTGGAAATCGTAAACTTCCCTACCATCATCAAGTACAATTTTGTGATGGTTACCTTCAACTATCAACTGTCCGCCCCACTCAGAAATTTCTTTTTCAGATGGCTTTTCTTCTGGGTTTTTTCTACTCCTTAATTTACCGTCAGGTGCTCTTACAATATATACAATCACAGCTTCTTGAAGATATCCGTAACCAACAAGCACTTCTCCAGCTTCATCTGCTGTAACCTTGACTCGTATTGAATGGTCATCACCATGGATAAATTCCAATATGGCGTCAAG